>Ga0307516_10000517_pt1 | contig 51613 bp, 45 predicted proteins | sample 19_EM_MG_FD_203310 | JGI IMG/M metagenome (GOLD analysis project Ga0307516, IMG submission 203310) | Populus trichocarpa ectomycorrhiza microbial communities from riparian zone in the Pacific Northwest, United States - 19_EM | ecosystem: Host-associated > Plants > Roots > Unclassified | place... | reverse complement strand
AGCCGGTGCCGGCGCCGATCTGCGCGAACACCTGCGCCGCGTTGGCGCTGTTGACAGACAGGTCGAAGCGGCCGGAGGAGTCGACGGACGACACCTTGGCGTTGTCGGACACCGACACGGGCCCGGTCGCGGGCGAATCGGACGGCAACGCATGCGCGGCGAAAGCGGCCAGGCACAGTGCCCCGACGATCGTGAGGTGTCTCATTGGGAATCCTTGTGACGCGACACGATCGCGAGCGAGGCCCGCTGCGATCCATCGCCTTCGCTGCCACGGCTGGGTGTCTTGTGGATGCCCGGGGCCAGCGCGAGCTGGCGTTGTGCGCCCTTGCCCGAACGCAGCGACAGGCCCTGGTCGTCGATGGCCATGACCACCGCATCGCCCAGTCGGTCGCCGACGCGCAGCATGTGCCCGTCGACCAGCGCCGTGGCGGGCTGGGCGCCGCCGAAGCGGATCGATTCGAGACGCGGCGCCTGCGCGGCGGGCGCGGAGGCGGAACGCGCGCCGGACGCCGCGTGCATGGCCGCGTGCGGCGTCCCGTCAGCCGCCATGCCCATGCCGGGCGGCGGCGCCGTCGGATCGTTGCCGGCCGCCGCGATCGAGGCGAGGCCCGCCAGCGCCGCGGCCGAGAGACAGCGTGCAAGCGTGCTGGAACGACAGGAAAGATTCATGGTCAGATCACCAGCCAGTTGCGGTCGGGACTCAAGGTGTAGAGGCGCAAGGTCATCACCAGGCGCGGATGGCGATCCGCCTTCAGGTGCATGCCGCCCCACAGCACGTGCTGCGGCAACGCCTCGAGGGCCTGGCAATAGGCGCGAAGGGCTTCGTAGCTGCCCTCGACCTCCAGATCGACGCCTTGGCGATAGAGGCGGCCGACATCCGGCGCTGCCGCCACGGCCACGGCCGACGCCGCACTCGCGGGCGCACCGGGGACGGCGGTGGCGATCTCGGTGCGGGGCACGCTCTGCAGGCTGCGCAGGCGCAAGCCGCTGGTCTGGTCCAGCACGCCGCGCAGCACGCTGACCATGTCCCCCGCCGCCACCAGGTCGCCGCCGACCTGGTGCGCGCTCTGGTCGGACTCCTGCACCCGGCGCCGCCAGGTGGCCAGGTCCTGCACCAGTTGCTGTTCAAGGGCGCGCGACTGGGTCTCGCGGTCGACCCGGGCCTGTCGCACCTGCACGACGGCCTGCTGCATGCCTTGCGCAAGCGAGTGCTGTTCCTTCCAGGCCTTGAACGCCGGCGTGATGCACAGCGGATCCGCGGCCCAGGCGATGACGACCAACGCGCCGCCGATGATGATCTGGCGCTCGCGCGCGACCCGACCGTCGAACTGGCGCTGCAAGCGCAGTGCGCGGATGCGCAGTCCGCTCAGGGCTTCGTCGATCTGCTGCGGCATCTTCATCGCGCACTCCCCGGTGCGAGCGCCGGCCCGGTGACACCGGGGTTGGCATGCAGCGCGAATTCCGTGACGCGGCCCGGAACCATCTCGGCGGATCCGCCCGCGAGGGCGCCGTCGTCCAGGTCGCCCTGCATCGGCAGCGCCCGCAGGCTGACCTGCGCGAACGAACGGCCCCGGAACAACGGCTCTCCATTGAGGTGGTTCAGGTACTCCGGCAGCACGCGCGGGTCGGTCATTCGACCTTGAAGATCCAGTCCGCCGCCGTCGGAGGCGATCGACAGCTCCGTGATCCACAGGGCCCGGCCGCCGAGGTTCTGCGACTGCCGAGCCAGCGCCGCCAGGTACTGCGAATACCCCTGCGCACTGCCGGCGGCACCGCTCTGGATCGCTCCGAAGACCTGCTGGGTCGACGCATAGCGCCGTTGCAGCGTGGCCAGTTCCGTCGGCGACGGCCCGCCTGCAACGGCGACCGGGGCGGCCGCGGGCTGCTGCTGCAACGCGATCAGTTGTTGCTGGGCTGCCTGCGCGGCCCGGACCTCGCGGACAGCGGCCAGGCGCAAGCCGACGTTGACCAGGCCGATCACGACCAGCAGCGCGGCCAGCGCGCGCAATCCGTGGACGCTCGAAAAGCGTTCGCGCCGCGGACGCATCGCCTCGTCGAGGAGATTCAGGTGCTGCGCGCTGATCACGCGACCGCTCCCGGACGCAGCGCGGCGCCGAATGCGGCGAGGCACTGCGACTGCAGTTGCGGGTCGGCCGCGATGTCGGGCACGTCGGTCAGGTCGAAGGCCGCACCGAGATCCAGGGCCATCACCGGGATGTAGACGAGTTCGCGCAGGTAGGCGAGGAAGTCCTCCACGGACTGCGCGGGCGACACCAGCACCCGCGACAGGCTGACCTGGCTGAACAGGCGCTCGAAGCTGTCGAGGGTGCGCTGCAGTTCCAGGCTGGTGCGTTCGAAGGCCTGCTGGCGGATGTCGACGTCGGCATGCGTGAGCTGGGCCAGCGAGACTTCCATCGAGCGCGACAGCAGCAGTTCACCGCCCGCCGTCACCACCAGCGTGCTGTGCGAGCTGCCCACGTTCAACAGCGCCTGGCCCCGGCCCGGCTCTTCCAGCAATGCGCTGACATTGCGCATCGCCGTCTCCGCGACATCGAGCGCCAGCAGCGACACGCCGGCCTCGTTGGCCGCGTTGACGATGGCCTGCATCGGCTCGCGCGGCGCGGCGACGGCGATCAGCGAGGCCTGGCCGCGCTGCGTGACATGCGCCGGGATCGTGAGGATGTCGATGGCCGCCGTCTCGATCGGGTAGTCGACCATCTGCTTGATCTGCCAGCGCGCGGCCTGGCGCCACTCTTCCTGCGGCACGGCCGGCGCCTCCATGGGCAGCATCTGGTAACGGCCGCGCTCCAGCAGCACGACCATGGCGTGCGGGCCGCGGCCCAGCTTCGCCTTGAGCTCGCGCAGCGTGGCGAGCGGTTCGTCCCAGGGCGCCTCCAGCGTCCATTGCACGCGCGGGCGTCCCGAGGCAGGCCCGCTGACGCAGGCCACGCGGCAACGGCTGCCCATGGGTGCGATGGCGACCCAACCTTCAGCAACGCGTTGACGACGGAAACGACCGAGCACGGCGAAATCCTGGTATTTGTGGTTTCCAGGATCATGCGGACACGGCGCCGCGGCGATCGAACGAGAACGAAGGGATATCGGCGGCAATTCGCCGGTGCGGCGCCCGGCGGGCGCCGGAGCCCGACGGCTCGGGCCAGGCCGATTGGCGGCCTACGGCTTGCGGCTCGCGGCCAGGAGAGCGGCGCGTGGAGCGGGTGATGGGAATCGAACCCACGTATGAAGCTTGGGAAGCTGCCGTTCTACCATTGAACTACACCCGCAGCGACGTCGATTCTAGCCGGCGAACGCTGCGGGCCGGAAACGTCGTGGCGCCCGCCCCGTCGCTCGTCAGTTCGCCGGCGCGGCGGCCGCGGCGAATCTCGCGGTTCGATCCGGCCGTGGCGAGCGGAATCGGCTGTCAGGCCAGCGAGGCGCGCGAGCAGGCCCAGAACGCCCGCAGCAGCGAGGCGCCCGGCCCGGTCTGCGCGCTGCCCTTCCAGCGTGCCGCGGCGAGCTCGACGAACTCCTCGGGGCCGGGGCGCGACAGCCCCATCGTCCAGTCGCCGAACTCGCGCTCCAGGATGGTCTGGTTCATCAGCTCGTTGATCTGATAGTGGCTCTCGCTCGCGCGAATGCGGTCGAAGGTCGCCATGACCGCGTCTTTCTCGCCTTCGAGGTACTGCATGAAGTTGCCGTCGCAGTACAGCAGCACGCCCGTGATGCCGTTCAGTGCGTTGAGGCGGCGCGACTCGGACACGATGCGCTCGAGCTGTTCCTCGAGCAGGTTCCAGGACGCGGCGCTGACGTAGGCGATGGCGTGCATAGGGCGGCTCCCGTCGGGCTAGGCGAAGCCGAGCATCAGCGGGGACTCGACGCGCAGGTCGGCGAATTTCATGGCATGGGCTCCACGTTGGAATGCCCCTGTTATCGGAGGTCTTGCGCCGCGACGCAGTAGGGAGCCCGCGACAGGACGACAGCGCCCACGAAGAGTCAAGAACACCCTACGCCGGCACCGCCCGGCCTGCGCTCGTCAGCGGAAGAACGCGCTGGGCGTCTCGCCGAACTGCCGCTTGAACATCGCCGCGAACGCGCTCGGGCTGTCGTAGCCGAGCGCCAGCGCCACGTCGACCACCTTGTCTCCGACGGCCAGGCGCTCCAGCCCGTGCAGCAGCCTGGCCTGCTGGCGCCACTGCCCGAAGGTCATGCCCGTCTCGCGTGCGAACAGGCGCTGGATCGTCTTCGCGTCTATGCCCAGCGCAGCAGCCCAGTCGGCCAGCGTCGAGAGGTCGTCGGGCTGTTCGGCGATGCGCGCGCAGATGCGGCGCAGGCGCGCGTCGGCCGGCTGCGGCAGGTGCAGCGGGAGCACCGGCAGCGCGTGCAGCTCGTCGAGCAGCAGCCGCATCAGGCGGCCGTCGCGCGAGTCGAGGTCGTAGGGCTGCTCGACCTCGGTGGCCGCCAGGATCAGCTCGCGCAGCAGCCCCGACACGCCCACCGCGTGCGCACGCGTGGGCAATTGCGGCGCGGCATCGGGGCGGATGTACAGGCTGCGCATGTGCACGACGCCGACGCAGCGGATCAGGTGCGCCACGCCGGCCGGCATCCAGATGGCGCGGTTCGGCGGCACGATCCATTGGCCGCCCTGCGCCGCCACCATCATCACGCCGTGCACCGCGTAGACGAGCTGGCCGCGTGCGTGCACATGCCAGTCCACCACATGGCCTTCCGGGTAGTCGGTCGCACGCGTGAACACGGGTTGCGTGCTCGCGTCGATGGTGGCGAGGATCTGCGGGTTGAGGAAGGCGTCGTGGCGCGGCATGGAAGGGAATGTCCTTTTCGCGCGGATCAAGGCCCGATTGGCGCGAGACAGGCATGGATGTTATCCCTAGCATCGGACGCTCGCATCGCCACTGTCCCGCTTTCCACCATGTCGACGACCGCCACCACCGCCCTGCCCCGTCCGGCCCGGACCTCGTTCCGCGTCCTGGGCGCGATCAGCGCCGCCCACCTGATCAACGACATGATGCAGTCGCTGATCATCGCGATCTATCCGATCCTCAAGGGCGAGTTCTCGCTGAACTTCACGCAGATCGGCCTGATCTCGCTGACCTACCAACTGACGGCGTCGCTGTTCCAGCCGCTGGTGGGGCTCTATACCGACCGCAAGCCGGTGCCGTGGTCGCTGCCCGTGGGCATGACCTTCACGATGTCCGGGCTCCTGCTGCTCGCCTGGTCCCCCGACTTCGCCATGGTCCTGCTGGCGGCCGCGCTGGTGGGCACGGGCTCCTCGATCTTCCACCCCGAGTCGTCGCGCGTCGCGCGCATGGCGTCGGGTGGCCAGCACGGGCTGGCGCAGTCGCTGTTCCAGGTCGGCGGCAACACCGGCAGTGCGCTCGGGCCGCTGGTGGCCGCGGCGGTGATCGTGCCGCACGGCAAGAGCAGCGTCGCGTGGTTCGCGATGGTGGCGCTGGTGGGCATCGTGCTGCTGTCGCAGGTGAGCCGCTGGTACGCGGCGAAGCGCATCGACGCGGCCAAGGGCGCGGCGCGGGCCACGGTGGCGACCCGCTCGCGCAAGCACGTGGCCGGTATCGTGGGCGTGCTGCTGGTGCTCATCTTCTCGAAGTACTTCTACATCGCCAGCATCAGCAGCTTCTACACGTTCTACCTGATCGGCAAGTTCGGGCTGACGGTGCAGTCCGCGCAGATGCACCTGTTCCTGTTCCTCGCGGCGTCGGCGGCCGGCACGCTGATCGGCGGCCCGCTGGGGGATCGCATCGGCCGCAAGCCGGTGATCTGGGGCTCGATCCTGGGCGTGGCGCCGTTCGCGTTGGCGCTGCCGCACGTCGGCCTCTACTGGACGACCGCCTTCACGATCCTGATCGGCCTGATCCTGTCCTCGGCGTTCTCGGCGATCCTGGTCTACGCGCAGGAGCTGATCCCGGGCAAGGTCGGCGCGGTGTCGGGCCTGTTCTTCGGGTTCGCGTTCGGCATGGGCGGCCTGGGCGCGGCGGCGCTGGGCATCCTGGCCGACGTGACGAGCATCGCCCACGTCTACAGCGTCTGCGCCTACCTGCCGCTGCTGGGCGTGGTGGCGATCCTCCTGCCGGATGCTCGCAAGGGCGCGCACGCGTGACGCGCGCACATGCGCAATTCGAGCAACCTTATGCGTCAGTGTCGCCACTGAGGGGATGGGCGAGCTCGTAGGATCGAAGGCTGTCTCCAAGCTTTCGAAAGTGCTCGCATGCGGTTTTCCCGTCGTTCCGCCCTCCGCTCCGTGGCCCTGGCCGCCTTCGCCGCCGCGACCCTCGCCGCGCAGGCCGCGCCCGTCACGCTCCTGAATGTCAGCTACGACGTCACGCGCGAGTTCTACAAGGACTACGACGCGGCCTTCATCGCGCACTGGAAGCAGGCCGGCGGCGAGGCGGTCGTCGTGAACCAGTCGCACGGCGGCTCCAGCAAGCAGGCGCGCAGCGTGATCGACGGCCTCGAGGCCGACGTGATCACGATGAACCAGGCAACCGACATCGACATCCTGGCCGATCGCGGCGCGCTGGTCCCCGCCAACTGGGCCACGCGCCTGCCCAACAACAGCGCGCCCTCGACGTCGGTGCAGGTGATCCTCGTGAAGAAGGGCAACCCCAAGGGCCTGCACGAATGGGCCGACCTGGCCAAGCCCGGTGTCAGCGTCGTGATCCCGAATCCCAAGACGTCGGGCAACGGCCGCTACGCCTATCTCGCGTCGTGGGGGAGCGTCGTCAAGGCCGGCGGCACGCCGGCGCAGGCGCGCGACCAGGTGGCGAAGACCTTCGCCAACGTCCCCGTGTTCGACGGCGGCGGCCGCGCGGCCACCACCACGTTCGCGCAACGCAACATCGGCGACGCGCTGGTCACCTTCGAGAGCGAGGTCGAGCTGATCAAGGCGGAGTTCGGCGACAACTTCGAGGTGGTGTACCCGAAGCGCACGATCCTGGCCGAGAACCCGGTGTCGGTGGTCGACAAGGTCGTCGACCGCAAGCACACACGCAAGGAGGCCGAGGCCTACCTGCAATGGCTCTACTCGGACGAGGGCCAGGAAATCGCCGCGAAGCACGGCCTGCGTCCACGCAACGCGAAGATCCTCGCCGCGCATGCCAAGGATTTCCCGAAGGTGGACACGTTCACCGTCGACGAGGTGTTCGGCAACTGGAAGTCGGCGCAGAAGACCCACTTCGACGACGGCGGCACCTACGACCAGATCCTGGCCGCGACGCATCGACAGTAGCTGGACTGTCATTGCGCGCGAAGTCGCGGAATCCACGCGTGCCGCAGCGTTTGTATCGCGCCTGGATCCTGCGACTGCGCGCAGGATGACGGTCTCTCCGGGCCTGCCAGTCAGCAGGACTTGGCGATCCACTCGATGACGCGATCCAGCGCCGGGGTGGCGCGGGCGGCGTCGGGGTGGTTGACCATCAGCGCCACCGCGTACATCTTGCCGCTGGCGGCCTGCACATAGCCGGCCAGGGCGCGCGTGTCGAGCAGGGTGCCTGTCTTCAGGAACGCGTGCCCTTCGGCCGCGGTGCCCTGCATGCGGTGCTGGAGCGTGCCGTCCATGCCGGCCACCGGCAGCGACAGCAGGAACTCGCGCAGTTGCGGCGCGTGCCATGCGTTCGCGAGCAGGCGTGCGAGCGCGCGCGGCTTCGCGCGTTCCCCGCGCGAGAGGCCGGAGCCGTTCTCCACCAGCACGTCGCCCGCCGCCAGGCCCTGGCGTGCGAGCCACTCGTGCATGCGCGCCTGCGCGTCGGGCAGCGTCGCCGCGCGCAGCGGGAAGCCGCGCGACAGCGCCAGCATCAGGTGGCGCGCGGTGACGTTGTTGCTGGACTTGTTCATGTCGTGCAGCACCACCGGGAGCGGCTGCGACAGGTGCACGGCCCACGGCAGTTGCTGCCTGCCGTCGGCGCCTGTGGGGATCAGCGTGGCGCCAACCTGGCGCGCGCGCTCCACCACCGTGCCGCTGAGCGAGCCTCCGGCCTCGGCCCACAGGCCGGCCAGCGCGCGCGTCGTGAACACCGCGGGCGCCTCCGGCACCAGCACCAGTTCGCGATGGCCGCAAGCGGTGCTCCACGACCCCGTCACGTCGAGGTGCGCGCCCGCGGCGTCGTCCGCCATGCGCGCCGTCGCGGCGCAGCCGCCGCGCATCGAGACCTTGTTGACGATGCGCACGCCGGCCAGCGGCGGCTCGAGCACGACCGCCGCCTTGGCGCCACGCGCGGCGTCGATGCCCACGTGCAGCAGGCCCTCGTCGATCGCGAACGCGTCGGGGCGCACGTGGTACGCGCGGCCCGTGTTGGGCGGCGGCGTGTTGGCGAAGTCGCCTTCGGAGAGGTCGAACGCATAGCGGTCGAGCACGATGTTGCCCGCGATGCGCTTCAAGCCTTGCGCGCGCAGTTGCGCGAACCAGATGCGCAGTTCGGCAGACGTCAGGCGTGCGTCGCCGCCGCCGACGATCAGCAGGTCGCCCAGCAACGTTCCTTCCACCAGGGAGCCGCGCAGGAACGCGAACGTGCGCCAGCGGAAGTTGACGCCCAGCAGGTCCAGCGCCGCGAGCGACGTGACGACCTTGGTCGTGGACGCCATCGCATAGGTGGCCTCCGCGTTGACGGCCACCAGCGGCGTCTCGCTGTCCACGGGACGCACGAACGCGCCGAAGCTCGCCAACGGCAGCCCGCTGGCGCGCAGCAGGCCCTCGCCCGTCTGCTCGGCCGTGGCGCGCCGTGCCGGCCCCAGCCCGTGGCCCGCGACGCCCGGCGCTGGCAGCGCGCGAGCGAGCGGTGAAACAAGGCTCGTGACCCCGGCCACGCTCGCACCAGCGGCGAGCAGACGCCGCAGCGCCGCGCGTCGCGCGATGTCGGCCGTGCCGGGATGGGAGGGGGATCGGGCAAAATGCCGCATCTCCCGAGCGTAGACCCCGTCGCCCCGCGCCGGTACCCCAAAAAGCGACCGCCGCGCTCCCTACTTCGTGGCCGCCTGCCGCCACGCCTGCCTGCCGCCCCAGATGACTCCAGATCCCCGCCCAGACGACGCCGACACGCCCGACGATGATGTCGCGCCGGCGGCGCCCCCCGAAGACGGCGCGCCGGACAAGTTCCGCCCCGACTACCCGCGCCGCGGCATCCGCAGCTTCGTGCTGCGCGCCGGCCGCATGGGCAGTGGCCAGGTGAAGGCGATGGAGACGCTCGGGCCGCTGTACGTGCTGCCGTACAAGGCCGCGCTGCTGGACTTCGACCAGGCCTTCGGCCGCCACGCGCCGACGGTGCTGGAGATCGGTTTCGGCATGGGCGACGCCACCGCGCAGATCGCGGCCGCGCGCCCGCAGGACAACTTCATCGGCATCGAGGTGCACACGCCCGGCGTCGGCGCGCTGCTGCAGCGGATCGAGGAACGTGGCCTGACCAACCTGCGCCTGCTGCAGCACGACGCGGTCGAGGTGCTGCGCGACATGATCGCGCCCGGCTCGCTGGCCGGCATCCACGTCTACTTCCCCGACCCGTGGCACAAGAAGAAGCACAACAAGCGCCGCCTGATCCAGTCCGCATTCGTGCGCGAGCTGAGCTCACGCCTGGCACCCGGCGGCTACCTGCACTGCGCCACCGACTGGCAGCCGTACGCCGAGCAGATGCTGGAGGTGCTGGTCGCCGAGGCCACGCTCGAGAACAGTGCAAAAGGCAGCGCCGACGGCTACGCGCCGCGGCCCGACTGGCGTCCGCTGACGAAGTTCGAGAACCGTGGCATCAAGCTGGGCCACGGCGTGTGGGACCTGGTGTTCACGAAGCGCTGAGAGGCGCACCGTGGGCCGCGCACTACTTGTTGACCCACTCCACCAGGCCCATCTTCCACGTCGCCAGGACGATGATGCCGAACGCGATGCGGTACCAGGCGAACGGCACGAAGTTGTGCGTCGACACGTACTTCAGGAGCCAGCGCACGCAGATCCACGCGGCCAGGAACGAGACGACGAAGCCCACCATGTACATCGGCAGATACTCGTGCCAATTGTCCGCGAGTTGCTGACGAGTCTTCCAGACCGTCAGGACGCCCGCGCCGATCAGCGTGGGAATGGCCAGGAAGAAGCTGAACTCCGTCGCCACCTTGCGCGAGAGTCCCACCAGCATGCCGCCGATGATCGTCGAACCTGAGCGGCTCGTGCCGGGCACCATGCCCAGGCACTGGATGAAGCCGACCTTCAGCGCATCCATCGTCGTCAACTCGTCGATATGGTGGACGCGCACCGCACGATCGGTGCGGCGCTCCACCCACAGGATGATCAGGGCGCCCACGATGAACGCCGTCGCGACCACGGGTCCATTGAACAAGTACTTGTTGATGAACTTGATCAGCAGGAACCCGATGACCGCGGCCGGCAGGAAGCCGACAAGGATGTTCGTGACCAGCTTGCGGGAGTTGGCGTTGGTCGTCAGGGTTCCCAGCGTGCCCGAGATCAGTTGCCAATAGACGATCAGGATCGCGAAGATCGCACCCGGCTGGATCACGACCTCGAAGGCCTTGATGGCGTCGTTGTCGGGGAGCTTGAGCAGCGCCCCGGTCAGGATGAGGTGGCCCGTCGACGACACCGGCAGGAACTCGGTGAGCCCTTCGACGACGCCCATGATGGCGGCCTTGATCAACAACAGACTATCCACGCTCGACGCTCCGTGAGCCGAAACGCGGCCCGTATTTGCTTGAAGCGCGCGATGATACGCGGCCGAAATGACCTCAGGCTGAGGTTCTCAGTTCTGCCGCGGCGACACCGTCATGTGCAGGCCCTGCGGCGTCACCGTGATCGGCGACGCGACGAGGTTCAGGCGATCCATCTCGTCGGCCTGGGCCGGCTTCATCCGGTACAGCACCAGGTCTTCCAGCGCGTTCTCCGCCACCAGGCCGCCAATGCGTTGCGAGGCGCCGCGCAGGTTGTTGGAACCGCTCGACAGCGTCAGCTCGCGCACGCGCACCTGCGTCATGCGGATCGTGTGGTCGGCCGGCTGGAAGCGCAGGCCGTAGTCGAGCTTCACGTGGCCCATCGCCGTGGAGCCGAACAGGCGATCGAGCGCGGTGACGTCGAGCTCGGTGCCGATGCGGTTGCCCTGCGGGATCAGCTCGATCTGCGGGTTGGTGATGTTCAGGTCGATGACCTCCAGCACCTTGCGCTCCATCGGAAACTGGCGCGCCAGCAGCAGCGTCAGTTGCGACTCGCTGATGTCGACGTCGTGCTTGCCGATCAGGCTGGCACAGCCCGACAACAACGCCAGCACGCCCGCGCACACCGCACCGGTCGCCGCCGCCATGCGCGCCAACATGCGCCGACGGTACCGCTGGCCCACCGGGCCCCCGCTTCGTTCACCCACCGTTGCGCTGCTCATTCGCTCCGCTTTCGCTACCCGTGTACGCCGGGCCTGCCTGATCAACGCATGGGAACGGCGTCGCGACGACAGGGTCGTGTTTCACCGACCTGACCTGCAAGTCGCAATTGCAGGGCAATGGCGAATCCTGCTACCATTACTGACCAACGAGTCATTAACGAGATGTCCGCGTTTTCCTCCGACCCCTGTCTGTTTCGCCGTCGTCGCAAGGAGGCCCGCCCGGCCGAATTGCTCGAGGCGGCGCTGACCCTGTTCGTCGAGAAGGGCTTCGCCGCCACGCGCAGCGAGGAGGTGGCCAAGGCCGCCGGCGTCTCCAAGGGGACGCTCTACCTGTATTTCCCCAGCAAGGAAGAACTGCTGAAGGCGGTGATCCAGCATTTCCTGGGCACCGAGATCGAGACCGGCGTCCAGGAGGCCGCCACCGCCGACGGTCCGACCGCGCAGGCGATGGAGCAACTGCTGGTGGGGTGGTGGACGCGCATCTACGAAGGCCCGGCGTCGGGTGTCTTCAAGCTGGTGATCACCGAGGTGCGCAACTTCCCGGAGATCGGCGAGTTCTGGGTCGAGCGCGTCGTCGCGCCCGGCCACGCGATCGTCTCGGGCCTGCTCCAGCGCGGCATCGAGCGCGGCGAGTTCGTGGTGGACGACGTCGATTCCGCCGTCCACTCGATCCTGATGCCCATGATCCTGATGTGCATGCACAAGCACTCCTTCGCGGCCTGCGGCATCGGCAAGGAGATGGACATCGACCCGGTGGTCTTCATGCACGCGCACCTGCGTCTCATTTTTGCGGGCTTGCAGGCCCGTTCGCTTCCGACCGACCCGACCGCCGACCGAAAGACCGGCCAGCCCGCATAGAATTTGAGGGTTTGCCCGCAGACCCCCTTCCGCTCCGAGGAACACGCATGAACATCGAACAAGCCCGATTCAACATGATCGAACAGCAGATCCGCCCCTGGGACGTGCTGGACAAGGGCGTGCTGGGGCTGCTGGCCGTCGTGCGCCGCGAGGATTTCGTGCCGGCCGCCTACCGCGCGCTGGCGTTCGTCGACACCGAAGTGCCGCTGGGCGAAGGCGAGCGCATGCTGCCCCCGCGCGTCGAGGCGCGCATGCTGCAGGACTTGCAGGTGCAGCGCCACGAGCGCGTACTCGAGATCGGCACCGGCTCCGGCTTCATGGCGGCGCTGCTGGGCCATCGCGCACAGAGCGTCATCACGCTGGAGATCAAGCCGGCGCTGGCCAAGGCGGCCGCCGAGAACCTGCGTCGCAGCGGCGCGGCCAACGTCAGCGTGGTGCAGGCCGACGGCGCGCACGGCTATGCCGCCGAGGCGCCGTTCGACGCGATCATGTTGTCCGGCTCGGTCTCCAAGGTGCCCGAAGTCCTGCTCAAGCAACTGAAGCCGGGCGGCCGCCTGGTGGCGATCGAGGGCGACGAGCCGGTGATGGAGGCGGTGCGCTACACCGCCAACGCCGACGGCACGTTCTCGCGCGTGGCCCTGTTCGATCTGAACGCGACCCGTCTCCTCGGCTTCCCCGAGCCCGCCCGTTTCCATTTCTGAGATTGCTCCAAGAACGGCGTGAACCGGCAGGCCTCCCGCGGCCTTCCGCAGGAACGCTGCGTCCGTCGACTGGTCGCTGCCTGTCCGCAGTCTGTCGGCTGAAATCGTCGTCAGGGGGTGCGCCGGCTGCAAGTCGTCGCATCGAACGTGCATCGCGGGCCGCAAGGCCGTACAAACCTGTCCCAACGCCAACCGGCTTGAACACCCAAGGATTTCCCATGTCGTTTTCGCGCGCAGGTCTCGCTTCGATGTCGCCGGCTTTCACGCCACTCGTCGGGGCCCTCGTCCTGGCTTTCGGCGCCGCCGGCGCACAGGCCCAGAGCCTGACCGAGGTCGTGCAGGCCGCACGCACCGTCGACGCCACCTACCTGGGCGCGCGTTCGAGCGCCGACGCGGCGCACTATCGCTATGAGCAGGCGCGCTCGGTGCACTTGCCCACCGCGGGCCTGCAGGTGCAGGCCGGGCGCAGCGACGCCACGGCGCCGACGGTCGGGGGCGACGGTACCGGAGCCGCCGTCATCGAACAGACGCAGAAGACGACCAGCCTGGGGGCCAGCGTCAGCGCGCAGCAGAACCTGTTCAACCGGGCCAACGACCTCGCGATCGACCAGGCGCAGAAGAACGAGGACATCGCGCAAGCGCAGCTGGCCCAGGCCGACCAGGACCTGATCGTGCGCGTCGCCCAGGCCTACTTCAACGTGCTGGCCGCGGCCGACGCGCTGAATTCGGTGCAGGGAAACAGCAAGGCCATCGGCGAGCAACTCGCGTCGGCCAAGCGCAACTTCGAGGTCGGCAACGCCACCATCACCGACACCCGCGAGGCCGAGGCTCGCGCCGACCTCGCGCGGTCCAAGCAGATCGCGGCAGAGAACGACCTGCTGGTGGCGAAGGTCACGCTCGACCAGCTCGTGGGCCGCAACGGTGTCGTACCGCACCCGCTGGTCCTGCCCGCGGTGCTGCCTCCCGTGGTCCCCAGCCAGGTATCCGACTGGGTGGCGCTGGCCGAATCCGACAGCCAGGCCCTCAAGCAGGCCCGCCTCGGTCTCGAAGTGGCGGAGCTGCAGACCTCGAAGGCCAGGGCCGGCCACCTGCCCACGCTCGTGGCCAACGCCAACTACGGCCGCAGCCGCGCACATGAGGCCATCGACGGCTTCGGCTCTTTCACCGGCAACAGCCGCAACAGCGGCGTCTCGGTGACGCTGAACGTGCCGATCTTCTCTGGCTTCCTCATCCAGAACCAGGTCAACGAGGCCGCGGCGCTCGAGCGCAAGGCCCGCACCGACGCCGACGGCATCCACAACAATGTCGTCCTCGCCACCCGCACCGCTTTCGTCGGCGCGCTGACGCAGGCCGCGCAGGTCAACGCCCTCGAGGCCGCCGTGGCCTCCAGCAAGCTGGCCCTCGACGCCACGCAACTGGGCTACAAGGTCGGCGTGAAGGTGAACCTCGACGTGCTCAACGCCCAGTCGCAGCTGTACCAGACCCAGACCGACGCCGCCGGAGCGCGCTACCAGTACCTGGTCTCGCAGTTGAAGCTGCGCCAGGCGGCCGGCAACCTCACGGCCAACGACCTGCTGCCGATCGACGCGCTGCTGGCCAGGTAAGCGCCGGCGGCGCGCGCGCGGGACGCGCTCGCGCCGCTTGCCGTCCCCAACTGGGGCGATCCTGGCCCGCCGTGACTGGATCGCCGCGCCTCACGCGACGCTGGGCGCCTGAGGCAGGAAGTCTCATCCCGACCCGTTCGTCGATCGAGTGCCGGCCGTGCCGCTCAAGTGGCCGCCCAAACGTCCGAAGAGCCCTCTGTGCGAAGAAAAGAGGGCTTTCACGGCCCTCGTCGAACGAAAGCAGAGACTCATGCAACGCCTGCAGAACATGCGCATCGGCACCCGCCTGGCCTTGGGCTTCGGCCTGGTCCTCGTGCTCGTCCTGGTCATCACCGCGGTCGCGGCCGTGATGGTGCGCCGAATCAACGACTCGACCGCAGCGATCGTCGCCGACGACTACCGCAGGATCGCGCTGGCCAACGCCATCGACCGCGGCATCAACAGCCAGGCCAACAATCTTCGCAGCGCCGTCCTCGCGGCGGCGACGCCCGGAGAGAGCGGTGCCTACCTGTCGCAGGTGAGCATGGCCACCGTCGCGCTGGGCAAGACGATGGAGGCCCTGGCCACCCTGCCCGGCACGCCGCAGAGCGCCGCGCTGTTGAAGGACCTGCAGGAGAACGGCGCCAGCTACGTCAGGCTGCGGTCACGCGTCGCCACCCTCGTCCAGGCGAACCTGCCCGACGTTGCTCGCAACTACCTGCTGAAGGATCTCAAGGCGCCCCAGGCGGCCTACCTGGACTCCTCCCGGGCGCTGGTGGACTACTACGAACACCGCATGCAGTCCGCCGCCGACGAGGCGCGGGACTCGGGGCGCGCCGCGTTGATGCTGACCCTCGCGCTGGCCGGCATCGCCATGCTGAGCGGCGGCCTCATCAGCTTCGTGATCGCACGCTCGATCACCCGGGGCATCCGCCAGGCGGTGGCCATCGCCGAAACCGTGGCCGCGGGCGACCTCACCTCGAACATCCACAGCGACGCCACCAACGAGATCGGCCAGTTGCTCGGTGCCCTGAGTGCCATGAATACGAGCCTCGTCACGGTGGTCAGCGCCGTGCGCGAGACCTCCAGCGAGATCGCGCACGGCTCGGTCGAGATCGCCAGCGGCAACTTCGACCTGTCGCAACGCACCGAACGCCAGTCGTCGAACCTGCAACAGACCGCGTCGTCCATGGAGCAACTGACAGCAACCGTCAAGCTCAACGCCGACGCGGCGCGCTCCGCGACGACGATCGCCCACTCGGCCAGCCAGGTCGCGCACAAGGGCGGCGAAGCAGTGAGCCGTGTCGTCACGACCATGAGCGACATCGCGTCGAGCTCCAAGAAGGTCGTCGACATCATCGGCGTCATCGATGGCATCGCCTTCCAGACCAATATCCTGGCCTTGAACGCGGCCGTCGAGGCTGCTCGCGCCGGCGAACATGGCCGCGGGTTCGCCGTGGTGGCCAGCGAGGTCCGGACGCTCGCCCAACGCTCGGCCCAGGCAGCCAAGGAAATCAAGTCGCTCATCGGCGCCAGCGTCACGACGGTGGAAGCCGGGTCGCGCCAGGTGGCCGAGGCGGGTGCGACGATGAGCGAAGTGGTCGCCCAGGTGCGCAGCGTGGCCAGTCTCATCGAGCAGATCAGCTCGGCAACGGCAGAGCAGACGAGCGGACTCGACCTGGTCAACACGTCCGTGACCGAGATCGACCAGATGACGCAGGAAAACGCTGCACTGGTCGAGGAGGCCGCCGCCTCCGCGGAAAGCCTGCGCACGCAGGCCGATCGCCTCGTCCAGGCCGTCAGCCTCTTCAAGCTCGCCGCCGATTCGACCGCGATCGAAGCTTCCTGAGCGCCGTCCCTCGACGTCGGCGGTCGCGCCCAGGCGCACCAGCGGTTCCCGGGATCAGCAGCAAGCGATCAACGCCGGCCGCGCCGATTCGGCGTCAGGCACGATGCCTCTCGGGCATGACCGCGTTCCGGCGGCGGATCAGGCCTGCGCGATGGCCGCGATCGACACCTTCAGCCCTGGAATGCGCGCCGGCAGCTTCGCGCCCTGGCGCGCGGGCGGATCGGACGGAAACCACTTGAGGTATTCCTCGTTCATGCCCGCGAAATCGTCCTCGTCCGCCAGCACGATCGTCACGCTGACGATCTTGTCCAGCGAGCTCCCGGCCGCCTCGAGGATGGCCGCGATGTTGGTCAGGCACTGGCGCGTCTGCTCCTGGACCGTCGCGCCCTTGAACGCGCCGGTGGCGGGATCGATGGGCGACGTGCCGGACACGAAGACCAGGCCGGCCGCCTTCACGGCCTGGCTGTACAGGGCCGGCGGCTTGGCCGCCTTGTCGGTGAAAACAATATCGCGGGGCATCGGGATCTCCTTGCGCCGTTGGTCGGCGTTGCGCTACAACAGACGAACGATGCGATCGGCCATCCGGTCGGCCGCGCCCTTGTGCGTGGCCGCGAACGCGAGCGCGCGCGTACTGGCGATCGTCTGCAGCTCGCTGCCCACCACCTGCAGCGCGCGGCGCAGCGCATGCGCCATGTCGGGCTCCTGCCAGGCGGCGCCGGCCAGCGCGGCCTGGCGCGCGGCCTCGGCGAAGTTGAACGTGGACGGGCCCATCACGATCGGGCAGCCGCAGGCCGCGGCCTCGATCAGGTTGTGGCCACCGAGCGCCATGAAGCTGCCGCCCAGGAGCGCGACATCGGAGCTCGCGTAGTACTGTGGCATCTCACCCAGCGAGTCGCCCAGCCACGCGTCGGCCTTCAGCGCCTCGCCCGACGGCATGTCGCCCCAGGAGCTGCGGCGTGCCACGCGCAGGCCGTGCTGCACCAGCAGGGCCTCCACCTCGTCGAAGCGCTGCGGATGGCGCGGCACCACGATCAGGAACGGGTTGCGGCCGGTTGCACGGCCCCACTCGCGCATCAGCTCGGCCTCCTCGCCTTCGCGCGTGATCGCGGCCAGCACCACGGGACGGCGCAGCGCCTGGTGCCACTTCTTGCCGCGCGCGAGCAGCGCCGGCGACGGCCGCACGTCGAACTTCAGGTTGCCCGACAACGCCACGCGCTTCGCGCCCGCCGCGCGCAGGCGCTCGGCATCGTCCTCGGTCTGGGCGAGCACGTCGGTCACCGCGGCGGCGGCGGGCCGCATCAGGGCGGCGAGGCTCTCGCCGCGCCGCGCGCTGCGTTCGGACAGGCGCGCGTTGGCGAGCACCATGGGCACGCCGCGATCCTGCGCCGCGTGCAACAGGTTGGGCCAGATCTCCGTTTCCATCAGCACGCCGATGGCCGGACGCGTGCGCAGCAGGAAACGGCGCACGGCGCCGGGCGTATCGAGCGGCAGCCACGACTGGCGATCGCCGCCCCGCATCAGCACCTGGCCGGCGTCGCGGCCGGTGGCGGTGCCGTGCGTGAGCAGCAGCCGCATCTCCGGCCGCCGCAGCCGCAACCCATCGATCAATGCGCTGGCCGCCCGCGTCTCGCCGAGCGACACGGCGTGCACCCAGATCGATCCCGCCTCGATCTCGGCGCCGTAGCCCAGGCGCTCGCGCATCGCATACCGGTATCCCGGCTCCTTGCGGCCGCGCAGCCAGTAGCGCAGCAGGATGGCCGGCAGCAGCAGGCGCAGCGCGAGCGTGTACGCGCGAAGCGCGAGGTGCTGCTTGAAGGTCATCGCCGGCTGCATGGCGTGGCGAAGACTAGTGCGCGGCGGCGCCGACGTGGGCGTCGGGCTTGACCTTCTTCAGCGCTTCCATGAAGTCGTGCTGGATCCGCTGCAAGGCCGCGTCGGTGTGGCCCTCGAAGCGCATCACCAGCACCGGCGTGGTGTTGGACGCGCGGATCAGGCCGAAGCCGTCCGGATATTCGGCGCGCAGGCCGTCGATCGTCAGGATCTCGGCACCCGGGAACCGGGCCTCGGCGAGCAGGCGCTCGATGATCTTCGGCGGCTCGCCTTCGGCGCATGCCACGTTCAATTCCGGCGTGCTGTGGCTGGTGGGCAGTTCGTCGAGCACCGCGCTCGGGTCGGCGCTGCGCGACAGGATCTCGAGCAGGCGCGCCGCGGTGTAGGTGGCGTCGTCGAAACCGTACCAGCGTTCACTGAAGAAGATGTGGCCGCTCATCTCGCCGGCGATGGGGGCGCCGGTCTCCTTCAGCTTGGCCTTGACCAGCGAGTGGCCCGTCTTCCACATCAGCGGCACGCCGCCGGCGTCGCGGATCGCGATCGGCAGGCGCTGCGAGCACTTCACGTCGTAGATGACGGGCGCGCCCTTCACGCGGGTCAGGATGTCGCGCGCGAACAGCATCAGCTGGCGGTCGGGATAGATGATGTTGCCGCCGCGCGTGACGACGCCCAGCCGGTCGCCGTCGCCGTCGAACGCCAGGCCCAGCTCGGCCTCGGTGGCGTGCACCGTGCGGATCAGGTCGACCAGGTTCTCGGGCTTGGACGGATCGGGATGGTGGTTCGGGAAGTCGCCATCGACGCGGCTGTACAGGTCGATCACGTCGCAGCCGAGTGCACGCAGGATGCCCGGGGCCGAGGCGCCGGGAATGCCGTTGCCGGAGTCGACGACGATCTTCATCGGGCGCTTGAGCTTGCAGTCGCTCGTGATGCGGTGGGTGTACTCGGCGAGGATGTCCATCGCCGCGACGCGGCCCGTGCCCGTCACGTAGGTCTCGCTCTCCATGCGCTGGCGCAGCTTCTGGATGTCCTCGCCGTAGATCGCGCGGCCGGCCAGCACCATCTTGAAGCCGTTGTAGTTCTTCGGGTTGTGGCTGCCGGTGACCTGGATGCCCGAGTTGCAACCATGCTTGCCGCGCGTGGCGGCCACGTAGTAGAGCATCGGCGTGGTGACGGCGCCGATGTCGACGACGTCGAGGCCGGTGGACGCGAGGCCCTTGATCAGCGCGGCGACCAGGCGCGGGCCGGACACGCGGCCGTCGCGGCCCACCGCGACCGCTCGCTCGCCCAGGCGCACGGCCTCGCTGCCGAACGCCCGGCCCAGGTGTTCCGCGAACGCGTCGTCGAGCGCCTCGTCGACGATGCCGCGGATGTCGTAGGCCTTGAAGGCGGATGCTTTGACTTGCATGGGGGGTCTTCTTCGTGGATGCTGGGGGTTGCCCGGGATTCTACGGGCCGGGCTCGCGGCACGGTCGCGGTCGACCGGCCGGGCCGGCGGCCGTCGTTGCCCGCCGTTCGCGCCGCGCGCTGGCGATTCGTCGCCTGCGCCGGCCAATCGTCGCCACCCGCTGGCGTCCGCAAGCGCGCTGCCTACACTGGCATGCCATGAACACACTTCGCCCATCCCCCCTCGCCGAGTTCCGCGCCTCGTGGCGGCTCTGGCTGTCCGGCACCTCGCCCACCCCGCCATCGCTCGGTGCCCAGACGGCGTGGACGATCGTCATCTCCGTTGCGATCGCCTTCGGCTTCACGTTGCTGTCGTTCATCGGCAACGCGGACACGATCGCGAAATGGCTCGATCTGCACGCGTGGGCGGTCTGGTACGGACGCAACCTCGTGGTGGCCCTGACCATCGGCTTCCTCATCCAGATCCTGTTCAGGATCGCCTTCGCCGTCCTGGGCCAGGGTCGCCTGGTCATGCTCCAGGGATGGCGTCGCACGGCATTCTTCTCGGGCCTGCCATTGCTGGGCACGGCGATCGGGTGGCCGATCGGCATGGCGCTGGTGTTCGGAAACGTGCGACTGATCAGGGGCCTGACGTCCGGCAATGCGATCTCGCTGGTGGTGCTGACACTGGTGATCAGCTACGGCTTCCACAGGTACTTTTCGCTGCGCACCAAGGAGATCCGCGCCGAGATGCGTGCCAGCGAAGCGCAGTTGCGGCTGCTGCAGGGCCAGATGGAGCCGCACTTCCTGTTCAACACGCTGGCCAACGTCATCAGCCTGATCGACGCCGATGCGCCGCGCGCCAAGCACATGCTGGAGGCGCTCACCGACTACCTGCGCGCCTCGTTGGGCGGGCTGCGCCACGACGACAGCACGCTGGCGGTGGAGCTCGACCTGGCGCGCCGCTACCTGGAGCTGATGCGCACGCGCATGGGCGAACGCCTGCGCTTCGAGATCGTGGCCGACGACTCGCTGGGCCGGGCCGCGCTGATGCCGCTGGTGCTCCAGCCCTTGATCGAGAACGCGGTCAAGCACGGCCTCGAGCCGCAGGTCGACGGGGGCATCGTGCGCGTGAAGGCGACGCGGGTGACGGCGGACGGGCAGGACTCGCTGCAGGTCTGCATCGAGGACGACGGCCCCGGACTCGCCGTCGCGGCGCGCCGCCCGCGCCGTACCGTGGCGGGCGGTCCCGACGGACACGGCATTGCGCTGGCCAACCTGCGCGAGCGGCTGCTCGCGCGCTTCGGCACCGGTGCGGCGCTGACCCTGTCCGACCTGGGCGACGACACGGGTGCGAACGCCGGCACCCGCGCCTGCCTGGTCATTCCCTGGAGAACCGCGACCGCCGCGGCCTGACAATCTCCACGACGCCGCCAACGACCCCATCATGACCCGCGCCCTCATCGCCGACGACGAGACCCACCTCGCCAACTACCTGCGTGACCAGTTGCTCAAGCTGTGGCCCGAACTCGAGGTCGTCGCCATCGCGCGCAACGGTCTCGAGGCCGCCGAGGGCATCGCCGCACTGCAGCCCGACATCGCGTTCCTGGACATCCAGATGCCGGGGCTCACCGGCCTCGAGGTGGCGGCGGGCATCGAGGGCCTGACGCGCGTCGTGTTCGTGACCGCCTACGACGAGTACGCGCTCACCGCGTTCGACGCCGAGGCGCTGGACTACGTGCTCAAGCCGGTGACGGCGGAACGACTGGCCCGCACCGTGGAACGACTCCAGCGCGCGCTCGCGCCGCGCGGGAGCGTCGATGGCGACACCGTCGAGGACGACCGGCTGGCCCGCGCGCTGCGCGCGCTGCAGGCACCCGCAACACCCGCGGTCGCGCCCTTGCGCTGGATCCGCGCCAGCCAGGGCGACATGACGCACCAGGTGGCGGTGGCCGACGTCCTGTTCTTCCACGCCGACGACAAGTACACCTGCGTGCGGACGGCGCACGCCGAGTACCTGATCCGCACGCCCATCGCCGAGCTCGCCGCGCAGCTCGACGCCCAGCAGTTCTGGCAGGTCCACCGCTCGACGATCGTCAACCTCGCGCACCTGGCCGGCACGCGGCGCGACGACGCGAGCCGGCTGTTCGTGCGCATCGCGGGCTGGCAGGACGAGCTGCCCGTGAGCCGGGCATACGTGCATCTGTTCAAGCCGATGTGAGGCTCAGGCCTTCCTGAGGGCCGTTTCGCGCTGCCCCGCCGTCAACGCCCCCGCGCAATCCGCCGCGAAGAATGCCCAGTTGTCGGCGTTGCGGATCGTCGCGGCGCTCGGGTAGCCGGCGTGCGGGCCAATGCCGGACCAGGCATAGCGTGGCTGGCCGTCGTTGACGTCCTGCGTGCCGCAGACCAGGTGCGAGAGTTCGTGCACGAGGATGCGGGTCCAGTTCGGCTGGCCGCGCAGCACGTTGCCGGCGATGTCGTCGAAGAAGGCGCCTTCGACGTAGACCACGTCCATGCCCTCGCCGTGCGCGCGAAACGCGAATGCCTCGGCGCGCAGGAACTCTGACTCGGCCGCGCCATTGGCGGCGCGGAACGGCACCCAGTCGGTGATGACGAAGCGGCCGCGGTTCAGCGAAGCGACGATGTCCTTGAAGCCGCGCGTGAGCGTCGCGACCAGCCGGTCGACGGCCGCCTCGCTGGCGGCGGGCTCGGCGAACCAGCGTCGCACCACCGCGCGCGCCTCCTCGCACCCGCCCGGGCGTTGGGCCTGCGCGCCCCCGCGCGCGCGACGCGCGTCGGCCAGCACGATGGCGGCCCGCTGGCACCAGCCGAGCCCCTGCAGCGTGGCCACGCCGAGCCAGCGGCGCTGGGCGGTGTCGAAGTGTTCGTGGCACGCGGCGAGCAGCTTGCGCGCGCCGGCGACGCTGGCCGCCTCGTCGACGAATTGCGCGCTGGGCCAGTTGGTGAATGCGGAGGGCAGCGAGACGATCCACACGCCGCGGCTGCCTGAGCGGCTCTCCAGATGCACATGGTGCAGCAGCTTGATGGCCGCGGCGCGCCGGCGCGCGTCCTCGGGCACGAGCCCGCCCGTGCCGATCGGCGCGGCGGCGCGCAGCAGGCCGTCGGCCTCGTCCACGCGTGTCGCGTCAGCGCCTTGCGTGGCACGGCGGCGCAGCTCGTCGAGTGCGTCCGCCCGCCCGACGTCGAATCCGTCGTGGCCCATCATCGACGCCAGTTGCGTCACCACCGGCTGCCAGTCGGGATCGAACGCGTCCGCCGCCGCCAGCGCCTCGCGCGCGGCGTCGTACTCGCTCCTGAACTTGCGATTCCAGTCGACCATGATGCTGGCGATGGCGCGCGGCCGGAGGCGGCAGGAACGCGGGGCCGGCCGAGCCGACGCGGCCGCGCCCAAGAGCCGCCGGCGCCCGCTCAGTGCGGCGCGAAATCGGGTCCGGAGACCCAGGTCGAGGTTCGCTTGGCGAGATCGACGCGGAACACGCCGCCGACCTCGTTCTCGATCTCGAGCGCGTTCTTGCCGGCCAGCAGCGTCATGCGGCGGAAGTAGCATCCGGGAGTGGACACGCCAGCGGCCGAATCGTCGGTGACTTCGTAGACCTTGAGCATCCACAGCCGTTTGCCGCTGGCCGCATCGACCGCCGTCAGGTAGCCGCCGAGTCCGCCGCCGCCGTGGTGCCCCGCGTCCATGTCCTGTTGATAGCGCACGCCGCCGTTCTCGATCGGCGCCACGACCGGGGGGGCGCCTCGGCTGGGGGCGCCGGGGCCGTCGTCGTCGTTCATGAGCAAGGTCTCCTTGTGGTTGGTGCGATCGGTCGCGCAGGCCGCCGCGGCGCAAGCCAGCAGCAGGATGGCCAGGAAACGTCCGGTCATTTGATGGCCAGGGCCTGCGTGCGTTGGCTGTCGGTCAGGGCGCCTGCGCAGTCGGCCGCGAAGAACGCCCAGTTGTCGGCGTTGCGGACGCAGTCGGAACCCGGATAGCCGGCGTGCGGGCCGATGCCGTACCAGGCGTAGCGCGCGTTCCCGTTGTTGACGTCGATGGTGCCCACCGCGAGATGGGTCAGCTCGTGCACCACGATGCGCGTCCAGTTGGCCTGGCCCGGGAGCACGTTGCCGGCGTTGTCGACGAAGAAGGCGCTCTCGATGTAGACCACATCCAGGCCTTCGCTGCCCGACCTGAACGTGAACGCCTCGGAGTTCAGGAAGTTGAGCTCCGCGGCAGCGGTCGCACCACGCAGCGGCACCCAGTCGGTGAGGACGAAGTGGCCCTTGTTGAGCAGGGCGACGATCTTCTTGAAGCCCGCGCTGAGCGTCGCGACGTAGGTGGCGAGCGTCACGTCGCTCAAGCCGGGCTCGGCGAACCAGCGGCGCACGAGGTCGCGCGCGGCGTCGCCACCGGCGCCCGGCGCTGCCGCGTTGGCCAGCACGATCAGCGTCTTCTGGCACCAGGCGAGCCCCTGCTGCGTCGAGTTGGCCAGGTAGCGTTTCTGCTGCTCGCTGAACTGCTCGTTCTTGCTGCGCATCAGCTCCTTGACCCTGGCGGTCGTCGATGCGTTGTTCTGCAGGGTGGCGTCTGCCCACTCGGTGAAATCGATGGGCAGCGAGTGGATCCAGACCTTGCGGTCGCCCGACTTGTTGAGCAAGTAGACGTGGCGCAGGAACTTCAGCGCCGCGGCGCGCTTCTTCGCCTCGAGCTCGACGCTGCCGGTGTCGGCGTCCGTCCAGCAGTCGGCCGCGGTCATGAGGCCCTTGTCCTCGGTGGTGGCGGTCTGGCTCGGGCCCTTGACGATGCGGGTGCGCAGCTCGCCGAGCGCGACCTCCGAGCCGGCGTCGAAGCCCTCGTCGCCCATCAACTTCTGCAGCTGGCGCACCAGCGGACGCCAGTCGCGGTCGAACTTGTCGGTCGATGCGACGGCGGCCTTGGCAGCGTCGTACTGGGTCTTGAACTTCTTCGTCCAATCGGGCATGCAGTGTCTCCTTGCTGTGCGTCGCCCCGCAACCGTGGGCGGCCCGATCAGTCGAACGAGTAGCTGAACTCGCCGTCGGCGACGCCCACCTTCACGCCGACGATGGGCGTGGCCTGCATCGTGCGCGTGAGGAACTCGCGCGAGATCTCGGGCAGCATCGTGTTGGTGAGGATCGCGTCGATCATGCGGCCGCCCGACTCGCTCTCGGTGCAGCGGCTGACGACCAGCTTGACCACGTCCTCGTCGTAGTTGAACGGCATCTTGTAGCGCGCCTCGATGCGCTTCTTGATGCGGTTCAACTGCAGCGCCACGATCTTGCCCAGCATCTCGTCGGACAGCGGGTAGTACGGGATCGTCACGAGACGGCCCAGCAGCGCCGGCGGGAAGATCTTGAGCAGCGGCTCGCGGATCGCCTTGGCCATGCCTTCCGGATCGGGCATCAGGTCCGGGTCCTTGCACAGGTTGGAGATCATGTCCGTGCCGGCATTGGTGGTCAGCAGGATCAGCGTGTTGCGAAAGTCGATCGAGCGGCCTTCGCCGTCCTCCATCCAGCCCTTGTCGAACACCTGGAAGAACAGCTCGTGCACGTCCGGGTGGGCCTTCTCGACTTCGTCGAGCAGCACGACGCTGTAGGGCTTGCGGCGCACGGCCTCGGTGAGTACGCCGCCTTCGCCGTAACCCACATACCCCGGCGGGGCACCCTTGAGCGACGAGACGGTGTGGGCCTCCTGGTATTCGCTCATGTTGATGACGATCAGGTTCTGTTCGCCGCCGTACAGCGACTCCGCCAGCGCGATGGCGGTCTCGGTCTTGCCGACGCCGGAGGTGCCGGCCAGCATGAACACACCGATCGGCTTGCTCGGGTTGTCGAGGCCTGCGCGCGAGGTCTGGATGCGCTTGGCGATCATCTCCATGGCGTGATCCTGGCCGATCACGCGCTTGCCCAGCAGCGTGGGCAGCTTCAGCACGGTGTCGATCTCGTTGGCCGCCATGCGGCCCACGGGAATGCCCGTCCAGTCGCCGACGACGCTGGCCACCGCCTGGAAGTCCACCGTCGGCAGCATCAACGGGCTCTCGCCCTGCAGCTTGGCCAGCTCGTCCTGCACGCCACGCAGCTCGCTCATGACATCGGTACGCTCGCCGTCGGACAGCGTGGCCTTGGCCTCGGCGGCCTTGTCTGCGCTCGCCTCGAGCGCGCTGCCGGTGCCCTCGATCGGTTGCAGCGCACCGCGCAGCTTGGCGCGCAGCGACAGGAGGCGGTCCACCAGGGCCTTCTCGTCGTTCCAGCGCTTGGTCAGCGTAGCCAGGCGATCCTTCTCGGCCACCAGCAGCGCGTTGACGCTCTCCTCGCGCTCGGCGGTCGGGATGCCGATGGCCGCCTCGCGGGCAATGATGCCGCTTTCGGTCTCCAGCGCCTCGATGCGGCGCTGCGAGTCGTCGACCTCGGCCGGCACCGCGTGCAGGCTGATGGCCACGCGCGCGGACGCCGTGTCGAGCAGGCTCACCGACTTGTCGGGGAGCTGGCGCGCCGGGATGTAGCGGTGCGACAGCTTGACCGTGGCCTCGAGCGCCTCGTCGAGGATCTGCACCTTGTGGTGCTTCTCCATCGTGCTGGCGACGCCGCGCATCATCAGGATGGCCTTCTCTTCGCTGGGCTCGTCGACCTGGATGTTCTGGAAGCGACGGGTCAGCGCCGGATCCTTCTCGATGTACTTCTTGTACTCGGCCCAGGTGGTGGCGCCGATCGTGCGCAACTGGCCGCGCGCGAGTGCCGGCTTGAGCAGGTTGGCCGCGTCGCCGGTGCCGGCGGCGCCGCCGGCGCCGACGAGCGTGTGCGTCTCGTCGATGAACAGGATGATGGGCTTCGGGCTCGCCTGCACCTCGTCGATGACCGAACGCAGGCGCTGCTCGAACTCGCCCTTCATGCTCGCGCCGGCCTGCAGCAGGCCGACGTCCAGCGTCAGCAGCGACACCTCCTTCAGGCTGGGCGGCACGTCGCCGCGCGCGATGCGCTGCGCGAAGCCTTCGACCACCGCCGTCTTGCCGACGCCGGCCTCGCCGACGAGGATCGGGTTGTTCTGGCGGCGCCGCATCAGGATGTCGACGACCTGGCGGATCTCGTCGTCGCGACCCACGATCGGATCCATCTTGCCGCTGCGCGCCTGCGCGGTGAGGTCGACGGTGAACTTCTTCAGCGCCTCCTGCTTGCCCATCTGCGCGGGCGCCATCGCGCCGCTCGCCTCGCCGGGCTGGGCACCGCCGCCCACGTTGGAGCCGTCGCTGGCCGCCAGCGTGTCCTCCGGCGAGCCGGAGACGATCTTGGCGAAGTTGTCGGAGAAGTCGTCCGGCTTGACCTTGCGGAACTCGGCCGAGATCGCGTACAGCGCGTTGCGCAGGTTGGGCGTCTTCACGGCGCCCATCATCAGCAAGCCCGTGCGCACCGCGCTCTCGCCGTACTGCAGCGTGCCGTAGACCCAGCCGCGCTCGATCAGGTCCTGGATCACCGGCGAGAAGTCGGAGATCGCCGTGGCGCCGCGCGGCAGCGCGTCGAGGGCCGTGGTGATGTCGCTGGCCAGGCGCGAGGCGTCGAGCGTGTAGTGCTTGAAGATGCGATGCAGGTCGGAGTCGGTGGCCTGGATCAACTGGTGCAGCCAGTGCACGAGTTCCACGTACGGGTTGCCCCGGAGCTTGCAGAAGACGGTTGCGCCTTCGATCCCCTTGTACGCCACCGGATTGAGCTTGCCGAACAACGCGACACGACTGATTTCACTCACGGGAGACTCCTCGTTCGGGCCTCGACGTGCCCGGTTGGTTTGCTGATCTGATTGGAGCGTCGATCGAAGGCCTTTTCAATCCCCTCTAGCAGGGAGTGAACCCTCGTTGACGTGCCGGTCAGGTGATACCCAGGACCAGGTCGCCGGCGGGCGCGTCGACGCGGCGCGGACCGAGCCACGACGTCCAGCCCAGCGCGCCGGCGGCACCGAGCTTGATGGCGGGCACCTCGTCCTTCTTCAGCACCAGGTGCATCTCGCAGGACAGCTCGTAGCCGATGTAGTTCAGCACCCAGTCGCGCAGCCGCCGCATGCTCTCGCCGCCAGGCAGGAAGCGCTTGTACTGCTCCAGCGTGAGTGGGCCGATCTCCACGCGGAAGCGCGTCTGGCAGTCCCATACCTTGGCCCCGATCACCGCGCTCTGGCCGAGCGCCACTGGCGCGTTGCGCAGGCCGATGCGCGAAAGAGCGTCCTCGGGCAGGCGCATCCAGTGCGGCTGCCATTGATGCACGCGCACGGGGACGCGGAAGAAGTCGTTGAGGATGCGTTCGAGGCCTTCGGCGCCGTGCACCGCGCGCCCGAGGATGCCGGCGGCGGCCAGGCGGGCGCCGTCCGGCACGGAGTCCCGGCCCAGCAGCGTGGCCTGCCCGTAGCCGGCGATCGAGCCCACCCAGCGGCTGAACGGATCGTTGTCGGGTCGATCCATGCTCACCGCCGGCGACGCCTCGGCCCAGGCGCGGTACAGCAGCGACAGCAGCCGGTGGTGGAACATGTCCAGGAAACGCACCAGCGCGCGATCCGAGGGCATGCGCCGGACGCGCTCGCGGGCGTACTCGGTCATGTGCAGCGGCAACGGGCCGTTGGCACCGAACAGTCCGAAGAAGCGCTGGTGCAGCGTGGGCGGCGCGTCGCCCTCGCCCGCCTTGAACCGCGCCAGCGCGGCCGGCGCGAACGACAGCGACGGTGCCTGCGCGAAGCGGATCGGGTCGTCACGCAGCCGCAGCGACGTGCCGATGCGCGGCAGGCCCGGATGCGCGTTCTCGAGCAGGCGCACGGCCTGGAAGAAGCCGAACTTGTGCGGCGCCTCGGTGAGCTGGCGCAGCAGTTCCTGGCGCGTCTCGTAGCGCGCGGCCTTGGCCGCTTCCTGCCGGGCCAGCATGCCGGCCACCGCGGCGGCGTGCCCACCCACCTCGCCCTTGAGCGAATCGAGCGCGTTCAGGACGTCGGAGACGGTGAGGATGCGGGTGTCTTCCTGATCCTCTTCGTCGCCGGAAGGGGGCGTGTCCTCTGCGTCGGTCATCTTCTACAGGACCGAGCGCGAGCCGATGCGCGGCGGCCAGGTCTTGACCATGCCGCGCGTCTGCGACGCGAGCACCAGTTGCGTGAAGCTGTTCATGCTGGCGTAGCGCGCGAGGAATCGATCGAGGACGGTGCCCAGCACCAGGATGCCGGTGCCCTCGAAGGCACGCTCGTCCAGCGTCAGCCAGACCTTGGTTCCGCGGCCGAACACGATCGGGCCCTTGACCGGGATGCGGCTGATCGCCGCCTCGCTGCGCACCGACACCAGCCCTTCGAGTTGCTTGTGCAGCGGCGACAGCTCGTCGAGGCCGTACAGCGACAGCAACTCGCGCAAGGACGCGGCGCCGCCCTTGCCTTCGCTGTCGATCAGCGAGAGGTAGTTCAGCGACAGGTGGCTCAGCGCCCGCCAGGGCCCCTTGCCCTCGCCCACCGGCGTGACGGGACGCGTCGGCCCGCGAATGCAGCGCACGCCCTTGACCGGCGTGTTCTCTTCCAGGAAGAAGTCGTTGGCGCTGCCGATCGTCAGCGTCAGCGGCAGGTCGCGGTTGGTGCTGAGCGTGTCGATCGCCAACTGCACGACCGAGGCCGGCCACGGCGACGTCTGCGGATCGGCCAGCGTCACGTAGACCTCGGTGCCGATGTAGCCGCTGCGCGGCCCGCGCAGGCGCGCCGCCTCGGAGACGACGCGCTGCAGGCGGCGCGTGGAGTAGAACGCGTAGGAGTCGGCGCCGGCGTCGTCGTAGCGCGCGTACAGCGGCTTGAACTCCCGCACCTGCGTCACGCCGGACTTGTCGATGCCCGCCACCGACAGCAGCGAGTACACCTCGTAGTCCATCGGCCGGGCGCGGTCGCTGATGACGTGGAATTCGTGGTCGCGCGTGTTCACCTCGACGCGGTCGGCGCGTTTGCGGAACAGGTTGATGGCCGGCGTGCAGTGCAGCGCGAAGTTGCTCGGGTCGAGCGACTTCTCCAGCGTGACGTCGCTGCGGTCGGTGATGAACAGCAGCTCGAACTCCGACGACCCGATCTTGCCGATCAGCTCGCGCAGCCCCTTGATGCGCGCGAACAGGTAGCGCGCCGGAAACGCGGCGTATTCCTTGAGCAGGCGGTAGCCGGAGAGCGCGCGATCCTGCACCGGGAGCAGCGCCTCGTCGTCCTCGAAGCCGCCCGGCGTCAGCGCGTCGGCGCCCAGCACGCCGGCGAGCGCGTGGCGCCGCAGCGGATCGACGACGGCGATGCCCAGGCAGCGCGCGAACAGCTGCTCGTAGACGCGGTGGGCGATGCCGTCGTCGCCGGCCATGTGCAGGACGAGCTCGTCGAGCTCCAGCTGGTTGGCGATCAGCGACGCGCCGACCTTGAAGCGCAGGCGCAGGCAGGCGTTGGGCGCGACCAGGCCCGCCAGCGCGGCGGCCGGCACATCGGTGACGTGCGACTGGAACCGCGCCTGCGAGATGCGCAGCGGCCACAGGCGCACGGTCTGGCCAGTGGTGAAGCGGCAGGCGGTGCGCTCGCCGGGCTGCAGCCGCGCGCTCATCACGCTGCCGCGCGGCACGGCCGAGCCGGCGGCGAGCGCCGGATCGTCGAGATCGGGCTCCAGCTGCGCGATCAGCATCGACGGCGTCGGCGCGAGGTAGGACGGGTAGACCAGTTCGAGCAGGTACTGCGTGAAACGCGCGTACTCGGCGTCCTGCTGGTAGTGCACGCGGCCGGCCAGGAAGGCGAAGCCTTCGAGCAGGCGCTCGACGTACGGATCGACGCATTCGCCGCCGGAGGTCGTCTGCTCCAGCGCGAGGCGGCCGGCGATCTTCGGATGTTCGCGCGCGAACTCCGCGGCGGCGTCGCGGATGTGCAGCAGCTCCTGCCGGTAGTAGCCGAGTAGACGGGGATCCATCAGGGGGCCTTGGCTTCGACGACCTGTGTCATGCCGCTCTCAAGATCGATCTCGGTGCGCATGAAGATCTCCAGCGGGATCGGTTGCGACCACAGCTGCCCTTCGATGCGAAAGCCCAGCACGTTGTGGCTGTCGACGCTCTTGGCGTCGGCGCTCACCTTCAACGTGTGCGCGATGATGCGCGGCTCGAAGCGCAGGATCACCTCGCGCAGCACGCGCGCCAGTTCGGGCAGGTCGTACTGCGAGGCCGGTCGACCGGCCAGCGGGGGCATGCCGTAGTTGAGGACCGAGCCACTGAGGACCGGGTCGCCCTCGAAATCGATGCTGGACTGCGTCGCGTTGAACAGCCAGTTCAGGTCGCGCAGCACGTTCTCGCGCAGGCGTTGCAACGTGGCCGAGCGGTTCTCCCGCGCCTCGGTGGCACGCCCTGGCTCGTCGTCGACCAGCCGATCGAGCAACGACGGGTAGAGCCGGTCGCGCGAGAGCGCTTCAGCCATCGCTGCGCGCGGTGGAGTCGGGCAGGCTCGCCGCGGCGGCGTCGGCCTCGGGCGGGGTGGACTCGACCAGCTCGGTGTCGAACGCGAGCACGCGCACGTCGAGCAGCGCAATCTCGGACTGGTCGGTCGTCAGCATGCGCTGGCCGACGCCGTGCCAGGCGCCGCCAGGCTGTTCGCGCCAGTCGGTCGCGCGCGCGAGACGCAACGCGTTGTCGGTCTCGCGCTCGGTGCCGGGATAGCGCGTGGGAATCAGCGCCACGTTGGCGGCGCCGTTCTCGAGCGTCAGCGTGGCGGGCGCCCACACGAAGTCGCGCAGGTCGGCGGGCTTCTCGATCTCGATGCGGATCAGGCGCGAGATCGGCACCCAGTAGTACTTGCCGTTGATGACGGCCTCGATGACAGGCCCCAGGCGCGAATCGGCGTCGGCGAGCCAGGCGAACGGCACGTCGTCAAGCTTGCCCGACGTGGCCGGCGCCGCTTCGAGGGCGCCGGCGCGCAGCTCGGCGGCGGCGTCGGGACGGCCCTCGGCGTCGACGCGCAGCGCCTCGATCATCATCGCCAGCCAGTCCTGCGGAGCGCCCAGTACCAGCGGCGAACGCTTGCCGTCGAAGACCTCGCGGCGCAGTGCCTCGCAACGCAGGGCCTCGCGGTAGGTCTCCACCATCGGCTTGGAGGACGGATCGAGTTCGAGCAGCACGTCCAGCTGCGTCGCGGCCTTCATCCACTCACCCTGCACGCAGTAGATCTGGAACAGGAAGATGCGCAGGTCGGAGCGTTGCGGCTGCTTCTGGATCATCCGACGCAGTTCGTCGAAATGCGCCAGAGGATCGGCGGAGGAAAACTGCATCGCGAGATCGATGGACGCCATGAACACTCACCCCGGGGATAAAAGGCAGACGCCGGCCAATGTGACCGGCGCCTTCAGGATTCGAGTCTTCCTTCGCCACCGGAGCTGCCACCGGGATCGATCCGCATGGCAGCGAGCAACGAAGGGAGACGGCCGATCCGCGAGCGGATCGGCCTCGCGCGAAAAACTCAGCCCTTGTCGTTTTCGGCGATGTTCCAGCTCATCGACGGCTTGTCGCCGGCGCCGCCTTCCTTGGTCTGCTCGATGTAGTCGAGCTTGACCTGGGCGAAGTTCAGCGTGACGTTTTCCGTCAGGCGGTCTTCACCGCCGGAGCCACCCGTGGACACCGACGTGATCAGGACTTCGGTCATGGTGATCTTCAGGTACTCGAGCGGCTTTTCGCCGGCCTTGCGCACGGTCAGCAGGGCGCTCTTGTAGTGCTTGCCGTTGCAGGCGGCCAGCATCAGATCGGGGGTCGACTTGTCGACGTACTTCGTGAACGACAGATCCTGCACGTTGACCTTGCCGGCACCGGCGCCGCCACCCACATGGGCAGAACCGGAGTTCGACAGGCCCCAGCTCCACGCCAGGACGTCGATCTCGCCCGCGTGCACCTTGTCGCGCGACTCGCCCTTGAGCGAATCGATCTTCATGAATTGGTCCATAGACATTTTTGTGCTCCTTGAAACCATCCCGGCCTCGAAGGCCAGAATTCGCCCCTGTCGGGACTACGCCCTGAGGGCTTATGCCGCCTTGCTGGAAGGCAGTTTGGAAACCAGACGCAGGGAGATGCTCATCCCTTCCAGCTGGTAATGTGGCTTGAGGAAGAACTTCGAGGTGTAGTACCCCGGATTGCCCTCGACCTCCTCGACGATCACTTCAGCGGCCGACAGCGGCTTCTGCGCCTGGATGGTCTGGCCCGCGCTCTCGGGATTGGAGACCACGTAGTTGCCGATCCAGTCGCTGAGGTAACGCTGCATCGACGAGGCGCTGGCGAACGAGCCGACCTTGTCGCGGACCATGCACTTCAGGTAGTGCGCGAAGCGCGCCGACGCGAACAGGTACGGCAGGCGTGCCGCGAGATTGGCGTTGGCCGTGGCGTCCGGATCGTCGTATTCGGCGGGCTTTTGCAGCGACTGGGCGCCGATGAACGCGGCGAAGTCGCTGTTCTTGCGGTGCACCAGCGGCATGAAGCCGTTCTTGGCCAGTTCGGCTTCGCGACGATCCGAGATCGCGATCTCGGTCGGGCACTTCATGTCCACGCCACCGTCGTCCGTCGGGAAGGTGTGCACCGGCAGGTTGGGCACCGAGCCACCGGACTCGACGCCGCGGATCGTCGTGCACCAGCCGTACAGCTTGAACGCGCGGGTGATGTTGGTGGCCATGGCGTAGGCCGAATTGGCCCACACGTAGCGGCTGTGATCCGCGCCCTCGACTTCTTCCTCGAAGTCGAACGCATCGACGGGGTTCGTCTTCGCGCCGTAGGGCAGGCGGGCAAGGAAGCGCGGCATGGCCAGGCCGATGTAGCGCGCATCCTCCGACTCGCGCAGCGAGCGCCAGGCGGCGTATTCGGAGTTCTCGAAGATCTTGGTCAGGTCGCGCGGGTTCGACAGCTCGCGCCACGAATCCATCTGCAGCGTGGTGGGCGACGCGCCGGCGATGAACGGGGCGTGCGAGGCCGCCGCGATCTTGGCCATCTCACCCAGCAGCTCGACGTCGACCGGGCTGTGGTCGAAGTGGTAGTCGCCCACGAGGCAGCCGTAGGGATTGCCGCCCAGCTGACCGAATTCCTCTTCATAGACCTTCTTGAAGATCGGGCTCTGATCCCACGCCGTGCCCTTGTAGCGCTTGAGCGTCTTGTGCAGGTCGCCCTTGGAGATGTTCATCACGCGGATCTTCAGCATCTCGTCGGTTTCGGTGTTGTTGACGAGGTGATGGAGACCGCGCCACGCGCCTTCGAGCTTCGTGAAGTCGGCGTGGTGGAGGATGAGGTTGACCTGCTCGGACAGCTTCTTGTCCAGCGCGGCGATCAGGCCTTCGATCGTGTTGTAGACGTCGGTGGACACCAGCGCGGTGTCGGCCAGCGCCTGTTGCGCCAGCGTGTGGACGGCGTTCTCGACGGCGGACTTCGCCTGGTCGGTCTTGGGCTTGAATTCCTTCTGCAGCAATGCAGCGAAATCATCGAACTCGGCCATCGCGCCGGCGGCGGCGGTCGATTCTTGTTGGGTGGGCATCAGTGGACTCCTGCGGATCTCTGGACTGTTCGGGGAACGCGGTGCGCGAACGCGATGCGCTTACTCGGCCGGGGCGTCGGTGGGCTTGGGCGCGGCGGCGAGCGACTTGAGCAGCTCGGGGTTCTTCAGCACGTTGCCCAGGAGTTCCTCGGCACCGACCTTGCCGTCCATGTAGGTCAGCAGATCCTTCAACTGGGTGCGGGCTTCCAGGAGGTTGTTCAGTGCGCCGACCTTCTTGGCCACGGCTTCCGGCGAGAAGTCGGACATGTTCTCGAAGGTGATGTCGACGCTCAGGTTGCCTTCGCCGGTCAGCGTGTTGGGCACGGCGAACGCCACGCGCGGCTTCATCGACTTCAGGCGCTCGTCGAAGTTGTCGACGTCGATTTCCAGGAACTTGCGGTCGGCGACCGGCGCCAGCGGCTCTGCGGGCTTACCCGACAGATCGGCCATCACGCCCATCACGAACGGGATCTGCATCTTCTTGTTCGAACCGTACAGCTCGACGTCGTACTCGATCTGGACCCGCGGCGCGCGATTGCGGGCGATGAACTTCTGGCTGCTTCCTGACATGACGTTTCTCTCCTGGAAAATTCGGTGGACTCTTAGGAGTCAGATTCAGGCTCTTCAAGGGAGATGCCTCCCAGCATCTCGATACGGTCCCGCGAGTCGGGCATCAATTCCTTGACGATCGCGTTGAAATCCATCTGAAGAAGCTTGATCGCGCGCTCGACGAACATCGGAGCCGGACTGCTGGGCTCTGACTTGCGCAAAAACGTTGCGACCTGTTGCAGGATTCTCACCGCATCCGCGCGGGATGCCAAGCCGCTCGTACGGGGGGGTTTCCCCCCGGGGGCCGAGGCACCCCCTATGTCGTTGGCATCATCGTCTTCGGAGCCCGCGGCGACGGCGGCCTCGGCGGCCGCCTCGGCGTCCTGGGCGGTGTAGAACTCGCCGACGCGACGGAACGTCTGCTGCAGCAGGTCGAGGTTCGGGCGCTGGCCGCTGTGGTCGCCGAACAGCTTGATGATCGCCTGGATGGACGCCAGGCCGATGGCGATGCCATCGCGTTTTTGCTGGTTGGCCGCCGCGTCGCCGGTCTTCCAGGCGGCGGCCAGCAAGCCGGCCGCGGGCGCCGTCTGGCCGGCCGGCGGGGTCATGCGACCGAGCACATACTCGAGGTCGCGCACCGTGAAGCGGCCGACTTCGCGCGACTCGACGATGGCGGTGCCTCGCAGCGTGCGCAGCAGCGCCTCGCCACTGGACGAGCCGGGATCGGGCGACAGGTTGGCGAGCACGTTCAGGCGCTCGATCGGGTCGTCGCCTTCGTCGCGATCGAGCGGCGGGTAAAGCGTCTCCCAGAAGGTCTCGATCAGGGTCGCGATCAGCTTGAGGCCGTCGGCCAGGCCGGGCAGGCCGCGGTTGGCCAGCTCGGCGCGCGTCAGCCAGGCGGCGACGCGCAAGTCCTTCGTCTTGCCGAGCAGCCCGGTGGCCATCTCGGCGACCTTGCGCCAGTTCGGCTCCTCGGCGCCGACCAGCTCCTGGGTCGAGGGATCGATCGTGCCGGGCGTGCCTGCCGCGAATCGATCGAGCTCCGCAACGCTGGAGTACTCCAGGTCAGGACCGGCCGGCTCGTTGTCGTCTACAGGACGCGCAAGGGCGTCGATATCGATCACTTCGAAGTTCTCCAGGTGGTGACGGCCTGCCGACCGTCGAGCTGCGATGCAGGTTAGTGCATCTGCGTGACATGTTCAATAACGGTTCATTACGGCGACCCCGGAGCGCGCGCGATGGAGCGCTTCAACCCAGGAACTTCAGCGCGCGATGCGCGGCGGCACGCAGGCTCGTGAACAGCAGCTCGAGCAACCAGCGCAGGAATGCCGTGGTGACCTGGGCGCCTTCGACCGCCTTGCGCCCGAGGAAGCGGAAGATCATGCCCACGAGCGTCGCCAGCCCGCGACCCATCTCGGCCGAGATCTGCGCCGCCTTCGTCAGCAGCCACGCGATCTGGTCGAGGATCGTGAAGGCCCCCGCGAGTCCGACGCCCAGCGTGCCCTTGACCACGACGCCGGCCGCCTTGAGCATGTAGGCCAGTGCGCGGCCGATCATGTCCATCAGCCGGGCCGAGCCCATGATGAACGAACCCGAGCCTTCGGCGGCGCCTTCCAGCCAGCCCTTGACCTGGCGCTCATCCGGAGGGCCGACCCGCAGGTGGTCCCAGCTCTTGCCCGCGACGCCGGGGATGTAGCTGTCGGTCATCTTGTGCGCGGCGAAGCTGATCGGCATGTTGGAGGTGCGCGTGATCTGCAGTCCCTCCTCGCCGAACGGCAGGTGCCAAAACGGGAAGATCGGAATCATCGGCACCGGATCGACCGGGTTGGAGACGCGGAAGATGTTGTCCTTGCCGACCCGCTCGGTCAGTTGCCTGGCGAACAGGCCGGTGCCCGAGCGCGGCGCACCGAACGTGTACAGGCGCACGTCGGCGATGCGGTTGGCGGCCAGGAAGTCGGCGTTGAGCATGGCGAGCGCGCCGCCGAGGCTGTGGCCGACGCAGTGGATGCGCGTCGGGTTGCGTCCGCGCAGGAACTCCTGGAGCGCCGGCGCGAATGACTTCCACGTGTCGTTGAAGCCCGCGTGCACCGGCATGCCGCCCGGCCCGCGCTGGATGCCGATGTTGGCGTCGGTCATCCAGTCAGCCATTGGCCCGGTGCCGCGCGTGGCGATGAGCACGTCGCCCGCGAACTGGCCTTCGCCCGCGGCGATGAAGCCGAAGCCGCTCAGTGCCTTGAACATCATCACGCCCGACTTGCCAGTGAAACGGGCCGCGTCATCCATGCTGAAGAGGCCCTGGATACCGAGCGCGTTCTTGAACCCGCGCAGCGATTCGAGATCGTCGATGCGCAGGTTGTAGACGCCGGCGGCGATGGCCGCGGCCTGGTCGGCGCTGAGCACGGTCATGGTTTCTGCCTTTCAGGGGAGCAGTGTCGTGAGTTGAAGATTCACGACCCTAGTTGAATTCGCAAAGGCCCATCACGCCCCCGTGCTCGGCGCGTTCCGCATCGAGACGGCAGGTCACGTTGATCGGACGGCCCGCGTTCTCGCCGTTGTCCTTGTAGGTATGCTTGAAATACGCCCAGGCGTTGTAGGACTTGCCTTGATAGACGACGGTCATCACCTGGCGCACCACCGGCTCGTGCGGCAGGACGGCGCCGAGAAAGGACGCGCGCTCGATCGCCGGGAATGAAAACTCGCCCGCCGGATTGGTCGTCGTCTGGTCGGAGCCGTTCTCGTCCTTGAATGCCCAGTTGAAGTCGCGCTTGAGCACCGCGCCCGCCGCCGGCTCGCCGTTCATCAGCACGTGGCCCTTCATCGCCGACCAGATCACCATCTTCGCCATCGCCGTTCCTTGAAAGAGGCCGAGCAGCACCACCACGGCGCACACGGTTGTCCAGGTTGCCCGTCGTATCACCACGCCCGACCTCGCTGCGGCGTCGTCATGAGGCCAACGCGTCCAGCAGCGGTGAGGCCGGGGGCGCCGATGGCACGATGAGCTCGACGAAGACGCTCGGGTCGGGGAGCCCCGGGAAAGCGAGGCGCAACGGCGGCGCCTCCTCGGAGCCGGCGCAAAAGAAATGCACGCCGGCGTCAGCGTCCGCGTCGGCGTCGGGCGCCTCTGCGGACGGCTCTGCGAGCGCCTGCAGCGCGCGGTCGAAATCGTCGATCGGCAGCTGCGGGTCGAGGCCGGCCAGCGCCGCCTCCTCGGCCGCGAACCAGCGTGCCGCGTCATTGGCCAGGCTGGGACCGACGCCCGGGCCCGTGCGCGCACCCGGCGCGCCCGGGAACGCCAGCGTGAGCGGGAAATAGCGTCCGACGCGGTCGACGCTGGCGAAGAATACCCCGCGCCACCCGAGCGGTCCGCACACGCCCGGCGCCAGCTGGAAGCGCCAGATCGGTGCCGACAGGTAGAGCTCGAGCCAGCGCTCGCCCAGCGCCGCGCGCGAGGCCAGCATGCCCTGCTGCAGCCAGTCGTCCCAGGCGGAGGTGAACTCCCAGGGGAGCCGCCGCGTGACGAAGTCACCTTCGCTGGGAAGCTTGCCGTAGAAGCCGCAGGTCGGCATGGTCTGATAGGGTGAAGGGTATAGACGAAGAAGGCGGGCGTCGCTCAGCCCGGGCAGCGGAACTGCGCCAGCTCGGGCAGGCGCATCGGATTGCGGACGCTGCCCGAACGCAGCTCGAAGAACACGTGCTTGCCGCCCTCCTCGTAGCTCACGCTCTGGCGCTCCGGCGTGCCGCCTTCGACCTTGCCCGCATCGACGAAGCGGAACAACGCCCACGGGCCGTCGAAGATCAGCGGCGTGGTCGAGGGCTTGCCGCCGATCACCAGCACCAGCTTGATCTGGCTGGCCGGGCTCAGGCTGGGCCAGGACAGGCGCGCGGCCGCGTTGGTGCCCGGCTTCATGGCCGTGACCTGGCCGTCGATGGACAGCTGCACCTCGGTGACGCCGTCGTCCACGCGCGCCAGCAGCAGGTCCAGCGTAGCCGCCGGGTTGGCGGAGCCGCCCGGGAAGAACGCGTCGCGGATCTCCGCGGCGCGCTGGAAGTTGGCGATCGCGGCAGGCGGCAGGGCTTCGACGCCGTCAGCGATCTGGATCGGCTTCCAGACCGGGCCGTTCATGTCGACCATGCCGACGAGCTTGGTCTTGGCGAAGCCGTCGATCACGCCGTTGGGCGCGAACAACTTGGCGAAGTCGCCCAGCGGTACTTCCTTGGGTACGCCGCGCACGAAGGGATAGCGGCCCTCGACGGCCGCCTTGCAGAAACCGCCCACCTCGCCTGCCGCGGCGGCCTTCACCGCCGCCTGGCCGGCGCTGGCCGACTGCGCGCCGCTGCGCGAGATCAGGCCGTTGAGCAGGTTGCTGATCGGGGGTGGCATGCGGTCGGCTTCGCTCTTGATGCGGGCGACGATCAGCGCATCGGAGGTCGCGGGCGCGCCGCGCTTGATGGCCTCGTCGGTGGCGCGCAGCTGCACTTCGTACTCCTTGAGCACGCCCAGCGTCGCATCGAGCGGCACCGGCTGGCCCGCCGGGCCGGCCACGACGCGCTGCAACTGCTCGAAGTGCGCATCGACGACCGCCTCGGGCTTGGCGACCGCCCCCGGCGTGGCCGCCGGCGTGCCCAGCAGCTTGTCGGCGGTGCTGCGCATCGCGGCGGCGGCCTTGTCCAGCATGCCCGCGGCGACGGCCTCGGCCGACTTGTTGTTGCCGGAGGCGAGCTTGGTCTCCTTGGCCACGCCGGCGATCAGCAGCTTCAGCGGCGAGTCGCCCGCCGACAGGATGGTGATCGTTGCGATGCTGCCCTGCAGGCTGGTGGACGGGATCAGTCGCAGGTCGCCCAGCATGCTGTCCCAGGTCTTGATGTACTCGTTGAGGTACAGCTGCTGCACTTCGGTGAGCGTCGTGCCCATGCGCGCGAGGCTCTGCCCGCCCGGCTCCGTGCCCAGCACCCAGGCCTCTTCCTCGCCGAGTTGCTTGACGAGCAACGGCGCCTGCGCGCGGAAGCCCTTGTCGTAGCCGGCGACGGTGAAGAACCCCGGCACGCCCTGCGTGATCGGGGCGCCGGAGGCCCGCGCGAAGACGAGCGCGGCTTGCGGGCCGCCCGCATCGCTGACCCGGAAGTCGGGCACGCCCTCGCCAGCGCCCAGGCGCTTGAGGCGCGAATAGGCGCGCTGCGCGAGCGACGACGCCGCGAGCTCCTTGCGCACCTGCTGGACGAGCGCCTGGTCCTGCGGCAGCACCATCTCCAGCGGCAGCTGATCCAGCGCGGTGGCGAGGTGCGCGGACAGGTGGTCGCGCTGCTGCTGCGTGACCTCGCGCGGCAGCGTGCGGTCCCAGTCGGCGGCGACCCAGGCCTTGACGTCCACCGGCTTCAGGTGCGCCGGGTCGTACAGCATGACGTAGGTCTTCAGCGCCTCGTAGCGCACCTCGGGCGAGTCGGCATCGCGGATCTGCTGCTCGAGCCGCAGCGCGATGCGCGGCAGGAACACGTCGCGCAGCAGGCCCAGGTAGGCCCGGTTGGCCTGAGTGCCCAGCTTGCCGGCCTGGCTCAGCCCGAAGGCGCGCGACATCGGCACGCCCGCGTCGCGCTCGGCATAGCCGGTGGGCATGTTGCGGGCGGCCTCGAGCACCGCCAGCACCGTCATCACGTCGCCCGAGGGCAGCGGCGGCAACGCGGCCGTCTGCCTGGCGACCTCGGCGGTGGCGTCGCCCACGTCCTTGATCAGCACCTGGTTGCGCACGAAGCTGATGGTCCAACCGACGATCAGCAGCAGCGACAGCACGCCCAGCAACGAGTACGCGGCCAGCGCGATGCGGCCGCGCCGCTTCTCGATCACGGCGCTGCGGCCGCTGATGTCGGACTCCGCGAAGATCACGCCGCGCAGCAGGTGCGTGAGGAAGTAGCTGCGCCCGGACGACGCCGCCGGCGGCAGCACCTGGCGCTCGAGCCCGTAGGCGCGCGAGATGTTGCCCAGCACGCGGTCGAACGGGCTGCCTTCCTGCGTGCCGCTGGTGAAGTAGACGCCGCGCACCATCGGCTCCTCGCCGAAGGCGGAGCTGAGGAAGGCCTCGTCGAGGAACCCCTTCAACATCTCCTTGAGCGCCGCGAACTGCTGCGGGAACGCGAACAGCGTCGCGCGGCGTTGCGGGTCGCGCTCTTCTTCCATGCGCGTCGTCAGGCGCGCGTTCAGGCGCGCGACCAGCGCGTCGAACTCGGTGGCGAACGTGGCGCCGAGCGAGCCGCCGACGGGTGCGGGGAAATCGAACGTGGTGCCCCACACCTGCGCACGCGCCTCGCGCCCGAGGTCGTTGAAGAACTCGGCGAAGCCGGCCAGCAAGTCGGTCTTGGTGACGATCACATAGATCGGGAAGCGCACGCCCAAGGTGCTGTAGAGCTCCTGGATACGCGCGCGGATCGAGCGCGCGTAGTCGTCGCGTTGCGCGGCCGACGACGTGAACAGGTCCGACAGGCTCACCGTGACGATCGCGCCGTTGAGCGGCTGCGCGGGGCGGAACTTCTTCAGCAGCGTCAGGAAGCCCGTCCACGCCGCGGCATCGACCTCGCGGTTGCTGCTTTGCGTCGTGTAGCGGCCGGCGGTGTCGAGCAGCACGGCCTCGTCGGTGAACCACCAGTCGCAGTTGCGCGTGCCGCCGATGCCCTTGACCGCATCCTTGCCCATCTTGCCTTCGAGCGGGAAGCGCAGGCCGGAGTTGACCAGCGCCGTCGTCTTGCCGGAGCCGGGCGCGCCGATGAACATGTACCAGGGCAACTGGTAGAGGTAGTTGCGCCCGCTGCCCGACTTGTCGTCGAAGCGCGCCTTGCGCAACGTGCCCATCGCGTCGTCGAAACGCTTCTTGAGCTCGGCCACCTCGCGCTGCGACAGCGCGGAATTGCTGGACGCGCCCTCGCCCATCGCCGCCAGCATCGCCTTGTTGGCGCGCCAGGCGCGGTACTGCTTGACGCCTTCGATGATCGCGAAGATCACCAGGATCAGGATGATCAGGCCGATCCGGGCGCCGGCGGAGCCGAGCGGCCGGTGGTCATAGAACGCGATCGCGTCGCCGACGAACCAGATGAGCAGCGACACGACCAGGAGGCCGATGAACGCCAGCACCCATCGATTGGCGAAGAAGCGCTTGAGCTTTGCCCACATGTCTTTGGTCTTTCCGACTTCTTATGCGCCGGTGCGCAGGGTGATCTCGACGCGGCGATTGCGCGCGCGGCCATCAGGCGTGGTGTTGGGCGCCAGCGGCTTGCTGTCGGCCAGGCCCTCGGCCTTGATGGCATGGTTCTGCACCGTCTGCCCCAGCAGCGTGGCGACGCCACGTGCGCGCTCCAGCGAGAGCTCGTAGTTGGACGGGAATCGCAGCGAGCGCTTGGTCGGTTGGTTGTCGGTGTGGCCGCTGACCGTGACCACGCCCGGCACCTGGTTGATCGCCGCGGCGATGCGGTTGATCACCGGCACGAGGTCGGGCTTGATCTCCGCGCTGCCCGGGTCGTAGAACTTGTCGCCGTGGATGATCACGTGGCTCGACGTGGCGTCCTCGTTGACTTCCAGCTGATCGGCCAGGATCTCGGCGGCCAGCAGCGGCTTCAGGCGCGGTGCGGCCGGCGGGGGCGGTGGCGGCGGCGCGCGCTTGAGGTCGCCGACATCGGAATGGATCGCGGCGAGCGCGTTGAACACGGGGTCGGACTTCGACGCCAGCACCAGCGCGAACACGAGGTACAGCACGAACAGCAGCAGCGCCACCGCGGCCAGCACGAGCCAGACCGACAGCCGGCGGACGAGCGGCTTGGCGACGCGCTGCACACCCTTCCACTTGCCGGAAAGGTCGCGCTCGAACTCGCCGCGCTCGCGTCGGATCACGCCGTGCAGCCGGTCGCGCACGACATCGAGCTGCGCGCGGCCGTTGTCGATGACGCTGTAGCGCCCTTCGAAGCCGAGCGCGATGCACACGTACATCAGCTCCAGCAGGTCGATGTTGCGGCGCGGATCCTCCATCGCCTTCTCGAGCAGCTGGAAGAACTTCTCGCCGCCAAAACCTTCGCGGTGCAACGTGACGAGCAGGCTCTGCTGCACCCACTCGGGGCTGGCGCCCCAGGGCATGTTGGCGACGGCCTCGTCGATCACCGTGCACAGCGCGTAGCGGCTGATCAGCACGTGTTCGGGACTCGCGCCGGCGGCGCGCGCCCGGCTCTCGAAATCGGTGATGGCACGCAGCAGGTAGTCGCGCAGTCCGGCCGGGTCGGCGTGGTGGAGCGAGCGGCGGATCGTGGGCACCGTGTTCAGCAGCACCGAGGCGTTGGCCACCAACGGGTTCAGGCCCACCGGACCGCTCGCGTCCTCGACGTCGGACAGCACCGCCGACGCATCGAGCGTCATCGCCTGCCCCGCCATCGGCGCCGGCGTCGCCGCGCGGCGGCCACCCGGCTTGGGGATCATGATCGTGGCTTCCGAATCGTCGGGGGGCGGGGCGCCGGGCGGGCGCGGAGCGCCGGGATATTGAGGATCGCTCATGATGGGCCGGTTCGAGTGAGGCTCAGGGCTTCAACGCCCACAGTTCCAGCTGGAGGCCGGGGAAGTCGCCCGCGATGTGCAGCGCGATCACCTTGGTGACATCGAGCTGCTTCCACAGGTCGCCGCTGCGATCGAGCTGGAAATAGGTGAAGCCGGCGTAGTAAGGCATGCGCGGCGGCGCCATCGGCAGCGGCTCGACGGCGATCGCCGGCAGGTGCAGCCGCACCAGGTCGCGGATCTTGTCGGGCGGGCCGATCTTGACCTGCGACGGAAAGCGGCTGCGCACGAACTCGCCCGGCTTGTCGGCGTTGACGGCCAGCACGAACTGCGCGTTGCGCAGCAGCTCAGGGTCGGGAACCATGCCGGTGTACAGGCCCGCGGCGCGCTCCTGCAGCGGGATCGGCACCGCGTTCGGGTTGATGACCTCGGTGAGGAGCTCGCGGATGTCGAACATCAGCGGCTCGAAGGTGTTCTTCAGGTCCTCGTGGCGGTAGATGGCCTGCACGCGCGCCCGGCGCTTGCGGCGGTCGCTGAAGGTGGCGAACTCGCCGGCGGCCTGCACCAGCACCGTGTACAGCGCCTCCGGATGCAGTGCCTCGCGTTCGCCCAGGTGGGTCAGCCACGGGTCGTAGCGATTGGCGACCTGCAGCATCATGAAGTCGCCGATCTCGCCGACGCCTTTCTGCTGCGACTGGTTCAGGCGCGCGGCGAGCGTGTCGGCGCGATGACGCACCAGGTTGCGGGCCTCGGTGAGGTAGTCCTGCAGGCGCGCGAAGCCGCGGCAATCGAGCGCGGGGGCGATGAAGCTCTCGTCGAGCACCAGTTGCCCGGTGCTGCGACGCTCGATGATGCGCGCCACGGCGATGCTGCAGAACCCGGAGCGCGGATCGTCGTCGAGCATCAGGCGCAGGTTGAGCTGGCCGAGCTTCATGTCGGCCGGATCGCCGACGCCCAGCACGTTGTCCTCGACGCGATGGTCCAGGCCGACGAAGCGCGAGAGCGCCGTCGTCGGGCCGGCGTCGACGGCGAACTCGGGCATGCCCGAACGCACCAGCGGCAGCGCCAGGTGCACCACGGTGTCCTTGACCTCGGTGCCGATCTCGAGCGCCAGCGGCGCGGCGTATTCCTCGGGAATGGAGAACGGCGTGCCGTCAGGCATCACGCCGCGCGCGGACTTGACGGACAGGCGTCCGATCTTGAGAGCCTCGTCGTCGAGCCGCAGGGCCGTGAGGCCCCATCCCGGAGAGAACACCCCGGTCGCCCGGGACTCCACGAGCATCTCGACAGAGCGTTCGAGTTGCTGGAAATGCTGCGGCCGCAGGAAGAGTCCCTCCGACCAGATGACGCGCTTTCGGCTCATGCTCTTTTAGTCGTGAGAACCGGCGCCGAAAATGCGGCGCTCGGGTTCATGTTGACGACCCGGAACGTCGCGGGGCCGCAGCAAATGTACACGTATTCAACCGGCTCGCCGAGGGTATGAAACCCGACGTTTCACCCTCGTGAACACCAGCCGCAGGATTGACTTCCCGACGCGTTGCCGCACAGTGCAGACGAGTGCCCGCCGATGGGGCGTGCACGCTGCTCCGAGCGCGCTTGCGCCCGACTGCGGGGCACGCGCCAGGCGTTCTTTCAGCGCCAGCTGCCCGCCAGGTCGCCGCCACCGGCCGCGATCGACTGCCAGCCTGAAACGCGCGCGTTGGGCATGCGCCGATCGCTTTGCAGCGTGATCAGTCCGGCCGCCTGCAGCACGTTGACGTCGCGCTCGCCCAGGTAGGCCTCGGCCACCGCCTGCAGGCGCGGTTCGTCGCCGCCGCGGTCGATGAAGGCCGGCAGGTCGTCGAGCTGGACCAGCGTCTCGACGCCGCCCTGCCCGTGTCCTTGCGCCAGCAGCAGCGCCGCGTCGAGCGCCGCGCTGCGCCACACCAACCGGTCGTGCAGCGAGCCCGACGACTCGTCAGCGTCCGCCAGCTCGTCGAACGCGAAGGCCGCCACCGGATCGTTGCGCGGGCCGTACGGCAGGCGCGCGAGCAGGCGCGGGAACGTGAGGCCCACGCGCGGCGCGAGCGCGCTCTCGCGCAGCGCGCGCCAGACGCGTGATTCGTTGGAAGAGAGCACCTGCTCGTCGTCGCTGGTGGCCACCGCGGCCAGCGCGGGCGCGGCGCCCGCCAGCAGCACGGCGCCCTGGGCGGTCGCGACCGCGGCGAGTCCGCCCAGCAGAGACAGCTCCGCCAGGCTGGCGCCGAACTCCTCCAGGCTCACGACGATGTCGCAGCCACGGCCATCGCCCTTGAGCACCGGCGTGAGCGCCGCGTGCGTCGGGTCGCCGGCGGCCGCGCCCAGGTCGGCCAGCAACTCGTCGGCGCGGCAATCGAGCAGCTCGAGCCGCACCTCGCCGTCGGCCATGTCGAGTTCGCGCACGAACCGGTCGACCGCGCGCCAGGCGCATTCCAGGTGGCGCCATGCCGGGTCGCGGAGCACGTGGCGCAGCAACGCCGCAGCAGCGTCGTTCGAGCCGGCCGAGGCCGCGGGCGGCGCGGGCGGCGCGACGTGGTCGCCCACCAGCTGGCGGATGAAGCGGTCGACGGCGTCGTCGGACTTGCGCGCCGCGGGTGCCGCGGCCAGCGCAGGCGCCCCGGCGGGCAGGTCGCCCCCGAGCAGGCGTTTCATCAGCGCGGCGGCGTCCTCCGCGTCGGATGCGGCCGCTGGCGGCGCGCTCACCTGCGCGGCGGCACGCTGGAGCACCTGCACCGGCAGGCGGGCGAGCACGGCGTCGGCCGTGAATTCGTCCATCGTCCCGAGCTTGATGCGCAGTGCGACGCCCAGCTTGTCCTGCAGGCCGGCGATCTCGGCGACGGGCGCCAGGCGGGCGAACACGGTTTCGAAGTTGTCGATGTCCACGCGCACCGACCGCCGCTCCGACAGCGGTCCGCGTTCCGCGCGGGGCTGGCCCGAGAAGTCGCCCAGCACGACGATGCGGAACGGGGCCGCGCCGTCGTCGTCGGCATCGCGCTGGCGGCGCGGCGAGGGCAGGTGCCCGATGTTCAGCTCGATCGATGACGGCATGTCGGCCCTCTTTGGTGGCTGGCCTGCGCGGCACGCGCCGCGCGGCGAATCAATGGATCCAGTGTCCTGTCCGACAGGAGGCTGCGGACACTAGCCGATGCTTTGCGCGACGAGCCGGCCGTCGGCCAACGACCAGGCGTGCGCGCGCGCCGGCTCCTCGGCCTCGGCGATGTAGAAGTCGACCGGCCCGAAGAACTCGGCCAACTGCTTCGCCGGACACGTGGGCAGGTAGTTGCGCATCACCCGCGGGTCGTAGAAGCGGAAGAACAGCGACTCCATGTTGGGCCCATAGACATGGACCTGCTGGCGCACGTGGCGCCACAGCGCCGGCAGCGCGAGCTGGCTCGTCAGGAACACGCCCCAGTTCTGGCCCCAGCCCTCGGCGAGCAGTCGCCGCGTGAAGGCCGAGCTGTGTTCGAGTTCGACGAGATACGGCGCGACCACCGCCATGTCCGGCTCCAGCTGGCCGGTGAACAGGCAGCGCCAGGGCGGGGCATGGTCGGCATGCAAAGCGCCGAGCAAGGTCTGGTTTTGCGCACCGTCCAGGATCACGTAGGCCGGCATGTCGCCGGCCTCTTGCCAAAGACGGGTCTGGACGACCGGGGGGATCGGAAGGGATCTTTCGGACATGGGTTCCTGTTCAGGGAATCGCGTGCGTCATCTGGCCTTCGACCGTGACGCTGATCTGGCCCGCCCAGGTGCACATCAGCATCGAGCTCTTGTTCAAGGCGGGTTGGTTGGCGAGCATCACGGTGGGCGAGCCGGGGACCCACGGCGACATGGTCATCGGGATGCAGGGCATCGGCGTCAGCACGCCCATCGCCGCCGAGGTGGCGGCCGCGACCATCGGGTTGGCAAGCGACTGGCACATGCCGAAGGGCATGATGTTGACCATCGGAATGTGATCCATGATGTTGGCCGCGGGCACGTTGGACGTGTTGACCATGTTGATCGGCAACACCGCCAGGGTACCGGGCGCCATCCCCATGGTGCATTGGAGCGTGGCACCGTGACAGACATGATTGGGCATCGTGTTCTCCTCAGTCGCTCGCGTTGGGACGCATCGCCGTGCAGCCGACGGCCATCAGCCCGGGCACGACGACGACACGAACGGCGCCGCCGTGGCCGCCGCCACCAGGAAGCTGCTGGCCTTGGGCGAGAACGCCGTCGGCGGGGTCGGCGCGACCGGCGCCTTCGGCGCGGTGCCGCCTTCGCTCGTCATCGCATCCTTGCCGTCCTTGGGCGCCTGGGGGCTGATCGCGCTGCCCGAGCCCTTGCTCCCGCCCGAGTTGACGTTGACCATGATCCCCTTGATGTCCACGCCGGACGGACCGACCGTCACGAAGTTTCCACCACAGACCAGCGACACCATCATCGGCGATTCGAGCACGATCTTGGAGGAGGCCTTCAGGTGCACCTCCTGGCCTCCATCGACGAGGAACATCGTGCCGCTCTTGACATGGATGTCCGACGTGACGTCGAGCGACAGCTTGCCGCCGATCTTCTCGTTGTGATCGCCCGTGGTCTGCACGTGGTGGTCGGCGTCGAACTTGTCGTACGTGTCGGACTTGACGTAGTTGTGGCTCTCGTTGCCGATCCAGCTCTTGTCGTCGTTGAGCACGCGCTTGTCGAAATTGAACTGCGCCTGCAGGTAGATCTGCTCGGCGCCGTCGGTGTCGTCGAAGCGCAGTTCGCTCCACTTGCCGGCGACGCCCTTGCCGCTGGGGTCGATGCTCAGCGACTTCAGGCCGGTGTAGTTGGCGCCGGCGGGCAGCTTGAACGGGGGCATGTTCTCGGCGTTGTGCACGCGTCCGATGACCACCGGGCGATCCGGATCGCCTTCGAGGAACTGCACCAGCACCTCTTCGCCGACGCGCGGCATGTTCTGGAAGCCGTAGCCCTTGCCGGCCCACGGCGAGGACACGCGCGCCCAGCACGAGTCCGCGGCGTAGCGGTCCCAGTAGAAACGCACCTTCACGCGGCCGAGATTGCCCCCCGTGTCGGTGTCCGAGTCGTTGCGGAAGTCCGAGACGACAAGCGCGGTCTGCGTGCCGGCGATCATCGGCCGCGGCACGACGCGCGCGGAGCGGAACTGCGTGCCCGCGGGGATGGCCTCGAACTCGCACAGGTACATCGACCCCCCACCGGCGGCGCCGCTTTGCGCGAATCCGTTGGCGGCCGTGAACGAGTGCGAGACGACCATGTACTCCTTGTTCATGGCGTCGACCGAATGGCCTTTGACCGTCACCTTGAAGCCGACCTGGATGCTGCGCTCGGTGCCGGCGCCGCGCACCACCGCGTGGCGGCAGGCGAGCTCCTCGGAGCGGATCTTCGCGTAGGTGGTGGTGAACTCGGCGGTCGATGCATCGATCGGGTGGTCGTAGATCTCGTAGCCCGCGTTGTCATGCGACGCCGGATTGGAGTTGACGGCCGCCAGCTGCGTGTTGGGCTTGGCGTAGTTGTAGTCGCCGGTGGAGAACGCGCCCGGCTGCACTTCCGAGATCAGGCGCAGCGATTCGAGCGTGCCCATCTCGGTGCCGACGCCGATCATGCGCAGCTCGGCCAGGTTGGGCGTGGGCTTGTGGTCGCCGACCTTGTTCAACAGCTGCATCTCGTGAGCGCCGTTCTTGTGCGTGAAGTAGTAGTAGATGCCGGCGTGCTCGGCGAGACGACTCACGAAGTTGAAGTCGGTCTCGCGATACTGCGTGATGTAGTTGCGCATCTCGGTATCGGTCGCGCTGTTCTTGGACGTCATCAGCGAGTCGGCCTGCAGCTTCTGCATGATCACGTCGCCGATCGTCATGTCGGGATAGATCTTGCTGTCGGACGACCGCGTCATGAACCACAGGCCCGGGCTCAGCGTGACCAGGTAGAGGAAGCCCGTGTTCGACTTGTACGCCGGCGTGCGCACGGCGCCCTGTACCGTGAAGCGCGTGATGTAGCCGTTGAACGAGCGCGCGCCCTTGCTGTCCGGGAGTTCGAGCGCGACCGTCGCATTGGTGCCCAGCAGCTGTTCGGCGGTGATGTCGCCGCGCTCGGACAGCAGTTCGAGGTCGTACTCGTACAGCCGACCGAGCTCCTCGTGGCCGCTGAAGCGTTGCACCACGAAGGCGGTGGCGCCCGCCTTCGTCGAGATCTCAAGCATCCGGGTCATGTCGTTCTCCCACCAGGTTCATCCAGTTCGCGCCGCGTGGCTCCGCCACGCCGTGAACGGCGGGCGAGTGCGCCCGCTTGCCAGACTGATTGCAGCACATAAACGCGACGGTTGGGCTCGGCGAAATCCCACGTTCCAGGGCTTGAAAGCCGCCGCCGCCGCGGCTTCGCGGTCAGGGCGCGACGACGCCGAAGCCACAGGCGCCAGCCGGCTCCGCAACGCCGATCCGCCGCGCCCCGTTCGTCGTCAGCCGCCCTGCAGGCGGCGCACGAGGCGCGCAGCCCAGCCCGGGGACTGCGGCGTGCCCACCTGCACCAGCAGCGCCGAGACGTTGTCGCGGCCGCCGGCCTCGTTGGCCGCGTCCACCAGGAGCGACGCGGTCTCGACCAGCGGCTTGCCGGCCATGAGGTGCGCGTTGATCGCGGCGTCGTCGAGCATGTCGGTGAGGCCGTCGGAACACAGCAGGAAGACATCGCCGACGAGCGCCTCGTGGTCGTGCACCTCGAGGTCGATCTCGTCCTCGATGCCGAGCGCGCGCGTGACGATGTTGCGGTAGCGCGTGTCGAGGATCGCGTCGACGGACAACGCGCCCATCGCGATCTGCTCGTCGACCCAGCAGTGGTCGCGCGTGATCTGTTCGAGAACGCCGGCCCGGTACCGATAGCAGCGCGAGTCGCCGAGGTGGGCGACCGTCATGCGGTCGTGCATCAGCACGGCGATCACCAGCGTCGAGCCCATGCCTTCGTAGTCGGGCTCGCGCCGCGCGGCGGCGATGATGCTGGAGTTGGCGCGTGCCGCGGCGAAGCGCATGTCCTCGTGCAGGCCCGCGCGATCCGGCGACACCGGCTCGGCGTGCAGGTGCGGCAGCGCGGAGGCGAGCTCGTCGAAGATCTCGTCGACCGCCATGCGGCTGGCGACCTCGCCCGCGGCGTAGCCGCCCATGCCGTCGGCAAGGATCGCCAGGCCGAGGTTGGCGTCGAATCGGACCGCGTCCTCGTTGGCGGACCGCACGCGGCCCGGGTCGGTGCGCGAAGCGATCTCGCAGTGGGGTGCCGTGGTGCTCAGGGTAGCCATCTCAGCGCCGCCCATCAGGATCGAAGCCTGCGCCGCCGCGCGCGGCGACCGACGGGAGAAGGACAGATCGCGAATGGATCATCGAGAGTGCCTCACCTGCATGAGCCGGCCACTTCATTTCTTGCGCCGCAGCTTCTTGCCCTGCTCCGCGTAGGCGCGTGCGAATTCCTGATTGAGCAGGCGGTCGAAGTGATCCTCGGCTTCCTTCTCCAGTTCGCCGTACATCGCCAGGAAACTTTCCCACAACTTGGCGCGATGCAGTGCCGGCATCACGCTGTCGAGGGCGCCCGACTTCTTGATCCGCTTCTCCACCGCCTCGGGCGAGAACATCTTCAGCGCGGCGAGCAGCGCGGCACGCGTGCCGGCCATCACCGCCATTTCGTGCGCGCAGACATCGGTGACCGCGTCGCCGATGGCCTTGGACGGCTGCAGGAACAGCTTGTTGCCGTGCTGGCGGACGTCGACCAGGTAGCGCAGCGCATCGCGCGCCGAATCGGAGTGCTTGAGCGGGTTGTTCTCGCGCGACGCGATCATCGTGCGATCCTCGATCCGCAGCTCGTTCTTCAGCTGCGCGCGCATTTCGAGCAACTGGTACAAGCCGTTGACCGTCAGGTTCAGCAGCTCGCCGACGATGCGGATCGTCTCCATCGGATGTGCCATGTCCAGGTCACCCGGATCGAGCTCCAGGGCCTGCGCCAGCACGGCCAGGGCCTGGGCGCCGTCGACCGTCTCGCCGCGGGCGGCCATCGCTGCCGGCACCGCGGCGGCGGGAGCGGCCTGCGGCGCGGCGCGCGGCGGCGCGATGACCTGCGTGCGCACGGGCGCCGCGGTGTCGGCCATCAGGTCGATGTCGAGCGGGTCGACCGCGCGCGCAGGTGGGGGCGCACGCATTGGCGCGACGGGCGCGGGTGCCGGCGTGCGGGCCGGGCCGAAGTCCTTGTCGAGCGCCGAGAAGATGTCGTCGTCGAAGGGGTCGGGCAGCGTGTTGTTGCCCTGCGCGGGCATCGCGACGTTGACGTCCTGCTGGCGATAGAGGCCCTGCGCCTGGTCGCTCATGGGTGCGGCGCCCGCGGGCTTGCCCAGCAGGCCGCCGTCCAGGCCCAGGAAAGCGTCGAGCGCGCTGGCGCCGTTGTC
>Ga0307516_10000516_pt1 | contig 51624 bp, 78 predicted proteins | sample 19_EM_MG_FD_203310 | JGI IMG/M metagenome (GOLD analysis project Ga0307516, IMG submission 203310) | Populus trichocarpa ectomycorrhiza microbial communities from riparian zone in the Pacific Northwest, United States - 19_EM | ecosystem: Host-associated > Plants > Roots > Unclassified | place... | reverse complement strand
TACCACCTTTGCCACTAAGTATCTCCCACTTGTTGTCGCCATAAATCCAACCGTCCGGATCAATAGGGATAGAATACTCTTCCGCATCTTCTGGGCCTCCATCATACCCCTCATCGTCATCATGGTCCCTGTTTCCTGTACTTGTGCCGCCTATTATCCCTGACTCGCACATGAGCAGCTTTTAGTAGTCTGCTACCGCTGCCACCAGCGGGCGATGCATCATCTGGGATCAGTCTCTCAATATGGTTGAGGTGACCTCCGTCTGTATTTTCATTCTGGCTCCTCCCACCGCCAGATGGCTGTCCTTGTAACAAGCTTACCTTTTCTGTCAGAAAGAAAACTGTTGGAAGGCGCTTTGAGGAGAGACCGGTGAGTGGGGGGGGGGGTGCTGCAGAACACCATGAAGGTTGCTCATTTGGCATGAGAGCAGCAGTCCGATCGAGACCCATCCACCAGCGCTGGTTCTCGTATATAGTGAAGAGGAAATGGAGCTCTGTACATTGTTGTTGGCTGCTGGGAGATGATGATCGGTGGTAGTGCTGAGGTAGTACATGTATGTAGAACGTTTAGCTCAGGTGGCAAGGATGCTTAAGTTGGTATATGCGCACGTGAATTCTGCTTCACCTCGCTTCCTTCAGTACTAAGTACTTACTAAGTTACTACTGGTTGGGTCCGTGGACCACAAACGCACCATCCAATCTTCGTCTACACTGGTTCAAACACTATGACAGTAACAGCTGTATGTTCAGTTTCTCGAGCCGACATCCAATGGAAGGACATATACCACCAGAAACGGATCAGGGAAACAGCCTCTCATCCACGATTAACATCTCCGGTGGTTCATTCTGTCATCCACGATATACATTGTGATCTCGTCTAGGTAACGATGAACTATAGCACTCAAAGCACATCAAGCCCCGGCGGTTCTATGGGTTAGTCGAAGATTCTTAGGGTCTTACCCTATATCCTCACCGAGAGTGGGCTATCATTGGGACTACACTCTCGCGATTGGTTTCTCTCGGTGCAGCTTATGATACCCAGGAGCGTAGCCCTCCTCCCAGTTGTCTTCCGGGAACTCGGACAGCCATTCTGCAAGACCTCTATAACGGGTAGATGCCAAGATGGATGGTGAAAGCCTTTGCTGGCTCCACGGCCCGGCAGGTGCTGGGAAATCAGCCATCGAGCAGACCGTAGCAGAAGCATGCGCTAGTCGTGGCCAACTAGCTGCAAGCTTCTTTTCTCGATCCAGTCGAAATGGGATAAAAATTAAATGCCTTTTTCTGACGATAGTCTTTCAAATTGCTGTTTCTCCCCATAACAAACGAGAAAAGCTCGCGAATATTTTGGATGTTGACCCACATATAGTCGATCGTGCCTCGGGCTCTGTCGATCTCCTTGTCCGGCTCCTCGACGGCCCCCTAGTCCCTTCCTTCCTCCCCTTTCTCATCGTCATCGACGGTCTGGAGGAATGTCATGGAAATGATGACGTATCTCTTATATTGGCGCAGATCCTTGCTCTGGTACAAGACCACCATCTTCCCTTCCGTTTTTTTTTGATTTTCAGCCGTCCTGAGCCTCATATACGAGACACGTTTGATAGTCCACCTATGGAAAATCTGACCAAGAAGATGTCTCTATATGGAAACACTGCGCTCGCCAAGATGTCTTGCATTACCTTCGGAGCGAGTTTACCCGCATACATGGCTCAAAGAGGCACAAGGACATCTTGCAGTTAGTGCCAAAGCCTTGGCCATCGGAAGGCACCACTGAAAGCATCGCCCACCGGTCTGGAGGATATTTTATCTATGCGTCGACCGTCATAAGGTATGTCGACAGGAATATTTCTCATGCACCGAGCGAATGGAAGAAGTCCTCCAGCCCCGCTCCGATCTGGACTCGACTCCTTTCGCCGAATTCGATAATCTGTATAAGCAGATCCTATCAACATGTCCGAAGGCTCGAGTTTTTCTTCTCAAGCAAGTGTTAGGATTCATGATATTCTGGCCCTTTTCGTCGTTCACATCCGACATAGAAAATTACCTTTGACTCCAACCCGGTCAGGTCAAGTTGATGTTGCGTGGGCTACACTCTCTGGTCCGATTTAAGATTAGTCCCACTTCGAAATGGATTGGACCTCGTATCCAGTCTTTCCATGCGTCCTTTCTCGATTTTCTTCTCGACGAAGATCGTGCTGGAGAGTATTATATTGACCACCATCAATGGTACGATTATGGTTTCCGCCAAGGGTTTTCTGCTGCGTGCGATAGGTTGGGCTTGTCCGCGAGTACCCAGAACACTCGATATAGGTGACACTTTCCCTTTATGATTTCGATTCACAATTGATAGAATTTCAGTGCGGGAGAATATCAAGACTTTAGCCACGATGCTCACCGTCGATTCATTGAAATGTGTTTTCGCCAATCTCTCAATCAGAAGGAGCTGGTCGAAATCATGCGTGAAAGCCTTCAGAATGACCATTGGTCAGCTTGTCTTCGTGGTTTGGATCATTGGCCGACGGATCTCAAGTTTCAAGTCGTTCGACTAGCCATAACTATGATCGACATGCTGGATAATGTATGTTGCCTCTTCCCTCCCAGTCCCTAGCCCAATTGAATCCACAAATATCTCTAACAGGCTAGAGCATCCAATCCGAACTGCAAGCGTCTCATTTACCAGTTGACTGCATTGTGTGACTCAGCCTTCCACACACATCTCTCAAAAATCGCAGATTCCGCAGAAAAACTACAATCCGTTCAAGCTTTACTCACCACTTACCGCGGAATGTGGGGCTGTCGCATTGAATTTACCTCCGCGGGTGGTAACCTGTTCGAGCACTCCTCAAGATTCCTTCCCCTTCCTAAGTCTGTATCTCAATCGGCGGGGGACTTCTTGAAATCCATCGCATCATATATGATGTGCCAGCCCCTCCCGACCCCGAATCGCTTTTTGTCTAACTTCATGTGCGATCCAACACGAGTGCGGAACTTCTACCACGATCCAGAAATGTGGAATACTATCATCGCAAGTCGTTGCATCCAATATGAATTAAAGAAAGGCGATTCGTTGGAGAGGTCGGTTCACATGACTATCATCAACTCAGACTGTATTGTTGATTCTGCAGCAGGACGTCCCCCGGCAGTGTCGTGATCGCAACTTTTGCTATGTACCACATTGCAAAATGCAAGGCCGGAAGATGGTAACTTGGTCGCGGAGCTTCGAAACTTTGAGACTTTTTCCCCACTCCTTCATTAGTCACAGCTTTTTCTTCAACAATCGCGCGGCGGTAGTGTATTGGTTGCAAGTCCGTTGTTATTCATTTTTTCCCCTTGATTACCTCCTGATGCCTCCGCGACACCCCTTATAGAGATGGAAGGGCCTCCCAAAGACATGTTAAACTGGTGGAAAAGCTACGTTGTCGCTCACATTTCCTATTACAAGCCGCTGTTATGGGAGCATGTCCCCCCTCCCTTGGTGACGTTATTCAAGACTAGCTTGAACCAAATCAAGCGGGGTACACCTTTCTTCATTTCCACAGGTTCTCGCTGATTGACACCTTCGAATTTGCAAAGCACGAGACTTCTCATACAAGCATCGTACGGCACGGCCCGGTTGGGAATGGGGAACCATACGATGTTGGGCCGCATTTGCAACCTTCGATCATATCCATTCCACACGCATAACCTTCCTGCCTACACCGACATTCGATTCCCACACCGTCTCGACTTCGCCCTGCTTTGCATCCGACACAGCATTGACAAATTCCGACACACCTCCTCCCACGCCAAAATAAATCACCTTTGCGGCCACAAGACACGAACGCAACATGTCAATCGGCTGCCGTGGGCCTTTGGGAGCTGGCAGTGTCGAAGCCGCTCGCATCAAAGCAACCAAAGAAGGCAGGCTCTCTGGACGATATATAGTCTCCGATGTCAATACAACATCATAACTTCCTCCCGCAGAGGGTATATCGAACGTGTCCCAAGAGCCGGAGAAGAAACGCAATGAAACACCGTGATCCTGCAGCGACGCCAGGAATGCAGTCTTTAGTTCTGGAGTTATTTGTACTTCTGAAGGGACGGATGGGTCAAAATCTAGTGCAGATGTATCTTCAATTTTATGCTCCCATTCTCGATAAGATGCCGCGGCAGGTGATATGTCTAAGAACAGGTGAAAGGCGAGTAAGAGAATTAAGCAAGATACATACACCAGGTGAGAAGGATATTAGGGAATGTTACGAGTTCGAGCACAGAGATGTTATAATCTTGCAGATGTATGTGAGTTTGTGCTTGGTCTCGATTCGCCGGAGGAGTTGTGAGAAGGCGGCGAAGTAGGTATAAGGAAGGAACTGCAGTTCCACATCCGATCTACAGCCCATAATTATAGGAAGGGACAACTGGTCGAGGGTGACTGACATACCTCTAATATCCGTTTACTTCGTAGTGTCTCATCAGAGAACCCCAAACTTTCCAAGTACTGGACCAGGTCGAGGCTGGCTTCCCAAGTCTTGAGCCCTCCCTCATACACTCCAGGAACGAGATCAGATGGCGCGTGGAGAAAATCCAATGCGGACCGGCCAGGTGTGGATACCGATCGTCCAGATGAGCTTGCGTCGCCGATCTCGTCCACCTTGACTCCGGTTTCCGCTATCAATTGAAACCGCGCGTCGAACAAATCCCGTCGGACAAGAGTGAGTGCTTTAACACTGGGTGAAAGCGGTGCATGAAGGGGCGAGTACGATAGGATTGACGGCAAGCGATCGAGCTATGCTTTTCACCACAAGATCAATACCAATGCTAGGGTAAAGGGAATTGCACGTACAAGATCGGGAATGTGAACTTCAGAAAAAGGTTGAGAATCGATAGGCCCTTTAGTGTGGTTCTTGTCGAAAGGGACATGGAAGACTTGACCGAGCTCATCGTTGGCGTCGTTGACATCAAAGTCAAACTTGAACATTTTTGCGGAGCACAGCCACCCAGGATCCAAGTTATAAAAATGGTTTGACAGATTGTAGGGGAGACATGTAATGCCCTATTCCCTAGCGGCCTAGCATATAGTTTTCCATGGTCTTAAGGACGCCCCTCACAGACGCTGCAACATCCCCCAAAGACGTTCCGCTGGCGACCTCGCAGCCATCAATACTAGTCGTCTGGCTATGGCTCCGCGACGCCTTCGTATTCTGCTTGTATTTCTTATCACGCCCCGCGGTTTTCTTCTTATCGTATCCTCGTGTGTTCCCCTCTGCATCTCTCAATTCATTGTGGGTCGTCGAGGCTTCCATCGCCTTCATCAATTCCGCCATCCCCTGTTCATGCTTCATCTGGTTCTCTTCCAAAATGCGCGCCATAGAAGCTGTATCTCCCAAGGTCCGGTCCTCGTCCGGCTTCAAGTTGTAGCTCTTGCCGGGCTTTTCTTCCACCGCGTTCCGATTCCCTTTTCTGATCTCCCGACCACGTTGGACCTGCGGGGCCGGCTCCAATAGTCTGTTCCGTCCCCGCTCCGCGAGCTTCATCATCGCTTCCAGCTTCCAGCATTCTTTAACGAGCTCCGATCTCAAGTCTTCGTCGGTCGTCGGCACTTCTTCCAGTTCCTTCATCAAATCTTCCATCTCCTGTTTGTGCATCTTCTGCATCTCCTTCATCTCCTCGAGAATGACCGCCCCAGCAGATGTATCTCCCAAGACCCGGCCATCACCTAGCTCCTTCTGGATCTTCAGTTTTACCGGCGCCATCTGGACGATCTGGGACACGATGAATCGAGCAGAGTCGAGCCCTCCGTCATGGGCAAGCATTTGGGCACCGCGCTCGATGATAGGTCCGAATGGGCCGTTGGCCAGTTCCGCTTCACGACGCTTTCCGTCCTCCTGCTTGACATGCTCCCAATGGGTCGTGACGATGCGAACGTGTTTGAGATTATCATCGCCACAAATTTCCCTGAACATCCGAAGGTTCTTCCTGGCCATGCCGCCCATCCGCGGGTCCGAGATGCGGTGTAGGTAGATAATACCGTTGATCCTCGGGCTTCCACTACAGTGAGCATTCTTAGTTAGATTGTTCAAGCGACAAGCATAGAAGTGAACGTTGCTCGCCTCCCAGTGTCTCGTAGAAACTTGGTAATCTTTTCTAGGATGTCCGAGTCGGTGACGCCTTCGCGGGAGTCGTCAAAGCCGGGTGTGTCGACAAATTTGACAAGGCGATCAGCTACCATGTGACGAGAAGTGTTGACGTCGAACGTTTGTGAGGCAATGTCGTGGCCAACGCGAATGTTTGTATCTCCCGTGAGGATGTTGATAAACTGCGGGAAATAGTTAGGGCGTTTCGGTATCTGATGGTTAACAATACTCGCCGTGGATTTTCCTGAAGGACATCGCAAGAGAGGCTCGAATTTTTGATTTTAGACCCGCAGAAGAAATTTGAACTTGCCGGTTCCTGTCGGTCCCATAAGCCTGAATGAATATCTTATTAGTCTAGCCTGCGCATCATATGGCGTTGCACTGGAGACGTACGCTATGATCACCTCGGGATTTGACATTGTGTGCAAATATGTTGAACGCTGATATTGCAATAATCAACAGGAAGGTTTGAAGGCGAGGGAGTAACGTTGGACGTCGCTTATTACAGAGGATACATGTTATATTGGTCTTATCCCAATCTTCGCCATGAGGTGGCTGCCACCCACATGATGTCGTTTTGAAACAAAAGGTGAACACGTTGGCGCCTTGTTGCGGGAAACGATGCATGGGTACCAATCAAAGTGAATGCCTTTTACAGTTCACAGACCAACCCATTAGTTCACCGCTCGGAACGAGAGCTTGAAGGAGCTAGTGAATGCAAGGTGGAGCAAATCAAAGTTTGGGGTACTGAGATAACTCACCGATAGAGTCGAACTCGAGGAGACGATTGAGCTAAGTTATGTGAATCACTGGCAATGCCACCAAGTAACTAACCACCTTTTTTGTCAACTATCAGGGTAAAGATTTCGGCAAGAGGCCCGTCTTCGAAACAACAGGTCAATGTGACACACCGTCCCCCACGCCTCAACATCGTGTTGGCGACTGAGTGCAAATGACGCTGCGGCGCAGCAACAAGTCCTAATCCTCAGGCTCAGAGACAAACCGATTAGAAAGCTGGTCGAAACGAGGCTGCTGCGGAAGGAGCTGCCAGAATGCAAAGGAGATTACCTTGCTTGTCAAGTCCTTCGTTTGATTAAATTCTAATTAGACGTATCTCGCCTGATCATCACCTTGTACATAGAGCCAAATACCCCAAACGCCGATAGTGTGCATGGACCCCCAGTGAACCAGCGCCAGGTCCGTATTCCCGCCACACTATCCGCCCACTTTCTCTCGCCGACTCGAAAATACCTTATTCGGGTCCCTCCTACTCCCAGCTGCTAGGTCACCCCGCCGACAGTGTGCATGGACCCCCGTGTACAAGTGGCAGGACCAAATTCTAGTCACACTACTTGCCGACTTTTTCTCGCCGCACAAGTGTCAATAAGTCATTACTCCCCGAAAACATCGTATCTTTGCGATTCACTCATCTTCCTCAGCTAAACGAAAGATCAGCGAGTAACTCACTTGGCACACCCGTCTCTCGTTTCAAAATACTTGGTGTAGTCTACAACTTGAATATCATCGATATATCATCACTTGATGCTGGGATGTGAAGCGGATGCAACAAGCAAGGTGCGCCGCCGCTGCAGGCGGAGCTTCCCGAGTCAATTTTTGGGTACTGATGGGCTCACAGTAACTCACCAAGAGAAGAGTCTGAGACTCAATGACGCTCAAGAGGCTGATCGGTCTGAATGATTGGCAAGTGTCAAACACCGTTCTTGATCAACTACGACTGAGGATATCGACATAATAAAAATTCCGGCAAAAGGTGAAGTGACGTGCAACAGTAGGCCTTGTTGCTCGTGGCTGAACAAGTGACTCATCCTACGATGCGATGTAAATGGTCACGTTAACAGTTCTGTTTCTTCAAAGTAGACGCCAGAAATGCACGTCCAGTGCAGATTCAGGAAAAGTGTACATGTGTGTTTGAGGGAAGGGACTCACAGCTGTGACCGATCGACAGGAAACAAAACATGTGCACTCTTTCAAGTTATCTCGTATTTCACAAAGTTGAACCAACATCCATGTTCAATGGAGCAACGAGTTTTCACAAAGACGACACCAGGACCCTCCAGACTGCGGACCTGTCACATTTAACACGCGTGCAACATGAGTACTACAGGCCTGCACTGCACAAAAACGCTGGTGCCGCACAAGAACAGCTCGCGTACATATAAAACTCTCGACTCGCCGGAGCAACGACCAACATCACAAATCCTCTGACAAAAATTCAATGGCTCGCACTACCTCAGGCGATTCCTTCGCGCCTCTTGACTCCTTAGACTTCCCTCCGACCTACGAAGCAGCACAAGACGATGTCGTGATTGGGTGAGTGTCCCCAATCATCACCCGCGTCAGTAGCATCGCCTAACGTTTTTCCAATATACAAGCGTCATGGGCACCACCGGGTCGGGAAAATCATCGGTGAGATTGAGGTTCCAATAGTTCGGCTGAGGACCAGTGACTGACAACCTTCTTCTTTTACTTCCAGTTCATCCAGCTCCTCACAGGAAAGAACGTCAAGATCGGCAACACTATCGATTCTGAGACCAGCGAAGTCGAAGTCATTACCTTCCTCGATCCCATCAACAAACGCAATATCGTCGTGGTGGACACGCCCGGTTTTGACGATTCACGTGAGGGTGTCACTGACACCGAGATCCTGAAGAAGATCACCGAATACCTCCTCGCCGCGTGAGATTGTTTCTGATTTCCGTCCTCTTATTTCGTACTGACGATGATTCCCCCCCCCGCAAGGTACGACGCTGGCAAAAAGCTTAGTGGGCTATTATACGTCCAACGAATTTCGGACCCACGATTCGGCGGCCAGTCTGCCCGCAACCTGCGGATGTTCCGAAGCCTTTGCGGTACGGACAGCTATAAGAACATCATCGTCCTGACCACATTCTGGGACTGCGTCGACTCCGCCAAAGGCGTGGAACGTGAGGGCCAGCTGAAGACCCAAGCGTTTAAGGACATCGTCGCCGGAGGCGGCCGTTTTATGCGTCACGACTGCACGGTGGAAAGCGCGCGTAAAGTGCTCGAACATATCATCCCACTCCCACCCACCAATGTTAAGATCCAAGACGAAATTCGTCTACAGGGTAAGACCCTGGAAGAGACCACCGCCGGATCTGTGCAATCGAAAGAAGTCGAGGCGCTCGTCGCGAAGCACAAGAAAGAGTTGCAGGAGATCAGAGATGAGATGAAGGAGGCGCAGAAGAAGGGCGACCAAGCATTGAAGGAACTGAGGGATGAGCGAGATAACTTGGAGAAGCAACTGGCAGGCTTGCAGGAGCAGCAATCAGAGCTGAAGAAGGGTCTGGAGGAAGAAACGGAATCGCGCAAGAAGCTGGAGAGCGACATTACAGAGGAGAAGACGAAAAACCAACGGTACGAGCAGTCGGTTGAACGCAACTGGGCCCAACAGTTGGAATGGCAAGGCAAGCTACATGCCGCGGAGCTGCAAGGCGCACGATACCAGTTTGAGCTGCAGAACAAGACGCGTGAGGCTGAAGAGCAAAGGCGTCGGGCCGTCGAGGCCGAGGGGAGGGGCAATTCCGGCCCTTGCACGATTCAGTAAATACTATGACCGGTATGCATAGCGTATGAAGCTTTGTTTCTTGAAGGGTTGTATTTGTAATTACATTGTTTTGAACTGCCTTGATATGACCGTTTTATCGGCAAGTATTTGAGCGTAGCCTGTTGGTCGTTGTTCAAGTTTGTATATGTACAAGAGATATCACAAATCAAACGAGGTATTCCTTGTCCCCAGGACATCATTGCGTTCAAGAAGTGTCCATTGCATCTGGCTCAGCAGCCTCCAATCTCTGCATGTCCTCAGAAACCTGTGTCATCAACGGCCTCAAGTCCGCCGGCGATCTCCAACATTTTCTCATGAGCTCCCAAAGGCTTTCCGTCAACCACGGCAGTACATCCGGTTCCGTAGGCCGGGGTGGTGTCTTTTTCAAGACCACGATGTCGTGGATGACGGATGCATCACGCTTACGGTTCGAGTAGGGGTATTTTCCCGTGATGAGCTCCAGAATTGCCATTGCGTAGGAGTAAGTATCTGCCTCCTTGGTAGGGGATGATACGACACCCTCGATCAACTCGGGGGCAAGCCATCGAGCACTACCAGCTGCGGTCAACGTAGCCGACGCGCTCTTTTCAGTCACTTCTTCGATGACTTTTGACATTCCAAAGTCGCATATGCAAGCTTCTCCCTGTATTGAACAAAGATAATCAGTTGCGCCGGTGGATCGGCAAATCGGCGCATACGCTAGCAGCGACGAGAATATTGGCCTGTGCAAAAGGCGGGTTTCAGAGGCAGGTCTTGTGAATCGATTTTAAAAACACGCACACATTTTACTAGGAGACGCAATAACGTCACTCAACGGTGTTCAAGTTGAATGACTGCCTTGGACATACCGTTCCCGTGGATAATGTTTTGCGCATGCAAGTATTCGAGGCCTTTCGAAGCTCCTACTAACTGAGAGTCGTTCAACGCGTGAACTCGAGGATTACAGGCAACGCACCAGATGTATCCTGTCTGCATTCGGCGATGCTTTCACATACCTAGGAATACATCAGATCGCACGACGTCATATTATGGATCAGATCTACTCAAGGACATTCCCATTTTCCTGCCATGGAGAAACCTGTCATTCCCGTAAGGACTGACTACAAGACTTGAACAGAGAGAGGGCTGAACCATTTGAATATGTTGACCTTGATCAGTTATAATTCCATAGAATGGAAGAATGTGATCGTGTCTCAGGCGAGCCCATACAGTAATCTCATGCTCGAAGCGCTGCCAAAATTAAGTCACGATTCGGCAAGTCTTGAGGTAAAAATACCTTCCGTGCCTTCGGGTCGGACGCTTTGATATTGCGCAACGCTTTCAAGGCAACCTACGGGGGATATTTAAGCTGATAATCGGGAATGCACAAGAAACCGTGAAACACACTTTTTTCTGCCCGAGCCATTCACCGTGCCAAATGTCGCTGTAAGTACCCCCCGCAACGGCGAGGTCACCAATCCTTACAACCTCACCGTTCAGTATTTTCACGCTAGGAGGAATGCCCGTGTTCTCATGCAATTGAAGCAGCCCCCGTTGGTATTCGAGGTAGCGTTGAGTATCCGCAGTCATTGGAGGTGGTGATGCGGACCGGACGTTTGCGACCAACAGAGAGCCTGATCCCATTGTTTCTCTCATCATTCGGAGCTCCTGGAAGATAAGTGAAGTAGTGGCATATTAGATTGCCAAAGGTTGACGTGCGCACCCTTTGGCCCTCGAGCATAACCAATTCGCCAGCGTGTTCGCCGGAATTTTGCAGATCGATTACCTGCCGCAGTTCCCCTTGGTTGGACAAGAGTTGATGAAGCAGATCGCGCATCTCTGCCATATCGCTTCGACTCTTCTCCTGTGTCCCCACTTGATAGGAATTCATGAGGATGATGGCACTGAATATGGGCAATGTCCAAGGACATGACTAGAGAGCCAGTTAGGACGTACTTACTTTATCTGCAGGGATATTATCAGGCGCTTGAAAAGACAAGATCATTCCGCTTACATGGAAAAGGTTGATGGTGTGATTTAGCTCTGCATCACAACGGTCAAGGCCTTCTGATATCTCAGTGGTCTTGACTGTTTTAGAGGTTGAATGAGAACAGGGATCCGATGCGGGAGGCCTCACCGAAAGCCAACACGCGGCTGTAACTGGACCACACTCTCACCCGACGTTGAATTTTTTCGAAAACCCTTGATTATATGCCAGGATCAACACAAGAACCGAAGGACGACGAGGCGGCATACGCAGACAACTCGTCAACTTTCGATTGTAGTTCCGTTCCGACCAATGTTGCGCTTTGATCATTGAGTGCATTTAGTAACACCGCACATTTGTGGGCGATGTACTTGGCCTTCTTCTGATTATATCGCGGGTGATGATCAACATCTGGTAAAGTAGGTAGTCAATGGGCGAGCACCTTCTGCACCCGGATATCATCGCACGCCTGGACGATGTCCTGAACGATGAGAGCGGCAGCGCCGACGAAGGGCACTCCGCTCAAGGAAGACGCGATCTGCAGAGCGTTAACGGAGGTATGGAGTAGTTTCCTCATGATGGATATCAGATAATCGACTTACAATAGACTCCATCCTGTCGGGGGAAAGCGCTTAACGTACTATGTTCACGTGAGACGTGATCATGATGCTCACTCGCAAACGCAAGCGCTCGCAGACGTCCACTGCCCCGGAAGACGATTCCGACGCCGACGATGGCTCTAACAGCGAGCAGCACCCCACTGTCGACAAGCTTCAGAAAGAAAGAGAGATTTGGGAGGCGTTGAAGGAGGAACATCATGAAGGTGCCGATTTCGCGCCAACAAATTCCAATGACCGTCCTTTGACGTCTTTCGACAGCCATAGAGGAACTCCCGTTGAATATACATCGCCAGTATGCCCTCTTGCAGGAACTTGACCAACATGTCGCCCGTGAGCTCAGGCCCTTCTCCTTCTGCCATTCGCTTTCAAAACGCGTTCAGGGCGCAAGGACGATATTTCGTCCATGCTACTTGACTATATTACGAAGAGACAAGAGATGGCGCTCCCCTCGCGCACACAGGCCACTCTCTTCGAACATTCTCTTCCAGAAGGAGAGGACGCCATAGCGGTATCCATGACCAACCTTACACTCGCCGAACCCTTGGCCCGTGCCCGGCAGGACTCGCCTCACTCCACCCCCTCCGGTAGCCATACCACTACACGACAGGTGTTGACTCGCATTGCCTGTCAAATCGAAGAATGGGAACGAACATCTGAGGAAAAGGTTAACGTCGCTGGCGCTGCACAAGACTCTGTAAGCTCAGCCCAATCGGTCTCCTCTTGATTACTCACAGAGTGTATGAGGTGGACCGGCAACTTCGGATCCTCCAATTGGCCGTCACACAGCTAGAATCTTCCATTGCTAAAGATGGCGGATCCGGGTTTATGGCGCCTAGTCTTCCAGACCTCAGTATCTTACGAACCAACCGTCCATTGCGACCTAGCACTGTCACTCCAGTGGATAGCGGAGAGATCGAGGGTGGCGGGCTGCCCGCTCAGCGAGAAAACGAAATGAGCGAAAACGTATCTGTGGCGGACAAAGCGAAGAAGGGCCATCCGAAAACACAGGGAGGACGATCGAAACAAGATTCGGCCGAGGCGTCATTTAAAATCACTCTTCCTGCACAACCAACTAGCGCTGATGCCGACGACAATACCTATTGTTACTGCAATCAAGGTTCTTTTGGAGAGGTGAGTAATATATTCAAGATTTATGAAGTCGTTACAGAACTGCTCTATAGATGGTCGCATGTGACGGCAAAAAGTGTGAGCGTGAATGGGTCCGTCAAAAATCATCCTTTGCACCGACGACTGATCTTATGTACTGTTCCAAAGTTCCATCTGGAGTGTGTTGGGCTAGAAGTGAGTCCGGAAGATGGTGCTCCGTGGTATTGTGGCGATTGTCGCCCAATGCCCCGACGTAAGCGCAAGTAGATCTAGCATGCTTTAAATCACCCGTAATATCCGAGCAGTCCTCATGGGAGGTGGAGAAGATCAATCGTCCATGACTTTCAGATTCAGCTTGTTCGCAAGGGTTTCCATGTACACGTCTGTTGAAGCAAATGTTTTGAGCACATCGGGATGACGAGTACATAGGATGATACCTGTTTCGTGTCGAAGCTTCCAGTATTCTGCAAGAAGCTCGTTCAATTCCGCTTCACAGTTTTTGAGATGCTCATTCATCTGCGCTATATGGTGAGCATGATCATTGTCGCCTAGGACGCAGACACACCTTCCGTTCGACCTCATCAGCTTCCGTCCTGAGCTCTTCGACTTGCTTGTCATTGTCCCGACGATCGACCACCATCTCGTCATATTCGCGCTGTAATCGGTCAAGCGTCCGCTGACTAGCAATCTTTTTATCATCTGCATGTCTTTGGGCTCTTTCCAACTTCTCGTGGGCATTTACAAGTTGTTTCTCGACACGCTAACGAGACACCTTGTCTATGAACCACTTTGAAACAGTTAGGATGGACTCGCCTCTTGTCGTAATCTCAGTTCATTTCGTTCTATATTTTTACCATCTAGATGATCTTTGAGATCGGCAAGTTCCTTCTGCGCCACTTGGAGGAAGTGAACCTCTTTTTCGATGGTTTGTAGCTGTTCCGCGCAGCCACGGATGTCCTGTTGTATATTAGATATGAGGGCTTGAGAGAAGAGTTCACATCGAGAGAGTTGCCTTTTCAATGTTCGTGACGGCACCTATCTTGGTTTGTAGATCGCGTGCTTTAGCTTCGTGCAGTAACACCGATTTCTTGTCTTCGATAGCCGTAGAACTCATTGCGGAAATTGTACGTTTTATGCGCTCAGGAGACTGAACGATGCGTGATCGTGTTCGCGCAATGGTATCCGAAACACTTGCAACCTCGCCATTGAGCGCCTCCTGCCGACGAGGGTAAGTGAAAGGAATGTAAGGTACAAGTCGCTGGCCATTTACCTTTCGTTTGATGAGAGAATTCTTCTCCGCCTTGAGATTTTCCACCTCTTTGACGGCTGCCATCTGAAACTCCTTGGTAGCGATCATCTTCGCTCGCAGTGTACTGTTCTCGTTTCGCAACTGTTCGCAAATTGGTTCATCCTCGGCTATCTTGGCCCTGTGCGAGAAAGATGAGGGGGGTGTGGGTCCACCATGGCTCGCCTTACTTGACTATGTCGATATTCCTCTGGACGGTTTCCAGCTTTTCAGCCATTTGGTCGCGTTCGACTATGATCGTTTCTGAGCGGTCGCGCAAATCGTTTACGAATGCACTGCAGAACTGTTCGGTAAACTTGATAAAGTTTATGAACGCAGACAGATGGGTGATCGTGCGTTCGCGCTCAGGGGTGAAGATGTCCCTTGCACTAAAATCCTCGACTTTGGCAGCATATGCGAACCTCGTTCTAGGGATGGGATGTATAAGAGAAAAAAAGCGGTGAGTGATGGCTACTGACAGATGATATACGAGGAGATTGCTTGTCAACGCAGCGCTGTAGAGATCCTATATATGAAATGTGAGGTTGACCTGGACACAGGCACATTGCTATACCTTGTCATCTGTGATGGAAGAGGCTGAAAGCGCGTTCTGAACCGGGTCCCTGAGAGCCTGTTGGTCGATGCCGGTGGCCTGCTGGAGGCATGCGCAATATACGCCTTCGATGAAGTCTGGCGTTGGGCGATGCAGCTGCTCTGGGCTGACTGAAATGCCCCACCCAGAGAGGGAGCCGATGATGTCCGAAAGGGACATCTGCGGGAAGTAGGTCTTCATAGTAATCAGTAGACAAAGTCAAGTCGCGACCACGTGACAATCACGACTTTCCACTTGCACCGAGCTTATCCGAATCGTCCCAGACGATGCCAACCCCCAAAAACAACCTGCAGGAAGTCCTCCGACGCACCGCTGAGTCTGGCCCAGGTCTCTCCAAAACATCGACGAGAAAGGTCTATGTCCTCGTTTGTCTCCTTTCGATGCGCTCTGACATTAGTCGGTAGTCCAAGTTTAAACCAGTGCCCCCAGCCGCACAGACTTCTGGTAATAAATACACGAATCTTGATCATCGAGTGCCGCTCATTTTGTCCTAGCCCACAAACAGAATTTGCCGTCGTTCTCGACCCCAGGCTTCGGACGACCGACCGTGGCGAACACCCATACATATGTTACCCCGAGAAACCCCGAGGTCATATCCATTTCGACCGGTTCAACTTCTTCCTCTCCAGCCAGAAATATAAAGCGAACCTCTTCAGACCCCTCCGTTGCCTCGGACCCATCCCCTCAACTGCCCAAACGTATCAAACGCGACATACTAGCCGAAAAGGAGAACGTGTATCGTGCGCCATCTAAGCAACCACCAGCAAAGGCCAAGTCCAACGCTCCACTGCCTGCGCTTCCTGTGCCACAGATCGCAACTAACGAGGAGCCATGGTTGGACATGGCCTTGGACCCGGAACGCAACCCGTTTACTAAGCTGGGCCGTGATTTTCCGATTGACAACTCCTTCCCTCCAAAGCTAGGGCCCGATTTGCCAGACCGGGATACTGACTTGCTCTCGGTATGCGATGAAGATGCGTCGGTAATTTAACCCATCTGATTGGCGCATTTACAGAACGACATGGAAACCCTTAAAACGCTACTTCTTGAAAATCTCGAGCTTTCTGGGTTCATTACAGAACGAGAACTTGCCCATCATCGAAGCGCCGTGAAGAAAACAGATGTTGCTCTCCTGCAAAGGCTCCAGTAAGAAATAGCACTTTTCCCTGGTCTTGTTATAATTTTTTCACCGCCTCAAGGTCGACCGTAAACCAACGTATTGCCTCTATCAAGAAGATCCTCGCCTTTCGAGAGAAAAAAAATCTTTCGTTGTCTAGTTCAGTTCATATCCTCACGGAGCGGACTACCCCTGCGGCACAACCTCAACCTCGGAAAACGGTTTGCCCTCCGGTAACGTCATCTGCGTCGACCTCGTCGACCTCTCAAACCCAGCTGGGGGTGTCTACAATCCCGTTCCCCAACAACACCACAAGAGGAGACACATCCGCCAGTTCAAGCTCCACCCTTCATGTTAGCGATCCCTACGACATCGAAGATGATGATGAGCCCCTGCCTGGCAGCGACGCTGACTACTGGGCTGGAATGGATGAGGTACCGATGGAGGATGCCTACCATGAAAGGCAACCGGAGAAGCCGATGTTAACCTCGAACCAGCCCTCTTCCAATGTCACGAACCCCTACCACAGCGAAGTGATGAACAAGTTACGAACTGTCTTTGGGTTACGAACCTTTCGTCGTAATCAATTGGACGCCGTCACTGCTGCATTGTCTGGAAAGGATGTCTTTGTCCTGATGCCAACAGGAGGGGGGAAAAGTTTATGCTATCAGCTTCCTGCTGTATGCAAAACTGGTAAGACACAAGGAGTGACCATTGTCGTTTCCCCTCTTGTCTCTTTGATGAAAGACCAGGTTCAGTCGCTGCAAGAAAAGAAGGTTAATGTTTTCCTTTGGAATGCAGAAGCGTCTTGGGATGAGGCTAGACATCGCATCCGTGCCTCGACGAAGCCAGACCTCATATATATCACGCCAGAAAAATTAAAGGAGAGTCATACGACGCAGACAGTCTTGGATGAACTTTATCGCAATCAACAACTGGCTAGATTCGTCATCGACGAGGCCCATTGTATATCTACCTGGGGGCAGGACTTCCGCGAAGCAGTGAGTCTTTGCGGTTAAGTTCACAAGTCTGCCTTAAGCTCACAACGTATCAAGTACCGTGAATTAGACTCACTCCGCGCCAAATATCCCTCCGTTCCAATAATGGCGCTGACTGCTACTGCCACGAAGGTTACGGTCGACGACGTTGTGAAGCGTCTCGGCCTTCGTGATGATTTTGCGTTTTTCACCCAGTCTTTTAATCGACCCAACCTCAGGTATACAATTGAACCGAAGACCAAGAATTGGATGGAATCCATGATGGATTTCATATCATCCAAACATCGCCAAGAGTCTGGCGTCATATACTGCCTAGGAAGGGAAAAATGTGAAGAAGTTGCGAAGAAGCTCAATGAGAAAGGCTTCAGCGCGAAACACTTCCACGCTAGAATCAGTGCAGCAGAGAAAGATTTAACGCTTAATCAATGGCAGAATGGTAAAGTACAAATCATCGTCGCTACAGTAAGTCTGGCGAGTTTTACGTACGTTCTTGGAATGTATTGACTCGCTTGACAGGTCGCTTTCGGAATGGGGATTGACAAGGCAGATGGTAAGCGCCTCTTCTAATTTGTGCAATCTTCTCACCTTCTGGTGCAGTCCGCTTTGTGATACATTATTGCCTGCCTAAATCACTCGATGGGTGGGTAATTTTTCTCTTGATCGATCGCACAAGCCGTTTACTCGTTCCTATCCCAAGGTATTATCAGGAAACTGGACGAGCTGGACGCGATGGGAAACCAGCCGATTGCATTCTATGTAAGCATCAGTTCAAGCCAAGAGTTGCTCTATCCCCGAACTTACTCTATGTGAAGATTTCCTTTACAAAGACTTCTTTGCGGTTCGCAGCATGATCGAACGGGCTGACGGAGATAACGTCGCGCCCAGTCAAGATTCGATTAACCGACAAACAGCCGCTGCGCGTGCGGTAGTGGACTACTGTATGAACATCTCTGTCTGCAGACGGGTACAACTGCTACATTACTTCGACGAGAAGTTCGACCCCGCAGAGTGTGGCAATAATTGTGATAACTGCTCCCACCCAGACCCTTTGATTTCTCAGGACGTTACGCAGGAGGCCAGAAATGCTGTCGAACTTGTTCAAAGCTTCGAGAAAAGGTCAGACTTGGTGACGCTTGCTCAATGTCGGGACGCGCTTCGAGGCGCAAACAATGCTACCGTCCGTGCCAAGCAGCTTGACAAGGAACCTTTATATGCCTCCGCGCAACATATTGCCTCAGAACTGCTGGAACAAATGCTCCAGAAGCTTTGCAGTAGAGAGGTATTGCGAGAGAAGAGCGTGTTACAGCCATCAGGGTTCCACTGCGAGTATCTTACGGTAAGACGGGCATGAATTTTGTCTCTCGAGCTTCACTAATTTTTCGCTAGTTGGGCCTTGAAGCGGAACAGTTCCTACGGACCAAACAGAAGATGGACTTGAAGTGGCGACCCAAACCAGGAAAAGCAAGGAGTGTCAAAAAGCTACCTGCTATCACACCGCAAAGCGACGGCCGCTTCCCACAAAGGAGGACGGCTGCGGTTGAAATCGATCCTATCGAGATGTATGATGACGATTCCTATATGTCTTCAGAAGAGAAGGATGTCACCAGCGAGGAGCCTCCAAGATCGACAGAGCATATACCTCTGCACCGTTTGGAACTCGAGGACCATACGAGCAAGCTGGCTGATAAACGGCCAGAAAATCGACTTGCCCGCCAGAACTCTGATCCCGCGAGCGATTTATACAGGAAAATGTGTCTTCTTCGCCGGGAGGTAAGTGGAATATGACTGTTATTGAATTTGAACTTATGTGCACAACAAGGTGATGGTTCCATTGGGAATATCAGACCCGCAGGAAGTCCTGGATGATCAGACACTGCAATACTTGAGCGTACTCTGTCCTGAAGGTGAGATGTTATGCTATCAAAATCAAAAGGAAAGCCTTTTCATGTTTCAGCAGACTACACCTCTTTCAAGTCCCACATCAAATTAATGGCTGAGGACACCATGACTGGGCGCGAGGCGACTGCATATGTCGAGAAGAAGTTCGAGCTATACGGACCCCAATTCTTAGCCCTTTGCATTGAACATAAATGCGGCCCTGGGTGAGTCTCTAAACAAGTTTAGAAGCACAATGGACAGCGAACAAACTACGTTTGAAGTGCTCGCAAGGCAACATCATTCGATACAGAGGGTCTCCGTTCGCGATTTGTCTATCAAGATCCTTCAAGCGCCAGTAGAAGCGGCAAGTCCAAATTCAGTGCTCATCGTTGATATTGGCTTCAGCTCGCTCAATCTGCCGGAAGTCGCTTAATACCTTTTCTTGTAACATTTGTACTTTATAACTTCATTACTAACATATTTTTGATACCATGTATAGAGTACCTTGGAGTGTATCGATCATGAGCCCCCTTTTCCTTGCCCTAAGCAAACACCAGAAATCTAAACCAACCAGTCAAGCCTTTTTCTTCGTGGACTTGTACAGCAAGTACATATGACAAGCTTCAAGAAAAACATCAAGCCTTGCCAAGGCCTGCATCAGAAAACGGCGAAATCGGGCATTCCAATATGCACCGTGAACGAAAGTACATTGCTAGCAAAAGGTTAAATGTCAGGCTGGGGTGAATTTCAAGTTGACAATAGCATCATGAATCCACCATATCATATCATGGATGCCGCCTGACTGAATTAACAATGGTACCGAGTATAGTCGATTGTAACTCAATGTATCAGTATCCGCCAGTGTCGTCGAGTCCCCTGTGCGAAGCCATCTCTCTGCGCTTGGCATCCTCAAGCTTGGGGCAATTAGATATACCATGTCCGAGACCTACAAGACGATGAGCTGCACGTTCGAGGGATCAAATCGGAATGACAACGATACCTCCACAGACACCACAACCTTTCAGTGATCCCCCCTGCGCTGCGCGGGGATCGTCGATGGTGGACAAAAATGGAGGAACCCTAATGAATGAACCATCGTCAGAAAAGAAAAATTGACAGCCGGCGAGTGCTTACTTTTGACCAGCTTCGATCAACAGATACTTGAGGTCCAAGAGGGTCTGTTCGGGTGTATTCATGTTAACAAAAGTCGTCGCAATGCCGGTTTTCCCACTCCGACCAGTACGCCCAATTTGATGCACATAATCTTCAATCTCCTTGGGCATGGAAAATATGATGACGTGTTGGATGTCATTGAAATCTAAGCCCTTGGATGCAACGCCAGAGGCTACCATGACATCCTTGGCCCCAGATTTGAATGACTTGATGGCATATTGACGTTCCTCCTGTGCTACGAAAAGGTAGAATGAATATCTCGCATTGCGGACCGAAAAAACACTGACTCTTCGAGCCGTGAATGGCCACTGCTTCAACGCCTTTAAGAAGAAGGTATTCTTGAATATCTGGGATCGGATTAAGTCAGAGTTGAGGAAGGAATGAACGAGGTTTACCGTCGACTTCGTTTTTGTTCTCACTGAAGATGATGACAGGAGGAGCAGTCTTTTGCAGACATTCCAGCAGATAAACCATCTTTGCCTCTTGCTTCACGTATTCCACGACCTGTAGTACGTCCAAGTTGGCAGCACCTGCACGCCCAACATTGACTAGAACAGGCCGGATCAATGATTCTTGAGCAAAGTCCTGAATCTTTCGAGGCATGGTTGCCGAAAATAACAACGTTTGTCGTTGACGCTAAACGTTAAGAGGTCAGGCGCTTATTTATTTTACGATGAAATCGACATGTTTACCTTGAAAAAACTCATTATATTCCGTACATCGTCCTCGAATCCCAGATCAATCATCCTGTCTGCTTCGTCCATGCATAGATATTTGCAGTTGTTAAATGTGAAGCGCTTCTTTTCCAGCATATCGATGAGGCGACCAGGTGTTGCCACGACTATGTGCAAGCCTTTGCTCATAACATGACTCTGCTCATTCATGGAAATACCCCCGATGCAAAGCAGTGTATTCAATTGCGGATACCTTCCATCTTTTGCAAGAGCGGCACACCATATGAGAAGGTTTTCGTATGTTTGATTAGCAAGTTCGCGGGAGGGACAGAGGATGACGCCGACGGGACCCTCGCCACGGATCAAGGGTAACTTCATTTCCTCCTCCAAGGCCAGCATAATCAGAGGAAGGCAGAATGCAAGAGTCTTCCCTGAACCAGTGAAGGCAATGCCGATGATGTCGCGGCCCGAAAACCTGTGAAACACTTCAATGGCAGAAGAATTACACTAGTAGACGACGTACGCGGCAGGGATTCCTTGGAGTTGAATAGGAGTTGGCGTCACGATGCGATTTGCCTTCAGATGTTGCAAGATGGGGTCGGGTAGTTTCATGTCCTATACAAATCATTGTAGGTGAGTGTACAAGGGAAGGGCGGACTCTATACCAACAGCGAAGTGTTCGGTGGGAGGAGGAACGTCTTGGCCATCGACGAGAATATGGTATTTGTCGCGGATTTTCTGGTGCTGCTGCTCTGTTCGGTCGCGGATATATTTGGGAGGTCGCCAGCTTCAAATAAATCTAGCGTCTCCCCATACCACATGAAGAAGGGATATACTGCATACCTCGATTTCAATGATTCTGTGTACTGAATCCCCTTCGCCAATTCCATATCAGACGCGAGCTTCCTCCGGCTTTTGATGGCCTCAAGAATCTCAGCATCTGCTTCTTCGGCCTTCTGTGAATCTGTCTTTGTGGACTCTGTCGCGAACGAGACATGAGGGAGGAAATATGGATGGAAAGACCAACAACACACCTTCGGCTGCTCTCCGCGAGTGAACCTCTTGAGCCTCCATCAACAGGGTTCTCTCCATTCTTGCCTTCTCCCTAAGGGACTCCTCTTCTTTCTGTGCATCCTGGTACTCTTCGAGCTCCTGCTGCTGCTTCTTGAACAGACGCTGCTTGTCCGAATCGGAAGCCAATGACGCTAGTTTTGCTAGCTTCTGCGCGCGCCTATGAGCGACCGGTATGTATGGCTCGAATGTATCATCTTCGTCGTCGAGCTTGTACGTGGGAGACGGAGAGCGCTGCGAGCGACGACGCTTGGATGAAGAGTCCATTTCAATTTGTTATGTAATCACCAGACGATGGAATTCGACGCCCCCCATCGCCGATGTCAGTGTCGCCGGCGTCGTCGCCTTCCCTGACTAACTCACCCGCGCAGACAACCCCCTCACCGACGAGTACATCCTTGTTTCGCCCCATCGTAACAAGCGTCCCTGGCTAGGCCAAACTGAACCGCCCCAACCTCCCAGCTCCGTTCAACATGATCCAGAATGCTATCTTTGCCCAGGAAACCCAAGGGCGGGCGGCCACCGGAACCCACTGTTTGAACACACCTTTTCTTTCGTGAACGATTATGCTGCAGTGTTGCCTCCACCCATTCCCGCTGCACCTGTGTCGCCCCATCCCCTCCTGGTCAGCAATACCGTACATGGGGCTTGTGATGTCCTAGTCTTCCATCCAAGACACGATGTGACACTTGCAAGGCTTTCCGTAGAAGACATCAATCGAGTTGTCGACGAGTGGATCCGTATTTATCGACTCCGAGGTGCACAGGATGGTATAAAATACGTCCAGATCTTTGAGGTTACCATCCTTCCTTACCGAAACCGGAGGATCACCGCTCAATGCTGCATGATCTAGAACAAAGGCTCGATTATGGGCTGCTCCAACCCGCACCCACATGGTCAGATTTGGTCCCTTTCGGAGGTCCCTACTATACCTTTGAAGGAGATCGCATCGCTCCAGCGCTACGCCTCATCCCAGGTATCTACTTCTGATCCGCCCAGAGGACCCAAAGGTTCTTGTGTATATATTCCTTGCTCGATCTAAGTAATCGATGGCTGGAATCCTCTCAGGTCGACCCTGCTTGCTATGCGAGTACGCTCACGTGGAAATTGCCTTGTCGGAGCGTGTGGTTACCAAGAATGACCACTGGGTTGCCGTTGTTCCCTGGTGGGCGACATGGCCGTTTGAGATCCTACGTGAGTAGTCCTTTGTCGCAACCACAGATCATTGAGCATTCTTGCAGTCCTTCCACACCGACGCCACATCCCATCTATCACTAGCCTCACAACCGCAGAGAAAGATGCATTTGCCGACATCCTTGCCCAGACCACTATCCGATATGACAACCTCTTTGAATGCTCGTTCGCCTATTCTATGGGGATACATCAGCGTCCTATTCCTTCCCAGACTGACATACCAGAGATTGAAGATGAGGGAAACGTAGCTCATTTGCATTTGCATTTTACTCCGCCTCTTCTGCGCAACGCAAATGTCAGGAAGTTTCTGGTCGGGTGAGTCGGAATATTTCATCCCGCAAGTTTGGAGTTGACCGCTCGATTCAAAGGTTTGAATTGATGGCTGAGGCACAGCGCGATCTTACACCCGAACAAGCCGCTAACCGACTCAAGGCTTGTTCCGATGTTCATTACCTAAAAACCCAGTAGTCTCTAGATGTATTGTGTGGATATCCAAGTAATGTTATTAGACTACACTTAGGCATGAAATTCGTGGTAGCAAGAGATTACTTGCCATCTATCTGTAGCCACATGGACCAATACCTCTCCTCCTCTGCACTTCCCTCAAAAACCCAATTCACCTGTTTGATCTCCTGAATACCCTCAATCAATTGGGGTTCCTCATAATTATTACGAAAGCCCGTGAAACCACTATAGGGAACCAATTCCCTCTGAGGCTGGCACAAAAGGCGAAGTCCATCAGCAACAAGCGAAAAAAAAGGGAATCATGGATACCTGATGCACCGCTACGGTTGATGGAAGGTTGAATGCCCGGTATAAATTATTATGCCAGGCAAGGTCTATTGACCCAGTGAACGAGAAACACCTTGGATGCGCTGGCTTAGGATCTGGAGAGACAGAAAAAAAAGTGAGTCACAGACCTCGTCGGAATGTTTAAAGTTTTGGCAACGTCAAGGTAAAATTTGCGGGTCGCGGCGTTGCGATTGGTATTATCTGTTGCTTTTATTGTGGACACAAAACGCAATATAAAAGAGTAATTCCTACCGATAACGCAACTTTTACCCTCTCGAAGAGCCTCTTGGGCGGCCTTTACGCACTTGTCACGGGTTTTCAGGGTATCTTGATTGACGTGAACGTATCCCATCGGTTTAAAGTAACGATTATAGAACGAAGTCTTGCCCAAGCACGGATATCCGACGAAAATTACCAGTTCTTGCAGCAGAGGGGTAGGAAGCAGTGGTGTCGATGTCGGTGTGACCAGGGGAACTGTGCATCATGTCAAGAATGGGGGAAATCCGACCGTGACTTGCACGCACGGTCAGCTCGAAGAGACGATACATGAAACCCTGGGAGGGAATAATTGGTATGCGGCGGAAGCTTCAAGAAATATTCCTATTGAATTTAATACAACAGAGAACATGAAGGTATGGTTAAACTTACTTCTGGCGTGAAGAAGGGTATCCCTACATTGAGGGCCCACTTTCGGTCTGTGCTGGAGAAATCGCTCTTGTTGCCCGCGTAGTTTCGACCAGCAGCATCACCGACAAAGAATGAGGCACTTTTGTCTGAGGGGGTGAATTCAGATCCACCGCCCTACAAAGTAAACAAAAGTCACATACCAATTTGGATGCCTTCTGCAGCAAAAATGGATTCCAACTCTGTCCAAAAACCTATCATTGGCTTCCTGTAACTATCCCTAGCCGTCGCAGCAAATAGCCGAAAGGGGACATCAGGCAACTTGTGTGCCACAAAACAGTCAACTAGCGGGAAGGAATCCGAAGATAAGCGAGACTGACGGCACCGGCTATGAGAGGAATTTTGAGTTTCCATGTCGCGAGTGCCTTGGCTTTCAAGGCTTGGTTGGAGATGATGACGACTGCATAACTTGAAGAGAATTATCGGGGTGCGACAGAACGGGCAGTCGGGCAGACCCACCCAGCCAGCAATGCTTCCCTGAGTTTGATCGGAACGGACGCCCGCCACCACTCCCATGACGAGCTAGTGTTAGATAGATTCGCTTTTATCAGGGTTCCGTCCAGATCGAACGCAGCTATTTTCGAAGAGGCGATCGGGGAGAGATTGACGGCATGCAGGCAGGTTTTGGAGGAACCCAGGGAGGGAAGCCATTGGAAAGGAGCTGTGGTGGTGGGTTTGACGAAGAAGGGATGTACTTTGGGAAGGATGTCAGCGCGATGGAGTGGCAAGGATAGCAGGAATAGGACCTTTGGAGATCTTGGGGGGCGGGGAGGTGCCAGCGCCGTCTGGAGAGGCGGTCCGTTTGGACATCCTGGTTGTTGGTGACTCGGTGTTCGCGTCACAATCGACGCGTCCCCCTATTGTTCACGCCATGGCCACCCTTCCGCGCATCCTCGCCACTTCCGAGCTCTCGCCCGCAGTCGCAAGGTCAGTCAATCCGTCGACGTCGCCATTGGCTGCTTGCAGTAACCTTGGCATAGGTGGATCACACTCAAACAGATCAAGTATCTCGATGCCGCCGGAAATGAGGTCTCTACCCCGATTTTCCTGCACACCGCCTCTCTATCTGTGCTCAACCTCATTCAAGCGGTTCTGGGAGAGTGCAGAAAGGAAGACTCGCAAGTCATCCGGCGTTGATGGTAAGCCTGCCCTACCCCTATGTGAATCACATTATACCCACTCCTCCAGCTGTCGCAGTGGTAGCCCTCTTGCGTTCAAAGACCAATGCATTTCCCGTTTCAACCATTCTTATCGAGCAATATCGTCCTCCTATCGGCAAATACATCATCGGTACCAAGCCTCGACGTCATCAATCATCCTGATTCTACTGATAACTTTTATCCAAAGAGTTTCCAGCAGGTATGGTTTCGCGTGTCATAACTCCTCCGCATAATAACTTTCTAGGTTTGATTGACGAGGGCGAAACTCCCGAACAGGCAGCCTTTCGAGAGTTAGAGGAAGAAACCGGGTTCAAGGCAACGGAGGTTGTAGACTCGACACCCACCATCGTCTCTGATCCTGGTTGGACTCAATCATCTCTCTCCAACTGCCTGTCTCCTGATCGTCGACTCAGGAATGTCGAATGCTAATATGAAACTTGTAACCCTCGATGTCCTTTTGGCTGATAAGTTGGAAACGCCACCTCAGAAACTGGATGCTGGAGAGTTTATAGTACGACGCGTCGTAAAGCTGGAGAGTCTGAAACAAGAATTAAAAGGCAGGTTGTGCTCCTTGTTCTCTACCACTAAATGTTTACAATTATCGCAGATTATGATAAGAAGGTTGGTGACTCTTCATCTCGTAGTCCTTGGCCTGACAATCTTACCAGGGTTTCGTCGTCGACGCACGAGTATCTCACTTCGCAACTGGTTATGATCTTGCCAAGCGCATTTTCTAAAGAGAGGTTACAGGTACTATGTAACTCAGTTATTGACAATCAACCCCGCGTCTTCTTCGCCTTGTCGATGTGTTTCCTTAATTTTTGCTGCTTCTCCCTCAAGGACGCTTTCTTCTTGCTGCGCACTGCACTGCTCCCTAAGATCATCATAATGGGCTTGTTCCTAGCCTTCTCACGATTGGTGGAGCTGCTGGCCACCGACTTGTTGACCTTGCCTTTGTTCGATCTGAACTTTTCGCGGCCTTCGCGGCCTTTTTGAATTGAGGCCATTCGTTCTTCATAATCAGCTTTGACCTTCTTCCGCGGGCCCAGGATGTCGTTTTCTGATATGAAAGAATCTTGTGGTCCAGACTGGGTGCTCTTTTTGTTGGCCTCGAGGGTCGCGAGCTTTCGTTTCGCGTGAGAACCTCCTCCCAGTTCAACTGCCTTGGCAGCTTCTTGGATCTGGAGGTCATTGAGCAACGCAAAGTCGGCCGGTGTAAGAATCTGCACCATGCGACTCCGTCAGTTCATGTGGAAGAAAAAGACATTGGCCTCGCCTGCCTTGGCTGTAGCGAGGGTTGATGTCCGACTTGGAACCTCGCTGATACCACCAGTTTCTGGAACGGTTTTTTCTCGTTCGTCTTCACTATCACTGATGATTAGTTCCCCATCATCGTCAGGAACATCCATCCATCCCTCGGATTCGTCAGATGATGAAGAATCAGAATCCACATCCCAGCCTTCCCAGGCGGCTGCATCGTTTTCATCCGGAACGTCGTCGGCGTCATCCTTAAGTTTCTGAAGGTGGTTCTCTAAAAGCTGAAAGTGGATCAGACCCTACTCCCCACTGCTGTGCTATAATACACGCACCGAAAGCCCATCGATATCGACGGCTGCAGCTGCGGTATGACCAAATGGTAAAGGCTGAGCGCCCTTGGCAAGTCCCATGGTAGCGTCTTTTCCCTGTATGTCAAGGCATCAGGAATATTTTCCATTTACACTGATATAATACTTACGCGTTCTCGTTTCTTCAACATGCCAGGGTTAACGTCTCTGTAAAGTTGGAGCAACCCACGCGCGGCAGCCGTTACAGCCTTATCTCGGCTCTTTCTATATTCGATCAGGTCTCCTAGCAGGTCTTCTTCCATAGCCCAGGGCTGGCGTCTGCAAACTTCCCTGATCGAGTTCAGACCAGCTGCTATGACTTCACTGCCGACCCCGGGATGCACAAATTCTTGAGCTAATTTCTGGATCACCGGTGTTAACACATCGGGCGGAGTGAGCTCGTGGACTGACTGTGCCAATGCCACAAGGATGGATGGCACACGGAGTTGCCGATGAGTGAGATATTTCACGATGAACGTGTAGAAACCAAGAACGCAGAGCTTATGGGAGCCCATAACGCGCGAAAGGATCTGCATGAGGAGGATTTTATGATCCAGGGAGAAGCGCTTGTCATAACGATTCAGAATATCGTAAATCTTTTCGGCAAATGTCTGTGGGTCGTTCAACAGTTCAAGAGCAGGAAAATTGGCCACTGCTTCCGAGGGATTGTGACGTTTCTAGGCCAAAACTTGATGAGAGGAAGAGTATATTCATGTGGATGGCCCACTTTCTTAGCTGCATTGAGTTTCTTCTGCAGCTTTTTGTCGCCGCTCCGGGTCTTTTTGTTGATCTCGCGCCGATGATGCAAAGCTCGTACATCAACTTGCTGATAGAAAACGGCTGAACAACCCAAGATGTCTATGAAAGGATAGATAATCTTACCTCTTCTTCCTCGGCATCACTGTCTTCTTTGTCTTCATCGCTTCCGATAAAGAAATGGACGGAGGCGCTTTGAACTTTGGTCACGGGGTGAAAACAGCCCAGAGTTATGATGGAAACAGGTTTCGCGTCTGTCCTTTGAGGTCATATGGGTATGCCAGCAAGGTGGGGTGGAAAAAGCTGGAAGCACACACCAAACATTTTTTCTCCAAAGCTCTTTCGTGAGAATAACTGCCCACATAGCCTCTTCCCCATCATGAGCAGTTGGGTCGCTTGTCGGGCCTGGTGCCCTTGACTTCCCTTTATCACCAACAACCTCGCCTTCCATCCCTCGTTCCACCATACCAAACAGCATGGCTTGAACTGCCCGATTGAGCTTATGATTTTTGGAACGCAGATTCGCCGTTCGGATGTCGGAGAGAATGGTCTTGCGGATGAAGGCCCGAAGAGGAGGGGACGTAGTACGGGGGAGTATCGGAAACAAGTTCTTGAGCAGTCTCCATTTTCACAGTTAGAATGATGTCTCAAGCAATTGAAATGAACGAGCCTACTCGATTGATGAGATGACATCTTTGTTTCTGAGCATGACCAGATTTTGAACAAGCGTCTTCCGAGTATCAGACGAAAGTGTAGCATAGTTTTCGAGGAGAAGGGAGGACAGTTGCGAGGGAAATTCTGCGGTTTCCTTTGGATAACAAGTCGCGACGGAAGATATGAAAGCGACGAGTTCTCTGAAGTGTTGCGCTTGTTCATCGGGGTTGACTTTGTAAATTTCGCGAGTGCTGTTGTAATGGTTCCATTGCTGCAAAAACTCTTCCTTGTATGCCGCTGGATCGCGCTTTATGAGGTTCTGAAGCTGCGGAAGGTTTGCCGTGAGGAGGATGCCTCGTCCCATCGCGGTGATGAGTGAGGCTGTTGCCAAACAGGACCATACAGACCTTCCTCGTCCTCCTCACACAAAGGTCAGCCGCCAACTCTCCTCTCCAACATGCGCTTCTTCAAGTCTTTCAGGCTTCTCCATCGTCGAATCAACTCCGATCCCTTGGTTCCCCCCAGATTTGTCGTCCAAGCAGATTCCAAACACAAGAAGACTGTCTCGGTGGGCAATGAGTTGCTGTCTGATGCCTTCTCCCCTCTCCGTGTCGTCCCTGGTGCCGATGTACGTCCTACGTCCCACCACAACATGCGGATTATCGATTTGGAAGCCGAAAATGATCATCTACGAACGGAAAATGTGGCTTTACTTCGAGAATTAAGCCGAGTGCAGTCCCAACTGAAGATTGCTCGGGCAGACCTCTTCGCCGAGCTACACAAGAGCGTACGCCGAGCCAAACAAGACGCCGAAGAGATTAAAAGACTCCAAGAGGGACTTTCAGGCTATGTAAATCTGGAGTTGAAACGCCAGTTTGGGGAATCTCGACCTCTTGTTTCTGACCTTGACCGAACCATACTAGGGAGTGTCTCAGAGCCTACAGCACCAAACGTTTCACATGAGGCGCCTATTGGGCCGCGCACCACAGCTGATTATATTTCCGCTCTTCAGATGACTCTCAAGTCCCGTAGAAGGCTCAGGGAATGCAGGAAGAGTGCCAAGTTCTGGAAGACGATCGCCAAGAAGGACGTGAAAAATGCGGATTTAGTCACACCTTCCAATTCCAACATTTCTTCAATTCACGAAAGCTTATCTGCAGAACGACGAAAAGCTGTCGAGGCTCTAGTCTCCAGGCGTCGCTGTGGCCTCAGTAGCGGCCAATCCGACACAGAACAGCTTCAGATGATTCGCACACATTTCCAACAGACATTACCGATTGTCTTGGACACGATCAAAGAAAGCCCCCAAGTCGATGCTTGTGCTAGCCCCTTGCCATCCTCCCAGCCTGTCGGGTATCGCTATGACCCGTCTCTCTCCCCACTTGCCAGCCAATCTTTTAGGAAGGAACTATCGGTATTATCATCTGCTAGTCGCTTCCCGAAATGGCCTGTTCTATCCAAGTCCGGTGACAAAGATCTCGCACCAGTCAATTTCGACATAGTTTCCAATGTGGCAGTCACCTTTCGTCAAACATCTGCTCCTGCCCCGCGAATAGAATCAGAAGTCCGCGCAAATTCGGGATCAAAGAGCAGCAATGGGGTGTTCTATGGCCCATTGAGCGATCAGGCTGAATTCGAAACTGTCTACGAGAAGGCTTCCCGACAAGAGGATGAGGAAACACGACGTAACTCGGAATCCTTGCCCTCAAATCCTCTTTCGACGAACGCCATCTCTTCAGGTGAAACGGGACCTCATGGTGCTACTGGCGACACTCTCAAGTCATCTTCCATTGACAGCGGTTTCCACTCACAGACCCATGGCCTCGGCAGCAGCCTAGAAGATTCTGACTTCGCTTATCGTTCTACCATTTCGCCTCCGAGTAAAGGACCCCAGAGGCACGTAGACCAGGCTATTCAAGCCTGTCGCCGGGATAACTCTTGCGAATCGAGTGCGGTGTCAGCCACGACACCAAAAAACCGCGTTGATAAAGCTCAGACCGGCAAGAAATCGCTAAAATCGAGACTGCCTACACCTGTATTTCGCTCTCTGACAAGATTATCGACGACCAAACCGAATATTGGAGAAGTGGGTCTGGTCCCATTTGATGTTAGGTCTGCAGCTAGAGCTTCCCCTGGTCCCGCGAGGATAAATAAGAAGAGCATCTGAATGGTTTCATGAGGTGGATAACAGTCCATTGTACAAACTATGGGCATGTGAAATAAGTATAAGTCGGGGATAGTGAATAATCTGGATCATGTCGTTTCCTTGGGTGGTCCAGTGCTCGTTGACTGAGAAGTGGTGTTGGAAGAAACCACATTTTCACGAGTGGGAGAAGTCGGTATGGCTGCAGCTTCCCCCGTCGCGGGACTCCCTCGGCCTCGGCCTCTGCCTGCGCCTCTCTGTGGCCCCCCTCGATGACCGCCTCGAGGACCACCTCGAGTCCATCCTCCAGATTCGGGTGAAGCAGGGGTCTCGTGGGTAATTTGAGCCTTGGCTTCAGAGGATGAAGAGTTTGGTACGATCTCGGCCTTCTTCGTCTGATGTTTCCAATCGCTGGCGGGTTTCCCTGAGTCCCACTCTCTGCTCTGTATTTTGTCCATCTTTCTCTTAGCGTTTTGTTCGCGTGTGCGATCAACGTTGTCTTGAACTTTGCGTATCTGAGCAAGTTTAGCGCGTTCAGCGTCTTGCGTTTTTCGGAACGCATCCTCGTCTGCTTGCACATCCTGAGACACCACTTCTGCATGAGATAGATCTAATGGGTAGCAATGTGATGGATTCACCAATCTCCGTTGTTTGATCTTCTCATTCTGTTCCCTCATGCGTGCCATACGCTCGGTGAGGGCTTCCTCGCTTAGTTTATCCTTGGGATCGATGAGAACATAGCGAATGGACTAAGATCGACACTCAAGTACTCTCTGGGTTCCTCCAGTCCTGACGCGCTCCAAATTGACGTAGGGTTTCTTCTTCTCCCTTGTCTGTGCTTCAGCAACGGGAGTTTGGTGATCTTCCTGAGGTGGTGCATCAGCGTCAGAGGTTTTATTCGACTCCTGTTCGGTTATCTTGAGTTGATCAAAATCGAGACCCAACGAGTTCGTCGGCGATGTGCTGGTCATGAGTGGAGGTGTGGGGAGATTACGTACGTCCAAGTAAAAAGGCTATTAAGATAAATAAAGTACAGTACAGTAGGATACGGAAGTCACAGGCGCACCCAGAATACGTACCTTGGTCCTAGAGTTTCACCTTCCGGTCTTGGGACCCAACGGGGGGCCGCCCATTTCAGCGCGAACAAGCCGGGCCCCAAGGAAAGTGGAGCTTCATTGAAAGAACGTTGACCCCATCCAACGTCCGGACTCCCGGATCAGCAAGTCAGTGTGACTTCGGAATACCGGGGCTCAATATAGGATGTAACCCGAACCCTGACGGCGGGTTATCAAAAGGTGGACGGCGACACACGTTCCTTCACGATACACCATGTCTCTCGCCAACAAGTTATCCATTACCGATATCGATCTTACCGATAAGCGCGTTCTCATTCGTGTCGACTTCAATGTTCCGTTGCATGACAGAACCGTCACAAACCCTGCAGTGCGTTCCGAGCCCTAATCTCTTTCGGCAAAAATCGTTGATATCTTGAAGCGCATCGTTGCTGCCCTCCCTACAATCAAATACGCACTCGACAATGGTGGGATCAGGACCTTCAGATCAAGAAACGGTCTCTGACATTGCTATATGCGCTCTAGGTGCCAAAACTGTGGTTCTTATGTCTCATTTGGGGCGACCGGACGGAAAAGTTATAGAAAAATACTCCTTGAAGCCTGTCGCTAAAGAGCTCGAAAAACACCTTCGGCACCCAGTGACGTTCCTTGATGAATGTGTTGGCCCCGACGTAGAGAATGCTGTAAACGCTGCCACCAAAGGGTCAGTCTTTCTGCTGGAAAACCTCCGATTTCACATCGAAGAGGAAGGGTCCGTGAAGAACAAAGACGGTACGAAGACAAAGGCTGATCCGACCAAGGTAGTGGAGTTCAGAGAGGGCCTTACCCGTCTCGGTGACGTTTATGTCAACGACGCGTTTGGAACGGCTCACCGCGCACACTCGAGCATGGTCGGGATCAAACTCCCCCAGCGAGCCGCCGGTTTCCTCGTGAAAAAAGAACTGGAATATTTCGCCAAAGCTCTCGAGAATCCGGAGCGGCCATTCCTGGCGATTCTTGGTGGAGCAAAGGTTTCTGATAAAATTCAACTGATCGACAATATGCTGGATAAGGTTAACCCCCAGGCGCGTCTTTACAAGCGTGTTCGCTGACATGCTATGAAAGGTGAACTCTCTGATCATATGTGGTGGGATGGCTTTTACTTTCAAGAAGACTTTGGAAAATGTATCGGTAAAGCTTATTCATCCTTGTACGGGTGTCCAGCATGTTGATATGTCATGGAAAGATTGGCCAGTCGCTGTTCGACGCACCGGGATCCGAGAAGGTGGCTGGTCTTGTGGAGAAGGCAAGAAAGAACAATGTCAAGCTTGTATTCCCCGTGGACTATATCACCGGAGACAAGTTTGCCAAGGACGCAAAAGTATGGTTTCGGCAAAAATGGCGCGTCGAAGATAATTTCAATCCGTCTATTTCTCCCTAGACTGGAACTGCCACGGATAAGGAAGGTATTGCAGAGGGATGGATGGGCTTAGACGTCGGAAAAGAAAGTCGTAAGCTCTTCAGCGAGGCTGTTCTAGAGGCGAGGACAATTCTATGGAATGGGTAAGCTTCACGTCAATATGTAGGCTTGATACTGAGCTAGGAGCCGCAGACCGCCAGGCGTGTTCGAGTTCCCGGCCTTCGCGGAGGGATCTAAAGCACTTCTGGACGCAAACATCGAAGCTGCCGGGAAAGGAGCGACTGTGATCGTTGGGGGAGGTGACACGGCCACGTTGGCTGCTGAGTACGGTGTGGAAGATAAGCTGAACCACGTGAGTACAGGTGGAGGAGCCAGCTTGGAGCTCCTTGAGGGAAAGGTGAGGCAAATCTCCCGCCACATGCCAGCCGGATTACTGATTTAGTCGGTGGCTAGACGCTGCCGGGTGTTGCAGAATTGAGCGAGAAGTAGAGGTTTAATTACGTAAGGACGATTATGTATGCAATCCGTTCAAGTAACAAGTGTGACTATTATATGTGACAGGGTCTGAACATGGTCAGAATCATCATCAAAGGCGGTACGTCCTCCTCACACCTTTCCTCCTCAGTATGGCCATTGATCTTCGTTGCAAGGGGTATGGAAGGTACAAAATAGTATTCATTTTACACGCTCGATTCTAACAATTATCCAGAACACAGAGGACGAGGTTCTTAAAGCTGCCATTGCTAAGTATGGCAAGAACCAATGGTACAGTCCCTTGCCCTCCATATATTCCAATGCTCACAGTGCGCAGGGCGCGTATCTCCTCTCTGCTCGTCCGAAAGACCCCGAAGCAGTGCAAAGCCCGTTGGTATGAATGGTTGGACCCGTCGATAAAAAAGACGGAGTGGTCCAAGGTGGGTCGGAATGGTCTTGCGCGCCTGATCAAATGCTCAATTTCTTGCAGACTGAGGATGAAAAGCTTCTGCATATGGCCAAACTCATGCCTACCCAATGGCGTACCATTGCACCCATAGTTGGTCGGACCGCTACTCAATGTCTTGAGCGGTATCAAAAACTGTTGGACGAGGCAGAGGCAAAGGAGAATGAGGACTTGGGCCTTGTTGGTCCCGAGGGTAATAATCTCGGTAGTGCTGATGATATTCGACGCTTGCGGCCAGGGGAAATCGACCCCGACCCAGAAACAAAGCCAGCGCGGCCAGACCCGATAGACATGGACGAAGACGAGAAAGAGATGTTGTCCGAGGCCCGTGCAAGACTCGCTAATACCCAGGGAAAGAAAGCCAAGAGGAAAGCCCGTGAACGCCAGTTGGAGGAAGCGAGGCGGCTCGCCGTTTTGCAGAAGAAGAGAGAGCTGAAGCAGGCGGGTCTTATGTGAGTTGACTTTTCGAACCGTTGAATCCCCGCCCCTCATGAAGTCTCTAGTATGCGATACAAGACAAAGAGAAAAGGAATGGATGTACGACCTTGCCACCACCCTTGTTCCCACATTTTAATAACGTGTTCGTTTCATTTCATAGTACAATGCCGACATACCCTTCGAAAAGAAACCTGCCGCAGGATTCTATGACACGGCTGAAGAACAGGCCCGTGTAGCCGCAGCACCAGTCGGGCAAACCTTACGTCGACTCGAGAACAAGAGGAAGCCCGAAGAGGAAGAAGCAGAACGAAAAAAGCGCCAACGAAAGTCAGCGGCTGGAAAAGAAGGTGGTGAAGGCGCTGGACACCAAACAAAGTTTATCGCGGCCAGAGATGCTCAGATACAAAAATTAAAGGAGGCAGAGTCCATTGGGAGACGGAGGAAGCTTGTACTACCATCGGCTCAAGTGGGTGAGGCCGAACTTGAGGATATAGTGAAGATTGGCCAGGCGGGCGAGAATGCCAAGGCACTGGTGGACGGTGGCAGTGATGCCAGTGGGAAACTCCTCAGCGACTATGAGGGTTTGGAGAATGCCCGCATGGCAAGGACGCCTCGAACTGCACCTCAGCGTAAGCTCTTATTTCGTTGAATGTCACCACGTAATCAATTTGATTTTCTAGAGGACAACATTCTCATGGAGGCACGGAATCTACGGAATATGTCAATAGCACAAACACCTCTTCTCGGCGACGAGAACACGCCATTACATGTTGGACCTGGCGGCGGCGTGGGCTTTGGAAGCGCTACTCCTCAGCATCAAGTTGCCTTCACGCCCAATCCTCTAGCTACACCCTTCCACGTTTCTGATTCAACGGGTACGCCTCGCGTGGGGGTTTCATCGACGCCCCTCCGGACGCCGATGCGTGACAACCTATCCATCAACACAGACGGGTTCGCTACTGGACCTCGCAAGGATATACGTAATGATTCAGCCAAGCGAGCATTGCATGCAGGCTTCTCGAACCTCCCGACTGCTGAAAACAATTTTGTACTCGTTGTCCCTGAAGATGATGACGAACCCAAGAATGATATGGGCCATGTATTCACGGAAGAAGATGCAGCGGAGAGAGATGCGCGGGAACGACGCCTACGAGAAGGGGAAGAGCAAGCAGCCCTTATGCGTCGATCGCAGGCTGTGCGCATGGGTTTGCCTCGGCCGGCACACGTGGACGTTGAACAGCTATTGCAACGTCTGAGTATTGGGGAAGACACTGATACGGAACTTAGTCGCGCACACGAGCTTATCAACCTGGAACTCGTCCAACTTCTTTCCCATGATGCGATCACTCATCCCCTCCCTGGTACCTCCCTGCCTGGCCAAACCGTGTCCACGTACAATACGCCCCCGGACGAGGATGTGGCGGCTGCAAAGTCTGCCATTCATACAGAGCTTGCTTCCGCCGTGGGTTTTCCTAGTGCCAGCCCCGAACAGCTACGAGAAGGTCTTTTGGCCCTCTCTAAATCTGGGAGCGCGAACGTTGGATCATCATGGGCTGCTATTCGGCAGGGTCTGACATATGACAAGTCCTCACAATCCTGGGTTGATCCCGAGGCCATATCACTCTCGCAGCGAGTCGAGGGCTACTCGGCGCTTCTCGATGAAAGTCGAGATACCATGGCAAAGGATGCAAGCAAGGCTGTGAAGGTTGAAAAGAAACTCGGTGTAACGCTCGCTGGGTATCTGGGACGTTCTGCGGCATTATCGAAACGCATCACCGAGGCGTTCGCAGAACTTCATCAGACGAACATCGAATATAACAGCTTTTCCCGGCTAAGGATCAATGAGTCGGCTGTCGGACCCCGCAGGGTAGGTGCGTTAAAAGAAGAAGTCGAGAGACTAGAGCAACGTGAGAGGCTGTTGCAAGGGAGATATGCCGAGCTGGATGCTGAGAGAAAGGAGTCGCTGTCCCGAATAGCTGTCCTGGAAGAGAAGGTTTTAGCCGATGCAGAAGGTTATAACGAGGCTCAGCTCGCGCAGATGGAGGTAGAAGGTTAGGTTGGTCTGGTCCATCCCATGTACTTAAGTATGTAGTATGTAGTGTCTGCAGACTAATGCAAGTCATCTCGGATTCTTAGCCGTAGCTGCGCATGTCATGAAGAATTTTTCGTTCCACTCTATATCTAATTGACGATTCAAGGGGTTGTCGACGGAATCCTATTCGGTCGATGTGACATTATTGTAGCGATTCAAAGTGTTGCTAATATGATCTGAGTTGAGCAGCAAATGTATGAGAAGTCATACCCTACACACCTTCTCCAGTCGGGAAACAGCTGTTTTGAAGTTCTCGACCTCGCGCCAACATTCCAACGGTGTCGTAGCATTAGCTCTGGCGAACGGCGTTACCATTGAGAGAAAACGGGACGGTGCCTTACTCACCTATAACACGAAACCACGGCTTCGCCAGCGTGCTTCACGTCTGGAAACTCAGGGAGGTTCCTCCGCGCTTGATATTTATCGACTCTACTCCGGATTTCCTCGAGATCACCCATGAGGGCCGTGCTGCTAAGCATTCGTCCCGCAATGTCTTCGTTGGCTTCCGGGTCTGCTTTGGCCTGGCCGCGTTCGCGGTCCAAGTTCTCCTTCTCCAACGCATTTTCTATTTCTTGAAGAACGACCTCCTCTTCTTGCTTCAAACGCTGGAGTTCGACCTGTATTCTAGTGCGAATGACAGCATCGAGCGTAGACTGGCGTTCTGGAGAAGTGTTTGGTGATTCCAGCCGATCAGAGAGGTGGTTCACCACGTCCTGGGAGAACTGCGCGAGGTTACCTCGATGAGGGTTATTGAAAATGCCTGTAGAGGCTCACAGAAATAGGCGTTTCATTCTGAAAGACTTTCTCATCTCCTGTTTCTGACCTCGACGGACTTGCTCCCATTTCGTTGTACAGTTGAAGTAAAGCACACGTGACTAAAATGACAAGAAGGGCGTAGCGCGGCTCGCGCCGCAGGGCCTGCTACGGCAGCAGCCGTTGTAGGTATGTCAAAACTAAGCATTTGCAGATAAACAGGGAGAGATTGTTGAGCGACTGAGTGAAATCGCAAGATCATGCGTGTCCGGCGACCGTCGCCTTTTCATTATCGATAGTACCCGATACCATGCATATGGTGCTAGTGATCGCCACCAACATCCAAACCACATTTCCTTCTGCTCCCGAACCCCCAAGATCAGGTGATTTCGGCTCTACTATTGGCGCACATCCAAGCTAGCATGTTCTGTGCCTGTCCATACGGCCGCACCTCGAAGTCTTGGTTTGTTTACAATCTCAAATACATTGGAAAGTCTATGAGAATATAGTGCTCAATCATTCATCTGTTACGTTGACATTGATACATACCAACTTGAAGATAGTCCTGTACCAAAAAGAGGGTTGAGAAGGAACCAGGAAAAAGACGCCTACACCAACAGCGTCAAGGGAATGTAGGAGAATGAGGAGATAATGAACGAGAATAACTGAGGATGCTAGGAGGAAAGTCGGAAAGGTTTAGCATGTTCAACGATGAAACAATTGTCTGGTGACTAACCTTTGAGGACACCCGACGCAGGATGTACTGATGTCAAGTTGAAGAGAGTGTATGAGCCTGTTCTTGAGTCGTCGCAAGCTTTCTCTCCAGATGATGGACGTACGAGCAGCAATGCCAAGCCAATTGGAGAGTATTCAACGGTATCCTTCGGAAATTTTATTCATTTCTTCCGGAATTTTGTAGCAAACATCTCTGCGGTCTTCATTTTGGCAGCATACTTAGCAATGTGAGTTTGTAAGTTGAGAGTCTCGGCAACAAGCTGCCCCATATCCATTTCCTCGAGGGGATGTATGAAGTCCAGGGAGGGCAGAGAGAGTATAGGCCGAAGCCGCTGGGGATGCGGGAGGAGAGAGTTGGTTGAAGGAAGCAACCTTATCCCTGGAGTTAGTTTAAATGGCTGGCACGGGGAAAACACATACAGTCACATTCAGCTTTGTTCTTCTCCAGAATTCTTTGGAGAAAACACGCCTTGCGAGAGCCTGCATGACGAATTCGCGAAGCTACTACCTTGCTTGCCACCAAGGTTAACGTACGTTACTTCGGAGTCAATAATTCATTGATGGACTTGGCGAATCATTGCTTTTTTCAAATTCTTCCACTCACTCTCGTCTGACAAACTATCGTCGATTAAAAGTTCCATGTACGACTCCAGATTGTTGACCGTTTATTATACGTCACGTATTGCGCAAGCAAGGTTTATGCCGACAAAGCTGGCAATTCACTCTAGTTTGGATGGTGGCTTGAAAATTCTGGAGATACTATGGAGAATTTCGTATCTCAGCTTGTAGACCTCCTTCAGCACTTTTCTTCGAGTTCTATGCTCAGAGTTAACATTCCGACTGTGTCGTCGACGCGCTCGTACAACACCTTTCAACAGAAATCCACATTACATGTACCCCTCACGCCCCTCCCAAAACTTCTGGTGCGATCCTTGCCTCAACCTCACCCAACTTCGCTATCCACCCATCCAGCCGTTGAGCCAGCATGCGGATCTGGTCCTTGGATAGTACGCGCGGCTGGACCCAGGTGATGGTCGCTTTCTGGTCGACTTGGTCAAGGGTTCCACGGATGAGCTTGAGGCTGTTCCACAAGAGAATGCGTAAGATAATAAAATAAAACAGGAAAAGAGGAACAAAGGGAAGACGAAAAAAAACGAACCTCAATGCCTTCATGACCAAATGCTCCACTTCGTCTATTGGCAACCTCGTCTCCTCCGCGATGGTTTGGAAAGACATCGTTCGGTCGTTGGCACTCCGCTTGAATACGGACTCGATGAGCGCCATCAAACAGATTTTTTGGCGGAGGAAAGGGTAGCTTTCTTGTAGTAGTGTCTGCAAAAAAAACCTTTGGTTGAAAGTCGATGCTACGCAAAGTGGTAAGACGTACCTCATGCATAAATACAGGAGCCAGCGCCTCGAATTTACCAATACTTCCTTCGTTAAATGTGAAGAGGAGCTTTTTGATCCACTCGTGATCGGTGCGGTCCAGAGAATCCAAGATTGGGTGCATAAGCTGGCATTTTTATATATCCCTTCAATATCAGCGCTCGACCCAATCGGATGCCGCACTCACCAGTTCACCAAAGTTGTATATCGTATCGCCAAGAAAGGCTGAAAGTCCCAGGTCATGCGCTCTCGCTTGCCGTTCCTCTTCTGTCATGTCCTTCTCCGTGTCCACACAGGCCAGATACAACAGCGAATTTTTGTAATATTGTGCATACTCTGCACGAACCTTTTCGAAATGGATCTATCAGTCATCTCCGGAGGATAATGATGACAACGAGATATACCTTGTAGTAATCGGCCGCGACACCATAATACGCTGCATTGACAATATTGTCCGCGCCTTCGAGCGTGTCAAGCGTCTTCAAAGCTGTGTCCATATCCGTCTTCGTCCCATCAAGATCACCGTAAAGTAGTTTAGCATGCGCAATTGAGGCGAGGAGGAGGACGTGTGCTTCTTTGTGTATCGAGGTATCGATTCGGGAAAGAAGGGACGTAAGGAACGTCAGGTGTGTTTGTGGGTCTATGGGTGAATACATGCCGTGTTTAATATTTTTGTGAACCAAAAACGATGATAGAACGTACTATCAATTTCTTTCGATACTTTGACTCCCATCTCGACCAACCGCAACTGATTTAACTTGGACTCAAAGTCCCGCACAAACCTCTCAAAGACGTCCACACGGTACGGTCTTGAGAGGGGCTCATCGAAGAATTGAAACAGCTTTTGTGTGAGCTGATGCCATAGCCTATGGATATCGATTGAGCAGGCTATCAAGGAATGGAAACGGAGACGTACTTGCGCGTGTAGAGATCGCGGAAGGCTTCGAAGTAACGATGGAGCGGTGGTGGCGTTGCGGAGAGCCCAGTGGCTATGAACTCGTCGAGAACGAGTTTTGGGGGTTTGGAGACGTCGGTGGTGATGGCGGACGAGGACATGGTCAGCGATTACTTGCAGGAAGGGACGCGTCGTCCAAATGTTGTCCTTATTTGGTACAGCCGTGGACAAGAAATATGGATATATATGGCTGATTACATAAGTAAGACCTCCTATGTCCGTGCCGACTTATGATCGCCATACTTGTGCCCATGGTCCAGCAGCCTACTCAACGATTAGAGCGTCGTTCTATAGTGTCACATCAGAGAAAGGCCCACCAGTCGGGTTCAATCTCCGTGATTACCCGTATTCTGTGTTCAATGATTAGGCCAAATTGTCAACCTATGATTTGCAGGACTGACAAGGTTTTCTTCGTTTCTTCCATCTCATGGAAAACCACCCAACCCGTCCGAGGTTTGCGTGTGAACATAACAGAAGTCGGATGAACGTGTAAGATCTGTTCAAAACACACTTTACTCCACCCCAATATGTATTCGTGTTGTCACAAACCTTGCCCCCTCTTAAAGACCTATACGTGCCGTCCGCAGTCCATCGGGCACTGTTGCGCCAATACCCGCTTACTAGGCAGCGACGCAACCTGCGGGCATCACCTTCGCAGCTGTCTAAAGGAAGTTTGAAACGCTGCATATACTTCTTGAGCTGTGCACGGATCGACACAGCCCTCGACATCGCCCGAAAAGACAATGCGTGTGACTTGCACCACCCAGATGAGCGACCGTATCGTGTAAAAGCATTGTATGCTGCGTTTTGATCAGTAATCAGCGTGGACGAGCTAAGATGGGAAGGATATTTACCATTTAACAGAGTAAGATGATCCTGCCCGAACATTATCATTAATGGCGAGGAAAAAGTCATGGCGACGTTCTCACTCACCCCTTCTTCAGCCGTAAATTTACGGCGCTCTAATTCTGCCAGAGCACCGGGAGCACCGTCCGGAATGACGAAAACGTCCTGCAGATCACAGCTTAAGTAAAACTCAGTCTCCTGAGCTGCTAGAGTAGAAACACCTGAACAGCGGTCATCGCAGCGATCGTAAGAATTTCCTCCCCACACTGGTACTCTTTCGAACTGAAAAGCTGAAAACAAGGTGAAGGAAAAAAGGAAATATAATTCAAGGTTAACTCTACCATTTTCGCGATACCAACTTCCACGGGGCATTCCGCCACTTGCTCTCCAATGGGGGTCAAACGGCCGTCTTCTCCGATCATGCCTGCTGCGACGAGACCCTCAAGAGCACGAAGAACAATCTCCGAAGGCGGGGCGCTAACCCATTCGAACTTCATCAGATCATCGATCCCCAGAGATTTGAGCTGCAAGATGGGCGTTGTCATGTCAATGCGAGTAACTTCCGGTGGCGTTGAACGAGGTAGTTTTCCCAAGACAGACTCGGGATAGAGCCTGTAACACATGCCTGGACTGGTTCGTCCAGCACGTCCAGCGCGTTGAGTAGCAGAGGCTACAGAAGTAGGGACGGTTGATAGAGAGGCGAGAGCTGTTGTAGGATTGTAAGTCCTTATCTGGCATGGTATGTCAGGTAAACGAGGATCCCAAAGACCATCAAACCTGCCTTGACCAGTCCACAGTCCACGACGTACTTGATGCCCTCGATTGTTACGCTGGCCTGTTGATCGTAAGGCTCGCCGGGCGCAGATCAAAATGAAAAATGTTTCCTTGCCTCCGCGATATTGGTCGAAACAATGATTTTCCGTATCCCCCTTTCCGCTTTCTCAAATACCTTCAATTGTTCATCCGTAGACAGACCTGCGTGAAGGGCTAGTGGCTGTATCCGTGGAGCCACCTTCGGTAGACTAAGTGGAGGGATGTGAAAAGTCAAGGACGGTATATACTAGAAGACTCACTTTGGAATCATTTCCAAGATCTCTTCCAAGCACCTTTCGATTTCATCACGACCTGTGAGAAATACGAGTATATCTCCGGGTTCTTTCTGGGAAAGAAAATCAGAACCGGATGCACATGTCTCATTCTACTCACCTGCAAATTGATGTTCCACGAGATCTCGGCAGCCGTCCGAACATAGTCAGGAGTCGGCTCTTGAAGGTAGGCAACTTCGACGGGGAACATTCTTCCCTCCAGACTGACGATGGTGGCGTCGTTCGGCATCTCAAGGTCAGTGAAATATTCAAGGAATGCCGCCGCGTCCAAGGTTGCGGATGAGACTATGAGACGAAGCGAGGGTCGCTTGCGACGTATCCTAAGATGCTTGAGCCACTATGGACGTCGTAGGAGTCTCATACCATACTTTTTCAACACACCAAGTAGAAGATCGGTATAGACACTGCGTTCATGAGCTTCGTCAATCTGTGGATCATGAGGATTAACATGAAGCAAGGTAGACAAGAATATTACCATAATAACGCTGTAGCGAGTGAGTAATGGATCGACAAGTGTTTCTCGAAAGAGCATCCCATCGGTCATATACAAGATGCGAGTCTGCTCCTTGCTGCTGACATCTTCAAAGCGAATGGTATAGCCAACCTGTGACCCTCGTCAAAAGTCAATCTTGTGCAAGGGCAGTGAGCAACCTACCTCGTCACCTAATTTCGCACCAACTTCATTGGCTACCCTACTAGCCACGGAGGTGGCAGCAACGCGTCGAGGCTGCGTGCACGCAATCACATTAGATTCTGCTGCCCACCCAGCCTCATAGAGGTATTGAGGAAGCTCTGAGTTGTCGATAAGCCTAACTTGATCAGTATGCCTGAAAAGAACTAACGAGTGGTTTTTCCGCAACCCGTTTGTCCGACCACTATGACAACGCCATTATTTTCTACACAATACAGCAACTTCTCTCCTGTATCAAGATGTTCGAGATAGGGATGGTAAAATGGTTGAGGAAACGCACGATGTTTGAAAATGGGAAGTCGTTCTCGTTGAGATTGAATGGACAGAGAAGAGAAAATGGGGGCAGAAGGAATGACATTTCCCTCGACTTCTGTTGCTCTGTCGAGGGTGCTTCCTGGTCCTGTCGTCCCAGGTTTCCAGAACTTGAGCGACATGATGAGGGCGGCTTAACTCGACACTGACTCAGCACACACACCCTTCTCTAGCACCTCATCATGTCTGAACGAAAAGGTCTGCAGAAACCATTTTGCGCAGCTTTATATCCCCTACTAACACCCTGTGCAGTCCTCAACAAGTATTTTCCTCCGGACTTTGATCCAGACCTCATCCCTCGGCGGAAACAACCAAAGAATTCTCAGCAAGTTGTTCGTCTTATGGCTCCTTTCTCAATGTAAGATTCCTTTGATCTACATTCAACAGATTTTAATCATTAATCCAACATCACAGGCGTTGTAATACGTGCGGGGAGTATATATACAAGGGCAAGAAATTCAATGCGAGGAAGGAGACAGTGGACGGGGAAGACTATTATGGCATCAAGATCTTCAGGTTCTACATCAAGTGGTGAGAGGTTTAATATAGTACACGCGCCTACGCCACTGATCAGTTGCGCAGCACCCTGTGCTCTTCAGAAATCACCTTCAAGACCGACCCGAAGAACACAGACTATGCTGCAGAGCACGGCGCATCGCGAAATTTCGAACCATGGCGAGAAGAAGGAGCAGCAGAGGAAGAAGATCGGCTAGCTAAGCTAGAGGAGGAAGAAAATAATCCGATGAAGGTCTTGGAAAACCGCACCGTAGATTCAAAGCGAGAGATGGACATATTAGACGCGCTCCAAGACATTCGGGCCCGAAATGCGAGAAATGAACGGATGGGCAATTCGGTTGACCTTCTGGCTCACGTAGGACTCGAGGAGGTGGAGGATGCGGAGGATGCGGAGAGGAAACGATTAGAGGAGGAGGACGAGAAATTGGTGAAACAGGTCTTTTCGCAAGTGCCGGTTCCTGTCCTGTCGGGGACGGATGAAGACGCGTCACCAAAAACGATCACTGTCAAGCGTAAAGCAGACGATGCAGAGCCCTCACTTCACAGTCTTTTGCCTGAGTCCGCACGGTCTCTGTTGGGAGCGAAATTGACAGCGATACAACCGACAAAAAAAAAGAAAATCGAAGGCAAGAAACCGCTTGGGATCAAATTGATAAAGAAGGGGAAACCGTGATACAATATTGTTTAGGGAGAACTTTTGTAATTGTAACTCAATAACGACCAACTTACTTTACGTGGTTTCACGAGGACGAAGCACGCGACCTTTCTTTAGCTCACTCAACTCAACATCCCTTCCTTCATGGATCCTCATCCTCGTGAAGACTTCGCGCGTGTATCTATTGACAGCATACAGGACTGGGAAACGCTAAGAACGAACTACAGAAATGTCGCCATTGCTTCCATGGAGGAACATATACTTGCAAACGGGCTCGCAAGCGAAAGGGACGCGTTGTTGACGTGTATAAATGAGGTTCTTCCTAGTCGTTCACAGGGACCCATCCTTTCTGACGCGTTCGGCTGCTTCAGTTTGTCGACCGGACATTCCACCTTGCGGAGCCCAACCTACGCATCAACGGACAAAACTACGAGTCACTGAATCAGAGCGAGCAAAGTATGTCATCATCTTTCTTCCCACTGAAGTTGTGCCGACAGTAGCTTTAGATATGGAGCCATTCGACGAAGCGTTGGATCGACGGATATGGTCTCTCGCAGCTACCCGGCTGCAGTGGCAGAAGAGAATCTCGGAGACAAGACGAAGGTTACCGCTGGAAATCGAAACCATGATACTGGAATTAATGGAGGAGCAGAAAGCGGCAGAGGCGGAGGAAACAGCTTCACTCCAGGAGGAAATCGGATTCGACCAAGTCGAAGGGGATATGGGTCAGTCAACGATGCTGACTCTTTCACGGTCCGTCTCATTGACGATGGTTTAGAACAATTGGCACGATGTCCTCAGATAAGTGACGGGATGCAAGCTACCTCGGCGCTGGGTGAGGAATTGGACCAGGTAAAACCGCTCTATTGGTCGGCATGCGCGGCACTGATGCCCTGCAATAGACGATACCCACTCAACATGAACGTGCTCAGAGGATCAGAAATGTGGCAGTAGAAGTTGAAGCGCTTAAATCTTGAATGTACCGACAAATGCATAGTCCGGTTGGGACTATGAGCCACGGTAGCCACCTCCACGACCGCCACGACCGCCACCGAAACCACCTCTCGCGGGACCCCGCCCTCTGTCTCCAAACCTCCCTCTTGGTGCTCCTCGTCCTCCACCACGGCCCCCACCTCGCGAAAATCCACCTCGGCCGCCCGCCATCCCGCGACCACCTCGGCCCCCTGTTGCACCGCGACCACCGCCACGACCTCGCTCTGAGAAGATGGTAAATGCGATGCTGGACCCTTTGAAACTTGAATATCTTACTTGTAACTCCTGACATAGCCACTTGAGTGTGTCTGAGAGAAGAAGACTGATAGAATAGAACATACCTCCAAGAACTTTTGGTTTAGGCAAGAAACGCTCAATGGGAAGGAGTTTGTCTCCACCAATGTAGACCTTGTCGCCTTTTTTAAAACTACTTGCGACCATTCCCTCTCCCATCTTGACCGAGAAATAGACCTCATTTATTGGACCTAGAATTTCGTCGACCTTGCCGATCACGGATTTATTTTGGAGGTAGATGGGGGCGTTGAAGTAAGGGACTTTGTCCATCATGAGCGACGAACACAGCATTTCATCCTCGACGGCATGCACAAAGGCGCCCATTTCTTTCGAAAGAGAAGTCAGCGAAGCCGGGCGGCAAGGCGAGCGACGCACCAAGAACGTGTTCGGGAGGACCCATATCACGCTGCTGGAAGCCGCCTCGACCTCCTCCTCGACCTGGACTACGAATGAGAGATTAAACGGGAGTGCCACTGTGACGCACCACCTGGCCCGCCTCGGTTGAAGCCTCTTGGTGCACCCCTGTTCATCGAGAATGAGATGGTTTTTCTTGCTTATGCAATCCAGATCATGGCTTTGCTCTTCGACCGTCAGCGATCCGTCACTGCTGCCCTTACCCTCAAGAGCAATCCGGACAAGGCTGGATCCGATACCGTCCTCGTTGGCAAGACCCTCTGGCATTCTATTGAAACCACACCCGACGCGCCAGCAGGCCGCTGTCTGTCAATACAGTCGCGACATAATCGCGTTCCACGCAAGGGCTCCGGTTTCAGCGCCTTGACGTGTTTCGCGTCCTTAGATGAAGAGGTAATTATATTCTTGTCGAAGCTGACTTGCTTATGCTTTGAGAAAGGTGGATGATCTGGCCATTCCTCCCCAATGGCTTCTAGACTACCGTCACATATTTTCCAAACCGGACGGAGTACCAGCACCTTCCCTCCTCGTCATGCCCTCAGAGCTTGTATTACTCACCGAGGTCATCGTCGCTGCTCTGTCAAGCCATGCGTATGAGGTCGCCTGTTCAGACTCCGTGCTAGAGACTTGGTTCTCGTCGGAAAACTTGATACTTCGGCACGGAGCTGTTTATGACTTTACTGCTGGACAATATCAACCGAATAGTACTCCTCCCATCCCCCGAGAGTCCGTTCAATACCGTATCGATATGGTCCTACCTGTTCTGCAAGGGTTTGCGCGCAAAGGACATACTAAATTCATCATCACACTTTCCGAGCCAAGCCGTCCTTTGGTTATAACGGCCGTTCCTAATGAAATAGACAACGAAATTGAGGGCATTGAAATAGGAGAAGCTTTCCTGGCTAATTCCGCCTTGTCCCCCGTCTTCGGCTCTGCCAAGATCTCGTCCCACCCTTCGTTTAATGGAGCCTCAACGCCTCTTAGAACTTCGGCTCCGGAATCTTTCTTCCAAATGAGCGCCCTCCGACACCCTATCGAACCCCAAACCGACAGTTTTACTCTCTATATGCGGACAGCGGATCTCGGTCGGATTGGGATGTTAAACGGAGATTGGGTGAGTTGATCGGTTGACCCCGTCCATTTACAATTCATCCTTTTACGAGGGGGTGGCTCGATCAACCGCTGCAACAAATCCTCGACTGGTTCGCGTCCTTGCAAATGACGATTTGATCAATGTCAGGTATCCATGTCAAATGCACCCGTATCGCTCTTGTCTCACAGACGAGTTAAATCTATTGCAGCGGGTCGGTGACAGGTTCCCCTACCCTCTTGCATAATCTTTGTTCTTCGTCTTCGTCTTCCGTAGAGCCATTGAATCGAGTATCCACCCGCATAACAGTCCACTCAAGCCCCTTTGGCTCAAAGCCACCCACAATTCCTATCGCCCGGTCAATCACTGTAGCTCGTGTAGCTTCTCCATTGTCCATAAACCGGATATACCAACCTCTTTTCCTCAAAGCCTTGAAATCAGCTTTCGATTCCCGAAGATTTCTTGCAAAACAGGGTGATTTCATTGCAGTTGCTTTCGATGCCAGTGACTTGAGTTATCTCCGTGAAGTGGACAAGGAAGATGACTTACCAGACATAGATTATAGGTGAGCACAAATCTTGCCTCGCGGAGGACTGGTGCATCATGCAGCTCTTCTGGGTTAGGAATCTAGGTTTCCCATCGTCCCCAAACGAGGTTGTCTTCTTTTGTGTCACGAATATTGAACACGACGTCATGAAAACAGACTCTAACGCTGACCTGTATGTCAGCTCAACGGTCGGTGAGCTAGGATGCTGGGTGGATCCTGCCGTCACGCGCATGGTCCAAACTGGTGTCGAAAATAGTTGGATTCCTGACGTCGGAAGCTACCTTGAATCAGGTGAGAATATTCAGATCGTCTTTGAATCACTTCACGATCATTCGGACTACTTTAAAGCTAGCCCAAGAGGATTATTTTCGACCTTGATAACTTTACCGACCTCACATCTTCTTGGACCGGGTGGTAATTTCGATAAGCTTTTCCAAATTGCCTCGGCGGCAGCTGCGCCTCGCGCCGTTGATTATAACCTAAATCTTTCCATCCTGCTCAAGGGTGCCCGAGGTATAGGAAAGTTCACAACCGCATTTTGGGTTTCTCAGCGTTTAGGCATGCATTTGCTAGAGGTACGATTTCACCTACCTATCGCTACACGTGGCTGACGGCTTTTAGGTCAATTGCTATGATCTTGTTCGAGAGAACGATGTGAAAACCGAAGGAATCCTCCGCTCACACTTTGACAAGGCTCGGAATTCCTCTCCCTGTATTCTCGTCATGAGACATCTCGAAGCTTTGTCACAAACAGTACAAGCCCTTGAGCCAGGCAAAGGTCAATGAATGAATCTATTCTCTGGAATGCGAATTTGTTACTTAACTGAAGTGGATCTACGACCAGAACCGTTTGTAGCACACGCGCTCCAGGAATGTATTGAGGAAATGAAAAAAAGCTGGAAAAGTACAGGATATCCTGTTGTCACGCTGGGAACTACGAGTGATCCTGATCGGGTGCCACCCAGCATCCTATCATGCTTCAAACATCACATCTCATTCGAGGCAGGTCGCATTGTCTGCCAATTGCAATGCTTGAACTCAAACGGTACACACCATCCTGTAGGTCCCAGGAGAAGGCGAAAGACGCGAGATCCTCACGAGCTCGCTTGGTGGCGCTGTTTTAGCCCCCGACATCTCGTTAGCCGCTCTAGCCACTCACACAGCAGCTCTGGTTGCATCTGACATGGTTGATCTGGCCGCAAGAGCTACCTACGCTTCCATTGAACGTGTCATCATTGCTAGGTACATCCTTTCTCTCCTCCACCATCCACCTCGCGTCTGATACATATCCAAGTGGGGAACCCGCTTCACATTTAGTGCAGGCTGGGATAGCTTTGACAGCTGCTGACTTCGACTTGGCACTTGGGCAAGCTAGATCATTGTATTCCGAAAGTATTGGGGCTCCGAGAATACCCAACGTTTCTTGGGATGATGTAGGGGGGTTGGTCCAGGTTAAATCTGAAATCTTGGATACCATACAGTTACCACTGGACTATCCTGAGTTGTTTGCCGACGGGTTGAAAAAGAGATCTGGTAAGTAAATGCCTTATGACTGTGACGTTTGATGACCAGCAAAAATAGGTATCCTTTTGTACGGTCCTCCCGGAACTGGAAAAACCTTGCTCGCCAAGGCAGTGGCAACGTCATGCTCTCTCAACTTTTTCTCCGTCAAGGGTCCTGAGCTACTCAACATGTACATTGGAGAATCAGAAGCCAATGTTCGTCGCGTCTTCCAGCGGGCGAGGGATGCGAAGCCTTGTGTTGTTTTCTTCGACGAGCTCGATTCTATTGCTCCCAAGCGAGGCAATCAAGGCGATTCCGGAGGTGTCATGGATCGAATCGTCAGTCAACTCCTGGCAGAACTCGATGGAATGTCTTCAAGCGCTGGAGGAGTGGACGTATTCGTTATTGGTGCTACGAACCGACCTGATCTTCTAGATCCTGCCCTCCTCCGACCAGGAAGGCAAGTGATTTGGATCTCTCTCATGTAATGCTTAATGACGCGTTGCAGGTTTGATCGGATGCTTTATCTTGGCGTCAGCGATACCCACGAGGCCCAGGCGAACATTCTCGAAGCCTTGACCAGAAAATTCCGTTTGGATCCAAGTTTGAACTTGAGAGACGTGGCCGAGCAATGCCCATTCAACTTTACAGGAGCGGATTTCTATGCTCTCTGTTCGGACGCGATGCTCCTTGCAATGTCTCGCAAAGCAGAGCTGGTCGAAGAGAAAATAGGTATCTCAGAAAAATTTTTACCTTGTACCACCCGGAGCCTTCATTTTTTTTGTCCAGCTCTTCTAAATCAAGCACCAGGAAAAGATCATCCTTACCCACTCACAGCGCAATATTTCCTCGCTGAAATGGCATCGCCCGACGACATCGAGGTCCTTGTGTCAAGAGAAGACTTTGACAAGGCCCTCAAGACTCTGGTGCCGAGCGTCAGTCAAGCCGAGATGGAGCACTATGCCCGCATTCAACATCGATTTTCTCAAAAAAAAGAAATAGAAATTTGATAGGGCGACGTCTGAATAAACAAACTTGTATACGGTCACTCAAGTCAAAACCACTTCTTTGGATGCAAACCGAATATAAAGAAGAGGATGGTTGGCGAGCGATGCATTCGATGAGTCGGAGCCGAAGGAGAGGACTAGGATTGCTGGAACTGATAACGTGGCAAAGAGTCAGAATGAGTCCGGAAATGGAGAAGAGCTACTTACTTACTCTAAAATGCATTTTTGTATACCCAATTTGAGACCTTATTTTTCACTTTCTGCGACGAAGACCACACCTCAAATTTGGCAGGGTCCGCCAAATAGACGACAAGACGGCCCAGCCGTCAAGCCGGCGTGGGAACGAGCCTAAAGTGTATCTTGATTCTTTGTATTTATTATACGTCATTGTCTTTCTGTTATCCCAAGATCGATGGGAACGGCCATGTAATCGGGATGATTCAACCGCTCGAATGTCTCAGATAAGATGTTTTCCGCTGAAGGCCGAGAAATATATGAATGAATGATGAATCTTAGAAAGTAGTGTAAGTGTCAAATATTAGAAGCGGCAGACAGGTATATGGTTGGTTGGGGGGAGGGGGGGGGGGTTTGGCTTGGACTTCGAATTTCGGAAAAGCGGGGAAACACGTGGGTCACGTGATCTGGACGCGTTATCCCGAAAGAGAAAACTGAAAGGAAAACCGAAATCAAACTGA
>Ga0307516_10000515_pt1 | contig 51747 bp, 58 predicted proteins | sample 19_EM_MG_FD_203310 | JGI IMG/M metagenome (GOLD analysis project Ga0307516, IMG submission 203310) | Populus trichocarpa ectomycorrhiza microbial communities from riparian zone in the Pacific Northwest, United States - 19_EM | ecosystem: Host-associated > Plants > Roots > Unclassified | place... | reverse complement strand
CATGCAGGTCAAGAACTATGTATCTGGATGTGATCGTTGTCAATGAATGAAGTCTTTTCCAGAAAAGCCAGCAGGAAAGCTGAAGCCCAATGAAGCTACCTCACAACCTTGGAAGGATATTACCACAAATTTCATCACAGGTCTCCCAGAAGCACAAGGATATGATGCGTTATTTGTCACATGTTGCCATCATACAAAACAGGCACATATTATTCTTACGTCTACAACCACTTCGGCCAGAGGTCTAGCCACACTCTTCAGAGACCATGTTTGGAAACTACATGGTTTGTCAGAAACTGCTTTATCGGATAGAGGACCACAATTCACAGCAGAGTTCATGAAGGAACTGAATGAGATTCTGGGGATCAAAACAAAATTATCTACAGCATATCATCCTCAGACCAATGGACAGACAGAATGGGTTAATCAAGAGATTGAGCAGTATTTAAGAATGTTCGTCAGTCACAGGCAGAACGATTGGCCAGAATGGATCGTGTGTGCTGAATTTGCATACAACAAAATCCATACTGCAACACACATCTCACCTTTCTTTGCCAACTATGGGATGAATTCAAGGATGGGGATAGAACCTCGGAGAGCTGGAAAGTCAGAACCAGCAAAAGAATTTGCTGAGCGAATGAAGCTTATTCACAAAGAAGCCCAGGCGGCATTATCTAAAGCAAGTGATGACATGACACACTATGCAGATTTCTATAGAGGACAAGTTCCAGAGTACAAAGTTGGTGACAAGGACTGATTATCCACCAAGAACCTCAACGTAGACCGACCATCATGCAAGCTTACAGAACATCAACTTGGACCCTATGAAATCGTTAAGATTATCTCCTCAAATGCTGTAAAATTGAAGCTGCCTATTTCATTCAAAATCCACGATGTTGTCAATGTGTCCTGTATCTGCCTCTACTGTCCACCAGTTGCTGGCCAATCTATAATCCCTCCTGAACCTATCACTATTGAAGGAACCCCTGAGTATGAAGTAGAAGAAGTTATGGATTCACGACTTAAGCATAGAAAGCTCGAGTTTGGTCAAGTGGTCCGGTTACACTGATGACTACAACACCTGGGAACCAGAAGCCAACTGTGCAAACTCTCGTGATATCATTAAGGAATTCTACAAGTCAAACCCCTCTGCCCCCCGAAAACTCCACGCACAAGACTTTGCTGGACTTGTATTCCATCCATACAATAATTTAACTGAGCCGAAGAACAGTGCAGTCTCTCGCCTGAAAGTCAAGACCTAAAGAGGGGATAGTGTTATGGAACAGCCATTTAACAACTATTTTTCATTTTGTTCTTATTTGTTCTTGTTTGTCTTTGTGGACGATATTATAAAAGGTCAACAACATGAATCTGACTTTATTTCATTTTATCTTTGTTTGTCCTTGTTTGGCTTACCTCTTATCTCTTATTTCCTTATCTCTGGCTCATAACCTATTGGAGGATATCTGGACCATATTCTATTGGTTGATAAGTCTTGGTTAGTATAGTATATATAGAGTAGCCTAAAACCTGTAACTCTAGTTGTATTCTCTCAAGAACTCCACTATAACCTAGTGTGAGGACTTCTGGTCGATATAAACTTCCCCCTTCACATTTCTGTTGTTTGATTCTTGTAAGCCCGCAAAAGCCTAGTGATAGGTTTAGTGTGTCTTAACAATCATGTGATGGAGCACATGATGTGAAAAGGTGAAAGAATAGAAAAAGACGTATCATAACAACTACTTCTCTGGTACACATGTACCATCAATGGCCAGGCTGTAATGACAACTTACTCAATTTTATTGCAAGATCTTTGGATCCATGTATCATGGAGGTTGTGGCCTTGACATGAGGCTTGAGTTTTTTAGCAAGTGCTACCAACTCCAAGACAATGAATAAACATTGAAAGTTCGAGAAGTATAGACTGAGCAGTGAAAACAGCACAGGGCAGGGGAATAACAAATGAATAAGTGATTAAGGTACCTGAGTACATACAAGACTACTGTATGTACAAGATGTGTGAACAGATGGATGGCTCGAGAAGCTCTCTCTCTTTCAGTGTGGCCGTAGCTTTGGGAGCAGGGGTCGGGGGTGCTAATGAAGGGGGAAGATGGTTGCTTTTCACGAAGAAGTGGCTTGATCGGGAGGCCGGAGGTCTCGCTGTCCTCCACCGTCAAAGTGCTTGCTTTCCCGTTACTACCCGAGATATGGAGGTCTGACTTCATGCCTTCCTTTGTCCGGTCCATTGACGTCTCCGTGGTCGGATTATTCCTTGCCGCTCTCCTCCCCTTTGACTGCTCCCCCTTCTTTCATCAGCAACTCCCATATCCGCCGCAAGTCCCACCACCATAACAGGGAGCCTCAACACTCATCCCTGCACTCGCTCCCGTCTTACCCTCTTCCTCCCTCCGCTTCTTTCTCCGCGCGGCGAAAGCCTTGAGTGACAGCTCAATGTGCCGTGGCCGAGGCGAAACAGTGGGTGACTGCTTGATAGGTGGTGGCTCGGTTGACCGTGAATCCTCAGGTCTATATCCATGGATATCAATGAAGGAGGAACCTGTGGCAGCGGCGGCTGTTTGGAGACAGAGACCTGGGAGTAACCAGGTAGCACGTGCCTTATAGGGCACAGGGAGATCCACGGCAGGTGAGAGTCGTTGTTCCATCCCGATGCTTCCCAACACCATGCGGTCGGCTTTCTCACCACCGACATCACCGGACTACCACGTCTCAAGTGGCTTGAGAGGCATAGACATCGGCGCCACCTTTAGCCTCCATCTCCCATCTCAGATCCGCCTCGACTTCCCCTGATCCGTACATCTCCCTCAAAGCCTCCACCTCCCAATGAATCCATCTTTTCCTCATTTTCGGGGGCATCTGCTCCTCCTTTTCCTCCCGTAACTCCTCCTGCTCCCCACCCATTACCTGTGGACCATCGTCCTATGAAACCCTCCATGGGCCATTCCGCTTGTCCCGTCGTCGACCAACCTCCCCCACATATACAGGTCGGACTTTCGGCAATGGTGGATCCGGGACGGGCAGCCGCTATTACTTTTGTGTTTGGGACCGGGTCTGAACCCAGGACGTCTGTCCTCTCCAGCACTCGTGCCGTTGTCGTCCAAGATGAACATCTCCGCCTTCCGTCTCATCTGGATCGACATCGTAAGGACCATCATGCGCCATAACGACATCAGACCGGCAGCTGAAGTGTCCGACATTTCGACCCCTCCCATCCCACTGGATCCCTTCATTTTTGGCCTCGCTCACGACCAATGAGTGGCCCCAAATCTACCGGGTTGCCCTCCACGTTCGAATGCCCATGTCGTGTGGCACAAGTGGTAAAGGTGGAGGTGAGGAGGTGAAGGATATCGTTCATGTTGGAGCGGAGACGAGAAAAGTGTGCCGAGGAGGGGGCGTCATTTCATCAATCGGATGGCAAACGTGCGGGAACTACCACGAAGATGTGAGGGGTCGTATGAAAAAGGTAAGGAGTTCCAAGCCTAGAAAGACCTCATCCTCTTTGAGGCAAAGACTGTGAACGACAGTGTTGTTTTGCCCATGTCAACGACATGGTTCTTCTCCGTCCTTCTGCACTGACGTGGCGCGGCAGGTAACAGGACGTGGGACAGCATTGGGTCTGCATCCGCTGCGCTGCAGACAAACCGTGCCTTGTCACCCGTGATACGTGCATCGAGAGCAACTTCAAGAGGGGGACCGATGAGATGGACAAGTGGTTTTGGCATGTCGGGGTGAGTATACACATTGAGGGAGTCGGGATAGGTATACTGCAGACAGTGTGATGGTGCTTACGAACGGGGGGTGAGGGGATGGGCTGAGTAATGTACATTTTCGTGGGGAGCTGTTGGACGGTGATGGGGGAGGGGACCAGGGCTCAATGGCGGAGATGCCGGCGAGTCGACACAGCTTGTCGCGAGTAAATTCTGAGGGTACGACGTCCTGGGTGACATATGAATGGGTACATGGGTCGTCGATAACAACGACATCATCATAGTTGCGGACGAGGGAAGCGGAAGGCCACATTTGGAGCGAGAATAGAGGCCCATGTTTGCGTTTGGTGTTGTGGCCGTCTTGTTGGTGGTACTCGCGTGATGATGTCTACGGTGAGCTCCAGGGGCCATTCTCCTCAGCTGTCGTCCCTTCTCGCACCCAACGGCGATAAACTGGTTGTTGGCCACCCGCTGCCTCTCCTTTTGTAGTCTCACGCCGCGCTCCGTTCGACGGGCCGAGGGACGCAGACCCAGTAGCACCACTCCTCCGGGACCTCTCTTTGGACTATTCCAAAGCAGGAAGCATGGCACCACCGCGAGAAATCTTCGCAAGCGATGCTGAGCACGTCGTCGTACGTCCATCCGCATATGCACCTGAACTCTCTATCGACAAGTCCCCCTCTTCTGCCTCAGGTGAACATAGCGAAGGCTGTGCAAAAGGGAGGTCAAGTTGTGAGGTTACCGCCCAGAGGAATGCACACCTGCCATGTAGAAGGGTCAAATGTGGAATCGTTGGCATGTCAAACGATGGGAGCGATAGGGAAGACGTGAAAGTGATGTCCTCAGGAGATCACGTGTCTGGCTCTATCAGCGACTCGGAACTCGCCTCGTGGCCCTCGTCCGAGTCGCATCGACAACGTGAAGAAGTGACGGGGTAGACGTAATAAGGACAATAGTTCAATCAATTTTGTGAGTCCGTCAATTCAAAGACAAAGTTTCATCGACCTCAATTCAATGAACAGATGGAATGAAAAGTCATTCTTCGCCAATGGGCCAAACCGCAGTGAATAACTAGTATCGCTTCTGGAGACAGTTCGTGAGTCAACGATCATCGATCAACGTTCAACGTTCACACTTAGGTTGCTCTTCTCGAGCCATAATTTCGATTCTATCCGTCCCTTTGCCACTACCGCGATTATGTACCGACTCCCGACTCAACATTTCGCGCCTTGTTCTCAATCGCAATGAATAACAAAAAACTTCGTTCTCTCAGTGCCTGAAGGAAAACTCTCGCACGAAAGACCAATCAGTCCGAGTCGCAACAATGTGCTGCCTGCGTGCTCCATCCCTCCTCTGCGGTGTGACCTCCAGAAAACGTAAGTCGGAGCTTCAGCTTCAGGGATGGTCCGGATGACCATCCCGGTTTTCATTTCTCGGAAGGATCATGGCTAGCGTTGGGTCCGAAACCGGCACTCGTCCAGCTACACTTCTCGTGTATCGTGTTGAGCCTCTCTCTTCCAGCCCTTTACACCTCAGCAGGTATTTGTATTTTGGTTGGGATATTCGCCATACGCAAATACTAACCACAAACCCCTCCAGGATCTACGCGTCAAAGAAGGATGACGACCGAAGCCCATGATACCCGACTACCACTCGACCTCTGGTTCCAAATTCTAATCCAATCCCCCAAGTCGTCCCTCCGGGCAGCAGCTCTCGCCTGTCACGCTCTACGTTGCCTAGCCCAACCGATGTTGTTCAAACTATTCATCGCCCAGCTTGATGATCCGAACACAGAGTGGACCAGGAGAGACTGTCACCCCCATACGTCAAGAGAGCGCCTCGCCGTTTTAGAGAACGCCGACATTGCGACAGCCCTCACAGAACTGAGGATAGTTCCGGGTGACGTGGTGTCCATGCTCCCACGTGACAAAGATTCCATGGTTGGCGCCATTTTCAACGTCGTTCCCACCTTGACCAACCTCACGACCCTTGTCTGCCACGATATCACATTTTCACTCGTCCATCTACTTGCCATCCGTAACCTTCCCCATCTTCACGAGGTCGAGCTACAATCTTGCCGTACGACTTGCCAACCAGAAGATTGTCCGGATTTCTCAACTGTCCCGTTGCAATCTTTGATATTTAACTACCCCCACTCCTCCGTCAATCCGGCCACGAACTCGTTCTTTTTGGCTCTCTTTCTACAATCCAGAAACCTCGCGCGGATTTCGGCCGGACGCGTAGAGGACATTCTTGTAGCCTTGACTCAAACGCCCCCGGCAGATCGTCTGGTTACCTTGGAGGTTCCTGTCAGTTGTATCGGATCCGCCATGTTTATCGCAGCTCTGGCAGTATGTCCCAGCGTACTGGACATCCAGTTTTACATGCCGATCGGATTGAACCAGCTCCCATCGCTCGAACATCTACCACGCAGCGACGTTCTTCCCAACCTCAAGTCGTACAGGGGACCCATGATATACGCTCATAACTTGACGCACGGGAGGGACGTCACAAATGTCGAGTTTACTCTTCCCTACCAGCACCCGTCCGAGCTCGGTCCGATTCTCGAAACCCTCAACTCTGGCATGGAGTCCTTCTCATGCAACCTCTCCTCTATCGACGCCCATGTATTCCAGACGATTCACAGCTCATTCCCCTCGCTCAAGAAACTGACGATTTCCGGCATCCGAATTGACATTGACACCCTCGCCGTCCTCCTTGCTGGTCACGGTTCCTGGATACAAATCAACGAGCTCAAGCACATACAACTGGACATTTCGACGGGAGAACCACGGTTGACAGATAGCTGGCGTACGACGGTATCGAAGATGTTCTTGCACTACCTGCTCCAGGCGTATCCTTCCCTCCGCACGGCGAAATTGGTATACGAGCCGCAGACCGCGGTCGCATGGACCCGGCCGAGCAATGCGATGCCGAAAGGTGTGGTTGTGGTGGAAACGGTGGATTTGTGGGTTGAGAAGCGGGAGAGTGTGGTCTCTAGGACAAAGGTGATCTGGGATGTCGCCAAGGAGAAGCTGGCACAGGGTTACGCCCATTGACGGAAATTGATCACAAGGACCAGGGACTTGCGCGAATCGCAGGAACGGTATCCGGAAGAGATCAGGGATTGCAATAAGCGCGTTGTCCTTGAGTAAGACATGTTCGGGTTCGCAGTATAGCAAGTAAAGCTAGGGTTTATACGGTGTGAAAAAATAACGTGTTGATTGACAATTGAACGATTATGATACAATTGAAGGACAACGGAAACGGATGTAAGAAAAAATGCTACACGTATGGAATGCGAAGAAAAAATTCTATGGAGTTGAAGACAGATCTATGGCACAAATACACGTAGGAGGGAAGCAAAAGAGGAAGAAAGGAACGGGGACCTCGTCGGTCGTCTAAGCCTTGGATCACCAATGACATCGTCACGGTCGCTCCAAAGTGTCATCTCCATCAGACCATGACGCAACTCCCTCAACCTCTCCACCTCGCCAATGCCTTCCTCCACCTCCCTGAAGCCCCAGAGGCTGTACATGTCCCCATGCCAACGATGGCCACTGTGCTCCCGCTGGCACCTGCGACCGCCCTCCACCCTCTTCCGACGCCGCTACCACATCCGGAGCTAACGAATAACCCACATCTGCATGGGACATCACCTCGCCGTCCCAGCCCGCAAGTGAAGAGAACGAGGACAACGGCGTCACGGGGGACATCTGTTCCAATGTGGCAGGGAAGAAGAATCCTTCCGAGGGGGTGGTGACATGGGATGGGAACGAGGCGGGTGGTGGTGGTGGTGGTGGTTGCGACACTGGTAGTGCAAGACCCGACGGCGACGGATGATGCTCGATGACATTAGAGGTGAACGGACCAGGGGTGTTCAACTGCTCAGCCAAGGAGGGAGTGTCGACGTCGAGACTGAGGTTGATGGATACAAGGCCACGCCTTCCCGGCATATCGGACCAGCTGACAACGTGGCTTCCGTCGTTCATAGGAGGAGGGTCCGCTGCTGTCGTTGACGCCAGGTTCTGCAATAAAAAGATCAATAAGGGATTACTAAACGACCAGGATCTTGATCGACATACGTCGCGGTTCCACTGCTCCGGAGGGTATCCCAAATTCTCCTCTGGGTCTTGAAGAAGGTCGAAGGACCCATCTCTCACCGGCTCATAGTCATCTCCGTACTCGCGATTCACTCCGGCGACACTACCATCCGCCCACCACGAGTGGGCTCCTTTCTGCAACTCCAGCCTCCGACAATCCTCCACCTCCTGCCACGGCACGGACCCCGACGTAGGCATACGGATGGCTTCGTAACGTCGCTGCTCAGAAGACTGCTGGGGATCCTCGTAATGGGTGCTGAGGTTATGTCGATGGTGACGGAGAGAGTTAGGATTGTAATAAGGATGTTGGTAGTGGTTGGGGACGAGGGGCAGCGAGACGGTGCCCCGACGAGCGTGTCCGTGGTGGGCCGCTGGTGGGTTCGGGGGGTAGTATTGCGGCGTAAGCACGAAAGGGTTCCGGCTCGTTTGAGGAAATTGGAGGAGTGGCGAGACGACAGACGATGTCTCCGGTTGGTCCAATCCTGAACTTGCAGATCCACACCTTGCCTTTACCGCGGGAACGGATTCTGACAGGCCACCTTGGTGTATCAAAGGGGATGGTGGTACGATGGTCGATGTTTTGGGATTCCCTAGGCGGTGGTGGGGAGCGGGGGCGGAGAGGGACCTTCTGTATAGACGTGTGAGGGGTACTAAAGACAGATTGGGGATGGTGTCAGACGGAGAGCGGCACTCAAGGGGCATCGGTTGCCGTGAGTCTTCTTCATCGTCTCTGTGGGAGAAAGCGGCCGCCTGAAGTACTGGGGAACCCGATCGAGAATCATCTTCCACTGTTGGGGAGGGGCTGCACGTTCGTCTTTGAAAGTGGGATGGACTTCGTGAACGAGAGCTCCTTCGGCTATCATAATGTCTCGTATAGCTTGTGGGGTCGATGGCGGCCCGAAATAAGCTTGGGCGGTCTAAGTGTCCAGTGATCGGGGTCGCCGGCCACGATAAAGGGGATGCTGTGTTCGAGAGAGACTGGACGACGGGCGATGCGCCTGCCGAAGTCGACGTCGATGGAGGTTCTGAGGGTAGGGGGAGGCTGGAGGTGGACGGTTCGCTGCTGAAGACGGTGACGGAATACGGGGGAGACTTGTCCGTCCACCCGGATCGTGAATGGGCGCCGGCCTTCTCCCCTCGGTCCTGGAGCCGTGTAACCTTCCTACCACGCTCCCACTCCTGGACTGCGATCTCCAATTCGACACCCTTCTTCCCCTCAACCAACAGATCGGTGATCTTCGATAACCGCTGATCCTCTCTAGACCTCTCGGTATCGTTCTTTTTCTCCCCTTTCCCCCTCTCTGCTGTTCCGATCTTCGATCTCCCTCTTCCCCTCCCTCTTCCCCTACCCGCCGATTTGTCCCTCCCTTTACCCTTCACATCTTGTCCATCACGAGCAGAAACGACGGACTCTCCTCCGCCACCATCAGGTGGGTCTGTCGTACCCTGGACACGGCGTCTGCGTGAACGTACGGAGGCGTCTTTGGATTTGAGCTTTGCGACAGTGGTCGTAGCAGGACGAAAACGCCAGTCGGGATAGCGTTGCCTGTGCTCGGCTTGTGCGACGACAGCCTTTGCTTCCCATTCATCGCGTTCGGCTTGAGGAAGCGTCTTCCAATACATGCCTGATAAGGGGAATGGGTGTCACATTAAAAAGGAGGCGGCAGGAGGCAGAACGGACCGATGATCTTTGATAGATTCGAATGGTTCCCCTCGACTTTACCCGTGACTTGTTGGGAACGGATGAAGGAAGAGCGGAAGAGGATGAAGGCGTTGGGCGGTCGGGGGATGTATGACGCGTCACGGCGCCTGCTATGTGAAGGCTGGGGTGGAGAAGTTGGAAGTGGAAGCTCTATTTCGGTGGGGGTAGACGTTGGAGCAGAGGTGGAGGCGACGGGGGCACTTAGATTCCTAACGTCCGTACTCGGCGAAAAGGAGAATTCGGTGCGGAACGTGAAGGACATTGGCTGGTTGGGGAGTGCAGCGCCGTCTGGCGACGGTCCAGAGGAGAGATCAGGAGGTTCATCGCAGGAGGCTGTTGGTATGCCCTGTTCGTATTTTGTATGCGTACGAATAGGTGGCATGTGGGGGCCGTCTGATGGGGAAACCGAGGGGGTACAGGTCCCTTGCAAGAGCTCGCCTTTATTGGCAAAGGTTCGGGGACGTAAAGAGCAGGAAAGAGTGACATCGAGGTCGTCGTCCACGATGGGGTGTCCCTTTATGATCCAACGCGGACATTCCATTCACATATTTCCCACCAGGGAAGACGAAGGTTACTTACCTCGGCTTTCGCCCCGCTTCTCACCATCACCCGTCCCTGACGGAATCAAACAGGGTTATGACATCCAGATACATGGTACTTGAGTTGCAGTGCAATACACCCATCCTATCGAACGGGAGATGACTCACAAAGCTTATCTCCCACGCGTCTCAACGACTCTCCAACAACCCAATTGGCCGACATGAGTGACCCTCAATTATGTGTCCTTCCAGGCGTTGCCAAGGCGTTCAAGATGGATCTCGAGCCAAGGAGGTTTCTTGCTTCACGGCAGATCCAATATCAACGGCATCGACTCACCATCACCTCATCAATCTGATCAGCACTGGCGTTCCCCTCTCGGATAGATCGTAACCACATATATCACTTTCCAAGATGGTGGAGAGGCGCAGTGACGTTCTTATGTCCTTATAAACGTGGCTCTTGAAGTTGCAGAGACGTAGCATTCGTCATTATGAGGTCCCGTCTCCAGGCCCATCCCTTTCCGGACCCACGTATGTACTCCAATTTCCCCCGACGACGCGGACGCGGACCCAGGACCCAGGACGCCGATGAACCAGCACGCCTCACGCCTCATGTCCTCCCCGTGCCTACACGGCCACACCACACGTGTGCGTATTGGGCAGCCTCATGCCACAAAGACAATGCCTTCTACACGTCCGTAGAACATCGCACTGCAATCTGACAATGTCTTCCCCTCGTTCGAGGTCCAAACCCTCGATGTTTGTCACTAACATGTGGTGGTCCCATCATCATTCGTCATGGGCGGTTATCAATACCCGAATTGATGCTACCCATTCACGTCACCATCATTGCCGCTGTCAAGACCAAAACGCCACGCACCTATCACGAGGCGACCCTCGTGTGCCTGGCAACAGGTTCGTCAACCGGGAAAAGTTGGACGTAAATGGTATTGCCTGAGGCAGCCTGAGGTCTCGACGTTCGACTTCAGCTGAACACAACGAAGCCAAGTTATCATTGACCCGTCGGTTCGGGCTTGCAAGCTTGATGGTGGGAGTTTGGCGCGAATCATCCGATCATCTCCTGATTTACTTACTTTCATCCACGTGTAGGTATGGCGATAAGACGACTGTTCTTGGTACATACTTATCCCCGCGGGCGTCGGTGACATCCCGCCTCAATTCACTCTACGTTTTCCCCTGGCTTGCCCCTTCTATATCGTCGCGTCGCCCTTCAGTAGCGCCACAATGCAGAGGATTCTGTTCGGTCCACAATAGACCTACCTTGTCTTCCGTGGATCCGTAGTTGACGTCCCTCGACCTCGTGTATGCAGGGCTCATCGTGACGGGATTTAGCCACCTGCGTGTAAGTATGGGCATTTCTGCACCACAGACGTGCGCATCGCTGCAAATTCCCGGTCCTGACTCAACAATCCATCATAGTGTTGGTTGTCAAACGTGGGAGGGACTGTTAATGTATCAGAGTGTCGAGAACGTCGCTCTGTCAACGTCACCGTGTGTCCAACCGTCAATGCCACATCCTCCTCGTCTGATTGACTCTACAGGGCAGGTTTCCAACTACTTACATTCGCATGTATTGATATTTTTGTTCCAACTCCAGGTCACTTTACAATGGCGTACTGTATTCCCAGTGGGCGCCCTGCTATGGTGGTTATGAGACCTGCAAACTTAAACTTCAAGTTAGTCGCTAACTGTGACTATGCGTTTCCAAGCCTCTGTACATAGGTCGATTGGCCCTGTGGCCCTGGCCGCTTGATCTCGGCATTAACAAACCTGCTCCACATGATAACTGCCCCACACAACGAACCAACCTCAAAACACAGACATAGGCACGCCACCGTGACCCAGGAGACACCTCCTGTGACCCTGGGTCCTGATTGAAAAACTCCAAGTATGTCCCTGCGCCACCTCCTTCCACTCAATTTTCTCACATTAAATAGCAAATCGCGATTGCTGAGAAGGTCTCCCACGCCGATTTTTGAGCGAGGTTCCCTATCAAGTCAATCTGGTCCGTCGGCACAGACCAGATTATTATTCGTGATTCTACTTGAATCTCTGTACGGAATGATCAAAGTGTTCGCAGCGAACCAGGACGATCATGATGCTATCGTCCCCAATTGTGATACGTAAGGGGTGAATCTTCCCAGGGTTGTCGTTATTATCAGCTTATTGTTCTCGACCTTCACAAGACGTCCCAGCCCTTCAATACCACAGCCACCTGAATTGACAGAATAGCTATATTCACTCCCTGTCGAATATCAGTGAAGTCCGTGGGTTCATACATCAAGGAAATTATCTAGTTTTTACGTTATCGTAGAGCTATCGTCAGGTTTCGAATTTCTCACTGGAAGAAGTGCCAGTAGATTTTATTTGTATTACAGTCTTTCTTACCCATGGTTTCAAGGAACCTCGACATCCAACAACTTGGGATCTACATCTGGATGGTTCTTCTGGTATTCCTGTATAGCACGTTGCTTTGCTTCTGAAATCTACGCTGCACAATTAGTCTGCCCTTGAACTCCGGCTTCAAAGACATACCTCGGCCCGATGGAGTAACTGTGTCACCCAGCCTCCACGGGGACACTGAACGGGCCAAGGAGTGTACATCCTCAACATCATTTCGCGAGCACAGACGAAGGATGACTCACGGTGACGTGAAACCTCAAAAGTGTCCTGCAGGCATAACATGAGGAGGCGCCGCAGGGGCAAACCATATGATTGCACTTTTGATTATTTTTTAACATCAGTGACAAGGACGGCGCAAAGGAAGGAAAAGAAAATTTACACCGTTATCTTTGATAAAAGCTATATAAAAAAGGTGAGTTGGGATTCAAGGAGGAAGGGATCAAACGGTACATTTCTTGCAGCTTGGACACTTGTGGACCAAGGCGGCACCTTTGGATCACAATAGTGAGCCTGAGCGCGTAGTATGGATGGATACCTACTCATTGCCTCCTCGACAGTACGTCTTCCGTCTCCTTGGATTTCTACCATACAGGTCGAAATTCAGATACTCACTCGACGAAGACGGGTTTTACACTCACCTTCACAGCTCTTCGGAATATGATCCTAACCTCGGCCTTGAGCAGACGAAGTACAAGGGCGGCAAAGACAAAACGCACGACTCGTTTACATTTACGACAGCTGACGACGCCACACGCCTCCTCGTTCCCACACCTGAGCAGCTTTTCTTCCTTGGAATCAATGACGCACGCCCATGTGCAGAACGGACATTCCTCCAACCCCTCCAGATCCGCGGCGAGGACCTCTTTGCGCTGGTTGATGCGCTCATATTGAGACAACAGCTTCGGGGGAAGAACCTGATAGAGCGCGTACGGGGCAAAGAGCTTGGCGCACCCGGACGTGTCCATGCACTGGATTTCAGAGTCCTGGAGGCCGATCCTGGTCGAAGCGTGGGTGGCCAGGCATTCTTTGCAAAACAGGTGCGCTTTCGGACACTGGACCATTTCTTTCTGGTGAAAGTGAGGGCGTGCTCTTGGGAGAAAATAGGGCGAGCGAGAGAGAGGGCTTACGAGTTTGAAGGGGACGAAACAACACCCGCATTCAAAATCCTCATCTGTTTCGCCCTCGACGTCCTTCAACTCGCCATAGACTTCACGTACCCAGGATCTCTCTCTCTCAAAGGCGGTGTCAAACAAGGCCCGTTGCTTTCCTTTTGGTTGAAAAGGCTTCTTGCGGCGTGAATAGGGGGCGGGAGTATCGGAGTTTTCATAGAGAAGCTCTTCCTGGAGAAGGAAAAGATAAGTCGGAGCGTAGAACCCGTTGTGTGCATTGAGAGCTTTGAGCATAGGGTGTTTTAAAACGTAAGGGAATTCGATTTGGAGGTGTGCCTGATGTGCCACTTTTTAGGGTGTAGTACAGAACGAAATCGAGGGGCGCACCAAGGTAAGGTCGGCGTAATGGACCCCACCGAGGCGAGGTCTCTCGTGATCTCCGTAGTCGATCTTGATATACTTTGTGGTCAACCACGGTTCGCCTTGGCCACCCGCGTGATCATCCTCTTCGGTGCGTTTCCTTTTGGAACTGATGTCGACAGTCGGGTAGGTGTCGTCATTAAGGAGGGCCTCAATAATGCGCTCGGTTGCATGGTTCCCATAGTCAGCGATGTTCGTGACGACGAGGGCTCTGAGGTGTTCGGGCTCGACGTCGGGGATGATGGCAAGGACGCCGGTCATGCAAGAATCCTCGTCCAGTGGGAGGGAGGTCTCGGGGTTCATCATTTTGCGTTTCTGTCGCCTGCGACGGAAAATATTTCTGAGGGGTAGAATGATGGTGAGTCGGAATTGGCGCATGGACAGTCTTAGACCGACGAACGAGTTTCAGTTTTGCCGTGCCCGTCATGTCTCGCGATGCCCGCCACTGCGAAATATCTGGGCGAGGTATTTGTTTAACCCATGTTTGGCTAGCACATGTTTGTCCAACATGAGGTAGCCAAACAAACCTCGGCCATCAAGGCACAACAGAGTGACAATGAGATCGTCCAATTGTTCTCGTCAAAGGAAGAAAACAAAAGAAATGGACGGTGAGTGGTCCTCGCCCACCTTCGTTCTTCTCCCCCACCTCTTACGATGCCCCGCCCCAGCTTGACGGTGGCGACGACCCCCGACGCGAATGATTTCCACTATGACCTCCAGGCGACACCCCGATCTTCGATCTACTCTGACTACACCCCCAAACCTCGTCCGCAGATTGCCCCGGCACCCGCGCCACGTCCGGCTCCCCCACCCACCCCCTCCATCCAGCTTCTCTTCTCCCAACTCTCCCGCCGTCATCTCCTCCTTCTCCTCCTCCCCGCCGTTCTCTCCTCCGTCGTCGCAGGTGGAGTGGCCCCTTTCATGACCTATGTCGTAGGCCGCGCCTTTGCCACCTTTGCCGCTTTTCCACAATCCAACCCCACCCAACAAGACAAATCCCGTCTCCTCCAGGGCGTCGGTATTGCAGCTCTCGAGCTCGTTGCTCTCGCCGTCGGCGCAATCCTCCTCAGCAGCCTCACCTCCTGCCTCTGGATCTGGGTCGGCGAGCGTAATGTCATGGCTGTCCGCAAACACGTCTATCTCTCCGTCTCTACAAAGGATATTGCCTGGTTCGACACCAACATGGGTGCTGAATCCGACGACCAACGACCTCTGGGTCCTGGAGGTCTCATGGCCAAGTTCACTCGGTCAGTCTTTCACTTTTCAATTCGCCTTTCATCTTCTGACTATCTCAACAGCGAGACCGACGACGTCCGCACTGCCACATCATTGGCCTCGGGACAACTCCTCCAATACTTGACGACATGCATAGCATGCCTTCTCCTCGCCTTCATCCACTCCTGGTCCCTCACCCTCGTTATCCTCTCCGCCGTCCCTCTTCTTATGATCATCCAAACCATATCTCAAGCCCTCGCTGCCCCTCTCCTCGCATCTGAACGCTCAGTTTCCGCCACCGCAGCGTCCATCATTGACCGTGCCATCTCCTCCATCTCCACGGTCAAGGCGTTCAACGCCCAAGCTTTCGAGCTCGCCACCGTGTCCGGCACCCTCGACGCCCTCGACGCTACAGCCGCACGCCTCAACGCCGTTTGGGGCGCCACCAGTGCTCTCGCCCAGTTCACCATGATGGCCATGTTCGTCCAAGGATTTTGGTTCGGCTCAAAACTCGTCCGAGAGGGAAAGATCTCTGCAGGAGCCGTGATGACCGTCTTTTGGGCCTGTCTCATTGCCACGAGCAACCTTCAAATGTGCATTCCCCAGATTATCGCTCTCTCCAAGGGCAAATTCGCTATCGTCGCCCTCCTCACTCTAACAGTCGATCTCTCAAGCCCCTCATCTTCTCCCTCAGAGTTTGCCGATATCCCCATGTCACCGACTTCACCAAAGAGTACACGCAAGCAAACCCGCAGCACCACATTGCGGAAGATCAAGCCCTCCGCCTGTCTTGGAGAGTTTTCTCTCCATAACGTCACCTTCACCTACTCTACCCTCTCCGCACCCACCCTCTCCAATGTCTCCCTTTACCTCCCCGCGCACGAGATGACTTTTATCGTCGGTGCCTCCGGCTCGGGAAAGTCCACCATCGCTCAACTTCTTCTCCGTCTCTACACCTCCTCCGTTGGCGAGATCTGCCTCGACGAACGGGACGTTCGCTTCCTTGACGACGCGTGGATGCGTTCCTGCATCGTCGGTATCGGCCAGGGATGGGGCGACGTCGTTTTAGATGGAAAGAGCATTGCCGAGAATGTCATGTTGGGCATACACGGCGTTTCGCAGGCGACGGTTGAAGATGCGTGTAGGGTCGCTCTATTACATGATTTCGTGAGGGAGCTGCCTGAGGGGTACGGGACGATCCTAGGCGGCACAGGCGTTGCACTGAGCGGGGGCCAGAGACAGAGGTTGGCTATTGCCAGGGCTTGGTTGCGAGATCCGCCTGTCTTGGTTCTGGGTAAGCGTTTGCTTCTTTTCCTTGCTACAGAGTACTAAAGTCTCCCATGCGAATAGACGAAGCTACTTCTGCATTAGATGCAACATCCCGTCTCCTCGTTTTTGAAGCTCTTAAAGTCTGGCGCAAGAACAAGACCACTATCGTCATCACCCACGACCTTTCCCAAATCAACGCTGATGATTTTGTTTATGTCATGAAGTCTGGACGGGTCGTCGAGCAAGGCTTCCGGTGCGACCTCGAGAAGGACTCTGAGCCTTCCGACTCAGCACCTTCCTTCGGTGACGATGGGAGAGGCGAGTTCCGCAAGATGCTCGACATCCAGCTGGGCATGGGTGGATTCTTGCCGACCAAGGACCTCGATGCAGCCAACGAGCCTGTCCACATCGACCTGGATGACGGTGCCGCTCGCAAGGAGGACGACAAGTACGCTAAGCACCAGACCCTCCTCCGCCCTTTGACATTCGGCAACTGGATGTTCGACGTCGTAGCCGACCTCACCTCTGGTAACGCGACCACCATTCCGGCTACCAATCCTAACCCGAACAACCGGGTCAGCCGATTCGTCCCCCCACCTGAAACTCTCCCCCACAAGCGCCGCCCCTCCACTCTCCACATCGACATCCCTCCCCTTCCCCTCCCCATACACTCTGTCGAGCGCAGTCGGCTCAGTTTACAGTTCACACCGTCCTCACCGGTCTTTTCCGCCTATTCGAGGGGAAGCAGCACCTTGAACATCCTCCATGCACAGGCAACGGAGGCTGCTGAAGATGATCAGGAGTCCTTTGATGACGAGAAGGACGCCATGAAGCGCAGTGCCACACTTGCGACCTCCCGCAGACCCCCACGGCCCGCGCGGCGTCAGCATCACGCAATGGTCGAGATCAAGATCGACGAACGTTCCAAAAAACCGGTTGAGGAGTGTTCCCTATCGACACCAGCCGATCCCCAACAGTCACACACCCCACCCTCATTCTGGATCACAATCCTCCGCGCGTACTCTACCGTTCCACACAAACCCCTTCTTGTCGTCGGCCTGCTCATCTGCCTTCTGTCTGGGGCGATGACGCCCCTCTTCTCCTTTCTCCTCTCCCGACTCCTCTTTGAAGTTTCCACCGGTGCGCACAACACGACTCTCATCAATCGTTTCGGCGGCATCGTCCTCGGGGTGGCGGGTCTTGATGGCCTCCTCCTCGGGCTCAAGTATTTCCTCATGGAGTCCGCTGGAATGGGGTGGGTGACATCCCTCCGCAAACGTGCACTTTCACTTGTGTTGCGCCAAGACAAGGCTTGGTTTGATAGCCCCGACAACAGCTCTGTGCGGCTTGTGCAGGTGCTCGTCAAGGACGGCGACGACGCAAGGAACCTGATCGCGGTCGTGATGGGACAATGTGTCGTCGTCGCCAGCATGCTCGCCGTAGGACTCGTTTGGGCATTGGTGCGGGGATGGCAGTTGACATTCGTCGGGTTCGCCATCGCGCCTGTCTTCGTGTGCGTGATGGGTTTGCAGACGAAGTTGGTGGCTGGCTGCGAGATGAGGAATAAGAGGGCAAGGGAGGAAGTTGCGAGGGGCTATTATGATGTAAGTTCCTTGATGCTATGTTTTTTGCCTGCTTGGGGATGCTCATCATTGACGTAGGTTATCTCGAACGTGAGGGGGATCCGTGCCATGGGATTCGAGCGCGTTTTCCGCGACAAGTTTGACAAGGCCGCGAACGAGGCATTGACAACTGGCGTGAAGGGCGCTTTTGTTGAAGGATGTACATATGGCGTTGCTAGCGGTCTCATTTACTTCTCCGAGGCCCTCCTCTTCTACGTCGGTGCCGTCCTCATCGCAAAGGGAACCTACACCTACCTCCAAATGGTCGAGGTTCTCAATCTCGTCGTTTTCACGGTGACGATAGGCTCGCAGCTTATGGCCTTCAGTAAGTCCTTCTTTCCGTAATTCTCGTGATCTTTGTTTAACTCCTCGCCTTCAGCCCAAAAGATTGCAAAGTCGGTCCAGGCGACTAATGATTTGAACCGACTTCTCGAGCTCTCCGACGTCACTCCATCAGAATCCACCGGCACCCTCTGCCCGTCTATCGCTGGCCATATTACGTTCAAGGACGTCAACTTTTCCTACCCCACACGTCCCGAAGCTCCTGTCCTCAAGAATGTTAACCTCACCATCGCCCGCGGAGAATGCGTTGCCATCGTCGGTCCCTCCGGTTCCGGAAAATCCACCATCGCGTCGCTCCTCCAACGTCTCTACGAACCCGACTCGGGCACCATCTCCGTCAACAGCACCAGGCTGTGCGATGTCGATGTCCATCACCTCCGAACTCACGTTTCCATCGTCCCCCAACACCTCAACCTCTTTGACGCCAGCATCTCTGAAAACATCCGCTATGGCAGCTCTGAAGCATCGGATGTCGACATTCGTCGTGCCGCGAAGCAGGCGAGCATCCACGAGTTTGTGATGGGTTTGGCCAAGGGGTATGACACGCCTATTGGCGAGAACGCAGTACTTGTATCAGGGGGACAGGCTCAGCGATTGCAGATCGCGCGAGCGCTAGCGCGGCCTGCTGAGGTGTTGATCTTGGACGAGTGCACGAGCGCGTTGGATCCGGAGAACCAGAAGGCAGTGCTGGAGGCGATCACACGTGTGGTCAAGGGCGAGGAGGGTGTCGGGCGGACGACGGTGATGGTGACGCATAAGCTGCAAGTTATGCAAATGTGCGATCGGATCATCGTTGTAGATGGAGGAGAGGTTAAGGAGGATGGCACGTTTGATGAGTTGTTGAAGCGGAAGGGCGTCTTCGCGACGTTGGCGGGTGCTGGGGAGTGGGTTGGTGAATGATTTGATTCCTAAGGCGCTGGTTCGTCTCGTGTTTTCGTATTCTTTTGTCTTTTTATATCTCTGTTTCATTGTCTCGATGCACTGTCATGCCTCACGATTACGGTTTTACTCAACGCAAAGAATCATTTTGTAGCATACCTTGATTCAAAGTCAATCCAATTATTACTATTTCTTCACGGTAGAATGAATCAATGCACATGAAAAATTATCGTGAAGTGGGGAATTGCACGGAAACTTAGAGCAAACACTTCTTTTCGCAAGAAGAGAACTTTAATCCATGATACTAGTTAGCGCTAACTGTTATACCTGACAGGGATCGGATGCTTTACTCTCGATCACTCGATATCGAGCGATCGGTGATCAGATAACACTACCCTCTCTTCTTTGTGCACCGCCATCTACTCGCAAATCGACCATGAAAGCACCTTATGGACAGAAAAGGGGGCCATCCACATATGTAGAGGACGTTGAGAATGAACCGACGATCCCGCTAGGTTCTCATAGCATCCTGCTGATCGTTCGTGCGAACGTCTGATGTCTCTTAGAACCTACCAACATCCTTCCCCTCACCGTTCGCAATCGAAGGGTTTTTGAGAGTGTTGCTGGAGAGCAGATACCTTATTCCCAATTCCTTGGTTGTGGAACGCCCTTGGATGTGCTCGGCCGCCCCGGCGACATTTTTGTAGATATCACCCGCGGTGCGTATCGCATCTTCGTTAAGCACGCGTACTGGGTAGAATGGGCCGGCGTAAAGAAGTGCAGTCGTGGAAAAAACATCGTCAAATCCACACATCCACCCCTTTCCCACCCCCATAATGAGTCGATGACCATCTGGTGCACCAGGAAGAACGTCCTGTGGATCCCTTACTCCTCCCTCCGAAACGCTCGTATCCAGATTTTCAACCGATATCCCAAGCAATCCTTCGTATCGACCCGGGAGATGATCGAACAGACGACCGTACTGGCCAAGGAGATCGCGGAGATGTACGAGGGGGAACAGAAAAGGTTGCGTAGGTCGGCATCGATGTTGGCCGTCCCCCCGCCCCTGAAGCAATCGCGACAGGAATGCACGTCAAACACCCTCGCGATGAACCTGAGGTACACCCTCCGCTCTACGGCTCAGAGGGAAACATCGGCAAGGGCGCCACGTTCCAGCCTCCCCCAATCCCCTCCGACCGAATCCAACCGGCAACCCACAATCGGGCCCCCTACCCACTCTCACGCTGGCAAAGACAATGACGCAAGCGGCGACGACGAAGAAGCCTTGGAAAAGGCGGCTGTCGTACCAGACAATATCAAGAGACGAAAAGTAGCGTTGATGAGACGCGAAGCGAAGGAGAACCGAACGTTGGCGGAACTCGTTGAGGAGTACAGGCGAAAGGACGAGGAAATCGAGGTCACTAGGAACAAAGAACGGCAAGCAAAGCGAGCCCTCGCCGTCATCGAACGCAAGGTTTACGAAGTCGAGCAAAAAGAGAAGGAATCGGCGAGTCGGAAGAAGGAGATTTCGTTGTTGAAGAAAGCACGGCTTCAACAGGAGCGAGAGCTGGGGAAGGCTAGAAAGCGCGTGCAGAGAATCTACGAGAAGCAGGGCATTATGGCGAGTAGCGTGGGCGTGGAGAGCTGTTGCGCGTCGTCTTGAGAAGGGGTCGGGAGCAGTCGATGATGCATAGCCAAATGTCACTTAAGTTGTTTCGGGCGTGCCATTGAGACTTTCGGAAGAAGGGGGATGGGCGTGTTACGAGTATATATGTAGGTTGAATAACCGAAATATCTCGAAGTCCATACGTTATCATACCCATCAGGTCGGACGAAGTTCTATCGTGATCTTAGATTGAACCAGACCATGGCGTATGCTCACGCTGCGCGCCTATTTATTTAGGACGAATCTCCAAAGAACTTAACGGGCTATGACGAGGGGCTTGTTGGAGGCACAAGCGCGCCTGAGAGTCGAGTCACGACGGACAAACAAAAGGTGGAGAAATCGATCAAGACACTGGAAATGCGCTTATGAGCTATCGTACATGAAATCCACTTTCTAGCCTACATCGCACACTCAAGTCGAAGACATACCAGAAATCTCCTGTCACATCGCTTCAATATGAGATACCTCCGCCCTCGGGGAACTGTCCGCTTCTTGAGCGCTGTCATCTGGATCAGCCTCGTCCATTCCACCTAACCCCAACGCCAGATTTTCGACTGGAGATGGGCTGGCCTTGACTCCAAGGCCCTCAAAGACACGAACGCCTTCTTCAGATGGTGGGGTGGGCGGACCAAAGAGACCAGGCTCCTCCTTCAGCTCTGGCAGGTCCAGGACTAGGTTGAGGTCCACCGGTGAGTTATCTTCCGATGGAAATTCGCAAGGGTCAGGAGCCCAGGCCTCCCACGATTGCGTTCGTCTAGCAGGTTCGGAGAAAGTTCGGCGATGCGGTACCTGAACGGTGAACCATCGCAAAAAAAAAGTGAACATGGGAGTCGTCAAAGGAAAAGTCGTACTGAACGCACCTGATAGACATCCGGAGACTGAGATTTCGACAACATGATATCGTGAATGTCACTGGGGGGATCGACTTGTAAAAAAAGGTGCGAAAGCAAAACGTACAACGGGCTAAGAACGGGCACACCGAAATAGCTGTACTCGCTCATTTTTCAGCCTCTTGATCTCTACTCCGAGGTCCAGGATCTCCTTGTTTAGGCTCGCCGCGAGCTCTGACATGGCAGAATTAGTGGATCGCTCCGCATCTGTTTTCCTGGTACGGGGCAGAGTTCGATCATGACAAATGGAGACGCAGAATGCTAGCGCTTACGAATTTCCTTGATCCTTTGGTTTCGGCTTGCGTGTTAAGAGGCGTCGGAGCGACATGTCCTTATGTCGAGGGTTCGTCGAGCAGACAGAGTGTCACGTTGTGGAGGTCGAATGGAATGAGCGAGGTGTCCGAGAGAACCATGTGGCTGATGCATGTGACAGCACGTTTTGATGGAGCGCGAGGCGCCCATTTAACAATCACCCCCGATCCACCCCCGCGTTTTTAGAATGGCGATACTAGCAGATTTAGAACAGGGGTGACCATAAATACAGTTTAATAGTTCAACAGAAAGTAAGGTAACGCATTGACGAGTGTAAAACGGCATTCAATGAAAATACGGACCGCGTCCGATCACAAGAACATGAAATGGAGGATACATACAATTCTGTTAGCCACGAGTGATCTTAGCGATTGGCACCCCTCAGTATCGGTATCGTGTCGAGTAGTCTGCACAAAGGGGTGTTTAGCATGCTTTGGGGAGTGGACGGTTGGTACAAATGACCTTTTGGAGATACCACAAGACCCCGCCCCTTAGACGCTCCACGATATACAGTCTCTATGATGTCGATCATCTACATCACACGATAAGGCGCGCCAGGACAGAAAGGCAAAGAGATAATGACTAACCTCTTGTTTATTGTCCATAGCCCAATTACTGCAGAGAGCGGAGACTTGTCAGAGCCCGAATATGCAGTCAATCTCGGAGTCTACGCACATTTTATTGTTATTTCCTGTTCCCAAATCGATCATGATGTGTTTATTCCTGACATCGGACATCCGCTGATCAGTGCTGCGGAACGGCAGGTTGAACCGTTGACATACCGGTAGAAAAACATGACGGTGCACGGGTCGTACAACTCGTACATCTATGCAGGAACAGACACCAAAAAGTCAATGATACATACAATCACATCACTTTCACTTTGAAGCTCACCTTGTTGAAATCCGGTACCTCTGTGATGTCGCACAAGTAAATGACTGCAAAGTTCTGCACCTTTTCCGCCACGGAGTAGAGCGTCTCGTCCATCGTCATGCATTGGCTGTCCCAGTCGTGTCCGAATCTAATGACGACGACGCGATCTTCTTCCGATTTGATGGCTTCGTCAACATGCCAGCCTGAGGGGAGGTGGGGGAGGAAGTACGACATGGTGGGTAGAAGAGAAAGTGTGTGTGGCTGTGCGGCATTGAGGAATGCACGAACAAACAAAACTGCCTCAAAAAGCCAGTACCCATCACCTTTTATTGACCTGGCCCTGATTCGAACAGAGCTCCCTTGCATAGTGCCACCTATCCTCCGTATTGTGTGCAAGTGTGCTAACCATTACACCACCAGGTCGAACAATAATTATAAACTTTGACTCTTCAATTTCTGCATTTGAAGACTTCACCTGACATATGTACCGACAAACAACACAGCTGGAAGACTCCAAAGGCATACATATATTTCACGCTCCCTCATCCCCAAAATACTCTTCAACCAACGCCCTCTTCCTCAGCGCCAGGAGCACCTCATCCATCTCCTCTCTTGTCGGCATCGTCGGTGGAAGGAGATCTTCAGGTCGTAGGAAGGATATGTACGACGCAGCGGCTTGGGCGTGTGCGTACGCTTGAGCATTAGCAGCCGGCTTTGTGGGCCCGTTGGGTGCCGACAGGTCGACATCTCCCAATAATGTCGTCGAGTTTGGGAGTTGAGATGTGGGTAGAGTTGGCGATCGTGAAAGTGTGGGTATGGGTTCGTCGGAAGGCAGCCCCAGTGTTTCTCGAAGGTCTATGTACGCTTCTTCCCAAGCTAGTGACGGGAATGAATTTCAAAATGTACCTCATTCGTGTTATGAAGTGAACGTACCTTTTTCTTCAGCTTCCCTCTCAAACTTGAGCAACGACCCATCATTCTCGTCGAGATCCCCATAGTACCCAGGCCCTTGGTTTGTAAACTTCTTGTAGAATGCATAGACCTGGTTTTCTTCGTCCTCTTCCTTTTTGCGACTCTGGAAAAGTTCGCGCACGCCTGGCAAGTCTTTTGCGCGCCCAAAATACCTGAAGGTTGATCCGGAAAATTAGAAACGCGGAAGAGGAACATCTACCGATGATGTTACTCACTTGTACCCTTTGGTCCCCGGAACCTCCTTGCCATCGTCATCCAGCATGGCCACATTCCGCCTGTAATTCGCACCACCCAGAGCGACAATTTGGTTCTCCCAATGCCGCTTCTCTCGCATCAGCCTATTGATCTCGTCATTCAGGTCGCGGACCTCATAGTCCGATAAACCAGCTGAAATGACAAATTCAACCAACGGGAAACGACTCCAGCACACCAAAGAAGGGACAGACCATCCTGAATCTTGGACACCTTGCGACTAATCTCGCGCAAAATCTCTCCTCTCCACCTCTCACATTCTCTCAGACTCTTGCACGCACTGGCCATTTTGGGTCTGCGATCTGCACGCGTGCCAAGACCGAGTTCAGCTGCCTGGGCTTCACGGAAGCGGTACAGCATGGATTGCGCTTTCTCTTCATTACGGGCCTACGTCCAAACGACACACGTCTTTCAGTAATCTGACTGCCCAACAAGAAGACGTACCATAGTTGAGAGTAAGAGGTTTGACCGAAGCCTCTGGACAACATGGGCAAATAAATCGGATCGGAGTTCGGCTTCTTTACACTCTCGCCGCCGATGACCCCGAACCCTTCAGATATTGAAGAAGGTTCGCATCCTGTCCAAAAATCAGAAACCCGAGCTAAAGATGGTGCGATTTCAGAGGAAATACATTTTATAAATGTCATAACCACATTCCGAAATTACGAAAAATACTCAGTTGGGAGACTCTCGACCTCAAGGGAACCGTCTTCGCTGATCCTCTGACAGCTCTCTGCCAACAACCGGAGAAGAAAAGACATATACCGTCTCCCCCGCGCCGACCAAGATGTTCTTGAACAGCTTGGGTACAAGCAGAAGCTGGATGAGGTCGACAAGGCCATCCAGGCCAACGCGCGCTTCTTGAATCAGATCGTCCAGGATCCTGAGATATTCGGGCATGATCTGCGAGGGGACGATGAAGGGGACGAAAAAGGTGTTACAGAGGATGCAGGATCCGTTTCGGAGGACAGGGAACGGTGCGACGAGAGAGGTGCGTTATCATTCATATCTTTCCTCGGCACTCAGCTGAACAAAGCCCAGGTCCATCCCACTTGTACCCACGTAGCCATTCCCCGCACGGACACGGACACGGAAATGGGCCCAGACACGGACATGGACACGGACGCGATCATGGGCGCCAGCAAGGGCGGCACGACGATCCCCACCCTCACTCTCATTCGGATGGACCCCATGGCCCTCCCAAAAAGCACAAACCAACTGAATTCGACATGGACAAGTTACGCAGTACATTGAAGCAGTTTGTTCGAGATTGGAGTGAACAGGTCCGTTCCCTTTCGATTTCTATCATCATAGCGTAACATGCATTGAAGCATGAACCAGGGAAAGCGGGAGCGGCAGGCCTGTTACCATCCTATGAAAGATGCCTTGGTTTCCCACTTTGCCGATATTCCTCCGGAGGAACGGTCTGTTTCCTTTCCAGGATGGCTTGCTTGGTTCGAGCTCAATGTATCATTCTAGAGCCAAGCTCAGAGTACTCGTACCAGGTGCCGGCCTCGGACGATTGGCCTATGACGTCGCAAGTATGGGTTAGTATTCTGTTGACAACCCTTAAAGAGCCTTCCGTAAATCAGACTGGTTTTATCAGGATTCGCGTGCCAGGGGAATGAATTCTCCCATTACATGCTCCTCGCCTCGTACTTCATCCTGAACAAGTGAGGATTCAACCAATCTGCTCGATCTTCCATCCGTAAATCGAGTCACTTGCAGGACCGACGCCGTAGGGAAACACACCTTCTATCCATACGTACATAGTTTTTCAAACCTCGACTCGCGACCGACGATGTTACGTCCGATATCCATCCCAGACGTCCTCCCATCCGCCCTACCTCCAGGTGCCAACTTTTCGCTCGTTGCAGGTAAAGCTAAACGGAGTATGAACCTCAATCACGCACCCACCCTTTCTTTGGTCTCGACTAGGTGACTTTGAAGAAATATATGGCGGGGGAGAAGACCTAAACCCAGACGAGCCTCATTCTGGAAAGTGGGACGCAATCATGACCTGTTTCTTTATCGACACGGTTCGTCAAGCTCTCTTCATCTTTTCCGCCGTCTCCTCCCCGCCGGAACTGATGACGAGTCTGTTTATGATACAGGCTAAAAACATCGTCAACTACCTGCGTATCATCCACCGTATACTGGCCCCCGGTGGGGTGTGGATAAACCTGGGTATACTTCTCCGCGTCCCCACCTTGTACCTGGCGTTTACTCACCGCCCACCAGGCCCTCTTCTGTGGCATTTCGAGAATAATAACACGAACGACCCGTCCGTCGAGCTAGACCTGGACGAGGTCAAGGCTCTCGCACGCATCGTCGGGTTTGAGCTTTCCGTAAATATTCTTTCCCCTCCTTGTACGTTTTACCAAAGCTAATCTGATCCTGCCCTCGTGTAGAACGAAAGGACGATCGATGCCACGTACACCAATAATTCCGAAGGCATGTTGAACTATATCTATCATGCTGCGTTTTGGACAGCGACAAAGGTGGGAGACATGTAATCCATGTTTACGCTACCCCCCACACATGTACTAGTACCGTGTGTTTACACGACGATCGACTTATCAAACTCATAGTTAACGGTGGTCGGAACATGTCGTTCCATGATGATGTATTTTTATATTTAAATTTGTAGGCTGTTCTTGTATCGTGTATATTCCATGGAGCTAATCTCTATGTACATCCTGAATAGCTCATTTGACGACACGAAAGACTGACAATTTTTTCAGTCACCCCAACATCCGATATGGATGTACTTGCCGTGCCAAGTTTTTGCCTTTCTCTTCTTACTATATATATTTCAGATTCGTATTGAATGCCCATGTGTGTCGAATCACAACTCATAATTATGGAACCCTACCAAACGTCAGCCTCAAGGGGAGATCACAAATCTGATGGAGGGGGAGACTGCATGCATGGTATACACAAACATAGCGTGGTGATGAAACGGCAAACGAGGCAGAAGTTTTGGATGAATGGGAGGGGTGAAAGGAACGTGAGCGAAGAGGGAACTGTGTATTATAGTATAAGCTTTTACAAACACCCCGCAGAAGAAATAAAACGAAAGAGTATGCAGTCGATAGATGGGAGGAGATGAGATCGAGAAGGATAGAGACGAGGGTGATATAAAACCGGCGGGGCCAACCCGCGTTCCCCGGACAAGCAAGGGTCATAAGGGATAACGAGCAGAGATGTAGGTAACCGACTGTCCCGCTAACGGCTAGCGTTCCCTAACAGGACATCAAATCAACCGCGGAGCCGGAGAAGTTCCGTGTCCACGTCGTCCGTCATGAGGTATCTGTGATCCACGGCAAAAGCCTCGGATTCACGGACGAACTGTTCGAGTTCTTGATGCATGTAATGGAAAGCTCGGGTTCGTTGGAGCAGCGGGCCGCGGAAGCCACAATGGTCGCAAACCCGCCTTAATACATATATGCGCGTTGGGGGGCCCGTAGGGGAGGGGGGTTTCGTACCGAGAATGGTGGTGGATGTGGGTGTCTGTGTCGTTCCAACTGAATAAGTTAAAGACGAGAAAATTGATCAAGCAACTCACCAGCCGTCACAGCAGTCCTCCGCCCCGAGCACCACCGGCATCCCAATGGCGACGTTGTTGCAGATCTCGTCACGTTGTACGTTGCTGCGTGTTGTCTTTCAAAAGCCCAAGTGCCACCTCAACTGGGGTAACGCGCCTAATTTATGATCAATTACTCGCCCAGGTTGTTAAAGCTCTACGCCGGCCTGAAGGGTTTTCCAGGCTCAGAACGAAATTCGATTCACACCCTCGAGATCTGGACATCGCAGTTTGAATTCATGTAGTGGTGAGAACAGGACGAGAACCCACTTGATATGCGTGGTGCAAAATGGTAATCGTAGGGTCACCTCACGACGCGACACCACCGCAATAGATCCGTTGAGGTCCACCCAAGTAGCGGAGATCTCGAGTTTTCCTATCATCATCCTGATGAGTTCCCTGGCGGTTCCACATCACAGACTTTGGGGATAAGGGAAGGGGGGAGGGGGGAGGAAAGTGAAAGAGTCATGGTAAATGAACGGGATGGAAACAAGACGGAGAGAGGAAGATACATACTCAGGTTTGACCGTGCCCTAGCTCCATCCCACATATGTTGACCCGATGGCCCGTGTACCGGTTCAGGTCCGCATACTCCTCCCAAAGTATCATCTCAGTTGGTCCCTCTCTCGTCTGAAATTTGAGAGGACAGCGGGACCCAGGTTGGGGGTGGAGGGAGCGTGGTGATGTCGGTGTACACAGGCTCCCATTGTAGTTTTGGTAATAGAAATCGTTGCGCATGGCCAAGGCAAGATGCTGGGAAGGGTTGAATGTAGATGAGAAGAGAGTATGTAGGACAAGGGTGGCGACTCACCTCAAGAGTTGGACATCGCATAAAGAGTTGCCGTATGTGTGCGGCATCACATCTTTCTTTTTCATCTTCCTCGTACGAATCGTGGTTTGCTCCCTCGTTGACGCTAGCGGGTGAATGGTTGATTGTGAGGTCAAGCCAGAGAGCGAGAAGAGCTACCGAATGAAGATATAGCACGAGTGTACCGGTGGATAGGATGAACTCACCGTGTTGTCAATAGATCGTGCTGGTATTCACCGGGTCACGGCCGATATCCTTGGGACTTGGGGAAAGACAGCGGTCTAGATATCCTCTTCGTAGATCTTCGCCCTAACTGCTGAACACAGTGAACAACGCATCTCCCATGGACTCGAAGCTTGCAGAGGAGGTTTTGGAAAGCAGGCTCCTCGGTGTAGAGGTCGGGGCAATATAGGAAATGCAGCTCCTCGTCAATCTGGAGACCATCCACCTGTACCCCAATTAAAACTCCAATGTGAACCATCTTTCCTAGACTGAATATGGACTGCCGCATCGGATTGTACGACTTCACTCAGGATTACTTGAATTGGCTGCGCTCACGTCGAAATGACATATAACCAGTCCGAAAAGAGTTTCTACTGTCGAACGTGAGATCTTGAGCTCACATCCTCCACTGGCCGCGACAGATGAAGGTGTGGTTGGTCGGAGAAGGAGCAGACACAAACTGACTCTAAGCTTCGTGTTAGGTGCTGACGTGACGAATCCACATGACAAGTATGAAATTGCACAGCCACCTTCGCTGACAAAGATTCGCGTCAAGAACAATGGTTTGGAGGACAATGGAGGCGGAGATTTGTATAAAGAGACGGGGCTAAACGCCGCAGTTTACATCTAACCCTCTCACCGTTTGTAGGTATGTAACCCTAACCCTTCTGCAACTCGATCTAACGGTCCCACAGTATCACCATCGCATGTCTTTCCCCTCCCTACGCGCAGCCGCTGTCTTCTTGACTCGCCCTCTCGTTCTGTCTGGCACCCACGCCGCCTCCTCCGTCCAGGACCTGCAGCTTTTCCTCCACACCACCCTCCTCACGACCCCGGCTCTCTCAGGAACCTCGGCTACTCCCCAATCCCCGACGAAACTCGTCTTCGCACCCAACGCCTCTCCCCCACTCCCCATCCATCTCGCCTGCCTTGCCTCAGGCATCGCCTGGCCCGACTGGTTCCGGGCTCTCGGCGGCTCCGCCTTCACCCTCATTATCGAGCCCACCATCACCTACGTCGTGCGCACTGACAACGGCAACGTTGGCGTCATTTGGGCCGCTGACCCCTCTGCGCTGTCAAAGACAGTTGAAGACGAGATCCTCGACTCTGATTCCGAGTCAGTCTCGAACTCGGCCTCGTCCCGCCCCTCCTCTCGTGGCTCCCATTACTCCACCTTCTCATTCTCCTCTCACTCCTCCGCTTCATCAAACACCTCCTACTCTTCCACTCAAAGCAAAGGTCAAGCATTCAGCTCAAGCCATCCTCCCATTGTCCCCAAGTCCAACCCTAAGAGGACGGCATTGACCCCACCCCCGGCCACTACCAGCACTACCAAATACCTCTACCAAGGCGGCGTCAGCACCATCCTCACTGGAGGTGTCATGCTCGGCTCCAGTTCCGCTGCACGGCCCACCCCCAACACTGCACGTTCTCCGCTCCACGTTCACCCTTTCCCCCTAGCTTCCCGCTTCTCCCAATCGTCGGCCCCAACCTCAACGAGGCCCATCCATGCCACGTACACCCCTCCCCACCGTACCCGCGCCCCCCAGAATACCGGTTCTCCCAGACGCCCTGGGGGTGCCCCCTGCGTGACTGGGAGCTGGCGTCGAGTTCAAGCCACCACTGCAATCTAGAGGCCATCGGTCGGTCATGAAAACCGCCGCTGGCACGGCTTTTGACACCCCTCCCACGACAACAACTACTACGGTACCCATCAACTCTAATTCGTTCCACCTTATGGCGTTCGATATTTCGTCTGTTCCATCCAATCTGCATTTTACGCATCTCTGCTTTCTCTCGCTTATTCTTCCCCCTTGTATCACTTGCTTTCCTCGCTTATCATTCCGGTTATCGCAAAAGCATTTTCGACCATCAATGCATGCCCTATGTATATCTTCAGTCCACGTCACCTTCTAGGAACTCCCGCCGTATGCCTTCCTGCTCTTCCATCTCGATTTTCCTCTGGTCTTTATGACTTGTTCATTGTGCCTCCAGTCCTACTAAATAGAAGCCCACCCTCGCGCGGATTGGTTACTTCAATTCCTTTGGTAATTTCTTGTACATCTACATATGTTTCAGCTAAAATGTATAATCGTTTCTCTCGCGACACTTCTAGAATCGAGTCTCTTGTATCAGCACGTATGCATGTGGATTTGACACCGGGAAAGTTGAAAACAAGACTTTCAGGACAGTAAAACGAAAGCGTAGTGCCGAGCTCCCGAGTCCATTCCATTACTCCTTCTGTTCACCGCATAGTTGTCCAAATCAAGCAGGCTGCAGTATGGAACGTTGGCTGCGAGAAGGCGATGCAAAGCAAATGAAAAATCTTGTGCTGGTATCTCCGCCGCTTAAGCCAAAACCACAGCCCCTTGTGACGGAGCGCATGGGACCCATGGGACATTGCTGTAATGTGAAATCTTCCATTTCACAGGCCAGTTCTCTAGAGAGGAATAATCGAAAATCGGAGGAACGGGAGGTTACGTAGTGGGCATATGCAATCATATAGTGTGGTAAAACTAAAACGAGCTCGAGAGAACATAGCACGTGCACCATGCAAGGTGGATGGAAGGGATGGGTAGAAGGAGCACGAAGGAAGGAAGGACTGGTACTACGGCGAAGTGAAAGCGTGTACCATGTAAAGAGGCTCTGAGGAATGGAGGTCGAGCAGGTCGGTGAAATGGCCGACACTACACGGCGGGGACAACTTGCGTTCCCCAAACAAGCAGATGATGAGCGGGGAGGTGTGTAATCGACTGACCTGCTAGCATTCCCTAGCAATTCCGCAATTTGCAAAGCGATCGCGCAGCCGGAGAAGTTTCTCTATTTACATCCCGAATACCCCACCTGACGACGTGGAAGACTGATGACTGTTTCATACAACCCCCAACATTTGCCCTCGAGAGAAAACCCTCCTCTTTCCATCAGATTTGGAATATACTCCTCTGCAACTCCGGGAGCTGTGAGCATGTCCCCCATATCATTCGCGTTTTCCGGGGACATAGAAAATACGATTGAGAGATGTGCTTCAGAAATGGACGTCGCATTGGGTAGAAGAATATCGAGAGCAATACATTCGTCTCCAAGCCTGCCTTCATCGATCCAGGGCAAGTGAAGCGTAACGACTTCTAATGAGTTTGGGGTCCCAATGGAAGTGCGAAAGAAAGTTTGTAGCCATCGGTCCATCCTGTGCGATGGGGGCTCGAAGGTCAGGTCAATCGACTGAGGTCATAATTTCTCATTTCTTTCTATGGGCCCGCTATCAAAGATATATCAAGAGACGTTTGGTTGGTCGGTGCAGAAACAGAAAGAGGGAAGGAACGGGATGATGATAGATGCTTACCGATTGTCAGATCTTCGAAGGATCCTGCGCACAAATCGAGCATTTGCTGCCAGCTGGCCTTCCATTCTTCTTCTTCAGGCGAGACCTGGTCTGTTCTGACGACGGTTAATTTGCGAGGGCGGGAGAGGCGGAGTCGAGATGATTGGGAGCAGGGGTGTGAAGGAGTTCTAGTCATCACAGGTTTGATCGATGATCAACTCCTCCAGTAGACCAAAGGCTGGAGTCGAACGGATCGCGAATATTGATGTCCATGCAGGATCATAGCCAGCCGAGGGAGCGTTGAATACCAGTGAATTCAACTATTCGCATGAGGCAAGAAAGTGAATGAGGACTGGATCGGCCCCGACAACTTTGCAGGCCTTGACCAGGGAGGGCAAACGCAGGAATTGATATAGCCTCATGCGGAGAGTTTCTCCGGTTGGACACTGGGATGGCGGCAGGTTCGGTTGAATCCAAATGCAGCTGATCACTCCAGTGAGCCTGATAAGCGTGTCCGCGAGCGTGTCGAGTAGTATTTGGGACAAGCTTTCTCGTCCGATGTGCAGAGTCAGCTTTCGCACGTGGATCCAAGATGTGGGTTGTCCCCCAGGACGGCGTGAAGACGCAGGAGGGTTGGAATTCTTGGATGTTGCGTATCGATCATAGTGATTTCCCGGAATAAAAGTTCCCGTGAATGCGGTGGGAAGGATGTGGAGACGAGAGCGCAGGTCTTCCAGACGGGATCCTGAGAGATCTCGTAGCATCCTGTGACGTATTCCGGTATTGCGTCGATTATCTCTTGTGGGATGTGCGGGATTGCAGTCCTCAAGTTGGCAATGCTGCGACACGTTTATGTTACATATGTAATCAATCAATCCAACATTCCACTCCATGACAATCGGACCTGCTACTGCAAGTTGACATCGTTTCGAGTTTTTACCATCTTCTTTCTACTCGTTTCTAGCTCGGAATCGTCGGGGAATGCTTTCTGGTTAATCAATCATGCCGAGCACGAATTCGAGCTCACACGGCTTGTATGATTGAAGTTGTATCGAAGGAATCTTGAAAGACGGGTGTTGCTGACTGAGCACTTACACCGGACAAGTGGACGTGGAGAGACTGGCGTCGCGGCTTCTGGATACATTTGTATACTGGCATCGTTCAGGTTGCCTTGAATCGATGTCTAGCATGCTGCCTGCACATCGCACCGCATCGCGTCCAGCAGGGCTCCCAGTCGACACAAGACTTGGACAACCTACAGTTACTGATACTTTCCTGTGAAGCATACATCTAAAACTACTTATATACTATACCGTGACCCTTATACCCACTGGGCCACAGTGAGGAATTGTTCACACACGTCATCACGGAGGTGGCAGAATAATAGATCACGATGGTAGATAAACGCGTGCTGGACATATCGGAATTTGGAACTCGAAAAACACTGAGTTGATTCGATGGAAAATATAAGCAAAGTATGATAGTATTTATACTACGTAGAAGGAGAGTCTAAGAATTAGAGTAGAAAAATATGAATGTAATTTCTAGACAAAGAATGTGATAAATCGTTGAGAAAGATAGAGTTTTCGAGAGAAGTTCATGACAGAGGGTGTCATTTGAACTTGAATCCACCGGCCAGTCCCATAACACCCCCCGGATCTACCCTGTTTTTCAGCTTCCTCAACCTATTCAAATTCACTCCATAAATCTCCTCCAGTGGCGTATCAAATATCGCATAGTTCGGATATTTTGCAGCATTTCCAACATCCTGTCCCTCCCGCAACGCAACGTCCCGGATCCGGTTCGTACTCTGTCTGATCGCGCCGTAAAAGAAAGCGTCATCGGCAGGGTTGTCCCACAAGAACAACATCTCGAACGGAGAGTAGCCGAACGCGCGGTTGGCTGGGTAGGCGCTCGGGGCGCTGTGCGAGAGAATGTTGGAGAGGAAGGGTTCTGCGGCATAGCTGACGAGAAAGCCAGAGTGGGCGGGGGGTGAAAGGGCCTTGCCCCAGAACTTGTGAGGGAAGATCATTCGTGTCAGTTATCATTATTGAAGCAGTGGCCGCCGTCAAAATGCTTACTTTCGTTTCGTTCACAATCGCTTCGAGGATATTCGGTGTATATCGGGCCAGAGGTGCGGTATTGAACATTGCCCTACATCACGATCCTTTTTTAATAGCTTGTTGAATAACTGTCTTGTCAGTCTTACCGATGGTTACCCGAGAGACCAGCCTGTGAGGACTGTACAAGGGACAAGTAATCCCGCGTCTTCACATCCTTCGAGAGAAATGGCATCTTCAAAAACGACTCGAATATTCCAGAGGGCGGATTGGGGCCATCGTAGAATGCCATCAAGGCAACCAACGTCTAAGGAGAGAAGAAAGATAAGATATATCTACCGTCAGAAAATAAGGGATTCTAACAGGGGAGAAATCACTCGCCTGTCCGGCTACGACATTGTACGTAACGAGGATGGCTGCTTTGGGATCCTTGACGCTCTTCGAGAAGGCTGCGACAGCTGTATTCACCTGTGGAATCACCGGTGAGCTGTATGTGATTGGGCCGCCCTGAATGCAGAACATCGTCAACCGGCCAATTATCACAGCACTACAGTACGGATTACCCAAACTTGGCCCTGAGGGAATGTTTTCAACGTGAACCTGGTGACAATCCCCTGTTATGATAAGCTATTCAGAAAGCACGTTCAAAATCAAGTCCTTCAAGGCTACGTACAAAGTTGTTCAACCCTCCCTTGTTGCAAAAACATTTTAAACAAAGAAGCGAAAAAGATCGTCAATTGACTCACTTTAAGGCCGAAGAAAAGCTCAGGATCCGAGGCTTGGGTAACGTTGACGGATTGGCCATCAGGCTTGACGAGCTCAAACGCCATGACGGTGTCGATCGTCAATCCATGTTGGTTAGTCAACCAAGAATAACCTAAAGCATCAAGAATATTAACACTACTAAGGGAACGAGGCTACGAGCAGTTGTCGTACCTCCACCAAGTGTAAATCCTGCCACACCCACGCCTGTCACCCTCCCGCCCACCACATTCACTCCATGCGGTGCGAGGGCGGCGTACACATCATCCCATATTAACCCAGCCCCAACGACAGCCGTCTGCGAGCGTGCATCATATCTGACCTCTGAGAACCGCGACATGGCGATGTGGACACCTCTCGTCGACGAGAAACCGGGGTTTGCACTGTGCCCTCCACCTTTAACCTGTGTCGACCGAAAATCCAATGGGCATGAATGAATAATACAGGTTCGAGAACATCGAAAGAGTCCGCACCGCAAATGGCGTACGTGTCTTGCCAACAATCTTCAACTATCGAAGAAAAGTACAGCATAGTAAGAAAGGCTTTGTGTAGGTAGAAGGAGAAGATACGCACGATGGCACCAACATCTTCCACCGTCCTAGGCTCGACCGTGCATTGTGACAGTTGGGTGTTCGTGAACGACCAATGTTGTATATCCTTGTTATACTGAGGGTCCTCTGCAGTGCAAAAAAAAACGTAAACACGCCTATTCGAGTTGTCAAGAACGAAGAATAATTACTGACGTCGATATGCTACGCGACTTGCAGAAGACACGGCGTCAGCGATGCGGGTACAAGCGTCTTCCTTTGGGGCTCGGGGATTCGCTTCTGCGCAGACAAGGCTCTTCGCACTGAGACTCGCGATGGCAAAGGCCAGAAGCATCCTCTTCCAGAGGGTCGGGACCGAAGTTGGTGTTGCCGTCATGGTCGAGTGCCAGCAGGAGGAATGAGTTGTCAACCCTGCCCATTTACTACTTATACCAGTTGATCAATGATCGGCGATATCCCATGTTATAATTCGGGACAGGGTTGACAGAAGTAATGAATATTCAATGATGCACCGACGTTGGTGGATTGTGTGAATCTTGTGAATTGCTCTCCGGTCCTGAATGGGCGGCGACTACAGTCAGGCAGTAGAAGAACGGGTGTGAATACTCAGCACCAGCAGTGTACATAGTACTGATTTGGGCAAATCTGACCGCTTCTGGCACGTCGGATCGCCGCGCCAGATCCAGTGTGGTTCGGATAAATCTGACCGCTTTCACGTCATCGGATCTAGCCTTGGGATAGTGTACGGGAGGAGGTTGAGCTTTGAGGTTCCGAAGTGTCGTGGCCTGACAGCGTGGAGGTGTCTCGGGCTCTGTTACGGATGCGGGTTGAGTCGGAGTTGACAGTACTATGCTGTACATGTACACTGGATCTGGCGCGACCTACCAACGGTGAAATGCTGATTTCTTTCCTCCCTCGCTCCTTATACCTTAGGTAGCACTGTAAATGGCACTTTTATACTCGTAAGGTGCTCAGTCTCTTTTTTTGTGGCAAGAGACGGATTATCGGTGATTTCCCGTCTTTTTGGTGGTTGTCACGTCGCCGTGTTTCTGCCGTGTGGGCTTTGACACGATCACACCAAACTGGTTCAAATATGTCGAGTGGTCCTTCAGGGACAATGGCAAGTCCCGTGTTCCAAGCCCAAACGAGGAGGCAGGGATCATCCTCGGTGGACGGCATCGCTGCGGCAGGTCGGTGACATTTGTGACTCACCGTTGGTAGGTCGCGCCAGATCCAGTGTACAGCATAGTACAGGAGAAGTGTGCTTTCACGTTTCGACTCGGAAGGGTCACGGCCTCGCGGCATGGAGATGTCTCGGGCTCTATTACAGATGCAGGCGAGCCGACGGGGGTGGGCGGTTGAGTCGGGTTGACAATACAGCCAGTTCCCAGTGCGAGGGTTCATGACCTGACAGTGACTGCATGGAGACGTCTCGGGTTCTGTAACAGATGCGGGCGAGCTGACAAGGGGGCGGGTTATGGGAGGAGTTTGTGCTTTCGCGTTTTAAAGGGTCACGGCCTGGTGGCATGGAGATGTCTCGAGCTCTGTTACAGATGCAGGCGAGCCGACAGGAGAACGGAGTGTTTCTGGGTCAAGGTCATACTGAGTGTAGCCATCCGATCTGGCAGGAAGACATCAAGTGGACCTGCAGCTGAGGTACTTACTATACTGTACACTGGATCTGGCGCGACCTACCAACGGTGAAATGCTGATTTCTTTCCTCCCTCGCTCCTTATACCTTAGGTAGCACTAGACATGTCACTTTTATACTCATATGCCGTGCTCAGTCTCTTTTTTTGTGGCAAGAGACGGATTATTGGTGGTTTCCCGTCTTTTTGGTCGTTGTCACGACGCCGTGTTTCTGCTGTGTGACAATGTCATGTACGGCTGTGTCTCAGAAGGGCCTTGCTCCTGAACATAGCACTGTACTGGAGCGAGGGAGGAGGGATTGATATCCGTCACCCAGTGGTCTTCCTTCCCTGGTCCGGCACCTTCCCGTCGGTGCTCACCGTCGGGTTAGGCGATAGTTGATCGATTGATGCACGAAACAGGATGGGCTTTGACACGATCACACAAAACTGGTTCACACACGTCGGCTGTGCACGTGACTGAACATCTGGTCATAATGGTACAGTAGTGTAGAACCCACCAGACTTACTACTTACATGTACTCACCTGTCCAGACATCAAGCTTCCAATACCCATGATGGGTTGTGTTCACCCTGAATTTACTCGGTATGAAATAGGAAGGCCGTCGAATTAAAAAATGCACTATCAAAGTCGACAGAACTACATAGTAAATCCATCAGACAAACACTCAACTCGCCGGCTCGTTCATTCAACCGCTTTTACAAGCAGTTCAAACGAAACGAACCAAACGTCCTCGAGACTCCTTGCACGAGCAAGGGACCATGTTCTCAGTACAACGAGTGAGTGCGAAAGTCATCGAATGGATATGAAGAATGTGGCATTCGTAAAAATGCGAGACTCGGTCAGTTTCTATAAAATAGATCCTGATGAGTATGTTCTAAGTCAATCATCTACGTTGGGAGGAGAGCTTTATACTATTTTCGGATGGTCCGTGCGCCGCGTGGCCATGTGATATGATCCGGCATCAAAAATCGCTTACCCGGTTCTGCACGAGGTCACTTCCATTTCTAGTGGAAAATTTACATGTCCGCGAGTGAGTAACTTGTGTGGATCTACATCAGTCAGGCTTTCTAAACAGCTCCGTCGACGGCGAATGCGCTGCGGCTGTACATAGATTCTCGCCCAAGGAAGGAGTCTCCGCCGTTGGACTCTTGGAGCGCTGACAGGAACCCCGCACCAACCCCGCACACACTCCCCCGCGTGTCTGCCAAGCCGACACAGATCATCTGCCCTTTTCCCTGGTGCTCATTTCTTGTCGAACACTTCCTGTGACATGCCCCATTAGAAGACCCCAGGCGTAAACAACCTCGCCAACTTGCGGGCCTTGTGGATTATATCCGTCAATGTTCGTCACACGACCTGACGGAGACCTTTCTCTTTTTGAGGAATCTACTCCTCGCTCTGGTTCGTGTCAATCTCCGCTTTCAACGGGATATGGTGTATTCTGATAGAAATGTTCGGAACCCATGATGCAGGAATTGACATGCCTGGAACTTCACCGCGCGAGAAACTGACGCCGAGGGGACCGTATCTTTCCTATGTGATCGATGGCATCAATCGATGTGTTTATAAGCCCATGTTTTCGTCCATCCCCCCCCATCATTTGCTCCCCCACCCTGTGCTCACGTCGACTTGACGGGGTCCAACCGTGGCTCTGCTTCTCAAAGATTCTGCCCTCGATCTTCACCTCACCTCTCTCATTCCTTACCGGTACTTCCGTACCCCGGTTTTTCAACAGCCGAGTTCTCTACGGATGATGTCTTTGTCCTCTCTTGTGGGTGGCAAACTCTGACGTCGTAGTGACGAAGCTTTGACTGCCGGGGTTCGGAGAGCTCCCGGGTGGACAGAACGATTATCGATCGTTCGAACTGTCCTCTCTCTTTTGCTGTCGAAAACACCGGCTGCTTCCCCCTCAGGCTCCTCACGTTGTAACGTTGAATATGGGATGCTTCTTACGTCGATCCCATGCTCATTCGCGTCCTCGCTCTTCTTGTTCTCCAAAAAGGTCATGGCCCTACTCAACGTATCTCTGCCTCTGGTCCAACGACCCATAAAGGTCGATTTATCGGTGGGTCCCATCCCGTCTCGGCATTTCATTGTGACCGTGGTACAGGTCGCAGGTGTTACACTATGGTTAACCGATAACTCAGAGCGTAAGAACGTTGATAGAGATAATACTAATCATTTCTGGGCTATCGTTGAGCAACTGAAACGGTCGAATCCAAATACACGACAAATAGAAAGCCGTGAGACCGTTCAACACATCTCGAGCCCGACCACGGACCTCGGATGCATAGAATGGTATCGTATCTGTGGCCTATATGTCTCGTCCTCCCAATCCGAGTCAACAATATTTTCCACGTCCGCCAGCCACAGCACATCACCTATCCAAACGTCTCGGCATCGCCCTGCATGCATTGACGCAACCTGGCGGTTCTTCATCACAGGCTTTGGTGATGAGATGAAGACCGAGGGAACATCACGGCCATGTCCATTGACGAGGCCTGATGCTCCTATGCACAAGATTAGACTGCAGTGTGTATGAGCTGGTTCGTCTGGGAAAAGGGGAAGACACAGGGTACGTTTGATCATTATCTGATGTGATACTATTTAGCTAGGCAGCTGATCCTTTCTCGCAGTCCTTATATGGCCTTGTAGCCATCCCGCAAGGCAGCGAGATCATCCGGTATACCTACCCAGGAAACGCCAAGAATCGAAACATTCAATCAGAGCCCCGAGTCCGAGGGCGGTGGTATAGAGGAGTGATTCGTCGACAGAGACGCATCCAAGGTGTCTCCTCCGACTCTCCTATTGCCGAAAGCGACAACGAGTTCGCATACTTAAAACCTCGTCCAACAGAAATGGAGTTGTGCCCTTCAAAAGAACAGCCCTCCGACTCACTGACCGAACGCTCACCACACACTAAAACACGACTTTGGGGGTGCCGGCGCAGAGATGAACCTTTCTCACTGGCGGAGTCCGCGGTAAGTGAAGTCTCTTCTCCATTTAGCTCATTGATACTCATCTGTTGTGTATGTACCTAATTCCCAGCAAATCCGTTTACGTACGTCGAGATCCACGGGCTCTGCACTTCTGAGCCAACAGCTTCCTTTGGGAGGGTTCTCCGAGGGGAACGACATCTCAAGCTCATGATAGTAACGCAACACGTGATATACGACTTGACGCCCGTGCCCAACCCGTGCCAGTGGGAAGGCAGCTCATCGTCATCGCAATGGCGAATGATTGAGCGAGTACGGAGCCATCTTGGCGAGACCTCTTACATTGTCGTGTTCTGGAACAATCTCACGGCGTGCATGCATGATCCATGTTGATTTCCAACCCTACATGACGGTGTGACTTAAGAGATATGGCGGCGGAGAAGACATTGGAAAGTGGGACGTGATCATGCCTTGCTTCTTTATCGACACGGTTCGTCAACCCCCCTTTACCTTGTCCGCCGTTTCTCCACCGGGATTGATAAAGATTCTGCTTACGATACAGGCAAAAAACATCGCCAACTACCTGCGTATCATCCACCATATACCGGCTCCGACAGAGTTTTGGGTATGCTTCCCCATGTCCTCACTTTTCACTGAGCATTACGCATCTTCCATCAGGATCCTTCTGTGGCATTTCGAGAATAATAACACGAACGACCCAGCCGTCGAGCTAGAGGACGAGGCCAAGGCTTCGCACGCGTCGTCGGATTTGAGCTTTCCGTACCTCCGTGTATGTTTTACCCGGGCTTATCTCATCCTGCCATACCATGTACACCAATAATTCCGAAGGTATGTTGAGCTATATGTTGAACTATGTCTATCATGCCGCGTTTGGGACAGCTATGTGGTCCTGTGTAACGTATTTCACCCTACCCCACACACGCATGTACCCAGGCGATTGTCAAACTTGTCGTTGACGCCGGTCGGGTGATGTCGTTTCCATGTAAATTTATGTTCAAACTTGTATCCATCCCGCGGTTGTATCGTACACATTCTTATGAAACATGTCAATCTCCAGAATGGTCCATTTGTCGACGCGGAAGGTTGATGATGTTGTCCGCCTCCCCCCAACATCTCATATCGATTGAAAACCCTCCTCTTTCCATCAGATTTGGAATATACTCCTGTGCAAGTTCAGGAGCCGTGAAAACGTCCCACATTCTCTTTGCGTACTTCGGTGAACTCACAAAGACCACGAGCGACAGATGTGCTTGAGAAAGGGACGTTGCGTTGGATAGAATGTCATCGAGAGCATTCCATTTGGCTCTGCACAAGGTGGGCAAACGAAGGGTAAAGGCTTGTAATGAGTTTGGGGTCCCAGTGGAAGTGCGAAAGAATGTTTTTAGCCATACGTCTACCTTGGACCATGAGGGAATGAAGCAACAAAGTCGGGTCAGACTGGTGAGACGAGTAATGTCAAGACGTCCTCTTTCAAGTTCATCCGATGGGTCCTCTGTCAAAGCGATATCAGCAGACGTTTAACTTGTCGGTGTGGTCCGGGCAACAGAGAAAGGCCCAGACAATAGATGCTTACCAAACGCCAGCTCCTCCAAGGAATCCGCACACAGATCTAGCACTTGCTGGGAAGCCTTTCTGCGTTCCTCTTCAAAGTTCTCGAACGATCCCATCAATGCGAGCTTGCGAAGACGGGTGACACGGAGCCGAGACGATTGAGAAGTAAGAGAATGAACGAGTGCTACGATGTACTTTTGATGGATGAACAACGCCTCGAGTGGACCGGATGGTAGAGTCGAACGCATCATGGATATGGATGCACCAGGCAGTATAAGACTGTCTTGGAGGACATCTGGGGGAATGTTTACTGCCAGTGACTCCAGCTGTTCGCACGAGGTGAGAAAGCGAACAAGGACTGGATCGGCCCCGTGGATGACGAGCTTGGCTATGGAGGGCATCCGCAGGAATTGATATAGCTTAGTGCGGAGATTTTCTTGGGTTGGCCACGTGGGTGAAAGCGGCCAGCGTTCCACCCAGGTGCAGGTGGTAACTCCGGTGAGCATGATAAGCGTGTTTAAAAGTGTGTCGAATATCAGGGACGAGCTTCCTGATTCGATGAATAGAACCAGCTCTCGCACGTGCCTCCCAAGATGTGGGTTGTCTTCCAGGACGGCGTGAAGACGTGAGAGGGATGGACGCTCTGTGTCGATCGTGATAGAGCGGAATAAGAGTTTCTGTGAATATTGTTGGAGGGATTTGGAGGCTAGTGCGCAGGTCCTCCAGACGACGGAGCTCTCATGGCATCCTGCAAGGTGATCTAATATTGCATCTATTATCTCTTGTGGTATGTGCGGCATTCCCGTCCTTGGGTTGGCACGCTTTCGCTATGGGTCTTGTCACAGTTGTGGGGTGCCAGGCCTAAGGCAAGCGCACGAAGCATGTGCTTGACGCGACAAGTCTCCACCACTTTATAGTGACCCTGCAGGGGTTTAGAAACCCGCGAGGGTTACGGGTACAGGTAAACAAGGTACGGGTACAGGTACGCGTTTTGGGACCTCGCCAAACCCGGGTCTGGGGACCTTCCCAACCCCGCCGGATCAGTCCGAGCAGGGCTGAACCACTCCGAACAGGGCTGAACCATGAGTGCTCCACAAAGGCAGATAGTCATAGCACTACTTTCATATAGTAGCATTATCGACAGGCAGCTCCACATGTGTACCGAGTGACTTCGTGACATTTCGCCATGAGTCATTATTCCGACATGCCATGCATAACCAGAGCCCCCATTTTCCGCTTCGGTACCTATTATACACATCTGCTTGCACCCTTCGACCAGACACTTCGGGTTCTGCAGTCCGGAAAGTGTGGGTAGTGGGTCGCAGTATTGTTGACTGATGGTTGTGAAGCTAGCGGTGGTGCTCAAGGCGGTGCTGTTCCTGGACAAGATTCCAGGTCGCTCGAGTTTGGGGGTGTGGGCGCCGGCCTTAATGGGTCCCACCGGAAGTCCTGTCCGTCGGTGAAGACAAGCTTGTACTGAAGGCATATCAGCTTATAGGTCAGAGGGGGGGAAAGGGCTCATACCGCTGTAGATAGTTGCAATTTGTTCTCGGTATCACCCCGAACAGTTCTTCATCGGAGTGGTCAATGGTCATGACGGCAGGGGACGATGGGCGGCATTCCTGATTTTTGAATGAGTATGATCTGGTAGCATTTGTGAGCGCACACATGAGGTAGAATTCCCAGACCAGCTTCAAGCATGAATTTTTAGGACTCTTACCGCGAGTATTGGGTGTCGGTCAAATGTAGTTCGGCGTGCTGATTGTCTGGTCGTGTTAGCGACGAGATGATCGTGATCTGGAAGAGCATCAGTGCATATTGGCCAGAGAGGAGCCAGGTTACTCACAGTAGATTGTTTAACTTACATTGTTCCTTGCTCTTGATAACCGTTGGCGGGGTCGGTGGAGATATCCATGTTGTCGGTCAATCACCGCAAGGTCTCTGTCCTGTCAAACTCCCCCCATTAAAGGGCTTAATTCGCGCTCATATGAGGTAGATTCTAGACTCCAATGGGCCTTCGACCGGCTGCTTCTCGCCGTGTCCCCATCGTCACTTACCCCTTTTTGTACAAAGCCCCAACAAACGCCGAAGCTGGTAAGTAGTCTGGTCCCCTCATTCCTGTCTCGTCCACCTTCACAGCCCTCTGAACATGCCAGATCATAAGACCATTACCCCCGGCACACACCCCACGAAAATGCCCCCAACCCGCGAGACACGCTGAATTCCTCCACCCTTGACCCTTACCCGCGGGTATCTGTACCCTTCTTGGAGATTAAGGGTTTTGGAGGGTACGGGTAAGGGTAGGAGCTGAGGTACCCGGTTACCCATGCAGACCACTGCCACTTATTCATCCATCTATCTATCTATCCAATCTGCGTCGCTTAGCCGAGGCGACGAACTAGGGAAGAACCCTCGGGACCCTCCGATGACTTTTTAGATGGCACCGAGACATACACATTGACGGAGTCGGGTTTGATGTGATGTAAACTGAGGGCGTCAGGGGTGGGATCGGTCGGTAAATTATGATTGCGCCGCACCACTTCCGATATCGATATCGAAACATATTTGGATGTTTTTTTCTGCATATTCCAACATTGCCCATACCCTTAGATCTATATGCTATCTCATCTTACACAGTCATATATCTACATGCCCCGTCGTCCCCTACCTTCAGTCCATAGTGATATCTCCTCATCCGTTCAACCTGTACACCTGACAGTTGAACAATTCAAGTTTACCATCAGCTAGCTGTCGGGTGACACGTTGTACTTTTGCGCTCCAAAATTTCATTATCGAGAATGTGTTCTATGGCACCGATTAAATGGCCAGTCGGACGTGGTCTCACGTCCATGTGCAGACATACTTAGCCAAAGATAATGATGAAGGGGTGATGAGAGCACTCCATATTCCCTTCCAAACCCGTTGTCTATCCGGTCCGTTGCAATGGATGAATTTTGTCAATGACAAGCGTACGATGTATGATATGATCGACGTATACCCTCTGCCGTTCAAGGCTCCCCCATCTCTTCTGGGGGTGGTGCGCCTTGACCGCCCTCTCGCTCCTTTCGTTTAGCCTGGACGACGTCATCCACCCTGAGGAGCATCCGAGCCGCCTGTCGAAAGATAAGCCAAGGAGAAAAACCATCAGTAGGGCAGCGTGAACCAAGGAAATAAACGTCACCTCGATGGCAGTTTTCAGGGTTTGAATCTAACACGTCGACAAATGAGTCAATCAGCACAGGAGAATATAGCCGACTTACTTTGACGCTGGCGGATTCGTACAACCCATACGATCTCATGTCCACAATCTTCCCAGTCTCGCCGTTGACGCCCCACGTATTCTCCCCGCTCGCGTGCTTGGCCTAGAAAGACAGGAAACCTCAGCAAATGCACACAAGAGCCGAAGAAAAGACAAAAACCTACCCTTAGTTCCGTCAAAACCCTGATCACGTTCCCCCCACTGTTCTGGGCCAACGTCCGCGGTATCACCTCCATCGCGTCTGCCACAGCCCTGAATGGCCATCCCTCAACACCAACGACACTCCTCGCCTTTTGGTGGAGCCCGACGCTGATGGCCATCTCAGTCGCACCGCCACCAGGGACGAGAGAAGGGTTGAAAAAAACGTTGCGGGCGACAGACATGGCGTCGGCGAGGTTCCGGTCAATCTCGTTCAGGATATCTTTTGATGGTCCACGGAGAAGAATAGTGCACGCTTTAGGTGTGGTGCATTCCGTAAGGAAGGCAAAGTATCTGTAGTCATCGATGAACATGATGAGACCCAAGTCAGTGACGGAACGGAAAGAAAACGCAACTCGTCCCCGATCTTTTCGACATTGAAAAGCCCGCATTTTGTTCCAACGTCAGACTCGCGGAGGTCCTCGACACGGTTGACGATGGTGGCACCGACGGCGAGGGCGATGCGATTGTTGTCGGATTTTCGGACGCGGCGGAGGGCGGAGACGTTAGCTTTGACGAGGTAGTGCTGCGCCAGATCTGATGGACAATGAAAGGAAGTATCAGCTTGAGACGTCAAATTAGAGGACGAGCAGGAACGCACCGGAGACACCTTTCTCGGTGACGACAAGATCGGGCTTGAACTCAAGAATCTTGTCGACCATAGCCTTCACCTGCTCCTCCTCGATGTTCTGCGCACGCTCCCAGTCGGTCTCGTTCGAAAACTCCATGTTCGTCTGGGACTCTCCCTTTTTGTACTCCAACGGGCAGTCAAGGAGAACGATCCTCGGGTTCTCTATCCTGCGCCTCATGCTTGGGTGGGTGATGTCTTTGTTGAGCATTACCCCGTTCAACACTCTGCTTTGCTCTATCTCTCCTCCCGGAACTTTCTCGACTCGAGCGTATCGCTTAATGTCGACGGAAATGTGACCGTTCTCTTCTGAGGCGACGGTACGGACAGCTTGGAGGGCGAGTTTGCACATAAGCGGGGACCAGCGAGCGCTGAATTTAGTGCCGATGGATGTTTTTATGAGAGAGAGCATCTCATCGTCGTTTTCGGTGTCGATGGGGATAGAGATGCGTTGGATGATCGAGAGGGCCACCTGGAGGGCCTTATTGTAGGCGGATATGATGACGACGGGGTGGATGTCGCGCTCGAGCTGGGAAAGGGACTGGGCGAGAATATCTCCGGCTGGAGAGGATCGGTTAGATGCTCCATTCATGAGTAATAAGGACCCACCAAGGATGATGACGGACGTCGTGCCATCGCCGCACTCCTCGTCCTGGGTTCTGCTGAGCTCTATCATATTCTTGGCGGCTGGATGTGCCACATCGATTTCGCGCAAGATGGCGTTTCCGTCGTTTGTCAGTCTGGTAGATCGGTTTAGCATGCGTCGCAGAGAAAAGAGTCCGGCGTACAGGATGCCTCCCATCGGATCCAAGATCATCTTCAGCATTGCTTTCGGGCCCAAACAGGTTCGGATAACGTCCGCCACAGTCTGAAGGACATGATGAGCCACGAGCCCACTTTTATGAATGAGATGAAAGACCTTTGCGGCGGTTATGTTTGAAATTTGCGCCTTTCGCCCTGATTGCCGCTCAGGCGCTGTATCTGATATAAATTTTAAGTTGGAGGTCGCTGCTGTTTATAGAATAGAGACGCACTCATCACAAAGACTGGTTGCGACATGACGGAGGAACAGAACGAGACGTGGTTAACCTTATCAGATGAGAAAATTATTATTACTAATATTATAATAGCATTTGTGTTAGTAAACGATATGTCTGCAACTCGCCAACCGGGACCGCTTGGCCAAGACGGCTACAGTGCCCGGCTGTTCCGCTCATTAGTGTGAGTTCAGGTGAAGGGACTTGAATGTGTTAGACATTCACTCTTTAGCCACATAGTTTTTGTTACATCATCGATGCCAACGAGAAATTACTAGAATTTAGTATGGTCACATGAATCTTGCCAATGATCCGTATTTTTCTTGACTGCTTCCAACGTCGCGTTCTGCTTCATATCGGCAGGAATATACATTCCTCCCCAGCGCTGCGACTTTCCTCGCATCGTCATGTACAGTCACAGCGCACCTCTTAGGGCCCTATGTCGTGTGCATACCACGAAATTCCAATCTCTACGAGTCTACGTACATCCAGAATAGCCCATTCCACGACGCGGAAGACTGACGACCATTTCAGACACACCTCCGCATTCGATATAAATTGAAAACCCTCCTCTTTCCACCAGATTTGGAAAATACTCCTTCGTCGTGAAAACGTCCCGCAATCTCTTTGCGGAGTCTGGTGAACAACGAGAGAACATGAGTGAGAGATACACTTGAGAAATGCAAGTTGCAGTGGATAGAATGGCATCGAAAGCGTTCCATTCGCCTCTGAAAAACGGGGGCACGCGAAGCGTAATGGCTTGTAATGAGTTTGAGGTCCCAATGGAAGTGCGAAGGAATGTTTGTAGCCATACATCTAACTTGAGCGATGAGGGAATAAAGCAATGGAGACCGGCCAGCCGGGTGAGTCGAGTGAGGTCATGATATCTCATTTTTTGCCATTGGCCCTCTGTCGAAGCGATATATCAGCAGACGTAGTATGGCTTGCCGGTGCGGCAACAGAGAGAGGAAGAGTGACAATAAGTAGATCCTTACCGAACGCCAGTTCCTCCAAGGAGTCTGCGCACAAATCTAGCACCTGCTGGCAAGCGCCGATTTCTGCCTCCTCCAAGTTCGAATTTCCATACGGTCTGATCAGCGTGAACTTGCGAAGGCGGGAGAGATGGAGTCGAGATGATTGGGAAGTGAGAGAGTGAATGAGTTCTAAATTACGGCTTTGATGGATGATCAACTCCTCTAGCAGACCGGAGCCTGGGGTCGAACGCGTCGTGGATACGGATGCAGCGGCGGGAGAGATGGAAATGTGACTGCCTTCGACGTAATCCGAGGGCACGTTGACTGTCAGTGACTTCAACTGTTCGCATGAGGCGAGAAAGTCAACAAGTACTGGACCGGCCCCGTGAATGACGACTCTGGCGAGCGACGGCAACCGCAGGAATTGATATAGCTTCATGCGGAAGTTTTCAGTCGACCACTCCCATGATGGTCCCGAGACCCCGTACTCCGTCCAAGTGCAGTTCGTTACCCGGGTGAACCTGGTCAGCGTGTCCAAAAGCGTTTCGAGGACCTCAGTCAAGCCTCTTGGGGTGATGGACAGAGTTAACTCTTGGACGTGAGTCGCAAGATGTGGGGCGTCTTCCAGGACGGCGTGAAGTCGTGAGAGGGATGGATGTGCCGTGTCGATCTTGATTGTCCGGAATAAAAGTTTCTGTGAATACGGTCGGAAGGATGTGGAGACGAGTGCACAGGTCCTCCAGACGTCGGAGCTCTCATGGCATCCTGCGACCTGTTCTAATATTGCGTCGGTTATCTCTTGTGGGATGTACGTCATTCCAGTCCAAGCTAGCAACGCTTTGGGTTTTTCGCTGTGGGTGTAGCAGTGGTGGAGCGCGAGCAATCGTACGCGGCGTTGGCTCAGTATTAAATATTAATGACTAGTCACCACGGGTCATGTATAACCCGTGGTATCACATGTACGACCACGCATTGAGTTGGGTGCTCCGGTCATCCAGCAATGATCCGTTCACAAAATTGCTCCGATGACCGAAGGACCCGGATTCGTACGTGCACGCCGTCGTCATAGGACTGACAAATCGCACTTAAACTTAAGCTTAAAAGCTTATGCTGAAGTACTTACACGTGTTAAGTTAACGCCTCCGAGCCCACCAGTTTCAAGTCTCACGCGCTCTGCTCCCACTCCCGGCAAATCTTCCCCTCTCAGACTCGTACAATGCTTATGTGTAAGCTAATTTAAATGTAATATACCCAAATCACAATCCCGCCTTCTCCTGAACCACCATTTTATCTCCCCCATCCCCTCTTCCAACAATCCCCCTCGCCACCTTCATCCCCCTCCTCACTCCCCGCGCTACCCTCAGCACACACCAATGCACTCCAAACACCAAAAACTGCAGCGTCATGAGCAAGCCCACCACGAAGCACGTCACCATCACGCCTATCGGCCACACCTGGAACGCCACGAGGCCGAGGAAGAGCATGAGGGAGAGTGCGGAGACGAAGAGGCAGAGAGCTGGGACGCGCGCAGAAAGCGAAAAGAAAAAGTAGGAGCCGTAGATGTCGCGGGCTCGGTTCTAGGGCTCAGTCAGTCAAAGGGAAGACGAAGGAGGAAAGGAGACTGACGATGAAGGTGTGAAGGTCGGCCCAGTTGTACCGGAGGAGAAACCATGCGTCAACGGCGATGCCGAGGCCGGAACTGATACCGGACGCTGCGATGGCGTTGCGTGCATAGGACTCAACAGAGAAGAGGCTGCCGGGTGCTATACCAAACACTGCCGTGCTGACACTGCATTTTCAACATATAAGTCAGATGAAGGAAAGCGAGAGCAAGAAAACTTACGCCGCCATTGCCACAAGCTGCATGAATAGATCAGTGAGGTTAGGGAGGGAGGAAGAGGTGGACATCAAACGCACCAAACCCCCAATATACGTCCACTCCATCTGCAATCTCCCAAACACCCTTTCATATTGCGAATCCAGCGTCGCATTCTTCAGCTCGCCATACATCGTAAATGTGGACAACACCCGCTCCAGTAACGTCATGTCGCTCGGTACCTCGATCTTTTCGGTATACTGAGGTAATAACGACGGGAAGATCGGGAACGACGAGAAGATGGAGATGACGGCTTCAGGGGGGGACCGGATGGCGCTCGGATCTTGTTCAAAGTCGCCGTACGTATCGTCCTCGCAGTAGTAGGAGTTGTTGTCCATCAAGGGTTTTTCCTCGGGTTCGTCTTCGTAGGAGCTTCCAGACGAGCATGAAGGGACCCCATCGTCCTCCGAATCGAGGCAATATCCTCGTGGCGGGCGTCGTCTCCTGCGGCGGAGCGTCGAGTGCTCTGTCAACGTGGTGTCATCAGGCCCCCACGAGTCATTGATCGGCGATGTTGGAGTGCTGAGTATACCAGACGAGGACCCTGCTACAAAAGGGATAAGCACGGAACCCCCATTTCTAACCATTTACCACAACTCACAAGATTCGGATCGAGCAGTCGATTCGCTCACGGGCCCCTGCTCATCTTCGAGGTCTTCCCCAAACACGTTCACAACACCCGCAGGGGGGTGTATCCGCAGCAACAACGTTGCTCCGTTTTGCGGTTTACCGCGACTCGATGTGGCCTTGCTGGAGGGATTTTGGCATTGGAGTCGGATTTCAACTTCTGTGATGACAAGAGATGATGAAATATCGGGTAAGATGGGAGGAGCCAACCCAAAGGAACCAGCCCACTCACTGGAGCAAGGCTCTTTGTCCTGCCTTTTCAACAATTCACCCAAAGAATGTGACGCGGATGCCACGAGATTCCGCTTCTTGCCCTTCTTCTTGCTTTGGGAGCGGTGCCAGACCCGGATGTCGACTTGGGATTCTGCGCGGACCTGATGGCTGTTTGGGTTCAAACCCATCAGTACGTGTACAGTGTGTTGGTAGAAAGTAACGGCGCCGGGCGAGGCTCACAGGTAAAACTTCTCCTTGAGGTTTGGATTTTGTCCGTCCACTCCGAGGGTGGTTTCGTGGGAGTGGTGTTTATCAACTTCGACGGTGATGATGGGACGCCATGACTTTTCTGGGCGCATGAGGCGAAGTCCATTTGTGCGGACGACTGGAGGGCATCAAGTTGCGTTGAGGAAAATGGGATGTTTGCCTCCGAGAGCAACTCACCGGTGAAGCACCAGGGTCTTGTGGGCATGAGAGTGAGAAAGAGACGGAGACTGGGGAGGAATAGGACATACTCTGACTGTTCCATGGTGGTCGATGAGCTTCAGCTGAGAGAACTCAAAAATACATGGGAGTGGCCGTTCCGGTGGAAACGGTCATCAGGTAAAAGGCGGTGCCTGATTTGATGGCTGATCAACATTTACACAAGTACCCCGGCAATGGTTGGAATCCGCCGCCATCGAACCTCAACAAGTACAACCCTTCAATATTTTCAATGCTTTACTTCCACGCTGACAATTAACGGTTTGCACGACGTCGTGGCCGCTTTCATTAATATTCCGTCCAATTCCTATTTCAACGGGCGCTTGATTTTTATTATTATGAAACACCAGATGAATGGAGGGACACACATGAATTGCAGGTAAAAAAAGTTAAGTGCAGTGAGACTAGAATGCTTGAGCTTGAGCTTGGTGGTGGAAGAAAAAAGGAGTCTTAAGCTTGCTCGGACATGTTTGAAACAGCGGACGGTAGATGCCAAGATATCAGGCCTGGGCCAGCCTCATCACCAGAACGTGAGTGTTAGAGCAACACTGTTAGGGCAACCACTTAACTATCTTCTCAAAGCATAATCCAAAGACTATGCCAAGAATCAAGCATTGTGGGCTCACACATAGATAAGCTTAGAGAGAGAGAGGATGGTGGAGGAAAGCGCCA
>Ga0307516_10000514_pt1 | contig 51755 bp, 42 predicted proteins | sample 19_EM_MG_FD_203310 | JGI IMG/M metagenome (GOLD analysis project Ga0307516, IMG submission 203310) | Populus trichocarpa ectomycorrhiza microbial communities from riparian zone in the Pacific Northwest, United States - 19_EM | ecosystem: Host-associated > Plants > Roots > Unclassified | place... | reverse complement strand
ATGGGCGTGATCCGGCATGTGGACGCCGGCTACCAGTCCGAGGCCGCGGCCTCGGTGCACATCCCCATGCGTGGGGACAGCAAGTGACCGCGGCCTTCTCGCGGCTCTGGGCCGAGATCGCGCCGATCGGCCGTGACTCGGCCGGCGGCTATCTCCGGTACGCCCTCAGCGAACCCGAACTGATCCTGCGCGACTGGTTCCGCAACCAGGCCGACCGCCGCGACATGACGGTGACCGACGACGGCAACGGCAACCTGTTCGCCTGGTGGGGCCGGCAGTGGGGCCCCGGCACCGTGCTGACCGGCTCGCACTTCGACTCGGTGCCGCACGGCGGCGGATACGACGGCCCGCTCGGCATCGTGAGCGCGTTCCTCGCCGTCGACCGGCTCCGGGCGGCCGGGGTCACCCCGGCGCGACCGATCGCGGTGGCCGCGTTCGTGGAGGAGGAGGGCGGGCGCTTCGGGCTGCCCTGTCTCGGTTCCCGGCTGCTGACCGGCGCGATCGACCCGGACAGCGCCGCCGCGCTGTGCGACGCCGAGGGCGTCACGTTCGGCGAGGCGCTGGGTGACCGGCCGGCCGGGGCGCTGCCCGCGCTGGCGAGCCGGGTCGGCGCGGTGGTGGAGTTGCACATCGAGCAGGGCCGGGCGCTGGCGGTGCCGGTCGGGGTGGCCAGCGCGATCTGGCCGCACGGTCGCTGGCGGCTGGAGTTCACCGGCGACGGTGACCACGCCGGCACCACCCGGATGGCCGACCGGCACGACCCGATGCTGACGTTCGCGGACACGGTGCTGGCCGCGAACGAGGAGGCCCGGCTGGCCGGCGCGCTCGCCACGATCGCGCGGGTGTCGGTGCAGCCCAACGCCACCAACGCGATCCCGTCGCTGGTGCGCGCCTGGCTCGACGCCCGGGCGGCCGACACCGCGACCATGGAACGCCTGGTCGACACCATCGTGAAGCGCGCGGTGAACCGGGCGGCCCGGGACGGTACGCAGGTCGTCGTCGAGCCGGAGTCGGCGTCCCCGGAGGTCGCCTTCGACACCACGCTGGCCGCCCGGCTGTCCGCCCTGCTGGGTGACGCGCCGATCCTGCCGACCGGCGCGGGCCACGACGCGGGCGTGCTGTCCGCGCACGTGCCGACCGCGATGCTCTTCGTCCGCAACCCGACCGGCATCTCGCACTCCCCCGCCGAGCACGCCTCCGATTCCGACTGCGCGGCCGGCGTCGAGGCGCTGGCCGAGGTGCTCAAGGAGCTGGCGGGCCCTTCATGATCTATTTCGCGGAGCTGGCCTGGATCGACGGTGCCGTCGCGCGCGACGTGCGCCTGGAGATCACCGACGGGCGCTTCACCGCCGTGACGCCGGGCGCGGCGGCCGCGGGCACCCTGCTGCCCGGGCTGGTGCTGCCCGGGCTGGCCAACGCCCATTCGCACGCGTTCCACCGGGCCCTGCGCGGGCGCACGCACGGCGACCGCGGCAGCTTCTGGACCTGGCGCGAGCTGATGTACTCGGTGGCCGGCCGGCTCGACCCGGACAGCTACTTCACCCTGGCCCGGGCCGTGTACGGCGAGATGGCCCTGGCCGGGATCACCTGCGTGGGCGAGTTCCACTACCTGCACCACGGACCGGACGGCACCGCCTACGCCGACCCGAACGCGATGGGCCACGCGCTGATCGCGGCCGCCGGGGAAGCCGGCATCCGGATCACCCTGCTGGACGCGCTCTACCTGACCTCCAGTGTGGACGGCCAGCCGCTGGAGGGTGTGCAGCGGCGCTTCGGCGACCGCGACCTCGACGGCTGGCTGGAACGCACCGACGCGCTGCGGGCGGCGCCGCACGCGCGGCTGGGCGCGGCCGTGCATTCGGTACGCGCCGTCCCCGCGCACCTGCTCGCCGGGCTCGCCGGGCGGTCCCCGCTGCACGTCCACCTGTCCGAGCAACGCGCGGAGAACGAGCAGTGCCTGGCCACCCACGGCTGCACCCCGACGGAGTTGCTGCAACGGCACGGCATCCTCGGCCCCGGCACCACCGCCGTCCACGCCACCCACCTCAGCGACGGTGACCTCAAGGCGCTCGGCACCACCGGGACCGGCGTGTGCCTGTGCCCCACCACCGAACGCGACCTGGCCGACGGGATCGGCCCCGGCCGCAGCCTGGCCGACGCCGGCGTCCCGCTGAGCCTCGGCAGCGACAGCCAGGCCGTGATCGACCTGTTCGAGGAGGCCCGCGGGGTGGAGCTCGACGAGCGGCTCGCCACCGAGCGCCGCGGCCACTTCAGCCCGGCCGAGTTGCTCGCCGCGGCGACCGCGCACGGCGCGCTGGGCTGGGACGACGCCGGGCACATCGCCGTCGGGGCCCGGGCTGAACTGGTCGCCGTCGGCCTGGACAGCGTGCGCACGGCCGGGGTCGACCCGGCCGGCGCGGTCTTCGCCGCAACCGCGGCCGACGTCACCCACGTGGTCGCGGACGGCCGCCTCATCGTGGACGGCGGCCGGCACACCGCCTTCGACGTCCCAGCCGCCCTGCGGAAGGCCTTGGCATGACCGACTGCACCATGCCGAAAGGTGGCTCTGCATGAGTCTTCTCATCACGAACATCGGCGAGCTGGTAACCAACGATCCGGAGACGGGCGTGCTGGCGAACGCCGCCGTGGTCGTCGACGGTGACCGGATCGCCTGGATCGGCGCGGCGGCGCACGCGCCCGAGGCCGACGAACGGCTCGACACCGGCGGCGCCGCGGTCATCCCGGGCTTCGTGGACAGCCACGCCCACCTGGTCTTCGCCGGCGATCGGGCCGGCGAGTTCGCGGCCCGGATGAACGGCGAGCCGTACACCGGCGGCGGCATCCGCACGACCGTCGCGGCGACCCGGGCGGCGAGCGACGCGGAGTTGCTGGCCGCCGCACGCCGGCTGCTGCTGGAGGCCCGGCGGCAGGGCAGCACCACCGTCGAGATCAAGAGCGGCTACGGGCTGAGCATCGAGGACGAGGTGCGCAGCCTGCGGATCGCGCGCGAACTCACCGAGGAGACCACGTTCCTCGGCGCGCACGTGGTGCCGGCCGAATACCGCGACGACCCCGACGGCTATGTGGCGCTGGTCAGCGGGCCGATGCTCGCGGCCGTCACGCCGTACGCGAAATGGGTTGATGTCTTCTGCGACCGGGGAGCGTTCGACGGCGACCAGGCCCGGGCGGTGCTGACCGCGGGGGCGAAGGCCGGGCTCGGGCTGCGCGTGCACGCCAATCAGCTCACCGCCGGGCCGGGCGTGCGGCTCGCGGTCGAGCTCGGCGCCGCCAGCGCCGACCACTGCACCCACCTCGCCGACGCGGACGTGGCCGCGCTGGCCGGTTCGCAGACTGTGGCGACGCTGCTGCCCGGTGCCGAGTTCTCCACCCGGTCGCCGTACCCGGACGCGCGCCGGCTGCTCGACGCCGGTGTCACGGTGGCGCTGGCCACCGACTGCAACCCCGGGTCGTCGTACACGTCCTCGATGTCCTTCTGTATCGCGCTCGCCGTCCGCGAGATGCGGATGACGCCGGCCGAGGCCCTCTGGGCCGCGACCGCGGGCGGCGCGCGGGCCCTGCGCCGCGACGACGTCGGCGTGCTGCGCCCCGGCGCGCGGGCCGACCTGGCCGTCCTCGACGCGCCTTCCTACCTGCACCTGGCCTACCGGCCGGGCGTACCCCTGATCGCCACAGTGCTGCACAACGGAGTGCCCCAGTGACCATTTCTGTAGAACCCACCGGTATCGCCCCCGCCGACGTCCTCGCCGTCGCGCGGCACGACGCCCGCGTCGAGATCTCCGCGGCCACCCACGAGGCGATGGCCCGCAGCCGGGCCATCGTCGACCAGATCGAGGCCTCCGGGCGCCCGGTCTACGGCGTCTCGACCGGCTTCGGCGCGCTGGCGAACACCTCCATCGCCCCGGAGCGGCGGGCCGAGCTGCAGCACGCGCTGATCCGCTCGCACGCCGCCGGCATCGGCGCCCCGATGCCCCGCGAGGTGGTGCGGGCGATGATGCTGCTGCGGGTGCGGTCGCTGGCCCTGGGCCTGTCCGGGGTACGGCCGGTCCTCGCGCAAGGGCTCGTCGACCTGCTCAACAACGACATCACCCCGTGGGTGCCCGAGCACGGCTCGCTGGGCGCCTCCGGTGACCTGGCGCCGCTGGCGCACTGCGCGCTGGTGCTGCTCGGCGAGGGCTGGGTGCTCGGCAAGGACGGCTCCCGGCTGGCCGCCGCCGACGCCCTGCACGGCTCCGGCCTGCAGCCGCTGGCGCTGGCCGCCAAGGAGGGCCTGGCGCTGATCAACGGCACCGACGGCATGCTCGGCATGCTGCTGCTGGCGATCGAGGACGCCCAGCACCTGTTCGCGATGGCGGATGTGACGGCGGCGCTGGCGATCGAGGCGATGCTCGGCTCGGAGCGGCCGTTCCTGCCGGAGCTGCACGCGATCCGGCCGCACCCCGGGCAGTCCGACTCCGCCGCCAACATCCACCGGCTGCTGCACGACTCGGCCATCATGGACTCGCACCGCGACGACCTGGCGCACGCCGTGCAGGACGCGTACTCCATGCGCTGCGCGCCGCAGGTCGCCGGCGCGGCCCGGGACACCCTGGAGTTCGTGCGCACCACCGCCGGGCGCGAGCTGCGGTCCGTGGTCGACAACCCGGTCGTGCTCGCCGACGGCCGGGTGGAGTCCACCGGCAACTTCCACGGCGCGCCGCTCGGCTTCGCCGCCGACTTCCTCGCCATCGCCGCCGCCGAGGTGGGCGCGATCGCCGAGCGCCGCGTGGACCGGCTGCTGGACGTGACCCGCAACCGCGCGCTGCCGCCGTTCCTGGCCCCGGACGCCGGGGTGAACTCGGGCCTGATGATCGCCCAGTACACGGCCGCCGGCATCGTCGCGGAGAACCGGCGGCTGGCAGCGCCCGCCTCGGTCGACTCGCTGCCCACCAGCGGGATGCAGGAGGACCACGTGTCGATGGGCTGGGCCGCGACCAAGAAGCTGCGCACGGTCCTGGACAACCTGACCAGCCTGCTCGCCGTCGAGCTGCTGGCCGCCGTCCGCGGCATCCAGCTGCGCGCGCCGCTGCGCCCGTCACCGGCCGGTCGCGCGGCGGTCGCGGCGCTGGTGGGCTTCGCCGGCGAGCCCGGCCCGGACGTCTTCCTGGCGCCGGTCATCGAGCAGACCCGCGCGGTGGTCGCCGGCCGGGCCCTGCGCGCCGAGATCGAGGGGGCCGTCGGCCCCCTCCGCTAGCTCGGCTGATTCGCGGCCTGGTCGGCGTTCGTGACCTTGTAGGTCACACCCCCGGCGCCGCCGAAGGCGACGAAGAACGCCAGGATCGCGGTGATCCATTGACTCATGGTGATCGTGCCGAGCCCGACCTCCTGGCCCTGGAAGGCCGTCAGCAGCGAGGTCAGCGACGCGATGATCCCGCTGATGATCGCCGAGGCCCACGCCTTCTGCTTGCCCATGGTGCTCCTCCTGTCATGTCCTATGTGTATGCCGGCGAGTCAGTCGTCCGCCGGAAGCGGCGCTTGTAGTCGTCGAAGTCCCACGGTGCCCGCTGCCCGTCGCCGTCGAGGAACAGGGCGGCGGCCTCCCGGCCGCGATCGAACAACATCTCGGCGGTGCTGCGGCTCAGATCGAAGTCCGTGGCGCTCACCCCGTTGGTGTCCACGACGATGGTCCGGGCGATGACATCCGGCCGTACGGTCTGCAGCCGGTCGTAGAACCCGGTCATCGTCGCCAACATCGCCCGGGACAGCGAGACGACGCCGTCGATCCGGTGCACTGTGGACGCTCCCGGAACCCCGGACAGCTTGATACCGAAGGTCGGCCAGCGTGGCTCGACGTCTTCCCGGTCGAACACGCCGATCGGGAAGTTCGACAGCAGGCCGCCGTCGACCAGCCAGGCTTCCTGCCCGGAAAGCAGGTCCGGGCAGCGGGCGGGCCGGAAGTAGTACGGGATGGCGGTCGACGCGCGTACGGCGTCGGCCACCGAGGCCTCGCCCGGGTCCACGCCGAACCGCTCGCGATATTCCCACGGCAGCCGGACGAGGCGTCCCGCCGACAGGTCCGAAGCCATCGCGACGAACCGGAATCGCCGGTCCGGGTCGTCCTGCAGGCCCGACGCGGCCCCGCCGTCGTTCAGGGGAAGGTCGGCGAAGGTCTCGACGCCGGCCTCCTGCAGGCACTCGGCCACCCAGGAGCGCAGCGCGTCGCCCTTGCACCAGCCCTTGAACGCCAGCACGGCGGCGAGGGCGCCGAGGGGTCCGAGCCGGCCGATCAGCGGCGGCGTATCGCGGAACCGGCGGTAATCGACGGCCTGCATCATGTCCCGCAGCCGGGTCCCCGGGATGCCGGCGGCGACGAGGCAGCCGACCAATGATCCCGCGGAGGTGCCGGCCACCTTCCGGAAGCGGTAGCCGCGTTCCTCGAGCATCGACACGGCGCCCGCCAGCGCGACGCCTTTGACTCCGCCGCCCTCCAGGACGAGGTCGGCGTTCAGTTGGTTGGTCATGGCAACTCCCCGCTCTGCGTCGGGCCGGCGGTCGCGACCCACGAGGGCAGAGCGCTCAGGCCGGCCCGTGATACGTCCGCGCGGCCGGTATTTGGGTGGCGTTCGGGCGCTCTGGCTTCAGTGAGGAACGGAGGCGATGGTGATGCCGCGTCTGGAGATCGCCCTCGAGGAGGGGTTCGACGGTGAGCCGGTGGTCGTTGCGATCGACGGCGAGGTGGTGCTCGACGAGCCCGCCGTACGGACCCGGCGGCAGATCGGGCTTGCCGCCTCGATCGTCGTCGACGCGCCGCACCGGTGCCGGGTGGAGGCCCGGATCGCCGACTCGGGATCGGTCGCCGGGCTCGACGTCGACGTCGACGTGACGCCTCACATCTGGTTTTCGCACGGACCCGGCGGTCTCATCGCGACCGCCGGCGCCGCTTCCCACCGCTACGCCTGATCACCCTCGGCGCCCGGCCGAAACAAGGAGGAACCACATGTCCATCGATGAGAAGACCGAACTGACCAGCTACGACATGATGCGGCTGTCAGCGCCGCCGGACGCCCTGGACCGGCCCGCGGACGACCCGGACGAGGCCGCGATTCCGTTCCCGTTCCCGCTGCTGCGCCGCAGTGGGGTGTACATCCGCCGCCCGTTCCTGCCGCCGCGGCCCGCCGCGGACGAAACCCCGGGCGACGAGGCCGCCGGGGCCATCCTCACGACGCACGAGGAACTCCGCGTCGACGTGGACGGCCTGCACCCGACCATGACAGTCAGCGGCACGATCTCGCGCCTGTTCGGCGGGCGGCTGACCTGGATCGCGCGCGTCACGTGGGATCCGGCGCGCAAGGGCTACGCGGGTCCGATCAGCTATCGCGACGGAGCGGCCGCGCTCGAGCCGCGCACCGACGTCTTCGTCACGGTGTCCGGCGGTTGGTGGCCGTTCGGCGCCCCGCGGGTCGCCACTGTCGTCTACTCCGGTGGCGGGTTGCCGGACTCGCGCCGGCAGTACCCGTATGCCCGATCGGCGTTCCGCACGGTCGGCATCGAATACGACTGCGCCAGCGACGCCACCGCGGTCACCGAGTACGACCTCCGGTCGCACCCCAACCGCCCGGCCGACCTGCCCGACCAGGTGCTGACGATCGAGGGTGCCTACTCGAGGCTGGGCATCAAGATGGCCAAGTCCGGTGGCGACAACATCATCCCGGTCGCCGCCGCCGGTGCGAACGCCACCTGGTCGGACATCGAGATGCACGACGCCATGGTGACGCACTGGTCGAAGTGGGCCGACGTCCCGCAGTGGCAGGTGTGGACGCTCTTCGCCGGCCAGCACGACATGGGCCAGGGCCTCGGCGGCATCATGTTCGACGACATCGGCAGCGCCCAGCGACAGGGCTGCGCGGTCTTCAGCAATTCCTTCATCTCCGAGCCGCCGGCGGGTGACCCGGACGCGGCCGCGGCCGTGCAGCGGCTGCGGTTCTGGACCGCGGTGCACGAGGTCGGGCACAGCTTCAACCTGGCACATTCGTGGCAGAAGTCGCTGGGTACCGCGTGGGTTCCGCTCGCCGACGAGCCCGAGGCCCGCAGCTTCATGAACTACCCGTACTTCGTCAACGGCGGCAGCGACGCGTTCTTCGCCGACTTCGCGTACCGCTTCAGTGACGACGAGTTGCTGTTCCTGCGGCACGCGCCGGAGCGGCTGGTGCAGCAGGGCGCCGCGCCCTGGTTCGATCACCACGCCTTCGAGCAGGTACGGCAGGCGTCCGCGCGCACTCTCACGCTGACGCTGCGGGTCAACCGGCCGACGGCCCGCTTCGCCGCGCTGGAGCCGGTGGTGGCGGAGGTCAAGTTTCAGAACACCTCGCCGGTGCCGCAGGTCGTGGACCGCAACGTCCTCCTGGGCGACGGCCTGACCGTCGTGATCAAGGGCGATCGACGCGAGGCCCGTTCCTGGGCACCGTTCGCCCGCTACTGCCTCCGGCCGGAGCCGCAGATTCTCCAGCCGGGCGAGTCGTTGTACGCCCCGGTGTTCCTGTGGGCCGGCCGCAACGGCTTCGATCTCGCCGAGCCGGGCCGCTACTCGGTGTACGCGGCCCTGTCGACGCCCGCCGGCGACGTCCTGTCCGCGCCGCTGCGGCTGGAGATCCTCCCGGCGGAGACCCGTGAGGTCGACCGGCTCGCCCCCGACGTGCTGACCGAGGAGGTCGGGCGGGTGCTCGCGTTCGGCGGCAGCCGAGGTGGCTCGACGGCCCTGGATCGTGCCAACGAGGTGCTCTCGGAGGTGGTGGAGCGGCTGCCGTCGTCACCGCTCGGCGTGCACGCGGCCGCCGCCCTCGGCAGCGTCGCGGCGGCCCCGGGACGGGTTCTGGTCGGGGTGGGATCCGAGCAGCGGTTCGACGTGGTCGGTGCCGATCCGGACGCGGCGCGGACGCTGCTCGCTACCGCGTACGCGGATCTGCCGAAGGCGGCCGACACGCTCGGGCACATCCGCCTGACGCAACAGGCCGTGGTCAACGCCGAGGCGCTGGCGGCAACCGGCGCATCGGCCGAGGGGGCGCAGATCGCCGGCGAGCTCGCGACCACGCTGCGCAGCCGCGGCGTTCGCCCGGCGGTGGTGGCCCGGGTCGAGGCCGTCGCGGAAAACCTCGCGCGGTAACCCGGCCGCCCGGCCGCTCCGACCCGTGGTCGGAGCGGCCGGCGTCGCCGATCGGAGCGGTGGGCGGTCGGGGCGGCCGACTCAGGTACGCGTGCGGGCCGGGCCGCCCGCGCCGATGCAGACGAACCCGGACGCGGTCGCCAGCGCCCGCTCGTCGCCGACGGCTTCGCGTTGCGCCGCGGCGAGCGCTTCGGCGGCCGGCTCGCCGACGGCCAGGCGCCGGTGCAGGGCGGACATGAGCGACGCGGTCTGCGCGTCGAGCACCGGAAGGACCGACGCCACCACCTGCGCCGCGCCGAGCGAGATGAACGTCGCGCTCAGGCCCAGCAACTCGTTACCGGTCGCCACGACACCGCGCCCGCTGTCGCAGGCCGCGAGCACGACGGTGTGCGGCACCCGGTCGAGCCGCTCGAGGTCGTAGATCATCAGTGGCCCGTCGGCGAACCGCAGCGACGAGAACAGGGGATTGTGCTGGTGGGCGGTGCCGTGCGCGGCCAGGTGAGCCAGCGCCGCGTCGTCCAGCGCGCCGGTAACCGTGGACACCGTCGCGTTCGACCCGAGCAAGGGCTCCGCGCCGTAGAGCTTCGCGACGGCCAGCGCCTCGGCCTCCGCGCCCGGCAGGTCTGGTCCCGCGCACACCGCCACGTGGCCGTCCGGCGCGGGCTCTTGCGCGACGGCGCGGGCCCACAACATGGCGGACGGCGCGATGGCCACCGCCCGCCCGGCGCACGAAGGCAGCAACGCCCAGGGCAACCACTGGAGCGGTCCCGTCGGCAGCAGGACCAGCGGACGGTCGGCTGTCTCGGCGAGCGGACGAAGGATCAGCCGGTCGAGCCGGTGGGCCGCGTCGCGGACCAGCGCCATCGCCGCGGCCCGGTCGTCGCGGGCGGTGGCGGCGCTCGCGAGCCGGCCCAGCCCGAACGGCAACCGGCGAACGAGATCAAGGACCTCGCCGGTCGCGCCCAGGCGGTGATGACGTACCCGGCCTGCCGTCATCGTCACCGCGTGCAGCTCCGGGCCGCACTCGATGAACTCGATCAACGCGCGCTCGCCGAGGCGGCCGGCGACGGTCGTGGCCGACGGCACGACGGCCGCCCGAGCGGCGGATCCCTGCCGTGACCGCCGGACGTGGTCGCGGACCTTACCCTCCAGCGCGACCTGCCGCTGGACGAGGGCAGTCACGGGTTTGCCCGCTTTGCGCCGCTGGAGGATCTCGACGGCGACGAACCGCAGGTCGGCCAGGTCCGTGGCGAGCACGTCGTCGTCCGGTGGCCGGACGGGACGGTGCAGCAAGTGGACGGCGCGCCCCAGCTCGGCCCACTCCCAGATGCCGAGGGGACGGCCGCGCCGGATCGCGACCTCCAGGCCGAGCTGGACCAGGTCGGCGCGGTGCCCGGCGGCGTAGGCGCGCAGGTCGGTGGCGCCGACGGTCGCGGCGTGGTCGCCGAGCACCGCGAGGCCGGCGCGAACCGCGCGGGTCGCTCCGCCCGGGTCGTCGCGGATCAAGCGACGCGTCGCCTCGGCGTACCACCCGCGGGCCCGCAGGAGGGCCGGACCGCGCCGGCGGGCCAGCGCCGCGATGACCAGATGCCGCTGTGCGGCCTCCGGCTGGCGCTTGGCGCCAGAGACGCGGGCGGCGAGTAGCCGACCTTCCAGCGCCAGCAGGGGCCAGCGCAGATGCGGCACGGCTTCGACGGCACGTTCGACGGCGGACAGCGAGAGAGCCTGTGCCGGGCCGCTGCCCTCGCGGATCGTCAAGACGATGAGCCGGGCCAGCGGGACCCAGTCGGCCCGGTCCTGCCGCACGAACTCGCGCAGTGCGCGGCGGGCCTGTGCCAGCGCGAGGGCGAGGTCGCCGTCGACTGCGGCGACCCGAGCCAGCAGGAGGCGCACCTCGGGCAGCCCGAGCCTGCTGCGCGTGCGCTCGAACTCCGCCACCGCCCGTTCGGCCGTCGCCCGGGCCTCCGAGATCAGCCGGGCCGACAGGAGCAGGTCGGTGCGGTCGGCCAGCAGCGGGCCGAGCTGCGCCCCCAGGCCGCCGATGATCCGTTCGGCCTCGTCGAAGTGCCGCAGGGCGGCCGGGATGTCGCCGCGCAGCGACTGGACGAAGCCCAGGTTGGCAAGCGCATAGCCGATCTGCAGGTCGAGACCGAGCCTGCGGCACAGCCGCACCGCCTCGTCGAGGGCGGCGAGGGCGGCGGCGGATTCACCGCGCTGGGCATGCAGCACGCCCCGGTTGAAGACCACCCGCTGCACCCAGAGGTCGTCGCCGGCCCGGCGCAACGGCGGCAGGGCCTCGCGGTAGCGGTCAAGGGCGTCGTCCAGCTTCCCCAGCTGGTGCAGGATCGCGCCCTCCTGGGCACGCGCCCGTGCCCCCTCGACGTGATCGAGGCGCTGGACGGCCGAGCGGATCTCGCGCAACGCGTCACCGGGGCGGCCGCGCAGGTTCAGGGCGTACGCGAGCGTCATCTGCGCCTCGGCGCCGAGCCGGGGCAGCGCAGCGGTCCGGGCGAGGTCGACCGCCCGTCGAAGGTGGCGCAGCGCGCTGTCCAGATCTCTGTGGTGGATCGCCGCGAGCCCGCGCGCCCGCTCGGCGATCACCGTCGCCGCGGGGTCGCCGGTGCGACCGGCCAGCCCCAACGCCCGGACGGCGAGATCGTCGGCACGCTCCGGGTCGGCTTCGGCGACTCGCAGCGCTTCCTCGGCTGTCTCACGTGCGTCCGTCGGTGCCACGACTCCCAGGGTGAACGCAGCTGGGCCTCATTTACAACCAGGGGTATCTGTCGTTGTTCTGCCTCCTCTGTACGCGTAGAACTGTCTGCAGGCATCGCCGGAAAGGGTGAGCCCACCATGGACTACGAAAGAAGACCGACGGTTGATCTCCAGAAGGGCAACGAGATCGTCGTTGACCAGGATCACGTCCGGTTGGTCGGCAACGAACTGACCAACTTCGGCGTCGCGGTGACCGAGGAGGAAGTGGACAGCCGGCTCGGCCTGGGGCGGCTGACCCTGACCGGTGCGGCGGTCTCGGCCGACGAGGCGACCTCCGACCCCGGAATCTCCGACGTCGTGCGGTCGTACTGGACGAAGGCGCTGGAGTCGATCGTTGCCGGCGGTGGCCCGCCGCCGACCAATCTCGACGTCTGTCTCTCCGCGTTGCGGTCGCGATTCGCCGACGAATACGGCGGCTGGATTCCGACCATGGGCAAGAACCGCGACATCTCCGACATCGAGGGGCTGCCGTACATCAGCGGCGGGGGCGCGAGCAAGGTCCCCGAGCTGTCGTCTGCCCCCACGCTGGGGCGGGCGGGATCGCCGGAGGGCGCCGGCGTCCGGGTCGGCATCGCCGACACGCCGATCTTTCCGCACCCGCAGCTCGCCGGCAGGTACAAGAACCTCGGCGAGGAGTTCCACCCCGACGACGAGGTGCGGCCCGCCGCCGGCCACGCGACCTTCATCGCGGGGCTGGTGTTGCAGCGCGCACCGGGTGCGTCGCTGCTCGTCCGGTCGGTGCTCGACCGCCGTGCGCTCGGCACCAGCTGGGGTGTCGCCACCTCCCTGATGTGTTTCCTCGACGAGGAGAACAGGGTGGACGTGATACCGCTCGCGTTCGGCACCTATGCCCGGGACGGCCGGCCGCCGCTGGTGCTGGCCCGCGCCGTGGAGCGGTTGGCGCCGCACACCGTCGTCCTCGCCGCCGCTGGAAACCACGGCGAAGAGGAACCGCCGGAGCTGGCCGAGCCGGGGCAGCTCACCAACCGGACAGTGGTTTACCCCGGCGGGAACGACGGCGTCTATGCGGTCGCCGCCGCCGAAACCAACGGTAAGCTCGCCTCCTTCAGCCCGCCGTTGCTGCCGTGGTTCCAGCTCAGCGCGCCCGGCGTCAACGTGCAGAGCCTCTACCTCTACGGGCCGGTGCTCACCAATCCGTACGAGCAAGCGCCCTATTTCACGGGCTCGGCCTGCTGGAGCGGATCGTCGTTCGCCGTCGCGACGGTCGCCGGAGAGATCGCCAAGCGGACCGTCCCGGGTCACCGGACCGCCCACGAAGCACTGGCCGACCTCCTCGCCGGAAAGGCGTGCGAGGACGGGATCCGCCCGGTTTGAACCCAAGCCGGCATCGCAGCCGGGCCCTCAGGACCGGAAAGGAACCGCAGATGCACCTACGCGGTGACGATCCACTGGAGACGCTGGTCGAACGGGCCCGGCGCGGTGACCGGGCGGCCTGGAACGAGATCGTGAAACGGTTCGCGCCTTTGGTCTGGTCGATCAGTCTGCGCATGGGCCTCGCCCGCCCCGACGCCGAGGACGTCTGCCAGGGCGTGTGGATGCGACTGGTGGAGCAGCTCGACAAGATCCGGCAACCGGCCGCGCTGCCGGGGTGGCTCGTCACCACCACCCGCCACGAATGCGAGCGGGTGATGCGCCAGGCCCGGCAGCGCAAGCTCGTGGAACACCGCGCCATCTGGGAACAGGAGTTGACGACGATCGACTTCGACCCGGGAAAGGGCGTACTGGCGGCGGAGCAGCAGCAGGCCCTGCGCATGGCCTTCGTGGAGCTGCCGCCGGCTTGCCGGCGGCTGCTCCTGCTGCTGCTCCACGATCCTCCGCTGCCGTACGCCGAGATCGGAGAGAAGATGGGCAGGCCGGTGGGAAGCATCGGGCCCAGCCGGGCCCGCTGCCTCGACAAGCTTCGTCGCCATCCGGCCGTTCACGGTTTGATCGGCGCCACGGAGCAAGGCGCAGGGCAGGGGGCCGACGATGGATGACCGGTGGCAGGACGACGAGCAGTTGCTCGCGGCGCTCGGCGAGGCGCTGCGCGAGGCGGAGGCGGTGCCGGCCAGTGTCATCGCGTTCGGTGAGGCGGCCTACGACTGGCTGACGATCGATGCGGAGCTGGCGATGCTGATGTACGACTCGGCAGTCGATCCGGCGTCCGGCCCGACCGCCGAACCAGCGCTCGTCCGCGCGGAGGCCGCCCCGGTACGGGCGCTCCGGTTCCAGGCTCAAGCGGCGGCGATCGTCCTCGAGGTGACGGACGACGCGCTCGTCGGCCAGATCCTGCCGCCCCAGCCGGCCGACATCTCGCTGACCGGCGCGGTGGGCCCGGGCGTCGACATCGAAGCCGACGACCTGGGCTACTTCGTGTTCCGCCCGGTTCCGCGGGGATCCTTCCGGCTGCGGTGTCGCGTCCGTTCCGGTCCCGAACTGCTCACCAGCTGGTTCCAGCTGTAGGGGGTGTCTCACCGCTAGGCTCTCCATCATGGACGGTACAGCGGTGGTCATCGGGGCGGGCATGGGCGGGCTCGCTGCGGCGCGCGTGCTCAGCCGGCGGTACGCGCAGGTCACGGTGCTCGACCGGGACACCCTGCCGGCGGGCGGCGAGCCCCGGCGTGGGGTCCCGCAGAGCGCGCATGGGCACATCCTGCTGATCTCCGGGCTGCGTGAGCTGGCGGGGCTCTTCCCGGGCCTCGACGATGAGCTGGTCGAGCGCGGTGCCAGCCGCTTCGACCTGGGCACCGGCCTGTGCAACTACCGGTTCGGACGGCGGCGGATCAGCTCACCGGCCGGGCAGGACCTGACCTCGGTGAGCCGGCCGCAGCTGGAGGCGGTGATCCGCGAACGCGTCGCCACCGAGCCGAATGTGACGATCCGCGACGGCGTGACGGTGTCGGCGCTGACCGGCACCGCCACCGCGGTGACCGGGGTGGTGCTCGACAGCGGCGAGACCGTCGCCGCCGACCTGGTCGTGGACTGCTCCGGGCGCAGCAGCCGCTCCGACCGATGGCTGGCCGAGCTGGGCCTACCCACGCCACGGCAGCTCGAGGTCGAGATCGGCGTCGCGTACACCACCCGGGTCTACCGGCGTGGGAGCGACGAGTTGGAGGGCTGGCGGGCGGCGATCGTGGTGCCCGAGCCGCCGCACGAGAAGCGGGCCGGGCTGGTGCTGCCGATCGAGGACGACCGGTGGCTGGTGGCGGTGGGAGGCTGGCACATCGACCCGGTGCCCAGCGACGTGGCGAGCTTCGAGGCGTACGCGCGGAGCCTGCCCGACCCCATCGTGGCGAACCTGATCACGCGGGCCGAGCCGCTCGGCGAGCCGATCCCGTACCGTTTCCGGTCCAGCCGCCGGCGGCTCTTCGAGGAGCTGGACCAACTGCCGGCCGGGTACGTCACCGTCGGCGACGCCGTCTGCAGCTTCAACCCGATCTACGGGCAGGGCATGACCGTCGCCGCGATGGCGGCGGTTGCGCTCGGCGAGGCGCTGGACCGGCACGGCTCGGTGACGCCCGACGCCGCGCGCGACTACTACCGGGCCGCCGCCGGGCTGATCGCCGTGCCCTGGCGGTTCGCGGTCGGCAACGATTTCGCGTATCCGGAGACGGCCGGGCCGCGACCCCGCGGCGTCGGCCTCACCAACTGGTATTCCAAGCGGCTCGGCGTCGCGTCGCAGGTGTCGCCCGAGCTGAGCCGGGTCTACCTCGGCGTGCAGCAGTTGCTCGCGCCGCCGAGTGAGTTGCTCAAGCCGGCGGTCATCGCCAGGGCGCTGCGGCTCGGTGGCCGGCGCAACGGCCGCGCCAAGTAGCTAGCGGGGCAACTCCTTGGCGATGACCTTGGACAGCTCCCGGAACGCCTTGCCGCGGTGGCTGATCGCGTCCTTCTCCGCCGGGCTCAGCTCGGCGTTGGTGCGGCTCTGGCCCTCGCCGAGGAAGATCGGGTCGTAGCCGAACCCGCCGGTGCCGCGCCGCGAGCGCAGGATCGAGCCGCGCTGCTTGCCCTCGACCAGATGCTCTCGGCCGTTGGGCAGCACGAGCACCGCCGCGCAGACGAAGGCGCCGCCACGATACTCGTCCGGGACGTCGCCGATCTGGGCCAGCACCAGCTCCAGGTTGGCCTGGTCGTCGCCGTGCCCGCCGGCCCAGCGGGCGCTGAACACGCCCGGCATGCCGTTGAGCGCGTCCACGGCCAGCCCCGAGTCGTCCGCGACGGTCGGCAGGCCGGTGCGCGAGGCACCCTCGCGCGCCTTGATCAGCGCGTTCTCGCCGAAGGTCAGGCCGGTCTCGGGCACGTCCGGATAGTCCGGAAACGCGCCGATCCCGACCAGGTCGACGCTGCCGGAGCCGAGCGCGTAGTCGAGGATGCGCTGCAGCTCGACCAGCTTCTTCTGGTTAGCCGTCGCCAGCAGCAGGCGGGCGCTCATGCTGCCAGGGCCTTCTGCTGCGCGGCGGCCAGCTCGGCGCAGCCGAGCACACCGAGGTCGAGCAGCGCGTCCAACTGGTCGCGGCGGAAAACGTTGGCCTCGCCGGTGCCCTGCACCTCCACGAAGTCGCCCTCGCCGGTGCAGACCACGTTCATGTCCACCTCCGCGGCGACGTCCTCGAGGTACATCAGGTCCAGGCGGGGCTCGCCGTCGATGACGCCGACGCTGACCGCCTGGATCGAGCGGTGCATCACCGCGGCCGGCTTACCCGCCAGCGACTTGCGGTCGGCCAGCCAGTTCACCGCGTCGTGCAGCGCGACGTACGCGCCGGTGATGGCCGCGGTCCGGGTGCCGCCGTCGGCCTGCAGCACGTCGCAGTCCAGCACGATCGAATTCTCGCCCAGCGCCTTGAGGTCGATGCAGGCCCGCAGGCTGCGCCCGATCAGCCGGGAGATCTCCTGGGTGCGGCCGCCGACCTTGCCCTTGACGCTCTCCCGATCGCCCCGGGTGTTCGTCGCGCGCGGCAGCATCGCATATTCGGCGGTCACCCAGCCCAGGCCGGAGCCCTTGCGCCAGCGCGGCACGCCCTCGGTCACGCTGGCGGTGCAGAGCACCCTGGTGTCGCCGAATTCGACGAGCACCGATCCTTCCGGATGGATGCTCCACCGGCGGGTGAGGGTCACGGGTCGGAGTTGGCCGGGCTCTCGGCCGTCGGGTCGCGCCATGCCAAGAGCCTAGGCCGATGGCCGTTACAGCGCGTCGCCGGGTGCCGTCGCCCAGGCACTGGACGCGGCAGCGGCGACCGCCGGCACCGCCGGCCGCAGCGCCCGCGGCGGCACCGACTGCCGGGCCAGGACCGCTGAGCTGCGGCCATGCGGCAGGGCGCCGTGGGCCCGCAGGAAACCCTCGACGGCCTGCGGCCAGCCGAACAGCTCGGCGCGGGCCCGGGCGGCCGCCCGGCGCTCGTTCTCGGGACGGTCCATGAGGCTTCGGACGCCCTTGGCGAAGTCCTCCGGGGTCCCGGGCACGGCCACCCCGGCGTCGCCGACGACCTCGGGCAGCGCGCTGGCGGCGTTGACCACCACGGGCGTGCCGCAAGCCAGCGCCTCCAGCGCGGCGAGCCCGAAGGTCTCCACCGGTCCCGGCGCCACGGCCACGTCGGCGCTGGCCAGCAGCGCCGCGACGTCGTCACGATCGGTGATGTGCCCGGCGAACCGCACCGGCAGCCGGGCCGCGCGGTAGGCCAGCGCCGCGCGGCGGGAGCCGTCGCCGGCCAGCGCCAGCACAGCGGGGATCTTGGCGGCGCGCAGCGCGGCGATGGTGTCGACGGCCAGCTCGGGACGCTTGTCGGCGGACAGCCGGCTGCAGTAGACGACCAGCAGTTCCTCCGGCCGGGCGTAGCGGGACCGGACCGCCGCGTCGGCCCGGCTCGGGTGGAACTGGCGCAGGTTGACCCCGAGCGGGACCTCGACCAGGTTCGGCACGCCGAGGCGACGGAACTCGGCCGCGGCGAACGCCGTCGTGCAGACGATCTGGTCGAAGACCTCGGCCGTACGCCGGTTGAGCCGGTCGGCGAGCGAGTCGCGCAGCGGCATGCCCCAGACGCCGAGCAGGCCGGCCAGGCTCTCGTGAGAGACCATCATCGACCCGACCCCGCGCTCCCGGGCCCAGCGGCCCGTCCAGCGCAGCGTGGCCCGGTCGGAGACCTCGATGCGGTCCGGCTGCAGCCCGTCCAGCAGGCCGGTCAGCTCACGCCGGCCGGCCAGCACGCGGTAGCCGCCGGTGCGCGGCACCCGGTGGCCCGGCAGCGTGATCACCCGGCCCTGGTCGGTCATCTTGTCGGAGCGTTCCCGCCCCGGGACGATGAGGATCGGCTCGTGGCCGGCCCGCAGGTATCCCTCGCCGAGGTTACGCAACGCGGTGCGCAGCCCGCCCGAACGAGGTGAGACGAAGTTCGCCAGTCGGACGATGCGCAGCCCGCCCATTGATCGACCGGTCATGCTGGGCACTCCACGATAAGGGCACTCCAAGGTCACTTCGAGGTCGGTGGTCCGCTCGTGCCGTCCCCTCGGCAAGCTCAGAGATCGTAGCGGGCTCCGGGGCGGACGACCTCCACCGGACCCGTGAAGGCGGCGCACGCGGCCTCCACAGTAGAGGCCTCGCTCCCCCAGGCGGTCACCAGATGGGTCAGCAACAGTTTGCCGACGTCCGCCTTGGTGGCCGCCGCGCCCGCCTCACCACCGGTCAGGTGCAGGTCAGGCGGGTTGGCCACGCCGTCGAGGTAACTCGCCTCACACAAGAACAGGTCCGCACCCTGCGCCAGGCGCAGCAGGGCGTCGCACGGCGCGGTGTCCGATGAGTACGCGAGCACCCGGCCGTTGTGCTCGACCCGGACCCCGTACGTCTCGATCGGATGGTTGACCCGGTCGGCGGTCACGGTGAACGGGCCGATGGGGAAAGTGCCCGGCTGCAGCCCGTAGAACGTGTAGACGTCGTCGACAGGCTCGTTGTCGGCGCTGTAGGCCGCGGAGATGCGCTCCGCCGCGCCCAGCGGGGCATAAACCGGCAGCGGCGGCAGCGGGCCCTCCGGGGCGTAGCGGCGCACCACCACGTAGGTGCAGGCGTCCAGCATGTGGTCGCAGTGCAGGTGGGTCAGCAGGATCGCGTCGACCGCACCGATGCCCGCATACCGCTGCAGCGCCGACAAGGATCCGGACCCGAAGTCGATCAGCAGCCGGAAACCCTCTGCCTCGACGAGGTAGGCGGAACAAGCCGACTCGGGGCCGGGAAAACTGCCGGCACAGCCGAGAACGGTCAGTCGCATACGGGTTCCTCTGGTTCACGCTCGGTCGTCCACTCGCCCAAGACCACTGCTCCTTGAAAGTCCTTTGCCCCCAGGAATCGGTCCTTGGTCGAGACGGCAGACCAGTCAATCACGCTGCGCAGCCTACGCCGGGACCAGCGCGTCAGGTAAACGTCTGATCGATTTGTCGCCAAATCGACAACCGAGGTCACACCCACCGTGACCTGCATCATTATCCCATCCGTTACGCCCCGTGAGTCGCATTCGTTGCACTCGGTGAAGGGACTACACCGGGCAAAGCGGAGGAGCGCAGTGGCGACGACGGGTGTGCAAGAGCCGAGACGAACGCGCGTACCGATGCAGGACTCCCCGGCCCCGGACGTGGTTCCGTTCGGCTGGGAACCCGCGGCGGCCGGCGAGGTGGACGAGGCCGACGGCGACGTCCTCTTCCGCTTCCCCACCCCGGACGACCCGGCACCGGGCACCCGGCGGCTGCTCGCCATGTCGCTCTACGCGTCGCTGCTCGGCCTGGCCGGCGTCGGCATCGGCATCCGCGGCCTGGTCTCGCAGATCGGCGGCGGGGCGCCCGGCTGGTACGTGCCAGTGCTGGCCTTCCTGGGCATGGTCAGCGTGGCGCTGTCGGTGGGCGCGTTCCTCTCCATCCACCGGCGGGTGCTGCCCTGGGTGCTGCTGCTGAGCGCGGCGCTGCCGCTGATCGCGGACATCATGCTCGCCGTGGCCTCCTGAGGCCGCCCCGGCTGCTCATGCCAGGCAGGCGGATGAGCTGAGCAGGCGGGGTGGGCCGACCACCCCGCCTCGTGCTCAGGCCCAGAGCTGGCCCTCGAGCGCCTCCTCGGCCTCGGCCAGGGTGCCGCCATAGGCGCCGGTGGAGAGGTATTTCCAGCCGCCGTCGCAGATCACGAACGCCACGTCGGCGCGCTGGCCGGCCTTGACGGCCTCGTGCGCCACCGCCAGCGCCGCGTGCAGTATCGCGCCGCTGGAGAAGCCGGCGAAGATGCCCTCGACCTCGACGAGCTGCCGGGTACGCAGCACCGCGTCCCGGGTGCCGACCGAGAAACGCCTGTTCAGCACGGTCGCGTCGTAGAGCTCCGGCACGTAGCCCTCGTCGATGTTGCGCAGGCCGTACACCAGCTCGCCGTACCGCGGCTCCGCGGCGATGATCTGGATGCCCTCGACCTTCTCCCGCAGGAACCGGCCGGTGCCCATCAGCGTGCCCGTGGTGCCCAGGCCCGCCACGAAGTGGGTGATGGTCGGCAGGTCGTGCAGCAGCTCCGGCCCGGTGGTCTCGTAGTGGGCGCGGGCGTTGGCCGCGTTGCCGTACTGGAAGAGCATGACCCAGTCCGGGTGCTCCGCCGCGATCTGCTTCGCCGTCGCGACGGCCTGGTTGGAGCCGCCGGCAGCCGGCGAGAAGATGATCTCCGCGCCGTACATCCGGAGCAGTTGCACCCGCTCGGAGGAGACGTTCTCCGGCATCACGCAGACCAGCCGGTAGCCGCGCAGCTTGGCCACCATGGCCAGCGAGATGCCGGTGTTGCCGCTGGTCGGCTCCAGGATGGTGTCGCCGGGGCGCAGGCGGCCGGACTCCTCCGCCTCGCGCACCATGAACAGCGCCGGGCGGTCCTTGATGCTGCCGGTCGGGTTGCGGTCCTCGAGCTTGGCCCAGAGCCGCACCGGCGGCGCCCCCTCGGGCACCGTCGGCGACAGCCGGGGCAGGCCGACCAGCGGCGTGCCCCCGCAAGCGTCCAGCAGGCTCTCGTAGCGAGCCATGGCGGCTAGCGGCCCAGTAGGGCCGCCGCGGCGGCGAAGCCCAGCGCGCCGCCGGCCACGGCCGGCAGGATGGTGACGGAGTCGCCGTCGTTCAGCTTCGCGTCGAGCGCGCCCAGGAAACGGACGTCCTCGTCGTTGACGTACACGTTGACGAACCGGTGCAGGCCGCCCTCGGGCGTGAGCAGCCGGCCCTTGAGGCCCGAGTGCTTGGCGTCCAGGTCGTCGATCAGGCCGGAGAGGGTGGCGCCGGCGCCCTCGATGACCTTCGAGCCACCGGTGTAGCTGCGCAGGATGGTCGGAACGCGAACTTCGATAGCCATGACTGTGATGCTCCTAGTAAAGAGAAGTCGAGAGAGTTCGGGGGCAGGGTCGTCAGAGGTCGCGTCAGCGACACTCGTAATAGACCGACGCGGGGCTCTGCCCGAACATGTACGACTGGACGGCGAAGCCGTCCGCACTCCCACTCACGCGTCCACCGTCGCATCCACGATGTTGACCTCTTCTTCGGTCACCACACCGTCCACGATACGGAACGAACGAATCTCCTCGGTGCCCGGCTCGCGCGTCGACACCAGAAGGTAATGCGCGTCCGGCCAGCCCGCGATGTCGGCGTCGGTCCGGGACGGATATGCCTCGGTCGCGGTGTGCGAGTGGTAGATGACAACGGCTTCCTCGTCGTTGTCGTCCATCTCGCGCCAGACGCGGAGGTATTCCATCGAGTCGAACTCGTAGAACGTCATCGAGCGGGCCGCGTTGTCCATCGCGATGTGCCGCGTCGGCAGGTCGCTGCCGACGGGCCCGGCGACGACCCCGCAGGCCTCGTCGGGGTGGTCCCGGCGGGCGTGGGCGACGATCGCGTCGACGATCGCGCTGTCGATGGTCAGCACACCGTTCACATTACCGTGACAGCGCGCCGGACCGGGCGTGGCAGTGCTCACGCGCGTAGCCGTCGCCGGCAGGGGTACGAAAGCGGCATGAAGCAACGTGCCATCGGAAATGTCCAGGTCGGCGCCGTCGGACTCGGCGGCATGCCGATGTCCATCGAGGGGCGCCCCGACACCGGCCGCTCGGTCCGGACCATCCACGCCGCGCTCGACGCCGGCGTGACCCTGATCGACACGGCCGACGCCTACCACCTCCATGCCGACGAGGTCGGGCACAACGAGACGCTGATCGCGCAGGCGCTGGCGAGCTGGGGCGGCGACGCCTCCGGTGTGCTGGTCGCCACCAAGGGCGGCCACCTGCGCCCCGGCGACGGCTCGTGGACCGTCGACGGCTCCCCGGCGCACCTGCGCAGGGCCGTCGAGGGCTCACTCAAGCGGCTCGGCGTCGACGCGATCGGCCTCTACCAGTTCCACCGCCCCGACCCGGCAGTCCCGTACGCGGACTCCGTCGGCACCCTGGGTGAGCTGCTCGCCGAGGGCAAGATCCGGCAGGCCGGCATCTCCAACGCGAACGTGGGACAGATCCGTCAGGCGCGGGAGATCCTCGGCGAACGGTTGGTATCGGTGCAGAACCAGTTCTCCCCGGCGTTCCGCTCCTCGGAGGACGAACTGCGCCTCTGCGACGAACTGGGCATCGCCTTCCTGCCGTGGTCGCCGCTGGGCGGGAGCAGCCGGGCCGCCGAGCTGGGTAGCAGGTTCGCCGGATTCGCCCAGGTCGCCGCCGCGCACGGGGTCAGCCCGCAGCGGGTGACGCTGGCGTGGATGCTGGCCAGGAGCGAGCACGTGATCCCGATCCCGGGCGCCAGCCGGCCGGAGTCGATCATCGACTCGGCGCAGGCGCCGGAGCTCGTGCTGACCGGCGAGGAACTGGCCCGGCTCGACCGGGCCTGACGGGTGTCTAGCGCCGCTCCTCGATCTCCGGGAGCGCGTTGAGCAGGGATTCCTGCAGATATCCCAGGTAGGCGTATACGGAGAGCTGGAAGACCCGGCTCGACGCGGGATCACGCACGACGGCCTCGTCGAGCTCGTCACCGAGGTCGGTGTCGCCCTGGATGTCGAGCCGGGTCCCCATGGCCAGCCGCGCGTCGTTGATCGCCCGCAGCCACGCCTCGGCCTCCTCGCCGTCCAGGCGCACCTCGCTGGGGCCGTCGTCGGGCAGCGCGGCGAGGATCGCCCCGGCCTGGTCGATCTTGCCCGTCTTGATGTCACCCTCGGTGTAGAGGCGGAACTCGGCGGAGTCGTCGGGCCGGTCCGGGTAGATGTCCGGGAAGAGCCGGCCGACCACCGGGTCGGTGTGGTCGAAGCCGTCCATGAGCAGGCCCACGACCTCGCCGGCGACCTTGCGCAGCACACGCACCTCGTCGATGGCGAAGGTGGCCACGCACTGGCTCCCGTTACGTCGGAACATCGTTCAGTTCACCCGCCCACTCACGCTCGATCCACCGTCGCCCACAGACCGTAGCCGTGGAGTTGCGCAGCGTCCATTTCCATCCGTTCGCGCGCACCGGTCGAAACGATCGCCTTGCCCTTGTTATGCACGTCCATCATCAGCTGCTCGGCCCGGTCGTGGCTGTAGCCGAAAAGCTTCTGGAACACCCAGGTCACATACGACATCAGATTGACCGGATCGTCCCAGACGATGGTCACCCACGGCCGGTCATCAGCCGGTACCTCCTCGATCTGCGGCGTCTCTGCGGGAGCGACCTGAGGCAACGCCATGCCCCCCATCGTGCCACGCCGATTCGGGCGGGGGTCGAACCGAGGAGGCCGAGCGCGTCGAAAAGGGCGGGATGACGCAGCCCCGAGACTGCGCCGCGCCCGCGGAAAACACCGCTCACCGGCGCAAACACCGGTTGGGGCCGGCGGCGCCCGGACCCGCCCCGCCAGGCTGAGCCCGGGCAGTCGCGCCGGCACGGCCGAACGGTATGGGACCGGCGCGGAACCGGACAGATGCCGAATTACTCACCGTTTCATCCCGTGTTACTCATTCTCGAACGTGGCACGTGCTGTGACCTGAAGGTGACAGATCTCGATATGCTGACCGGGTGGAGCACTGGGGATTCGTCGGCCGCGCCGACGAGTTGATCCGGCTCACCAGCGCCGCCACGGGACACGCGAACCACGGCCTGATCCTCAGCGGCAGCGCCGGCATCGGCAAGAGCCGCCTGCTGCACGAGGCCGTCGCCGGGCTGTCTCCCGAGCACCACGCGGTCTACTGCGCCGCGGCGAACATCGCCAGCTCGGGGCTGCCGTTCGGCGGGCTGGCCCAGATCCTGCCGGCCGAACCGCCCGCCGGGCTCTCCCCCGCCGGGCTGCTGCGCTGGGCCGTCGACGGGCTGCACGCCGAGTCCGGCGACCGGCCGATGGTGCTGGCCGTCGACGACGCCCACCTGCTCGACCCGCCGTCGGCCGCGCTGGCCCACCTGCTCGTCCGGGAGGGAGCCACCCTGCTCGGCACGCTGCGCACCGCCGAGCCGGTGCCGCCGCCGATCAGCGCGTTGTGGACCGAGGGCCTGGTCGGCCACGCCGAGCTGAACCCGCTGACCGACGGCGAGTCGCGCGAGCTGCTGACGGCGCTGGTGCGCGGGCCGGTCGAGGCGGGCTCCGCGCGGCGGCTCATCCGCCTGGGCGGCGGCAATCCGCTGCTGCTGCGCGAGCTGGTGCTGGCCGCGGTCGGCGGGGGCGAGCTGACCGAGACGTACGGGTTCTGGCGCTGGACCGGCCGGCTCACCCTGGCGCCCAGCCTGGCCGACCTGGTCGGCGCCCGGATCCGCGGGCTCACCCCCGGCGTCCGCGACGTGCTGGAGCTGGTCTCGTTCGGTGAGCCGGTGGGCCTCGCCCTGCTGCTGCGGGTGGCCGCGGCCGCCGACATCGAGGCCGCCGAGGAGCGCGGCCTGCTCCGGGTCGTCGCCGACGAGCGCCGCCGGGAGGTGCGGCTGGCCCACCCGCTCTACGGCGAGGTGGTCCGCCGCCGCTGCCCGGCGACCCGGTCCCGGCGACTGCTCGCCGAGCTCGCCGACCTGGTCGAGGGCGCCGGCGCCCGGCGCCGCGACGATGTGCTGCGGGTCGCGCTCTGGCGGCTCGACTCCGGTACGGCGCAGGACGGCACGCTGCTGCTCGACGCGGCCCGGCAGGCGTTCGGCCGGTTCGACATCGACCTGGCCCGGCGGCTCGCCACGGCCGCTCGCGACGCGGGAGCCGGGTGGGCGGCCGCCGAGCTGCTGGCCACCGTGCTGCTCTTCGCCGACTGCCCGGAGGAGGCGTTGACGGTCCTGGACGAGAACCCGGACGACAACGCCCGCCGGCTCACCGCGCGGGTCGCGGTCGAGTTCTTCGGCCTGGGCCGGGCCGAGGCGGCCGACACCCTCGCCGCGGCCCAGCCGGCCGACCCGGCGGAGACGGCCCGGATCCGCGCGTTCGAAGCCTTCATCCGGCTCCGGCTCGACGAGTTGCCGGCCGCCCGGCGCCTCGCCCGGGAGGCGCTCGACGAGCCCACGGCGGGCGTCGCGACCCGCGCGCTGGCCCGCTGCGTGCTGGCGTACCTGCTGGCGGCCGGCGGCGACTCCGACGGCAGTGCCGAGCTGATCGCGGCGGTCGAGGCCGACACAGCGGCCTGGCGGCGCGACACGCCGACCCTGCAGTACGCGCTGCAGATGGCCGAGGGCACCCGGGTCAGCGCCGCGCTCGACCTGCCCGGCATCGACCGGATCCTGGCGGCGGAGTTCGCCCACCTCGCCCAGGCCGGCGGCTTCGGCTTCGGCTCCGGCTGGGTGTCGCTGCTGCAGGCGCAGGCGAGCCTGCTGCGCGGGCAGACCGAGGAGGCCCTGCACGCCGCGGAGCAGGCCTGCGCGACCCTGGCCCCGGCCCGGGTCTACGACGGCAGCGCACACTTCGCCCGCGCCACCGTGGCGGCCGTGCGCGGCGACAGCACGACCGCCGCCGAGTCCCTGGCCACCGCCGAGTCGGTCGCGGGCACCGCCGTCAGCCTCTACGACCCATGGCAGGAGCAGGCCCGGGCGTGGACGCTGGCGTGCCAAGGCGAGCTGGCCGCAGCCGTACGCGTCCTGCAGCGCGCCGCGGCCCGGCTGCGAGCCGACGGCCTGCACGCCCACGAGCTGCTCGCGCTCTACGGCCTGGTCCGGCTCGGGCAGCCGCAGCTGGCCGCGGCCCGGCTTGCGGAGCTGGCGCCGGTGGTCGGCGGCCGGGCCACCGCCCTGGTGATCCGGCATGCCGAGGCCGCCGCGGCCGAGGCGGCCGAGGAGTTGTTCGCGGTGGCCCGCGAGTTCGCCGTGCTGGGCTACCTGCTCTTCGCGGCGGAGGCGGCGGCCGGCGCGGTCCGGATCTTTCGGGCCGCCCGGGATCCGCGGGCGCTGGCCGCGAGCACCCTGATGGCGGACGTGCTGACCCGCTGCGGCACGCTGCGCACCCCGGCGCTGCTGGCGATCCAGCCGACCCTGACGGTCCGGGAGCGCCAGGTGGCCGAGCTGGCCGCCGAGGGCGTCCGCAGCCGGGAGATCGCCGACCGGCTCTACCTGTCGCCGCGCACCGTGGAGAATCATCTCCAGCGCGTCTACACCAAGCTGGGCGTGAACGGCAGGGTCGAGCTGGCTCCGGCGCTTCGCCTGCTCCCGCAATAGGCTCCGTCTGCCGCTGCCGGAAGAGCACGCCTAAGGTGGATCAGTGACCGACTTCGCTCCCGCTCTGCTGACCGACCAGTACGAGCTGACCATGGTCAGCGCCGCCCTGAAGGACGGGACGGCCGACCGCCGCAGCGTCTTCGAGGTGTTCGCCCGGCGGCTGCCGACCGGGCGCCGCTACGGCGTGGCCGCCGGGCAGGGCCGGCTGATGGAGTTGATCCGCGACTTCCGCTTCGCGGCGGAGGACATCGACTTCCTGCGCCGGTCCGGGATCGTCGACGAGACCACCGCGGCATGGCTCACGGATTACCGCTTCACCGGCGACATCGACGGCTATGCCGAGGGTGAGCTGTTCTTCCCCGGCTCCCCGATCCTGACCGTGTCCGGCCGCTTCGCCGAGTGCGTGGTGCTGGAGACGCTGATCCTGTCGGTGCTCAACCACGACTGCGCGATCGCGGCGGGTGCGGCCCGGATGGTCACCGCGGCCCGGGGCCGGCCGATCATCGAGATGGGCTCCCGCCGTACCCATGAGGAGGCCGCCGTGGCCGCGGCCCGCGCGGCCTACCTGGCCGGCTTCGCCTCCACGTCGAATCTCGCGGCCGGCGGCCGCTACGGCATCCCCACCACGGGTACGTCGGCACACGCGTTCACGCTGCTGCACGACGACGAGCCGGCCGCGTTCGCCTCGCAGGTGGCGGCGCTGGGCAAGAACACCACGCTGCTGGTGGACACCTACGACATCGCCCAGGGCATCCGCAACGCGATCTCCGTGGCCGGGCCGGGCCTGCGCGCGGTCCGCATCGACTCGGGCGACCTGTCGGTGCTGGCCCAGCACTCCCGCGAGTTGCTCGACTCCCTCGGCGCCACCGAGACGAAGATCATCGTCTCCGGCGACATGGACGAATACTCGATCGCGACGCTGGCGGCAGAGCCGGTCGACATGTACGGCGCGGGCACGGCGGTGGTGACCGGCTCCGGCGCGCCGACGGCCGGCCTGGTCTACAAGCTGGTCGAGGTCGAAGGCCGGCCCGTGGTGAAGCGCTCGGAGAACAAGGCGACGGTCGGCGGCCGCAAGACCGCCATCCGGCGGCACAAGCCCACGGGTACGGCCACCGAGGAGATCGTCGTGTCCCAGGGCGTCCCCGACCACCACACCAACGACCGGCTGTTGCAGCGCTCGTTCGTGGTGGGCGGGGAGGTCGCGCCGCTGCCGGCCCTGTCCGAGTCCCGAGACCACCTGCGCCAGTGCCTGATCTCGATCCCGTGGGAGGGCCTGAAGCTCTCCGCCGGCGATCCGGCGATCCCGGTAACCGTCGTCCCGACCGCCTGAGAGGGTTTGACCATGTCGCGCGCGCTCATCATCGTCGACGTCCAGAACGACTTCTGCGAGGGCGGATCCCTGGCCGTGCAAGGCGGGGCGGGGGTGGCCGCGGGGATCTCGGCGGCCCTGAAGTCCGGCGCCTGGGACCACGTCGTCGCGACGAAGGACTACCACGTGGACCCGGGGGCGCATTTCAGCGCGCACCCGGACTTCGTGGACACCTGGCCGCCGCACTGCGTGGTGGGCACGGACGGGGCGTCCTTCCACCCGGCGCTGGAGACCTCGCAGGTGGAGGCGGTGTTCCACAAGGGCGCGCACGCCGCGGCGTATTCGGGCTTCGAGGGGCACACCACCGACGGCGTCGGGCTGGCGGAATGGCTCCGGGCCCGCTCGGTGATCGAGGTCGAGGTGGTGGGAATCGCCACAGACCATTGCGTACGGGCCACGGCGCTGGACGCACAGCGGGCCGGGTTCGCCACCACGGTGCTGTTGGATCTGACCGCCGGGGTGGCCGCGGTCACCACGGGCGCGGCACTGACGCAGTTCGAGGAGGCCTCGGTGGCCACGACCGGCAGCCCCGTGGTCCTGCCCGGCCCCGCGTGACCTAACTGGTTTGGGGATGTCGTACCCCTGCTGGACACTGTCCGGCGGAGGTTAGGACCGCAATGACACTCACGCCTTACCGGGAAACGCTCGCCCTGCGCGGGATCCGCTCGCTGCTCATCATGGCGACGCTGGCCCGCATCCCGATCACGGCCGGAACGGTCACGCTGACGCTGCACGTGACCCTCGATCTGCACCTCGGCTACGGCGCCGCGGGCCTGGTCGGCGCGGCCTTCACCGTCGGCAGCTCGATCGGCGCGCCGGTCATGGGCCGGATCACCGACCGCAAGGGCCTGCGCCCGGTGCTGGTGCTGACCACGCTGGCCGAGGTGACGTTCTGGACGACGGCGCAGGCCATGCCGTATTGGGCGCTGCTGATCGCGGCGCTGGTGGGCGGCTTCCTGACCCTGCCGGCGTTCTCGGTCGCCCGGCAGTCGATCGCCGCGCTGGCGCCGGAGTCACACCGGCTGCCGGCCTTCGCCCTGGATTCGATCACCACGGAGCTGTCGTTCATGACCGGCCCGGCGCTGGGCGTGCTGATCAGCACCACAGCGGGCCCCCGGGTGGCGATGCTCGCGGTCGGCGGCGGCATCCTGCTGTCGGGCCTCGGCCTGTACCTGCTGAACCCGCCGATCCGAGGCAAGAACGAAACCCCCATCTCGGCCGGCGAACGGGTGCCCCGCAACACGTGGCTGAAGCCCCGCCTGGTGGCCGTCCTGGCGATCAGCAGCGCCGCGACCCTCGTCCTGAGCGGCACGGACGTGGCGGTGGTGGCGGTCCTGCAAAACTCCGGCGAGGTCGAGTGGACCGGGGCGGTGCTCGGCATGTGGGCGGCATACTCGCTGCTGGGCGGCTTCTCCTACGGCACGGTGAAGCGGGGTCTGCCCCCGCTGGTGCTGTTCGCCCCGATGGCCCTGCTGACGATCCCGGTCGGGCTCGCCGGCGGCCACTGGTGGCTGCTCGCGCTCCTGCTGCTGCCGGCGGGTGCCCTCTGCGCCCCAACCATCACCGCCACGGCGGACGCGGTGAGCAGGCTCACCCCCGCCTCGGCGCGAGGCGAGGCGATGGGGCTGCACAACTCGTCGCTGACCGTGGGTGTGGCGCTGGGCGCGCCGCTGGCCGGGGTGGTGATGGACACCTGGTCGCCGGCCTGGGGCTTCGCGGCGGTGGGTGGCGTGGGCCTGGTGGTGGCCGCGCTGGCCCTGCCGGCCGAGCTACGCCGGCGCCGCGAACAGCCCGCGGACGGCGGCCGCGAGCAGCCTGCGGACCAGGGCCGCGAGCAGCCTGCGGACGAGGGCGCAGCCTCGGCGGGTGGGTCCGCCGACTCTCTCGCCTCGGGCGCCGCCGGGCCTGCGGTCGAGTTCCCCAGCACGGACGCCGCAGCCCCGACACACTGACGGCAGGAAGCCGATCGAGGGTTGTCGCGGGTCGCGCCCTACGTGCCGCGATCTTGCTGCCGGAGCGGACGCCTCACCGCGTGGCCCGCGACGCTGAAGCCAGAATTGAGGACCACTTCTGGCACCTGGCGCTGCGTGGAGATCTCGGTAACCGGTGGCCCTCATCTCCTTTGTTGGCGGGCTGCCGGTTGCCGAGTGCCCGGATCGGTGGGGCGGTCGGGCCTCCGGTTTGGGCGGAGGAACCTCACCGGGTCCGAAGCACGATCGACCGCTTTGACAACCTTGGTCGTTCCCGCCGGAGCCCCAAGCCGGATCTTGTGGCGGCGCGGTCCACTACATGTCCGCGCGCATCCATGTTGATCCGGGGTCGGCGACCCCGGCGAAGATCTTGTTGCGACGCGGCCTGTTACGCGCCCGCACGCATCCATGTCGTTCTGAGGTCGGCGAGACAGGGCGATTTGGCGGGTTTCAGGGCAAGCACGCCGCCACTCACACACCATCGGCCCGCCGCCGTGCAAGCGCGAGCCCGTCCACGCACGGCCTACCCGAGTGCACTCTGCCGGCCCGACTCGCCCCAGGGCCAGATCTTGTTGCGGTGGGGTCCGCCCCGCACCCGCACCCAACAACGTCGACCAGGGGTCGGCAACACGGCGGGGATCTTGAGGCTGCACGGCCCACTCCGCACCCGCACGCAACACGGTCGACCCGAGGCCGGCGACACGGCGGGGATCTTGAGGCAGTTGTCGGTGGTCAACTGAAACTCCGGATGGACGGACGTCGGCGTCCAGTTGAGCGGACATGACGCCTCCGGTTCGGCGGACAGAACCGTCACGCAGCGTCGACGCAACGGCTCACGAGAGATGGTCGGTGCGCGCCATGGCCACGACTCTCAAGCCGTCCAGGATGGTGATCGCACACGACGGAACGCCCTGATGCACCACATCGGCCGGTACCTCGTCGTCGCCCACGAGAGTGCGCAGCAGATCAGCGGTGACTCCGCCGTGGGTGACCGCGGCCACCGCGCCGGGCGCGTCCACCTGCTCCTGGACGAAGGCATGCAGTCGCCCGGCGGCCTGCCGCGACGAGTCACCGGTGCGCGGCACGAAGTCCCGGTCGCGTACACCGCGGGCCCAGTCCGCGAGGAAGTCCTCGATCGGCTCAACGCCCTGCCAGTTCATGCGTTCCGTGAGCCGCTCGTCGCGATGAACATCAAGCCTGGCCGCGGTGGCGATCGGCGCGGCGGTCTGCCATGCCCGGCACAGCGGACTGCTGTAGACCGCGCGCAGGCCGACGCGGCTCAACCACAGGGCCGTCTGCGTGGCTTGCTGGCAGCCCCGCTCGGTCAGTTCCGGGTCCCCGGGTTCTGGGCGCTTCTCCGCATGCTGCACCAAGTAAACGAGACCCACGGTGAGAAGTCTGACCCACCGTATGAGCCGGCGCGACGCGATTCCCGCCGTTGGACTCGGGAGGCGCTGGAGGTCAGGCTCCGCAGCTGCGAGAAAGTTGTAGGCCGATGTCCGTCCACCCGGATTTCCCGGTGGCCGCTGTCAGCAGTGCGGTCCGCTCCGTGCCCGCGCGCAACAACGTCGATTCGGGCTCGGCGACGCGGCAGGGATCTTGAGGCGGCGGGGTCGGCTCCGCACCGCTACGACACATCGTCGGTCGACGCCGGGCGGCCGCGACTCAGCCGGAGCATCCCTGCCCGAAATGCCCGACATGACGCCCACGACCCAGGCGCTTACCGCCGGCTCCCAAGATTGCACCGCAGCGCCTCGTGGGGGTGCTGGTGAGGGAGGCGCCAGCAGATCGAAACAGTTGAATTGTCATCGATGATGATTCAGGGTTTCTCCGTGCCCGGGGATCGGATGCCTCGTTCACGAGGGCATGCAGCCCCTCGGGCGAGGTGTTGCCGATCGGCTGCCAGATGACCATGCGGAAGGCTCCAGCGGGGCCGCAATTCGAACCAGCAAGGCTCCTACTGCTCAACCGGAGGGTTGCTGCCCGAACGTGCGGCACCGCTCCACGCGCTTGACAACGGGGCTGCCGCTGACCGAAGCAGACTAGGCCGAAAACGGCCCGCTCCCCGAACGGGGGGCGGGCCGTTTTGCGATTCGGTCAGTGCTTGCGGCGGTCTTCCTGGTAGGTCGCGCCGCCGTCCGACTCCGCGGTCAGCGGCCGGGCGCCGCCCTCCGGTGGGCCGGCGAGCGACTGGGCGCCCGCCGCGAGCTCCGGGAACTTGGCGTCGAAGGCCGGCCGCTCCGAACGGATCCGCGGCATCTTGTCGAAGTTGCGCAGCGGCGGCGGGCTGGAAGTCGCCCACTCCAGCGAGTTGCCCGCACCCCACGGGTCGTCGACCGTGACCAGCTGGCCAACCTTGTACGACTTCCACACGTTGTAGACGAAGGGCAGCGTCGACGCGCCCAGCACGAACGAGCCGATCGTCGAGAACGTGTTCAGGAAGGTGAAGCCGTCACTCGGCAGGTAATCCGCATACCGCCGGGGCATGCCCTCCGCGCCCAGCCAGTGCTGCACCAGGAACGTCGCGTGGAAGCCCAGGAAGGTCAGCCAGAAGTGGATCTTCCCGAGCCGGTCGTCGAGCATCCGGCCGAACATCTTCGGGAACCAGAAGTAGATGCCCGAGAACACCGCGAACACGATCGTGCCGAACAGCACGTAGTGGAAGTGCGCGATGACGAAGTACGAGTCTGAGACGTGGAAGTCGATCGGCGGGGCCGCGAGCAGGACGCCGGACAGACCGCCGAAGAGGAATGTCACGAGGAAGCCGATCGCGAACAGCATCGGCGTCTCGAAGCTGATCTGGCCGCGCCACATCGTGCCGATCCAGACGAAGAACTTCATGCCGGTCGGGACCGCGATGAGGAAGCTCAGGAAGCTGAAGAACGGCAGCAGCACCTGGCCGGTGACGAACATGTGGTGCGCCCACACGCTCATCGACAGCGCCGCGATCAGCAGGGTCGCGCCGACCAGGCCCTTGTAGCCGAAGACCGGCTTGCGGCTGAAGACCGGGATGACCTCGGTGATGATGCCGAAGAACGGCAACGCCACGATGTAGACCTCGGGATGGCCGAAGAACCAGAACAGATGCTGCCAGAGCATCGGGCCGCCGGTCTCCACATCGAAGACGTGCGCGCCGAGCACCCTGTCCGCGGCCAGCGCGAAGAGCGCGGCGGCCAGGAACGGGAAGACCATGATCACCAGGAGGCTGGTGACCAGGATGTTCCAGGTGAAGATCGGCATCCGGAACATCGTCATGCCGGGGGCGCGCAGCGTGATGATCGTGGTGATCATGTTGACGCCACCGAGGATGGTGCCGAGGCCGGACAGCGCCAGGCCGACGACCCACATGTTGCCGCCGACGCCCGGCGAGTGCAAGGAGTCGCTGAGCGGGGTGTACGCGAACCAGCCGAAGTCGGCCGCGCCACCCGGGGTCAGGAAGCCGCTGATGGTGATCAAGCCGCCGAACAGGTACAGCCAGTAGGCGAAGGCGTTGAGCCGCGGGAACGACACGTCCGGCGCGCCGATCTGGATCGGCACCACGAAGTTCGCGAAGGCGAACACGATCGGCGTCGCGAAGAACAGCAGCATGATCGTGCCGTGCATCGTGAACAGCTGGTTGTACTGCTCCGGCGACAGCACCTGCATGCCCGGCTGCGCCAGCTCGGTGCGCATGAGCAGCGCCATGAATCCGCCGAGGATGTAGAACACGAAGGCGGTGATCATGTACATGATCCCGATCTGCTTCGCGTCCGTCGTCCGCAGGATCCGCGCGAGGGCCGAGCCCTTTACCTGCGGTCGCACCGGCCAGGGCCGGGTCACGATCGGCTTAGGCGCAACGGTCGTCACGGATAGCCTCCGGTGTCTCGTTCGTCCCACTCCGTACACCCGAGTGGAAAGGCGTACCTCGCAGGCAGAATAGTCCCCCGCCGACCCCCGGCGGGCGCGGGGTGACCAAAGAGCATCGGGGTCTCAGAACGGCTCGACGAGCCCCCGGTACTGATCGGCGAAGATCCGTTGACCCCGCCTGCGCAGCATAGGGTCGCGCTCCGCCGGAGCAACGTCACGGGTCTTGTCACGCTCGCGGGTGCTCTCCCGGACGTGCGTGCAGCGGCCCTGTCTGCGCTGCTCATAGGCCCGAAGCGCGGCGGGGACGTCGTGCGGGGTGGCCTTGAGCACCTCGCCGAGCACGACCGCGTCCTCCAGCGCCATGGCGGCGCCCTGGGCCAGGGTCGGTGCGGTCGCGTGCGCGGCGTCGCCGACCAGCAGCACCGGGCCCTTCGTCCAGCCGTCCAGCACGACCTCGTCGGTGCGCGCGACCTGGACCTTCTCCAGCGCGGCGAGGATGGCCGGCACCGGCCCGCCGAAGTCGGCGAACAGTTCCCGCACGTGGGCGCGGGGATCCGCCGGGCTGGCCACCTCGGGACCGGCCGTCTCATCGGCGTGGATGTAGAGCCGCCGGCCGCCCATCGGCATCGCGACGAACTGGGAGCGCCGGCCGAACAGACAGGTCCAGTCGCTGAGCGGCGGGCCGCCGCTGACCACGCTGCGGTAGACGATCTGCCCGGTCGGGACCGCGGCACCACCGAGCCCGGCCTTCGCGCGGATCGTGGAACGTCGCCCGTCGGCGCCGATGACCAGGTCGTACTCGGCGATGGCACCGTTGCCGAACTCGACCTTGGCCCCGCCGTCGACGATCTCCAGGTCCCGCACCGCGGTGTCGTATCGCACCTCGCCGCCGACGCTGGTGAGCAGCACCTGCTGCAGGTCGGCCCGGGAGAGCGCGCGGCTCTCCCCGACGCCCGTCCACAGCGCGGCGAGGTCGACCTCGAACAACTCCTCGCCGGCGGAATTCTGGAACACCTGCCGGAAGATCAGGTCACCGAGCGGGCGCAGCGGGGCGTCCAGGCCGAGCTGCCGCAGGGCACGGGACGCGTTTCCGGGCAGAAAGATGCCGGCGCCGGGAACGGTGGTGGCGGGCAACTCCTCCACCACGTCCGGGCGGAATCCGGCGACACGAAGCCCTCGGGCCACCGCGAGGCCGCTGATGCCAGCGCCCACAACGAGGATGCGCAAGGTCATCGCAGCAACGCCTCCGAGGGGTGTTCGATACGCGTCGGAGCCAAGACACTACAGGCCGCCACCGGAGCGCGAAACCCACGATCATGTCTGTGCCCGATTTGTCCGAAGTGAACGCTCCGGAATGGTTGCGGCGTCGTCGCCATGGCACCTACCTTCACTGCGTTCGGCTCATGGTCGCCGACCCCGAAAAAAATCACTCACGTCCTGCCGCCGTCTTTCCCCGCGGCGCCGATCGGCAATCCCGGGGATCGCAACGCCATCGTGCTCGACCCGGACAACCCGGCACCGGCCCGGCGCGGCTAAGGGGTGTCTGGCGGATCATGACGGCCTGCGCCGGGCCCAGCTTCCGCCAGACACCCCTAGCCGACCAGCTCGCCGAGTGGCACCCCGGCCAGGGCTTTCACGTCTCGGGACAGGTGAGACTGGTCGGCGTAGCCCGCCGTCACGGAGACGTCGGCGAACGGCCGGCCAGCCCGGGCCAGCGCCACCGCCTGCTGCAACCGGAGGATCCGGGCGAGCGTCTTGGGGCCGTACCCGAAGGTGCTCAGGCATCGTCGGCGCAGGTGGCGCGGGCTGAGGCCGCACTCGTCGGCGAGCGCGGCGACCGGGCGGCCGGCTCGGGCGCCGGCGGCCACCGCGACCATCGCCCGCTCCGGCTCCCGCCAGCGCCGCAGCGCGAAGGCCTCCAACGCGGCGATCGGATCCGACGCCTCGGACAGCCGGCGCACGTCGGCGGCGGGGCACACCGCGTCGAGCGGCACCTGCCGGTCGGTGAACTCGTCGGCGGGGACGCCGAGCACGCCCGGTCCCGTGCCGACGGCGAAGCGCAGGGCGAAGAACCGGCTGCCCGGCGGGGCCGTGCCGAGCTGGGCGGTGGTGTCCGGGCCCGCGATGAAGATCGAGCCGTCCTGCCAGATCAGGTCGAGGCAGCCGTCGGGCAGGATCCGCGTCGGTGGGCAACCCGGCGGCACCGTGCTGCGCCAGGCGATGACATGCGGGAGGCGAGCGGCCCATTCGACGTACATGCGAAAACCCTGACACGGAGGTGTGACAACTTCTCCGAATGACAACCGTGTAACTCAGGCGGACAATTGGCACCGTGACCGACCAGCTGGACGAGTATCGGCGCCGCCGCGACGCCCGGCGCACGCCGGAGCCCGTGCCCCGTGGCCGGCCCCGCCCCACCACCGGGGAAAGGTTCGTCATCCAGCAGCACCACGCCCGCAGCCTGCACTGGGACGTCCGGCTGGAGCGCGCCGGGGTGCTGGTCTCGTTCGCCGTCCCGCGCGGCCTGCCCCGCGACCGCGGCCGCAACAACCTGGCCAAACACACCGAGGACCACCCGCTGGAATACCTCACCTTCGCCGGGGAGATCCCGGCCGGCGAGTACGGCGGCGGCCGGATGACCATCCACGACCACGGCACCTACGAGACCGACAAATGGCGCGACGATGAGATCGGCGTCACTTTCCACGGGGAGCGCACCAGCGGCCGATACGTCTTCTTCCAGACCGGCGGCAACGACTGGATGGTCCGCCGGATGGACCCGGCCGAGCCCGGCTGGCAGAGCATGCCCGAGGCGGTCGAGCCCATGCTCGCCACCCGGTCCGCCGGGCTGCCGCCCGACGACGAAGACTGGGGGTACGAGCTGAGCTGGGCCGGCCGCCGCACGTGTGCGTACGTCTCCGGCGGCCGGATCCGGCTCGCGGCGGCCGACGGCGCGGACGTGACCTCCTGGTATCCGGAGTTGCGGCCGCTCGGCGAGGCGCTCGCGCCGCTGGAGGCCGTCCTCGACGGCGAGATCGTGACCTTCGACGGCCCGCGGATCGCGCCGGAGCTGCTGGAACGCCGCAAGGCGCCGCGGGACTCGGCCGCCGCGCGCCGGGCCGCCGACCGGACGCCGGTGCAGTTCCTGGCCTACGATCTGCTCTGGCTGGAGGGGCACTCGACGGTGGAACTGGTCCGCTATGCCGAGCGGCGGGAGCTGCTCGACGGGCTGGCCGTGACCGGCGACCACTGGCAGACCCCGCCGTATTTCCCCGGCGGCGGCTCGTTCGCGCTCGACGCCGCCCGGGCCCAGGGCCTGCCCGGCATCGTCGCCAAACGCCTCGACTCGCCCTACCTGCCGGGCCGCCGCAGCCGCCTCTGGCTCTCGATCGACGCCGCTTGAATTCCTTCAGCGCGGCTCCGGCCGTCCGATCTATCGGGTTCGCCGGTTCCAGCGACGGAAAGGGCCCATACCGCGATGCACTGCCCTGACATCTCAGCCGATCTCTGGAATTCCGCCGCCCACGTGCTCGACGCCAACTGGTCCACCGACCACACGGTCCCGTCCCGGCGCCTCTACCCACACCAGTGGAGCTGGGACGCCGCCTTCATCGCCATCGGGCTCGCCTACGTCAACCCGACCCGCGCCTGGCGTGACCTGCGCAGCCTCTTCGAGGCGCAATGGCCCGACGGCCGGGTGCCGCACATCGTCTTCGACCCGAGCACCGCGGAGGACGACTACTTCCCCGGGCCTGCCTTCTGGGACGTCCCCGCGTACGGCGGTCGCCCCGCCCGCGGCAGCACCGGCCTGGTGCAGCCGCCGCTGCACGCGGTCGCCGCCTGGGAGGTCTACCGCCGGGCCGCCGCGCACGGTGTGACCTGCGCCCGCGCGGCCGGCGAGCAGCTCGCCTGGCTCTACCCGCGCCTGGTCGCGCAGCAGGAATACCTGACCGGGCGCCGCGACGCCGGCGGCGACGGCCTGGCGAGCATCGTGCACCCCTGGGAGTCGGGCCTGGACAACAGCCCTTCCTGGGACGCGGCCATGGCGGCCGTGCCGGCCGACCTGACGCTGCTGGACCGCTTCCAGCGGCGGGACATCCAGAACGCGGACGCGGCGCACCGGCCCACCGACATCGACTACGCCCGGTACGTCGGCCTGGTGCTCGACTACCGCGACAGCGGCTACGCCGACACCGGGCTGGCGCAGCGGCACGCGTTCCTGGTCGAGTGCCCGTCGTTCAACTCGATCCTGGCCGCGGCCGAACTGGCCCTGGCGCACATCGCCGGGGTCGTCGGGGCTGACCCGGAGCAGCACCGCCGGCGGGCGAAGCAGATCACCACGGCCATCTCCGCGCACCTGTTCGACCCGGCGACCCAGACGTTCCGGTCCCGTGACGTGCACAGCCGTACCCTCAGCCCGGCCCGGTGCATCAGCGGCCTGCTGCCGCTGCTGCTGCCCGACCTGCCCATCGGGCAGGCGGAGGCGATCATGGTCGAGGCCGGGTCGCCGCGCTTCGGCCTGCCCGCGCGGACCGGCCTGCCGCTGCCGAGCTACGACCGGACGGCGCCCGGCTTCGACCCGCTGCGCTACTGGCGCGGGCCGATCTGGATCAACGTCAACTGGCTGCTGCGGCGCGGCATGCTCGTGCACGGCTACCGCGACGAGGCTGAGGAGCTGCGGACGGCGATGATCCGCCTGGTGCACGCCGCCGGGCACTTCGAGTACTTCCACCCCGGCACCGGGGCGGGGATCGGCGCTCCGGCGTTCAGCTGGACCGCCGCCCTCTCCCTCGACCTGCTCGCCGACCGCAGCGTGCCCGCCTACGCCCGGGCCGCCTGAGCGCTCAGAACGCCTCCGCCGCTACGGTGGTGTCCCCGCCGTGCCCGGTGTGCACGACCGTCTCCGGCGGCAGCGTGAGCAGCCGCTCGCGGATCGAGCGCTCGATGGTCGGCCGGTCGCTGTACGAGCGGCCGGTCGCGCCGGGGCCGCCCTGGAACAGGGTGTCGCCGGTGAAGACGCAGCCCAGGGCCGGCGCGTAGAGGCAGACGGCGCCGGGGCTGTGCCCGGGCGTGTGCAGCACCCGCAGCGCCTGGCCGGCGACGGCGATCTCGTCGCCGTCGGCCAGCGGCACCGGCAGCGGCTCGCCGGGATGCACGAGCTTCCAGAGGACCTCGTCCGCCGGGTGCAGCAGCAGCGGGGCACCGGTCTGCCGGGCCAGCTCGGGCGCGACCCGGACGTGGTCGTCGTGCGCGTGGGTGAGCACGATCGCGACGACCCGGCGGGACCCGACCGCGTCGAGAATGGTGCGGACGTCGTGCGGCGCGTCGATCACCACGCACTCGTCGTCGTCACCGACCACCCAGACGTTGTTGTCGACGTCGAACGTCTCGCCGTCCAGCGAGAACGTCCCGTGCGTCACCGCGTGGCCGACCCTCACGAGAAGAGCACCACCGAACGCAGCACGCCGCCCTTGTGCATCTTGGTGAACGACTCCTCGACCTGGTCGAGGCGGATCTCCTCGGTCACGAAGGCGTCCAGGTCGATCCGGCCCTGCAGGTAGAGCTCGGTCAGCATGGGGAAGTCGCGGGACGGCAGGCAGTCGCCGTACCAGCTGCTCTTGAGCGCCCCGCCGCGGCCGAAGATGTCGAGCAGCGGCAGCTCGACGGTCATCTCCGGGGTCGGCACGCCGACCAGGACCACGGTCCCGGCCAGGTCGCGGGCGTAGAACGCCTGCTTGTACGTCTCCGGCCGGCCGACCGCTTCCACCACGACGTCGGCGCCGTTGCCGCCGGTCAGCTCCTGCACGGCGGCGACCACGTCCTGCTCGCGCGCGTTGACGGTGTGCGTCGCGCCGAACTTGCGGGCCCACTCGAGCTTCTGGTCGTCGGTGTCGACCGCGATGATCGTCGTGGCGCCGGCCAGCGCCGCGCCCACGATCGCGCCGTCGCCGACGCCGCCACAGCCGATCACGGCCACCGAATCGCCGCGGGTGACGCCGCCGGTGTTGATCGCCGCGCCGATGCCGGCCATCACGCCGCAGCCGAGCAGGCCGACGGCGGCGGGCCGGGCCCGCGGGTCGATCTTGGTGCACTGACCGGCGTGCACGAGCGTCTTCTCCACGAACGCGCCGATGCCCAGCGCCGGGGAGAGCTCGGTGCCGTCCTCGAGCGTCATCTTCTGCGTCGCGTTGTGGGTGTTGAAGCAATACCACGGTTTGCCGCGGCGGCAGGCCCGGCAGGCGCCGCAGACGGCGCGCCAGTTCAGCACGACGAAGTCGCCCGGCGCCACGTCGGTGACGCCGGCGCCGACGGACTCGACGATGCCCGCGGCCTCGTGGCCGAGCAGGAACGGGAAGTCGTCGTTGATTCCGCCCTCGCGATAATGCAGGTCGGTGTGGCAGACCCCGCAGGCCTGGATCTTGACGACGGCCTCGCCCGGACCGGGATCCGGCACGATGATCGTGGCTACTTCGACTGGCGCGCCCTTCGCCCGGGCGATGACTCCGTTGACTCGCTGGCTCATGGTCACCACCTTCTCACCTCCGGCCGACCGCGCGATGTGTCGGACCCAGGTTCTAGGTTGAGCGGGTGACTGTCGCCCGCCGCACGCTGATCACCATCCTGGTCCTGCTCCTCGTGCCCGCGCCAGCCCGGGCGGAGGCGCCGATGCGGCTGCCCACCCAGGTGACCGACGAGGCCGGCGCGCTGGGCGGCCGGGCGGCGGCCGTCGACACGGCCCTGGCGGGCCTGCGGTCCGACACCGGCATCCAGCTCTTCGTGGTGTTCGTGGAGTCGTTCGACGGCACCCCGGCCCAGCGATGGACCGATGAGACAGCCCGGCTGAGCGACCTGGGCGCCCGCGACGCGCTGCTCGCGGTCGCGACCCAGGATCGGGCGTACGCGTATTCGTTCCCGGAGGACACCCGCCTCTCCGACACGGAGCTCGCCGACGTGGCGAGCGACGACATCGAGCCGGCGCTGTCCCGTGGCGACTGGCCGGGAGCCGTCATCGCGGGAGCCGAGGGCTACTCGGAGGCGGCCTCGGGCTCGGGCGGCACGCTGGTCTGGGTCCTGCTCATCCTCGCGGCGATCATCGCGGGCGCGCTGCTCTGGGTGTTCCTGCGCCGGCGTCGCCGCGCCCGGCCGGTCCCGCCCGAGGTCACCGGCCCGCCGACCGAGGAGCTGACGGCCACGGCCAACGCCCTGCTGATCGAGCTGGACGACGACCTGCGCGCCAGCGAGAGCGAGCTGGCCCTGGCCACTGCGCAATACGGCGCGGAGGCGACGGCGCCATTCCGCGCGGCGCTCGACGCGTCCCGGCAGGACGTCGCGGAGGCGTTCCGGCTGCGGATGACCCTCGAAGAGCAGCCCGCCCCGGACGAGGAGACCCGCCGCCACACGCTCAGCGAGATCATCGCGAAGTGCCGGGCGGCCGACGAGCGGCTGGACGCGGAGTCCGAGGCCTTCGACCGGCTCCGCGACCTGGAGGGCCGGGCGGCGCAGGTGGCCGACGAGGTGGAGCGCCGCCGGACGGCGGTCGAGGCCGCCCTGCCGGCGGCGGCGACAGCACTACAAGACCTGATCGACCGGTACGCCGGCCCGACGGTCACCGCGGTATCGGGCAACCTCGACCAGGCCCGCGAGCGACTTCAGTTCACGGCCGACGCGGTCGGGCGGGCCCGCGCGGCTCTGGGCAGCGATCCGGCACCGGCCACCGGCCCTGCTACCGGCGTGCCGAGCGAAACCCAACCCGGCACGCCCGGCCCGGACCAGACCGGCGCAGACCAGGCCGGCGCGCCCGGCGCAGACCAGGCCGGCGCGCCCGGCGCGGACCAGGCTGGCGCGGACCGAACCGGTGCGGATCAGGCCGGCGCGCCCGGCGCGGGCCAGACCGGCGCAGACCAGACTGGCCTGCCCAGCGCGGACCAGACCGGCGCGGACCAGACCGGCACGCCCGGCGCGGGTCGGGCCGAGGCGGCGCTGGCCGTGCGTGCCGCTGAGCAGGCTGTCGGGCAGGCCGAGCAGTTGGTGGCGGCGGTCCAGCGGGCCGGTGCCGACCTGGCCGCCGCACGCGGAGCCGCGGACGCGCTGGTCGCGGAGCTGGAGGCGGAGATCGCGGCCGGCCGGGCCGGGTTGGCCGGTGGCAACGCGGTGCCGCCCGGGCTCGCGGCGGCGGTGACCGGCGCCGAGCAGGCAGTCGCCGAGGTGCGCAGCCAACTCTCCGGGCCGAAGACCGACCCGGTGACCGCTGTCGCGACGTTGCAGGCGGCCGACGCGGCGCTGGACCGTGCGCTCGCGGAGGCGCGAGACACAGCCGAGCGCGCGGCGCGGGCCCGCAGCCTGCTGGCTCAGGCGCTGCCGGTGGCCCGGGCGGAGGTGCAGACCGCGGGTGACTTCATCACCACCCGGCGCGGCGCGGTCGACGCGGGTGCGCGAGTGTCGCTGTCGGAGGCGCAGCGGCACCTGGCCCTGGCGGAGGGCCTGGCCGCGTCCGATCCGGCGGCGGCGCTGGGCGCGGCTCAGCAGGCCCAGCGGCTGGCGGCGAGCGCCGGGCAGGCCGCGCGGGCGGACGTGCAGAGCTGGGGCGGGTATGGCGGCGGTTACGGCGGCCCGGGCGGCTTCGACGGCGGGGCGTTCGCGGGCGCGGTGCTCGGTGGGATCTTGTCCGGCGGTGGCGGGCGGTCGGGGCGCGGCAGGTCCGGTGGTGGCTTCGGCGGCGGCTTCGGGGGCAGTGCCAGCCGGGGCCGAAGATCAGGCGGCGGGGGCGGGAGCGGGCGGCGAGGGGGCGGCGGACGCTTCTGACCTCGGCGAAACGAGAGCCGACCTCCGGCGCGGTGGGATCACTCCGGCGCGGTGGCCGGGGTATCCAGGAGGGCGCCGCAGAGCTTGGTGAGCTGGCGGATCTGCGTCGGGGTCAGCCGGTCGAAGACGAGGTTCCGCACGGCTTCCACATGGCCGGGTGCCGCCGCCACGATCTTCGCGAAGCCGTCGTCGGTCAGGACCGCTATCTGGACGCGGCCGTCCTCCGGGTCGCGTTCGCGGCGGACCAGGCCCTGGGCTTCCAGGCGGGCGACCACGTGCGACAGCCGGGACAGCGAGGCGCTGGCCTTCTTCGCCAGGCGGCTCATCGCCAGGCGCCGGTCGTCGCGCTCCGACAGGGTGGCCAGCACCAGGTAGCCCATGTGGGTCAGGCCGGCGTCGCGTTGCAACTGGCCCTCGAGGGCGGCCGGGACCTTGACGAGTACCTCGATGAACTGCCGCCAGGCCTGCTGTTCGTCGTCGGTCAACCACCGTGGCTCGTCCATGGCAGCAGATTAGTTAACCCTGTTCCCGACAAGGTCGGCCGGGTGCCCGGATCCCGGCCCGGCGCCTACCGCGCCTCTCACATCAGCCGCCGGGAGAGCACCAACCTTCGGGAAACACCAGGCGAACATTTGGCCCTCTCGATCGACTTCCTTGACGCCGCTGGGTACCGTCCGCAAAGACTTTCCCCGTCCGGCGCCGCGTCGATCCTCCCGGAATCCCACCCCGTGCGAGCCGGACCGCCGAAGAAACGCGCAGGTCGGACCGGCGAAGAGCGCGCGACCCTCAGGAAGTCGGCGGCTCGTCCTTGCCGGCCGCTTCCATCGCGTCGGCCTCCGCCTTGGTCTTGTGCACCGCGCCGTCCGCGTGCTCCGGCGGGCCGTAGACCGTGTACAGCACGAGCGGGTTCGGGCCCTCGTTGGTGAAGTTGTGCTTGTGGCCGGCCGGCACGATCACCAGGTCGCCCTGGTTGACCTTGCGGGTCTGGCCGCTGACCTTGGCCTCTCCGGTGCCGCTCACGAAGGTGAGGATCTGGTCCACCTCGTGGACCTCCTCGCCGATCTCGCCGCCCGGCGGGATCGTCATGATCACGAGCTGGGTGTGTTTACCCGTCCACAGCACGCGGCGGAAGTCCGGGTTCTTCTCGGCAATGGTGGCGATCGTGTAGTGCTCCATGCCGCCGGTGTACCCGCATTATTGCCGGTTTGAACGCCGCAGGCGGTTGGCCGGCTGCAACTCCTCCAGCGGGGACGGGCGGCCGATCAGGTAACCCTGCACGAAGTCGACGCCGAACTCGCGCAGCATCCGCAGCGTCGCCTCGTCCTGCACGTATTCGGCGACCGTGTGGATGCCGTACGCCTGGCAGACCTGCACCAGCGCCCGGACCAGCACCTGGTCCTCCGGATTGCGCACCAGGTCCACCACGTACTCGCCGTCGATCTTGACCAGGTCGATCGGGAACATCCGCAGGTAGCGGAACGAGGCGTAGCCCGAGCCGAAGTCGTCCAGGGCCAGTTGGCAGCCCAGGTCGCGGATCCTGTCCGCGAAGTGGCGGGCCTCGCTCAGGTTGCCGATCAGCGCCGTCTCGGTGATCTCGAAGGTCAGCTGCTCCGGGTTCACCGCATAGCGCTCGATCAGGCCTTCCACGTCGGCGGTCAGCCGCGGGTCGCCCACCGACCGGCCGGAGAGGTTGATCTGCAGGCAGAGGTCGGTGCGGTCGGCCGCGAGTTGCATCGCCCGCTCGACCACCCACAGGTCGATGTCGTAGATCGTGTCGAGCCGCTCGGCGATCTGCAGGACCTGCTCCGGCGACTGCGGGTTGTCGCCCTCGTCGAGGACGCGCAGCAGCAACTCGTGCCGGAGCACCCGGTTGGTCTGCAGCTCGAGGATCGGCTGGGCGAAGAGCGTGAACCGGTCGGTGCCGATTGCGTCGGCGACCCGGTCACGGTAGGTGCCCTGCCGGTCGCGGGCCGGCACCGGGTCGGCGACCATGGTCAGCGGCCGGTCGGCGTCGCGGGCCTGCCGCCAGGCCTGCTCGGCGTCGATCAGCAGGTCGTGGCTGCCGGCCTCGGCCTCGGGACGGAACCGCACCAGCCCGGCCCAGACCCGGGCGCGCAGCCAGGCCTCGGGCAGCACGAACGGCTGCGAGCGCAGGGCCTCCACGAACAAGTCAGCCTTGCGGCGGGCCATCACCCAGGAGGCGCCGGGCAGCAGGACGGCGATCTCGTGCGTGCCGGCCCGGCCCAGCAGGGTGTCGGGGCAGGCGAGCCCTTCCAGTACGCGAGCAGCGCGCTCCAGCAGGTCGACGTGGCGATCGACGCCCGTGCCCTCGACCCGGTCCGGCTCGATCCGGACCACCAGCACCGCGCCGCCGCCACGGCGCTGCGCCCGGTCGACCTCGTCGGCGAAGCGGGCCCGGGTCATCAGCCCGGTCGCCGGGTCGCGTTCGACGACCGACGCCTGCACGGTCTCACCGCGGCGGCTCAGCCGGGCGACTTCGCGCCGGGCGCGTTCGCGGGCGGAGACGTCGCGCAGCGAGCCGTGCATGCCCACCACGGCGTTCGCGGTGTCGGTGATCGGGTCCAGCCGGCAGTCCACGTCGAACCAGCCGCCGTCGTCGCGCATCAGCCGTACCGTCGTGCGCACGGACTCGCGCGCCGTCCAGGCGCGGGTGATCGCGCTGAGCGCCTTGGCGTGGTCGTCGACGTGCACGTGCCGGGCGAGGATCTGCTGGCTGAGCTCACTGGCCGCCGGCGGACGGCCGAGCAGCGCGGCGAGCGCGTCGGACCAGGTGATCTCCTCGCCGGCGGCCTGGTAGGTGAACCAGGCCTCGTCGTCGGGTGCCGTCCTGGGCTCGGGCAGCGGCAACTGGTGGCCCTGATTCGGGCTCAGCCGGGGGCGGCGGGAGAGCCGGTCGCGCAACGCGCGCGGACGCGGAAAACGTTCCTCGGGTGCCGTCATGCGCTGTCGCTGCCTCCTCTCCAGGTGAACCGTCGCCCATGACCTATTACGACCCGTCACAGGTCGATGTAACAGTGGGCACCCGCGACAATGTTTTCGCAGCTGGCCCAACAAAACAACAGACAGCGCGTTCTCCACCGTTCAGGGCCGGAATTTGACCGATCGGTCGACCTCCTCGCCGAGGTCGCCGCCGACCCGGTTCCCGACGAATACATGACAGACAGTTACTTGCAGTGCCGACAGTGGAACCATGTGCGACACCTACCCGCCCATCTCGGTCAACCTGCACGCACCGCCGCGCCCGGCGTGCGCCGCGTAACGAGATCCGGAGACGGTGGATATGGTGGCCCTTCGGACACGTGAGCGAGGACGACGACGCATGGGCATCATTCGGGACATGCAGCGGGCGCACGCGACCCAGACTGCCGCCCAGCAGCGGGCACAGACCGCCGCCGAACAGCAGCGCCAGCTGATCCGGCGCAACGCCGACCTGGCGGCCGCGGCCGCCCAGCAGGCCAGCTCCGACGCGGCGCGGCAGCGGGAGCACCGCCGGCTGTACGCGGAAGCGCGGACGGCCGACGCGGCGGCGGCGAACGCGGACGTCCGGGCCCGACTGTCCGACCTCGACGGGCTGCTGCTGTCCACCCTGGATGTCGACGACCACATCGACCTGGACAGGTTCAAGAAGCCGGTGCAGGTGCCGCCGTTCGACCCGGGCAAGCTCGGCCGGCCGCTGCCGGAGCCATCGTGGGACAGCTTCGCGCCGCCGGAGCCGCGCGGGGTCGGCAAGATCCTGGGCGGCGAACGGATTCACCAGCAGCAGGTGGAAGCGGCGAAACGGGCCTATCAGGACGCGCGGGCCCGCTGGGTGGAGGGCGAGACCCGGCGGCTGCGACAGCTCGCGGCACGGGAACTGCAGTACGAGGAGAACCGCAGCCGCTACGAGGCGAAGCTGATCTCCTACAACGCCGAGGTGGACCGTTTCGCTGCGGCCGTGGCCGGCGCCGACCCGGAGTCGGTGGTCGAATACTTCGCGATGGTGCTGGGCAACTCGGTCTATCCGGACGATTTCCCCCAGCATTTCCGGCTCGCGTTCCTGCCGCGGCAGCGCCGGCTGCTGGTCGAATACCACCTGCCGCCGGTCGAGGTGATCCCGGTGGTCAAGGACTACCGCTACGACCGGGTGCGCGACGACCTGATGGCGGTGCCGCGCGACGAGGCTGAGATCCGCCGCCGGTACACGGAGGTCATCTCGATGGTCGCGCTGCGGACCATCCACGAGATCATCGAGGCGGACCGCGGCGCGCTGGTGGGCGAGGTGCTGTTCAACGGCATCGTGGACACCGTCGACCGGCGTACCGGCCAGTTCGTGCGCCCGTGCCTGGCGTCGGTGCGGGCCGAGCGGGAGACGTTCGCCGCGATCAAGCTGCGCCGGGTCGACCCGGTCGCCTGCCTCAAGCACCTGCAGGCCGGGCTGTCCGCGCAGCCGGACCAGCTCGAAGGGGTCGTGCCGGTGACCGACTTCGACCGCGAGGCCGGCCAGGACTTCACCGGCGAGTTCAACGTGCTCGCCGACATCGACGAGCGGCCCAACCTGGCCGCCCTGCCGGCCGCCGAGTACGAACAACTGCTCAGCGACCTGTTCGGCAACATGGGCCTGGAGATGGGCGCGGCGGCCGAGGGGCCGCGCTGGCGGGCCACCGATCCCCGGCCGCTGTTCGGCGGCCCGGTCGTGATCTACGCCGCCCGTGGAAAGGCGGTCAGCGCGGCCACGGCGGCCGGGCTCGCCGAGGAGGTCGCCGCGTCGGGCGCGACCAAGGGCATCCTGGTCGCGATCGACGGCTACGAGGTGGAGGCTCACGAGGCGGTGGCGGGCCGCCCGATCGAGCTGCTGGACGGCCCCGGGCTGCTGAACCTGCTCGCCGAGCACTCCCGGGTGAAGGCCCGGATAGAGCCGGTCTAGTTAGAGGCGTAGCTCGTGGCCGGTGGTGGCGTCCACCTGCGCCGGGATCTCCTCGTGCCGGTCGCCGACGGTCGGCGTCCCGGTGGGCTCGAACATCAGGATCTGCGCGCCGCCGGGCGAGATCGGCTTGTGCTCGGTGCCGCGCGGCACGGTGAAGACGTCGCCCTTGCGCAGCACGACCGTGCGGTCCCGCAGGGCGATCCGCAGCTCGCCGTCGAGCACCAGGAAGAACTCGTCGGTGTCGTCGTGGGTGTGCCAGAGGTGCTCGCCGTGCACCTTGGCGACCCGGACGTCGTAGTCGTTGACCCGGGTCACGATGCGCGGGCTCCACAGGTCGTCGAAGGAGGCCAGGGCCGCGGTCAGGGAGATCGGTTCGTCGGTCACCCGTTCATCGTGGGCCTGGCGGGCGGCTCGCGGGAGTGCTAGGAATCGCAGATGACGCAAGGATCCTCGCACCGGGTCGTGGTGATCGTCGACGAGAACTCGAACCCGTTCGAGCTGAGCTGCGCGATCGAGATCTTCGGCCTGCGCCGCCCCGAACTGGGCCGCGACCTCTACGACTTCCGCCTCTGCTCGCCCGCCTCGCACACGCTGATGCGCGACGGCTTCTACACCCTGACCGGCGTCGCCGGCCTGGCGGCGGCGGAGCACGCGGACACCCTGATCGTCCCCAACCGCCCCGACGTCGAGGTGCCCCGGCGCCCGGCCGTGCTGGCCGCGATCCGCCGCGCCCATGCCCGCGGCGCGCGTCTCGTCGGCTTCTGCAGCGGGGCGTTCACGCTGGCCGAGGCGGGCGTGCTGGACGGCCGCCGGGCCACCGCGCACTGGCAGTGGGCGGACGACTTCCGCGCCCGGTTCCCGGCGGTGACCCTCGAACCGGACGTGCTCTTCGTCGACGACGGCGACATCCTCACCGCCGCGGGCAGCGCGGCGGCGCTGGACCTGGGCCTGCACGTGGTCCGCCGCGACTTCGGGGCGGAGATCGCCAACTCGGTCAGCCGCCGCCTGGTCTTCGCCGCCCACCGCGACGGCGGCCAGCGCCAGTTCGTGGAGCGCCCGGTCCCGGTGGTCCTGGACGAGTCGCTGGCGCCGTTGCTGGCCTGGGCTCAGGAGCACCTGGACCAGCCGCTGACGGTGCCCGGCCTGGCCGCCCGCGCGGCGCTGAGCCCGGCCACCCTGCACCGGCGCTTCCGGGCGGAGCTGGGAACGACGCCGCTGGCCTGGCTGACCGCCGAACGAGTCGCGCTGGCCTGCCGGCTGATCGAGCGCGGCGAGTCCCGCTTCGAGGTCGTGGCCCGCCGGACCGGCCTGGGAACGGCGGCTAATCTCCGGTCGCTGCTGCGCCGCCGGACCGGTCTGAGCCCGACGGAGTATCGCCGCCGCTTCGCCCCGGCTCCGGTCCCAGATCCGGTTCTGGCGCCAGTTCCAGATCCGCCCTCGGTTCCGGTTCCGGTTCCAGATCCGGTTCCGATTCCGGTTCTGGCTCCGGCTCCGGCTCCGGCTCCGGCCGCCACGGTGCCACGTTGAGTTCCTCGATGCGCTGCCAGAGCGGCCGCAGGGCGGCCTCCGGCTCGCGGGCGAAGATGCTGCCGCGGATCCGGACGAAGACGCAGTTGCCGACCCGTTCCAGCACCGCCTGGCGGCGCATGTCGCGCTCCCACTGCTCCGGCCCGTGGTACGCGTCCCCGTCGCACTCGATCGCCAGGCGGCGCCCGTCCGGGGCGTTGAGCACGAAGTCGATGCGGTAGCCGCCGATCCGGAACTGCGGCGTCGGCCGGTAGCCGCGCTTGACCAGCCGGCGCAGCACCTCGCGCTCGAAGTCGCTCTCGCAGAGCAGTTCCAGATCCGGCGCCGTCGTCTGCACCGGCAGGTTCAGCGCGTAGTTCAGCAGCAGCGCCCGGGCGTCGTCGGCCAGCAGCGACGACGGCCGCACCGAGTGGAAGATCCAGAGCTGGTCCCGGGCCCGGGAGGCGGCCACGTTGACCCGCCGGTGATATTCCCGCTTGGTGAACGCCGACGGCCGGCCGTCGTTGTCGGAGACCACCATCGACACCAGCACGACGTCGCGTTCGTCGCCCTGGAAGGTGTAGGCGTCGCCGACCCGCAGCCGCCGGGCCTCCATCTCGTCCTCGCCGATCGCCTCGCGCAGCCCCGCCAGCAGATACGACGTCTGGCCGCTGGTGCTGAGCAGGCTGATCACGCCGAGCGTCTTCCCCCGGTACGCCGGGTCCGCGACCAGCGCCGCCACCTGCGCCACCAGCGCGTCCGCCTCCGCGAGGTTCACGTCACCGAACGGCGGCAGCGGCTGCCGGGTCCCGTCCGGGATGAAGACGGCGCGGACCGGCATCGACAGCGCCCGGTCCGCGCGGAGCGGCTGGATCTTGCCGTCGTAGTAGTGCCGGGACGAGAACTCGATGATCTGCGGCACGCAGCGGAAGTGCTCGGTGAGCAGAATCCGTTCCGGTGAGCGGCGCACCGCGTGGTCATAGAGCGAGGACTCCGGGTCGAAGTGCTCGGCCGACGGCACGTCGGTCAGGTGACTGTGGATCAGCCCGGCGACCGAGCCGACGAAGCCGAGTTGCGGGCCGATCTGCTGGTCGTCGCCGACCACCACGGCCCGCTCGGCCAGCGCCAACACCGGCAGCGCGAACAGGTCGGCCTGCGACGCCTCGTCCACGATCACCACGTCGAAGTGGGCGCCACCGGCGAACTGCTCGATCGCCCGGTCCACCGACATGACCCAGACCGGCACGGCCTCGACCGCCGACTCCATGGCCCGCTGGGCGTGCGCCTGCCAGGCCGCCGCGCTGCGGCCGGTGCCCTTACCGATCTTGCGGAGCGCGGTGGTCCAGTCCGCGAGCGCGGCCCGCCGCCGGTCGTCGAGGGCGCGGGACACCTCCAGCCACGCGGACGCCACGACCAGGTCACCGGTGAGCCGCCGGATCTTGTCGCGCGCCAGCTCGATGCGGCGGTTGAGCACGGCTGGGTCGACGCTGCCGACGACGTCGTCGAACCACGTCTGCGCCTGCCGCCACTCCCAGGCCCGCAGGCAGAGGTTGCCCGACACCACCGGCACCAGCCCGGCGTCGACCTGCTCGGCCCACTCCGGCGCCACCTCCGCCAGCCGGTCGCGCAGTTCGCCGTACCGGCGCACGTCAGGCCGCAGCGCAGTGAGCCGGCGCGCCTCCGCGACCAGCTCGTCCCAGTCCTCCAGGCCGGGCGCGAACCAGGCCGCCGCCAGCGGCGGCCACGGCACCAGCGCGTCGGCCACCGCGCGGTCCGCGTCGTCCAGGGCATCAAGATCAAAAACCACCGGGCAGTCGTCGAGCAGGGCCGACACTTCCGCCAGCCGGGCCGGGTCGAGGTCCAGCTCCTCCTGGGGTACGAGCACCCGCAGCCGCGCCGACAGCTCGGGCCACTGCCGGGCGTCCCAGCCCAGCGACTGCGCGGCCTCGGCCAGCAGCGTGCCCGCCCACACCTCCGGGTCGCCGGGCCGTTCCGGGATGGCGAGCCGCTGGATCCACTCGCCCCAGTGCTCGCCGAGCCGCCGCCGGGCCTGCGCCCGCCGCACCCACGCGGCGGCCAGCTCGACGTCCTCGACCGTGCGCAGGGCCTCGCCGTCCACCCGGACCTCGTCGGCGATCCGCCACAGCCCGGACTGCAGGATCCGGTTGACGCCCCGGCCCGCGGCGAACCGTTCGCGCAGCTCGCCCAGGCCGGCCAGCAGCCGCTTCGGCTCCGCGGCCAGCGCGTCCGCGGCGGTGACCCGGTGCCCGCCGAGCGACCGGGCCAGCTCGGCGAGGGTGCGCTGCAGCTCCTCGGTGGCGGCCACGTGATCGGTCCACATGGTCGCCCAGTGCGGGTCGGACAGCAGCCGGCCCAGCCGGTCCGTCCAGGTGCCCTCGCGCCGGTGCAGCCACGCGACCGCGTCGCGCAGCCCGTCCAGCAACTCGCCGAGGGCGTCGGCGCCGTGTGCGCGTACCGCATCGGTGTCGACGCCGGCCGCCTCCAGGCGGGAGACGCGGTCGGCGGCCGCCTCCCGCTCGGCCCGCGCGCTTCTCGCGGTCGCCGCCTCCGGCAGGGCAGCGACCTCCGGCAGTGGGCGCAGCGCCGCCGCGCGGTCGGCGGGCGCGAGCCGGGCGGCGAGCTGCAGCAGGTCCGCGAACTCCGCCGCGGACAGCGGCGGCCGGTCGGCCGGCGCGACCGGATCGGGGATGCCGCCGTGCGCGGCGGCCCGCTCCCGCAGCCAGGCACCCACGTCGGCGGGCGAGAGGTGCACGTCTTCGATCCGGTACGTCGCAGCCTCGTTCTCCG
>Ga0307516_10000513_pt1 | contig 51796 bp, 48 predicted proteins | sample 19_EM_MG_FD_203310 | JGI IMG/M metagenome (GOLD analysis project Ga0307516, IMG submission 203310) | Populus trichocarpa ectomycorrhiza microbial communities from riparian zone in the Pacific Northwest, United States - 19_EM | ecosystem: Host-associated > Plants > Roots > Unclassified | place... | reverse complement strand
GACGAAACCCGCTGGGAACCCAAGAAGGTGTTCCACGCGATGGCGGCCAGGAATCGCCGGTCTTGACATCCGTGCACAAAATCGCTTCCCGGTCGCGGATCATGCTGCCAGGCTGCGGCCATGCCCACCTTCTCAGCGCCGGACGGCACCAGGCTCGCCTACCGCACGATCGGGGACGGCGATCCACTCCTCTGCCTCCCCGGCGGTCCCATGCAGGACGCCGCCTACCTCGGCGACCTCGGGGGTCTGGCGCGGCACCGCCGGCTGCTGCTGCTCGATCCCCGCGGCACCGGAGACTCCGCGATTCCCGGTGACGCCGGTTCCTACCGCTGCGATCGCCAGGTCGACGACGTCGAGGCCCTGCGGCAGCACCTCGGCCTGGGCCGGATCGACCTGCTGGGCCACTCCGCCGGTGTCAATCTCGCCGTGCAGTACGCGACCCGCCACCCGGAGGCTGTCGGCCGGCTGGTCCTGATCACGCCGAGCCTCATCGGTGTCGGCATCCCGGTGCCCGGCGAGATGCGCCGCGAGACCGCCCAGTTCCGCAAGAACGAGCCCTGGTTCCCGGCCGCCGTCGTCGCGCTGGCGGCGATCGGCGCCGGGAAAGCCACGGACGCCGACTGGGCGGCCATCACCCCGCTGCGGTACGGCCGGTGGGACGAGGCGGCGCAGCGGCATCACGCGGAGTCGAACGGCCGGATCAACATGGCGGCGGCCGAGGTCTTCGGCTCCGACGGCGCCTTCACGCCGGACGCGACCCGGGCGGCCCTGGCGACTTTCGCGGCCCCGGTCCTGCTGCTGGCCGGCGAGTTCGACCTGAACAGCCCGCCGCCCGCGGTGGCCGAGTACGCCGCGCTGTTCCCGGACGCCACCCTGGTCGTCCAGCCGGAAGCGGGACACCAGCCGTGGCTGGACGATCCGGACCTGTTCGTGGCGACCGTCGCGGCGTTCCTGGCATAGCGAAACGGCCCGCCTGAGCGGGCCGTTCGCAGTGCTTGCCGTGCTTTCAGCCCTTGTCCGGCTCCGGGTGCTGGTAGGTGATGCCGTCGCGCAGCGGGAACTCCTGGTCGTCGCCGAACGGCGAGGGGCCGCCCGCCTGGTGCGACAGCAACTCGGCCACGTCCAGCCGGCCGTCGGCGTTCACCGCCGGCCCTTCCGGCGGCCGGGCGCCCGAGCTGGCGACACCGGCCGCGACCCCGGTGACGCCCGCGGAGGCACTGGGCGCCATCGACTCGTGGCCCGTACCCGTGGAGTCGAGCTGGTCCCGGCGGAAGATCTTGCGACCGAGCCGGACCAGCGGGTCGTAGCGGTTGTCCACGACCCGTTCCTTCATCGGGATGATCGCGTTGTCCGTGATCTTGATGTGCTCGGGGCAGACCTCGGTGCAGCACTTGGTGATGTTGCAGTAGCCCAGGCCCTGGTGCTGCTGGGAGTAGTCCTTGCGGTCCGTCCGGTCGTCAAGCGGGTGCATGTCCAGCTCGGCGGCGCGGATGAAGTAGCGCGGACCGGAGAACGCCGCCTTGTTCTCCTCGTGGTCGCGGACCACGTGGCAGGTGTTCTGGCAGAGGAAGCACTCGATGCACTTGCGGAACTCCTGCGAGCGTTCCACGTCGATCTGCTGCATCCGGTAGTCGCCCGGCTTGACCCCCGGCGGCGGCGCGAACGCCGGCGTCTCGCGGGCCTTCTCGTAGTTGAACGAGACGTCGGTGACCAGGTCCCGGATGATCGGGAACGCGCGCAGCGGCGTGATCGTGACGGTCTCGTTCTCCTCGAACGTGGACATCCGCGTCATGCAGCCCAGTCGCGGCTTGCCGTTGATCTCCATCGAGCAGGAGCCGCACTTGCCGGCCTTGCAGTTCCAGCGGCAGGCCAGATCCGGCGTCTCGGTCGCCTGCAACCGGTGGATGATGTCGAGGACGACCTCGCCCTCGTTCACCTCGACGTCGAAGTCCTGGATCTCGCCGCCCGACGCGTCGCCCCGCCACACCCGAAAGTGACGCTCCATTACTTCGCCTCCGTCTTGAGTGCGTCGTAGTCCACGAGCTCCGCGTCGGTCAGGTACTTGCTCAGCTCCGTACGGTCGAAGAGCTTGATCAGCTCCGCGCGCATCTTCGGGACCGCCTTGCGTTCCAGGTGCACGTCGCCCGTCTCGTCCAGCGAGCAGACCAGGTTGAGCAGCCGCCACTGCGGGTTCATCTTCGGGAAGTCCTCGCGGGTGTGCCCGCCGCGGGACTCCTCGCGCTCCAGCGCCGCCTTCGCGGTGCACTCCGAGACGACGAGCATGTTGCGCAGGTCCAGCGCCAGGTGCCAGCCCGGGTTGTACTTGCGCCCGCCGGTCGAACCGACGTTCGCCACCCGCACCTTGAGCTCCTGCAGCCGCTTGAGCGCGTCGGCCAGCTCACCCTCGCGCCGGATGATGCCGACCAGGTCGCCCATCACCACCTGCAGGTCCTGCTGCAACGTGTACGGGTTCTCGCCACCCTCCCGGCTCAGCGGGGCGAGCGCGGCGTCCACGGCCGCCTCGACGTCACCGGTGGCCACCTTGGGCCGCTTGCCCAGCGCGTCGGTGTAGGCCGCCGCGTGCTCACCGGCCCGCTTGCCGAAGACCAGCAGGTCGGAGAGCGAGTTGCCGCCGAGCCGGTTGGAGCCGTGCATGCCGCCGGACACCTCACCGGCCGCGAACAGGCCCTCGACGTGGCCGAACGCCGCCGCGGAGTCCGGGTCGACCTCGACGCCGCCCATCACGTAGTGACAGGTCGGGCCGACCTCCATCGGCTCCTTGGTGATGTCGACGTCCGCCAGCTCCTTGAACTGGTGGTACATCGAGGGCAGCCGCCGCTGGATCTCCTCGGCCGGCAGCCGGCTGGCGATGTCGAGCAGGACGCCGCCGGCCTTCGTACCCCGGCCGGCCTTGACCTCGCTGTTGATCGCGCGGGCGACCTCGTCACGGGGCAGCAGCTCGGGCGGGCGCCGGTTGTTCTCCGGGTCCTTGTACCAGCGGTCCGCCTCCTCCTCGGTCTCCGCATACTGCCGGCGGAAGACGTCGGGGACGTAGTTGAACATGAACCGCTTGCCGTCGGTGTTCTTCAGCACGCCGCCGTCGCCCCGGACCGACTCGGTGACCAGGATGCCCTTGACGCTGGGCGGCCAGACCATGCCGGTCGGGTGGAACTGCAGGAACTCCATGTTGATCAGCGTGGCGCCGGCCCGCAGGGCGAGCGCGTGACCGTCCCCGGTGTACTCCCACGAGTTCGAGGTGACCTTGTAGGAGCGGCCGACACCACCGGTGGCGAGCACCACAGCGGGCGCTTCGAGCAGGATGAACTCGCCCGACTCGCGGTAGTAGCCGAACGCCCCGGCGATCCGGTCGCCCTCCAGCAGCAGCTCGGTGATCGTGGTCTCCGAGAAGACCCGGATCTTCGACTCGTAGCTGCCGGTCTCCGCGAAGTCCTCCTGCTGCAGCGAGACGATCTTCTGCTGCAGGGTGCGGATCAGCTCCAGGCCGGTGCGGTCGCCGACGTGCGCGAGCCGCGGATACTCATGGCCGCCGAAGTTGCGCTGGGAGATCTTGCCGTCCTTGGTGCGGTCGAAGAGCGCACCGTAGGTCTCCAGCTCCCAGATCCGCTCCGGCGCCTCCTTGGCGTGCAGCTCGGCCATCCGGAAGTTGTTCAGGAACTTGCCGCCGCGCATGGTGTCACCGAAGTGCACCATCCAGTTGTCCTTGCTGTTCACGTTGCCCATGGCGGCGGCCGCGCCGCCCTCGGCCATGACCGTGTGCGCCTTGCCGAACAGCGACTTGGAAATGATCGCGGTCCGCTTGCCGGCGAGCCGAGCCTCGATGGCCGCCCGCAGCCCGGCGCCGCCGGCGCCGATCACGACCACGTCGTAGTGGTGTCGTTCGATTCGGGTTGTCATGGGGGGCCCTCTAGTTGATGAAGCGCAGGTCGGGCCACCAGCCGGCCGCGAGCGCCATGATGTAGAAGTCGGTCAGGGCGAGCGTGCCGAGCGTGATCCACGCGAGCTGCATGTGCCGGGCGTTGAGCTTCGACACGAAGACCCAGAAGCGGTATCGCAGCGGGTGCTTGGAGAAGTGCTTCAACCGCCCGCCGACGATGTGCCGGCAAGAGTGGCAGGACAACGTGTACAGCCACAGCATCACCACGTTGCCGACCAGGATCACGTTGCCGAGCCCGAAGCCGAACTCCTCGCCGGACCGGAACGCGATGACGGCGTCCCAGGTGTTGATGACCGAGATGATGCCGGCGGCGTAGAACGCGTACCGGTGCAGGTTCTGGAAGATCAGCGGGAACCGCGTCTCACCGGTGTACTTCTCGTGCGCGTCGGGCACGGCGCAGGCCGGCGGCGACAACCAGAAGGCGCGATAGTACGCCTTGCGGTAGTAGTAACAGGTGAGGCGGAAGAGCAGCAGGAACGGCAGCGTGAGCGCCGCCTCCGGGATGAGCCAGAAACTCGGTAGTGGAGTGCCGAACAAGGCCGACGCCGGCTCGCACCGGTCGGTGAGACACGGTGAGTAGAACGGGGTCAGATAGTGGTGCTCCTCCACGAAGTACCACTTGTGCATGAACACGCGGACGGTCGCGTAGATGACCCACGCGGACAACCCTACGAAGGTGATCAGTGGTGGAAACCACCACCGGTCCGTACGCAACGTCCTGGCCGCGATCGAGGCGCGTGAGCGCCCCGGATCCGGCTTCGTTGCCGTCGTCGTCATTGACGTCTCCCTGACGGTGACCTGCAGCTGCCGGCGGGCGCGCCTGTTTGGGGTGTGCGTCCGCAATGTGTGGCACACGTTACAACGAAGGTCAGCTTCCTGCCCTAGTAAGGGAAGGCTTACCACGCGCTACAGATCGGGCGCGGCAAGCCGGCGGATCGGACCGGCGCAGGCGGGGGGAGACCACCGGGCCAGCTGGTCGGCGAGCGAGACCCCGTCGCGGGGCGCGGGAGCGACGAAAAAGGCGGTGGTACGAGACTTGGCCTGCGCGTCGAGAGCCTCGGCGAAGGAGGTACGCGCGTCCAGCAGCTCCCGCCAGCCGTCGGAGACCCGCTGATCATCCAATCGGCCGACGTAGATGCGGCTGGCGGCGTTCTCGTCCCGCACGGCGACGGCCCGGGCCTGCGGAGTGGTGGTGGCACCGGGCGGGACGAGCCGGTTGAGCCGGCCCTCAAGCTCAAGGCAGGCGCTGTCCCGCAGCCGCCGATCCTCACGGGCGCCGGCCGCATCGTCCCGGAAGCCGGAAACGGCCCGCAGAACGGCGAGCCCACCGGCACAAAGCCCAATGACGACAACGGCGGCAGCCACCGCGACCCCGGCCACGATCAGCCGCCGCTTGCGCCGCTTCCCAGCATCGGCCCCCGCCCCGGCGCCCACACGCGCGTCGGGACCTGCAGCTGCGCTGGGACCTGTACCCGCGCTGGGACCTGCACCCGCGCTGGGACCTGCACCCGCGCCGGGATCCGCACCTGTGCCTCCACCCGAATCCGTGCTCCGGCCTGTGGCGGAACTCGCGCCGGGATCCGCATCAGCGGCTTCGGAGGCACCTCTGAACCTGGGTGTGCCGCCGGTTCCGCTTGCGGGGCTCGATCCGAGCCTCGCGCTCGGCCCGGTTGCGGCCCCCGACCTGGACGTGGAGTCCGTGCCGGAGCCGGTGTAGGAAGCAGAGCCCTCGTCGGAATCGGATCGCAGCGCGTCGCGTCTGGTCCCGGGTCGAGAGTTGGCGTCAGGGGCAGCGGAGGCCGCACCGGCCGGCGGACCGGTGGTCGGCTCGTCCGCGGGGTCGGGCACCGCTCGGCGGCCGTCGGATTCCTGGTCACGCGGCCCGTCACTCATCGATCCAGCGCTCACTGGCCCAGTGAAACACGCCGGTCAATGCCCGGCCCACCGACGACGCCACCGCTCCCCCGGATAGCAGCTGACCCCGGCAAACCGCCTTTGCCCGCCACGTTGCTACTTCATTGGTAGATTTTGGCAGATATTGGCCGCCAAGAAAGACTTCTGTGACCAGGGGTCGCCCGTTGATCGCAGCACCCCGATCAGGCCCACCGGCCAGCGCAAGCCAGATCGTGTGGCGGCGCGCTCTGTTTCGCACCCGCGCGCATCAATGTCGACCCGGGGTCTTCGACCCGGCGGGGATGTTGTGGCGGCACGGTTCGCTTCGCACCGCCACGACACGTCATCGGTCAACGCCGGGCGCCCCGAGACTCAGCCTGAGCATCCCCGCCCGGAATGCCCGGCATAACGCCCACGACCGGGCGCCTGACTGCGGGGCACCGAAAACCCGGCAGAAGTATCAAAAGAGCCAAAATCGACCAAGGTTGCAGGACAGTGCTCTCAGACCCCCGTCTCAGCCGGAGGCGTTGCCGGTGAGGTTCCAGGACTGCAGGTGCAGGGCCGGGGCCGCGTAGCGGACTCCCGACCAGCGGTCCGGCAGCGAGATCGCCTCCGCGCCCACCCCCAGGACCGCGCCCGGCCCCAGAGCCTGTGGGTAGGACTGGGTGAAGCGCATGTTGCCCACCGCCGCCGTCACCTCGCCGTCCTCGACCAGCCAGACGCCGTTGCGGGTCAGGCCCGTGATGACCAGGCTCTTCTGGTCGAGCACCCGGGTGTACCAGAAGTCGGTGATCAGCAGGCCCCGGCGCACGCGGCCGACCAGGGCCCGGGCCGACGCTGCTGTCGGGCCCTCGCCGGTTTCCGGGGTGCTGTTGCCGGTCGGGTCTGGGGCCAGGCGCAGGTTGGCGGCGATCGGGCCCCACGAGCGGGACGCGACGCCGGCATGGCCGGTTGACGTTGCGCCTGCCTCGGCGGCCGAGGTGCGGTCGTGGCTGACCGCGACGGTCGTGCCGTCTCCGACCAGGGGCAGCGTGCCGCGTGGGGTGCCCTCCAGGTCGAACGGCAGGGTCGCGCCCAGCGGCTCGTCGGTGATGGTCACGGCCTCGTCGAACTGCTGGGCGCCCAGCTCCGCGAACGACTGGTGCTGGGCGAATGCCTTGCCGTTGAAGCCGAAGCTCGCCAGGTTGTCGAGGATGTCGGCGACCGCGGTGGGCTCCAGCACGACCTCGTAGCGGCCCGGTGGCAGCTCGATCGGGCGGCCGCCGGCGCGGGCCTTCGCGGCCGCGCGGGTGCCCAGGGCGGCGCCGTCCAGCTCGGCCAGGCGGCTGGCGGCCCGCCGGGCCACGCCGTCCGCGCCTTCGAGGCGGGCGATGCCGTCCATCGCGGCCTCGGCGGCCCGGCCCTCGACGGCCTGGCCGGCTGTGTTTGCGAAGCCGCCCGAGGAGTAGGTCGTGCGGCAGAAGCCGGCCGTTTCCAGCCCGCCGGCCGCCCGGACGAAGTCGCGGACGCGCTCGGCGCGCTCGTGTGGGCCGGCCGCGGCGGTCGCCTCGTCGAAGGCGGGGGCGGAGCGCAGCGGGGTGGGCGGGGTGAGGCCGGGCCAGGCCTGGTCGGGTGGGGAGAGCCGGGAGGCCGCGATCGTGCGCTCGACCAGGGACTGCAGGCCGGCCGCGTCGGTCACGGTGGTGGAGCCGCCGGCCGTCCGCCCGGCGAGGTGCAGCCGCAGGCGCACGGTCGTGGTGGCGTCGGCGACGTTCTGGTGGATCGCGGAGTTGGCGAAGCGGGTCAGCGCCTCGGCGGAGTGGGCGGCGAGGACCTCGGCCTCGGCGCCCGGGCCGGCCAGGCGCCGGGTCAGCTCGACGACCCGGGCCGCGAGATCAAGCTCGGCGTTCATGCGCGTCCTCCGCTTCGCTGGTCGGGAACCTGCTCGTGACTGCTCATCCCCGCACCCCCACGCGTACCCCGGTGAACCGGGCCGGCGCGGCCGGGTGGCCCGTGTGCCCGATCTGACCCGGCTGACCCTTGCCGCAGTTTGGCGTGCCCCAGGCGACCGTCTCGGAGGAGAGCATGTCCATCGACTGCCAGAACTTCGGGCCGATCCCGGTGTATGTCGGGTTGCGGAGCATCCGCCCGCGCTTGCCGTTCTTGACCTCGTATCCGATTTCGCAGCCGAACTGGAAGTTGAGCCGGCGGTCGTCGATCGACCAGGAGCGGTTGATGTCCATCAGCACGCCGTCGTCGGTGGCCGCGATGATCTCGTCCAGGGTGTGCGGGCCCGGCTCCAGGCCGACGTTGGTCATCCGGACCATCGGCAGCCGCGCCCAGCCGTCGGAGCGGACGCTGCCGGCATAGTCGAGCCCGGCCATCGCGGCGGAGTCGCGGCCGGCCAGCACGCCCACCCAGCGGCCGTTGCGCACCGCGTCGCGCTTGACCGCGGGCGAGCCCTCGTCGTCGTAGCCGAAGCTGCCGAGCGCGCCCGGGATCGTCGGGTCGATGGTGATGTTCATCAGGTCGGAGCCGTATCGCAGGGTGCCGAGCTGGTCCAGGTCGAGCCAGGAGGTGCCGGCGAAGGCGGCCTCCCAGCCGAGGATGCGGTCGAGCTCGATGGCGTGCCCGACCGACTCGTGGATCTGCAGGGCGAGCTGCTCGCCGCCGAGGATCAGCGTGGTCTCGCCGGACGGGCAGAGCGGGGCGGTCAGCAGCGCCCGCGCCTCGTCGGCCATCCGGGCGGCGTTGTCGGTCAGGGCCAGCTCGTCGACCAGCTCCCAGCCGCGGGTGCCATACTGCCCGCGGTGGGATGGCCAGGAGCGACGCTGAATCTCACCGTCGCCGTACGCGCTTGCGGTGACGCCCGCGCCGCACTCGCGGATGTGCTGGTCGATGCGGTGGCCGTCGCTGGAGGCGAACCACTTGCGGGTGTCCCAGATCTGGTAGATGCCCTCGGCCAGGTCGGCGCCCGCGTCGCGGGCCGCCGCGGTGGCGGCGACCAGCAGGTCACCCTTGACCGACAGCGGCACCGACAGCGGATCGATTTCGCACTGGCTGGCCCAGCTCGCCGTGCCGGCGCCGGTCGGGACGAGGTCGATCGCCGGGCCGGGCACCAGCGCGCTCGCGGCGGCGATCTCGGCGGCCCGCCGGCCGGCCGCGCGCGCGGCGGCGTCGGAGAGGTCGGGCACGGCATAGAAGCCCCAGCTGGAGCCGACCAGCGCACGCACCCCGATGCCCGCGCTCTCGTCGGAGCTGAGATCCTCGACCTCGCCGTCCCGGGCGCTCATCGTCTCGGTGCGGCGCACCATCACCCGTGCGTCCGCATATCGGGCCCCGGCGTCCAGGGCGGCCTGGACCGCCGTGCCGGCCTCGTCGAAGTGATCCACGCTCATGCCCGAGACCCTAGGCGACCCCACCGACATTCTCCGCCCGGGCCGGTCGGCAGCCGCCGCCATAGACCTCACATCCAGGCGGGTCCCGCCGACCGTAGGGCCATGGGAAACGGGGAATGTCGATGAACCGCCTGCCGGTGCCGGTGTCGCCGTACGGTCCCTTCGCGGGCCTGGCCCTGCACGTGCACGACCTGACCATCCGGGGTCACCACACGGAGACCCTGCTCGCCGCCGACGCGGCGGAAGCGATCACGCTGATGCTCGGCGACCACCGCACCCACCGGGTGAGCCGGCTGGGCCGGATGTACGCCCTCAGCGCCCTCGGCCGGCTCGACGAGGCCCTGGGCATCGCCGAGGAACTGGCCGCCGACCGGGCCGTGCTGGGCGGGCCCCGGGCCACCGACGCCAAGATCATGGCGGACACCGCCGAGGTGCTGATCCACCTGGGCCGCATCGACGACGGCCTGCATTACGTGGCCCGGGCGATGGCCCTGCTGGACGTGGCGCCGCGCACGGGCATCCGCTACTTCTCCGCGATGGCCTCGCTGGGTGAGGCGGCCCGGTCCGCCGAACTGTTCGAGCTGGCCGACGACGCCATGCGGCTGGCGCTGGCGTCGTTCGAGTCACCCGACGACCTGTACCGCTCGTCGGCGGAGCTGCAGCACGCCGAGATGTGGCTGGAGTGGGCGCTGCGGCTGGAGCAGGTCGACCGCGTCGAGGAAGCGGCGGTCCTAATCGACAAGAGTGTGGCGCTGCTGGAGTACTGGGTCGTCCAGGGCATCGACTCGCCGGTCGGAATGGCCCTGCTGGCGGTCGGCTACGCCAAGAGCGGCCGGGTCGACGAGGCCTTCGCCCTGGTCGACGACCTGCTGCTGGACATGCGGGCGGCCGGCCAGCAGCACGAGGCCCGGCTGCTGCACCTCGCACACGGCGTCGCCCTGCGTGCCACGGGCGAGCTGCGCGCGGCCCGCCGCGAGTTCCGGGCCGCGGAGGAACTGGCGGTGCTGACCTCCCAGCGGCTGCTGCTGCGGTACGAGCTGGCGATCACGGCGGTGGCGGAGTTCCCGGGCGACGCCACGCGGACGATGTTCGAGTCGCTGCGTACCCATGTCCAGGCGCTGTGGCAACTGCGGATGGACCGGCGCACGATGCTGCGGCAGGCCTACCGCCGGGTGGAGCTGGAGGCGGCGCGGACGACGGCCGACCTGGCCGCCAGCTCGGACGCGCTGACCGGGCTGGGCAACCGCCGGATGTTCGACCGCCGGATCGACACGGTCGCGGACGGCGGCTCCCTGCTGCTGATCGACGTGGACCGCTTCAAGGACATCAACGACCGCTTCTCGCACGGCGTCGGCGACCGGGTGCTGGGCGAGATCGCGGCGGTGCTGCGCTCGCACTGCCGGCACGACGAGGTGGCGATCCGCTTCGGCGGGGACGAGTTCGCGATGTTCCTGATCACCGGCAAGGACGAGGCCCGGCAGATCGCCGAGCGGATCCGCCGGGTGATCCTGGCCCGGGACTGGAGCACGATCGCGCCGGGCCTGACGGTGACGCTGAGCATGGGCCTGGCCGCCTGCCGGAGCGGCGAACGGGGGCGCGACCTCTACGACCGCGCGGACGCCCGCCTCTACACCGCCAAACGAGCCGGCCGAAACCAGCTCGCCGCCGCCTAAGACGGCGGCACGAGATCCTCGGGCGTGAGGGCGGCGATCGCCGGCCACGCTGTGATCTTGCTGGCAGCGAGCTGGTGCAGATGCAGCACGCCGGTTCCTCCTCGACCAGGAGGAACCATGGAATACCGGCGGCGGCGTAGAAATGATGCTTGAGCATCCGGATCACCTCGTCGGACCGCGACGCCACCTCGGCGACGAGGACCGCCGAGCGGGCATCGACGACCGGGCTGTCGAAATCGATCGGCCCGGTCATGATCAGGTCCGGGTTGGTGATCCGGTCCCGCCGGAGTCGCAGGTTAACGGGGCCAATCAGGTGGAGACCAGACGCGGTGGCATCCGGCTGCAGCGCGTCCATGAGCTTGCCGACGATGAACTGACGACGCGGCTGGCCCCGGGCGGTCAGGTACAGGCTTCCGTCGAAAAGCTCGATACGTTCCGTGGTCTCACCGAGTTCGAGGTAGGCCTCCTCGGACAGTGGCAGGCGGGTGCCGAGAACAGGTGACCGCATGCGACCGACCCTGCCAGTCGGCTGGTCAGAGATCCAGGCCGGTGACTCGGACGAGCTGCATCACCGACTGTTCGACGTAGCCCTGCGCCGACAGCATGTTGCTGTGCAGCAGGCCGCGCTCCGGCTCCGCCACCAGGTAGCAAGGGATTCTCGCCTGGGCGTACGCGTGCATCTTCAGCGTCCAGTCCACCGTCGCGCTCGCCGGGGAGGTGATCTCGCAGACCAGGCGGACCGACTGGGCCTCCACCAGCGGCTGGTCCAGGTCGATCGTGCCCGCGATGATCAGATCCGGGACCGCGATCCGGCCCGGGCCCAGGTGCACCGGCACGCCGGAGATCACGGTCAGGTCCGTACGGTTCGCCCGCAGCGCGTTCGCCAGCGCGTTCAGGATCAGCTGGTGCCGCGGCGTGTCCCTGGGGCAGGTCAGCACGCCGCCGTCCCACAGCTCCGTGCGCGCCGAGGTCTCGCCGAGCTGGAGATAGTCGGACTCGGTCGTCGCCAGGGCTTCCATGGGCAGGCTGCGGCCGATCAGGGCTGACGTCATCAGATGCCTTTCGTGGAAACCCCGGCTTTAGCCGTGGGGAAGAAAACGGAATTCCTGCGGAGCAGGTCAGGGATAGAAGCCGATCCGCCGTCAACGTGGATGGATGTCACCACAGCGGACCGTCAGGCGTTGTGCGGGCGTCGACCTTGCCGTCGATGACGTCGCGCCGGTACCTTGGGCACCAGACAAGGTGGTAGAGACATTGGTACACCGCGACGTTGTTGCAGCGAACCTTGCCCACGATTCGACTACGCAGCCTCGCGCTGAGAGGTGGTGGATCTTGTGACCGAGACAGTGCGTTACACCTACCGCCTGCGGCCCGGCCGCACGGCGCAGGCCGCGCTGCTCGCCGAGTGGGGCCGTTGCCGGTGGTTGTGGAACGAAGCCGTCCACCAGCAGCAGACCCGCCGTCACCCGACCCTGTGCAAGCTGTCGAAGTTGCTGACCGAGGCCCGGGGCCGTAACGCCTGGCTGCGTGAGGGTTCGCAGGTCGCCCAGCAGCAGACGTTGCGCACCTACATGACGGCGCTGGGCGCCTCGTTCAGGGTCAAGGGCCGGGGCCGGCCGAAGGTCAAGAAACTCAAGTCCGCGGTGCCGAGCCTGGAATACACGACCCGACGTTTCCGTATCAAGGATGGGGTCCTGTGCCTGCCCGGCAAGGTCACCGTCCCGGTCGTGTGGTCGCGGGACCTGCCCTCGGATCCGACCAGCGTGCGCGTGTACCGCGACAACCTCGACCACTGGTACGCGTCCTTCGTCGTCAAACGCGACACCGTCGCCCCGGCCGTCGCGGACGGTTCTGCCATCGGCATCGACTGGGGTGTGAAGGTCACCGCCACCACCACCGACACCGCGTTTGACCTGCCGCACCTGGGCCACCGCAGACGCTGCGCCGCTGAACGGGCGAAGGCCCAGCGTCGGATGGCCCGCCGTCGTCGTCCGAAGGGCACGCCCCCGTCGAAGGGTTACCTGGACGCGAAGCGGCAGGCGGCCCGGATTGAGAAGAAGGCCGCCCGGCAGAACACCTACGACGCCCGCCAATGGGCCGCCCGCGTGGTCGCCGCGCATCACCTGATCGCGGTGGAGGACTTCAAGCCGAAGTTTCTCGCCAGGTCCCGGATGGCCCGTAAGGCGGCCGACGCCGCCATCGGGGCCTGCAAACGTGAGTTGATCTATCGGGGTTTGCGGGCGGGCCGGACGGTGGTGCTGGTGCCGCCCGCCTACACCTCGATGACCTGCTCCGCGTGCGGAACGAGAGCCAAGGAACGCCTCGGATTGGGTGTCCGTGTCTTCGACTGCGCGGCCTGCGGATACACCGCCGGCCGTGATGTCAACGCCGCGAGGACGATCCTCGTCACGGCAGAGCGTGTCTGTGCCAGTGCTGACGACGTCAGACATTCGATCGCCTCCTTCCGGGACGGTGGATCGGATGCGGTCCGAGCTGGAAATCCCCCGGATTTATCCGCGGGGAAGCGTTAATCACCTCCCTTCGTGCCGCCGCCGGGTTTCTCCGCGGCGGCTTCCAACGTCTGTTCAACGGTGCTGTGGCATCGATGAGTCCGGCTGCCGCCGTGAGTGCTGACACAGGCGGCCGGCCCGTTCGTCAGAGCCGCGGGTGGGCTTCCTCGATGGTCGGTGCGTTGAGGTACAGCAGCAGGGCCTGCTGGTCGTCGAGATCCAGGTCGGCGAAGCGGGCGTACGCGATCCACCGGGACCGGGCCGTCTCCGCGGCGAGCAGGGCCGTGATGGCCGCCCAGGAGAGCGTCACCAGATGGAACAGGCGGCCTTCCTGCAGCGGGGGGAGCAGGCTCAGCTCGCCGAGCGCGGTCACGGCGTCGTCCTCGCGGCGGGCGCGCAGGGCCAGCTCGATCACCGCGCGCGCACGGTACGGGGTGCAGCCCCAGGCCAGCGCCTTGAGCTGGGACACGGTCATGCCGCGCACCCACAGCTCCGCGCCGCGTGACGAGTTCGGCGGGCTGCTCAGCGACCGGCCCTTCAGATAGCGGCGCATCTTGAACGCGCCGGCCCGGGTCGAGAAGGACGTGGCCGGCGGCCTGACGGAGTAGTTCATGGATCGTGCCTCACTGCTCAAAATTTGTCGGGTTGTGGTGACGGCGCCCCGGGCGGGGGCGGAGCGCGCGGGGCGCCGTCACCGGGAGTCGGCTCGCCGTCAGGCGAGCCTTGCCGCGATCCAGTCGGCGACCTGGCTGGTCGTCGCGAAGACCGCGCCGTCATGGTTGGCGCCGCTGACCGGGAGGAAGTCCACGGTCTGGGTTCCGTACGCCCGCAGCTGGCCGACCAGCACGTCGGCGGTGAGGAAGTACGGCACCGCCTCGTCGTCGGTGCCCTGCACGACCAGGACCGGTGCGGTGGGAGCCGTCTGCGCCGGGTTGTCGTAGGTGGCGAGCTTCGTCAGGACCGCGTCGGGCAGCGCGCCGCCCACCAGCAGTTGTTCGGCCGTGAGCGGGGCGTAGGCGTCGAGGATCTCGTACAGGCAACCGGTCTGCAGGATGGACGTCTTCGTCTTGGCTGTCGGCGCCAGCACCGTATTGGGGTTGAAGGTGGTGTCGACGGTGCTGAGGCCGTACAGGGCCATCACCAGGTAGCCCTGGCCCGGCGTGCCCGGGATCAGCGGGGCGAAGATGTCGGCGTTGGAGACCGGGGCGATGGCGGCCACGCCCTTGAGGACGAGGGCACCGTCGTAGCTGGAGGCGATCTGGCCGGCGAAGAGCGAGCCCTGGCCGCCCTGCGAGTGCCCGTCGATCGCGTACGCGGTGGTGAGCGCGCTGTCCAGGTTCCGGGCCGCCTTGACGCTGTCGATCATGGAGCGGGCCGCGCTCAGGCCGATCAGGTACGGGTGCGCCGACGGCGTGCCCAGCCCCGGATAGTCGGGGGCGGTCACCGTCCAGCCCTTGGCGAGCAGCGCCGCGATCGCCGCCCGGGCCTCCGGCCAGAAGACCGCCTGGCTCGCCGAGGGTGCGCACTTGTCGGCGAGGCCGGTGGTGCCGTGCCCCCACACCACGGTCTTGTTCTTCTTGTTGGTCTTCGGGGTCATGACCAGCCCGGTGGCGGTGATCGTGCTCCCGGTGACATTGGTGGAGGCGTAGGCGATACGTTTCCCGGTCGCCAGTGGTGAGAGCTCGGCCGGCAGGGTCGCGGTCGCGCTGAGCAGGACCGTGCCGGATGCCAGGGTCGCCTTGGCCGGTGAGCCTGCGAAAAGCAGGATTGCGGTACTCAGCAGCGCGACCTCAAGAGCCGCGACCCAGGCATGGAAACGGGCAGAGTTCATCTATCGATCCCTTTCAAGGACGGGTGAATTCGGGCGTGCGGGAGCCCGGAGCGAATTGCGGAATGGTGAAGCGGGAGGGGAAAAGCGGGTCAGGCGAAGTGGTCGGCGACCCGGCGCAGGGCGGTGATGGTCTCGTGGTCGCGGCGCTCGTCGTCCTGGGTGGGCCAGGCGCTGCACTTGACGATCACGATGTCGGCGGTGGGATCCACGAAGAGGTACTGGCCGTGTACCCCCAGGCCGGTAAAGGCGTTGAAAGAGCTTTCGCCGAGCGTCCACCACTGGTTGGCGTACCCGTAATGGTGGTATCCGCTCGGGCCGAGCGCGCCGACCGCGAGGTGCGGCAGGTCGCTGCCGCGGCTGCGGCGGACCCATTCGCGGGGCACAACCTGCTGGCCGGCGACGACGCCGTCGTTGGCCATCAGCAGGCCGAGCCGGGCGACGTCGCGGGCGGTGGCGTTGAACGAGCCGGCGCCGATGGCGGTGCGGGGGCGGGTCCGGGTGAGCCAGAAGTAGGCGTCCCGGTCGGCGCCGATCTGGTTCCACAGCCGCTCGGCGGCGTAGGTGGCGAGGCTGCGGCCGGTGGCGGCCTCCAGCACCCAGCCGAGGATCTGGGCGTCGAAGGTGGAGTAGTTGAAGCGCTCGCCCGGTGCCGCCCGGCGCGGCGCCGCACGGATGACCTCGGCGACGTCGCCGCCCATGATGGCCTGCTCGAAGCGCTTGATGCCGCTGTCCGGCACGTCCCACACCTCGGCGTCGCCGACGCCGCTGGTCATGTCGAGCAACTCGGCCAGGGTCGACTCCTCGAAGGCGGTGCCGCGGAAGTCGGGCCGGTAGTCGGTGACCCGGTCCTTGACGCTGCCGATCGCGCCGTCGGCCAGCGCGATGCCGATCAGCATCGAGGTCACCGACTTGGAGATCGAGAACAGCTGCATCCGGCTGCGCGGGCCGGCGAAGACCCCGGGGTAGGTCTCGTGCACGATCTCGCCGCGGTGCAGCACGACGAACGCCGTGGTGTTGGTGTGCCGGTGCAGGTCGGACAGCGTGTGGTCGCGGTCGTCGAAGCGGTAGGTCAGGTCGAGCGGGTCGGGGCTCAGCGGGAGCGGCAGATGCGGCCCGCTGCGGGCCACGCACTCGGTCGGCATGATCCAGTTCATGTGGGTGAACGTCCACTCGCTGAACGGCCGCCGCATGATCAGATCGCCCTGCCGATCCCACCACGACGGCTTGGCCGCCGGGCGGATCGTGGTCGGTTCGATGGTGCTCGTCATGTCACTCCCCGCTGTGGTCGATAGTGTGCTCGGCGGCGCGCGGCGCGGGCGCGTAGCGCTCGAACTCCTCGCGCAGAGTCAGCCCACTCGACTCGCCCGCGGGCTCGAGGAAGCTGTTCATGACCGCCAGCACGGCCATGCCGGCGAGGTTGTCCTCCGTCGGGCTGCCGCCGATGATGTTGGCGGCCGGGTCGCCGAGGTGGTGCACGGCGAAACCCTCGGTGATGGCGGCCAGGATGTTGGCGAACTGCTCGATGGTGATGCCCTTGCGCAGCTGGTAGCCGCGGGCGGCGATCGTCGCCTCGTAGATCTTCTTCCACGGGTCGAGCGCGCCGGCGTAGTTGTTGGCGATGGCGTCGTGGATGCCGTCGTTGCGGTCGGCGGTGGCCACCATGATCAGCTGGAGCCGGAACAGCGGCATCCGGCAGATCGCCTGCAGCTCGTGGAAGATGGCGCGGTCGAGGGCGTTCGCGAAGTTGGCCTCGGTGCTGATCAGCCAGTCGCCGCGGGTCTCCAGCTCGGCGCCGTACTGCGGGTCGTAGTTCATCGCGTGGAACAGGAAGGTCAGCAGGTCGTTGAGGTAGTCGTCGTGGCTGGCCCAGGTGGCGCGGTAGGGACCGTCGCCCTTCTGGCGCAGGAACGGCGGCTCGAGATTCTCCATCTCGCGGGACAGGGCGCGCTCGGTGAGGAAGCGCAGACCAGACCAGTACGGCTTCCGGCCGCCTTCGCCCACAGGGACCGCCGCATCCTTGGCGCCGAGGTTCTGCTCGATCAGGTTCGCACCCGCCTTGAGGTAGGAGGCGACCTTGGGCGAGTTCACCAGGGCGGCACGGGTCGACTCCCGGACACCTTTGACGCGAGTCACGATGCCGGAAAAGTCCTGACAATAGGGGAAGGGAAGATCCTTCTTGCCGTACGTCATGAGTCGATTGTTGCCCGATGCGAGGCCGATTCAAGTGCGCACGTGCGTAGTACTCGGAGTCTAGGCCTCGGGAATTCGGTGATATTGCTGAATATGACTTTTAGTAGGCGCGTGATGACGCAGAGGAATCAGATTTCGCTCAGGCGCGGCGTTCGCTGAAGGCCAGGCTGAGGATAGCGTGGGCGACCCAGATCGCCTGCGTCTTGTTGTCGTACGGCCCGACCCGAAGCTCGACCGCCTTCTCGACGAACACCGCGCGCACCGTCCAGGCGTTCGGATGGCGCTCATCCTCGCGGCTGTGGTTGACGATGACCTGGGTGGCGGCCCGGACGTTCACCACGGACCACTTCTCGTCGCCCTTGGGCCAGGCCCGGAACCAGCCCGGCGCGACCGCGACCGCTTCCTTGCTGGCCTCGGACAGGGCCCATTGCAGTTCCTCGGGAATCGCGATGTCCGGTTGTGCGTGGGTCATCTCGCCGCCCTGGGTTGCGTCCGCGAGAACCTAGGATAGCGGCAAATGCCCCGATTATGGTTTGTATCGCTACGAGAGCGACACGCGGGCGATCGCCTTCTCCGTCAGGCTGCCGAGCCAGAGCGTGTCACCATGCTGGCGGACGCCGGTCGCCATCACATACCGGCCCGCCGGTCCGTGCAGGACCCGCAGCACCGTCCCCTCGCCGTCGACCAGCGCGGCCATCGGGTAGGGCAGCGGCTGCGGTTGCAGCCGCGTCGGCAGGACCGCGGCGATCCGCCGCAGCCACGGGTGCGGCAGCAGCCGCTCGGCGAGCGCGACCCGCGGGCTGGCCAGGGCGATCCAGTAGGTGCCGTCGCCGACCGGCGCCATGTTGTCCGGGTACGCGGGCAGATCGCCGAGCACCCGCACGGCGCCGTCCGGCAAGGACACCCGCACCAGCCGGTGCGCGACGGTCTCGCACATCAGCAGCGCGTCCTCCCGCGGCGTGAGCGCCACGCCGTTGGGAAAATGGAAGCCCTCGGCCACCACATCGGTGCGGCCCGACGCGGGGTCGAAGGCCAGCAGCCGGCCGTTGGGCCGGTGTTCCAGCAGGTCCCGGCGCCAGTGCGAGAGCGGGAAGCGGTCCGAGCTGTCGGTGAAGTAGACGACGCCGTCGCGGGTCACGGCCGCGTTGTTGCACAGCAGGATGCGCCGGCCGCCGGCCCGGTGGGTCAGGTCGGTGACCGTGCCGTCGTCGGTCACCCGCAGCAGGCCCCGGTAGGCGTCGCACACGATGAGGCTGTCGTCGCGAGGGTCGATCTCGATGCCCAGCGGCCGGCCACCGGTGCCGGCGATCAGTTCCGGGACGGCGCCGGCGTGCGCGTCGGCCGGCCAGCGCCAGATCTGCCCTTCGTGCGTACCGGAATAGATCTGTCCCCGCCCGCCGACCGCGACGTCCTCCGGGCCGTGGCCGGTGGGCACCGTCAGCAGTTCGACATCGTCGAGCCGGGTGTCGGTCGGCGACCAGGCGCCGGTCAGCGGCGGCGGCGCGGTGGCCGGCAGCTTCGCGGGCCGGATCAGCCAGGGCGCGGGCGGGCGGGGAACGGTCATCGGGTCATCGTGACCCGCGCGGCGGCTTCGCGCCAGGGAATCCGAATCCCGGAACATCTACGCAATTTTCGGTGATACCCGAGCTCTGACGCCATACCGAAGATTGGTCAAAGCGGGGTTGGCCTTGCAAAACACCGTCTCCACCTGGCATTGCCTGGCCACCCAGCACCGAAACATGGCGGCAAACTTCCGGAAACCAGTTATTGACGTGCGTCGAAACTGGGCCGAACAATGAGCGAAACGACGGCCGTCGATCGCTGCAGAGCCTGTTCCCCGACAGCTCCGAGAGGTGCGCCCATCATGATCAGCAAAAAGCCCGGGCCGAGACCGGGATCCCGGTTACGCGGCGTCGTCATCCTCGCGGCCGCCGGTCTGCTCGCCGCGGTCTCGATGACGTTCCTGGAGACCACCGCGCAGGCCGGCACCACGCGGCTGAGCGTGGACTGCGCCGGCGGCTACGTCGGGCTGACCTTCGACGACGGACCCAACCCGAGCAACACCAACACCCTGCTTTCCACGCTGCGCAACGCCGGGGTGCGCGCCACCCTGTTCAACACCGGGCAGAACGCCGCGAGCAACCCCGCGCTGGTGGCAGCCGAGGCGAACGCCGGCATGTGGATCGCCAACCACAGCTACACCCACCCGCACATGCTCACCCTCAGCGCGGCCCAGATGTCCTCCGAGCTGTCGCGGACCCAGAGCGCTATCCAGAACGCCGGCGGCGGCACGCCGAAACTGTTCCGGCCGCCGTACGGCGAGACCAACGCCACGCTGCAGTCGGCCGCCTCCGCGCTCGGCCTGCGCACGCTGACCTGGGACGTGGACTCGCAGGACTGGAACGGCGCGAGTACCGCGCAGATCGTGCAGGCGGCGGGCAGGCTGACCAACGGCCAGACCATCCTCATGCACGACCAGTACGCGACCACGATCGCCGCGATCCCGCAGATCGTGACCGGGCTGCGCAACCGCGGCCTGTGCGCCGGGATGATCTCACCGTCCACCGGCCGGGCGGTGGCCCCCGACGGCACGGGCACCCCGACGACGCCGCCCGCCGGCGGCACCTGCACGGCGACCTACGCCGAGGGCCAGAAGTGGAGCGACCGGTTCAACGGCCAGGTGAGCGTCACCGGCACGAACACCTGGACCGTCACCGTCACCCTCCGCGCCCCGCAGAAGATCATCGCGACCTGGAACGCCACGGTGACCTTGGACGGCAGTGGCACGGTGTTGACGGCGCGGCCCAACGGTGCGGGCAACACGTTCGGCTTCACCGTCCAGCACGGCGGTGACTGGACCTGGCCATCCCTCGCCTGCCGCGCGGCATGACGCTGCCGCGGGCCGCCCGCTCTGCCTCCCGATAGGAAGCAGGAATCAGAGCGGTGCGGACCGGCACGACGGAACGGCCCTCAGCGCGGGGCGTGGCGACCCACCCATCGCCGCGCCCCGCCGCCGTTCGCGGTCAAAGGTGGAGCCGGTCCTGACCGAACGGTGGGGTCGCCCGATGATCATTGCCGCTTATGATCACGCCGCTTTGTCGCTCACGGGGAGGACCACCATCACCATGCACCGCGCCCTGCACCGCCTGCTGACCGGATCGGCGGCAGCCCTGATGGCGGTCGCGGCGGTGGCCGTACCCGGGACTCCCGCGCTTGCCGCGGACCCCGCGGTGCGCCTGCACTTCCCCGACATCTCGGTGGTCGCGCCCGCCCCGAAGATCACCCCGCTGTACGCCTGGATCACGGTGCCGGACAAGGCGGGCGACGTGCTGGCCCCGATGTCCAAGGTGACGGTGACGGTGGACACCGCCGACGTCGCGGACATCGCGACCGTGACGAGCCTCGACGACGCCGAGTTCGGCGAGGAGCAGTCCTGCGCCACCAGCGGCGCCGTGATCACCTGCACGCTCGGCGGCCCGTTCGACCTCGAACCCGGGCTCAACCTGGTGCCGCTGCTCGCGCTGCAGGTGGTCGCGAAGGCCGGCGCCGCGCAGGACGCCGACGGCAAGCTCGAGTTCAGCGCCCGGTTCGACGACGCCCCCGCGGTCACCACCTCCTCGACGGTCACCATCGGCGAGGGCGTCGACCTGGCCGGGGTGATCAGCACCGCCCGTACCGTGGCGCCCGGCGCGAATGTCGACGCCGGCCCGCGGGTTTCCAACGCCGGCGCGAAGCCGGTCAAGAGCGCCGTGCTGATCCTGCTGGGCGTGGACCCGAGCCTGTCCAAGGACAGCTTCGGCAACTGCCGGTACGGCATCCTGATCGTCTGCACCTTCGACGACGAACTGGCCGTCGGCACGACCTATGAACTGTCTTCGCCGCTGCGGCTGAAGATCCCGGCCGATGCCGCCGCCGGCAGCCGTGCGCAGGTGTTCGGCGGTTGGTACACCCCGTCCGACTTCAAGGAAATGATCGACGTCGCGCCCGAGTTCGACGAGGACGCGTTCGGCCCGAAGGGCACCGGGGCGGCCGTCCGGTTGCGGCCGGTGCCGGCGCAGGGCGCCGCGAAGCGGGCGGCGGCGAACCAGGTCGACACCAAGCCCGAGAACAACGCCACGTTCAGCGAGTTCGTCGTCGGCGGCAGCCGCCGGCCGGACATGGCCGCCGTCGGCGCCACCGTCACCGGCGACCCCGGCGACAAGGTGCGCACCCGGGTCGGCTTCACCAACAACGGGCCGGGCACGCTCTACTACTCGGGCTTCACCAACACCGACCCCGGTACGCACATCGTCGTGCCGGCCGGCGTGGAAGCGGTGGCCGTCGACGAGCGTTGCTTCCCGCTGGCCTTCGACGAGGGGTCCGAGCCCGACGACCCCGCCGAGGCCCTCACCGGTGCGTCGGATTACCTCTGCGTGCTGGCGGACGGCGCGACGAAGCCGAAGGCCTCGACCCTGTTCGACTTCACCTTCCAGGTGCGCGAGCAGCCCTCCGCCGAGGCCGGCCGGGTCACCATCAACGAGGATTTCTTCGTCGATGAGAACTCCATCGACCGCGACGGCGGCAACGACACGGCGAAGATCGCGGTCGAGATCTCCGGCGGTTCCGGCGGCGGCCTCCCGGTGACCGGCGCGAACGCCGGCCTGCTCGGCGCGGGCGGCGCGGTGCTGCTGCTCGCCGGGGTGGTCGGCCTTCTGCTGTTCCGCCGGCGCCGGGTGCGGTTCACCGCCTGACCTCCGCGAGGGTCACCACTTCACCGGACACCGGCGAAGTGGTGACCTCACCGGACTCGTCGGGCGAGCCTCAGCTCAGTCAGGTAACGCTTGACGATTCGACCCCCGTACTTCACGTCGATGAGGTGCGCGATGGAGTTCAACAGTGCCCTCTGCTGCGCCGCCGGCATGGCGCGGTGTCCGGAGTAGGTCAACAGGAGATCCAGGTAGTCCGCTGTCGAGTACGCCGACTCCCATTCGTACCGGTAGAAGCTGGCAGGCCCGAACCGCCCCGACGAGGTCAGCTCCCGGTCGTCGGAGGGAATGTCGCGAGCGGTTTCGAGGCGCAGGCCCGGTGGGGTCGACGGATCGAAGCGCTCGTAGCACTCCTGAATCTCGGCGAAGAACGCCTCGGTCCAGGTGCCGCCGGCGATGTGGTGGGTCCCCACGGTGGCCAGCAGGCCACCCAGTCGCAAGGCGTCCGCGGACTTCGACACCCGTACGGCCGGATCGACCCAGTGGAACGCCGTAGCGGAGAACACCACGTCGAACGGTTCACCCGGCAGGGGCCACTCCTCGAACGCCGCCGTGGCGACCTCCACCGAGTCGAAGCCGGCAAGATTTCGCCGGGCCACGGCTGCCATGTCCGTGCCCAACTCCACGGCCACGATGCGGTAGCCCCGCTCGGCCAGCGGCACGGTCGCCTGCCCGGTGCCACAGCCGATCTCCAGCACCCGGGCACCGGGTGCTCCGACATCGTCGAAGGCCGCGGCGAGATCATCGAACATCCGCGCCGGGTACCAGGGCCGGGCCCGGTCATACCGCTCGGCGTCCTCATTGAAGGTCTCTCGCAGCCGCACATAGTCATCGCCAGCGCTCACCCCGAGAGAGTACGCACCGGACGGCGCTCAGACCCGGCCGCCGGAGGGGTCGCCGGACAGCCGCTGGGCGATCGCGATCGGGATGACCGAGGCGATCACCAGGACCGTGGCCACCACGTTGACGATCGGGGCCTGGTTCGGGCGGAACAGGTTGTCCAGGATCCAGATCGGCAGCGTCGTGGTGCTCTGGCTCGCGGTGAAGCGGGTCACGATGATCTCGTCGAAGCTCAGCGCGAAGGCCAGCAGCCCGCCGGCCAGCAGCGCCGTGCGCAGCAGCGGGAACGTGACGCGCCAGAAGGTGGTGAAGCCGTCCGCGCCCAGGTCCATCGACGCCTCCTCCAGGTCGCCGCCGAGGCGGCGCAGCCGGGCGATCACGTTGTTGAAGACCACCACGACGCAGAACGTCGCGTGCGCCACCACCAGGGTCAGCAGCGACAGCGGCACGCCGAGGACGGTCCGGAAGGCGTTGTTGAGCGCGATGCCGGTGACGATGCCCGGCAGCGCGATCGGCAGGATCACCAGCAGCGACACCGCCTCGCGGCCGAAGAACCGGTACCGCTGCAGGGACATCGCCGCCAGCGTGCCCAGCACCAGCGCCACCGCCGTCGACAGCAGGCCCACGACCACGGAGGTACGCAGCGCCGCCAGCGCTCCGGCGTTGTGGGCGGCCCGCGACCACCATTCGCCGGTGAGGCCGGCCGGCGGCCAGCCGAACGTCCGGTCGCTGTTGAACGAGTTGATCACCACGACCACCAGCGGCACGTAGACCACCGTCAGCACGACGGCGGTGATCACGCGCAACGCGACGCGCATGCCCCGGGTCAGGTACATCAGAGGTTCTCCAGGGCGCCGGCCCGCCGGGACAGGAACAGGTAGACGATCATGACCACCACCGGGACCAGACCGACCGCGGCGGCCAGCGGCTGGTTGCCGGCCGCGCCGATGTTGTCGTAGACCAGGTTGCCGAGGAACTGCTTGGTGCCGCCGACGATCTCCACCGCCACGTAGTCGCCGAGCGACAGCGAGAAGGTGAAGATCGACCCGGCGACCACCGCGGGGAACACCAGCGGCAGCACCACCGTCCGGACCGTGCGCCCCGGCCGGGCGCCCAGGTCGCTGGCGGCCTCCAGCAGGGAGTCCGGCAGGCGTTCCAGGCCCGCGAAGATCGGCAGGACCATGTACGGAAACCACAGGTACGCCAGCGTGCACACGGTGGCGGTCAGGCCGTAGCCGGGCGAGCCGATCCCGAACGGCGCGCCGGCCCAGTCGATGAGCCCGCCCCCGCCGAACATGCTGCGCCACGCGTACGCCTTCACCAGGTACGACGCCCACAGCGGCAGCAGGATGCCGGCGACCAGCAGCGGCTGCCAGCGGCGGCCGGCCACCTTGGCCATGAAGAACGCCACCGGCAGCGCCAGCACCGCGTCGATCACCGTGACCAGGGCCGCCACCGCGATCGTGCGGATCGTGACCGAGCGGTACACCGAGTCGGTCAGCACCGTCCGGATGTTGTCCAGGGTCCACACCCGCTCGATCGCCCCGGTGAACGTGTTCGTCCGCCACAGGGCGGTGACCAGCAACGCCGTCAGCGCCCCGAGATAGGCCAGCCCGAGCCAGAGCAGCGGCGCCGACAGCAGCAGGGCCAGCCGGGTGCGCGGCGACCGGGTGAGCCGGGCCGACAACCGGCGCCGGCGGGTGTCCTGGAGCGTCACCGGCGGCTAACCCTTGATCTCGGTCCAGGCCCGGGTCCAGGCCGCGTAGTCGGTGCAGGTGACGTCGGTGCGCCCGTCGAGGCACTGCGGGATCGGCGTGCTCCAGTACCAGATCTTCTCCGCGTACGCGGCGTCGCCGGCGTGGTAGGTCTCGCAGAAGCTCTTGTCGGTGGTCAGCGCGCACGCCTTCTGGTTCGCCGGCGCCTCGCCGAAGTACTCGGCGACCTGTGCGTTGGCCGTCGGGCCGACGATCCAGTTCAGCCACTGGTACGCGCAGTTGGGGTGCGCGCTCTTCGCGGCGACCATCCAGGTGTCGGACCAGCCGGTCGAGCCCTCCGCCGGCAGCACCGCCTTGACCGGCGCTTTCTCGGCGGTGGCCGTGTTGACGATGACCTGCCAGGTGGTGCCGATGACCGAGTTGCCGCTCTTGAAGGACTGCACCTCCTTGAGGTAGTCCGACCAGTACTCGCTGACGTTGGGCTTCTGCGCCTTGAGCAGGTCGACCGCGGCGGCCAACTGCTTGGCGTCCAGCGCGTACGGGTTCTTGATGCCCAACTCCGGCCGGGTGTTCATCAGGAACAGCGCGGCGTCGGCGATGTAGATGGGTGAGTCGTACGCGGTGACCTTGCCGGCGTACTTGCCCGCGTCGGTGAACACCGCGGCCCAGGAGGTCGGTGCCGGGCTGACCTTGTCCGTGCGGTACATCAGCAGGTTGGCGCCCCAGCCGTGCGGCACGCCGTACGTCTGGCCGCCGACCGAGTTCCACGCCTTGTCCTTGAGGAAGCCGGTGACGTCGGCGTAGTTGGGGATCAGGCCGGTGTTCACCGGTGCCACGTCGCCGGCCGCGATCAGCCGCAGCGAGGCGTCGCCGGAGGCGGACACCACGTCGTAGCCGCCGGTCTTCATCAGGGTCACCGCCTCGTCGGAGGTGCCGAAGGTCTTCACCGTGGCCTTGCAGCCGGTCTGCTTCTCGAACGGGGTCACCCAGTTCACCGCCGGGTCGTTGGTGCCGTTCTCGGCGTACCCGGGCCAGGCCAGGATGGAGACGGCGCCCTCGCCGGCGCCGAGCTGAGCGAGCTGGTCGAGCTTCGGCGGGGTGAAGCCGGAGGCGCCCGGTGCGGGGGAGTCGTCCCCGGAGGAGGTGCCACAGGCGGCGGCGAGCAGGATGACGGCGGTCAGCGCCGTACCCCGGAAGAGAGATCTGGTGAGTTCCATGGCCCGACCCTTCATGGGTTCTCCAGGGCGACGACGTCGCCGGCCCGGATGCTGACGAGGACGCGCTCACCGCGGCGCTGCGCGGCCGTCGCGGCGCCGGCCTCGGTGTTGGCCTCGCTGGCGGTGATCCGCGGCCCGGCCTCGAGATCGACCAGGTAGCGGGTGGTCGCGCCGAGATAGACCACCTCGGCGATGGTGCCGACGATGCCCGATCCGACCGGGCCGGTTCCGGCCGGGCCAGATCCGGTACGGGCCAGCCGGACCCGTTCCGGGCGCACCACGAACGTGCCCGGGCGGCCGAGCAGCGCGACGGCGGCGGGTCCGGTCAGGACGGTCGACGTGCCGACGAAGCCGGCCACGAACTCGGTCTGCGGCCGCTCGTAGATCTCGGCGGCGGTGCCGACCTGGGCGACCCGGCCGTGCTCGAACACGGCGATCCGGTCGCTCATGGTCAGCGCCTCCTCCTGGTCGTGGGTGACGAAGACGAAGGTGATGCCGGCGTCGCGCTGCAACTGCTTGAGCTCGACCTGCATCTGCTGGCGCAGCTTGAGATCGAGCGCGCCCAGCGGCTCGTCCAGCAGCAGCACCTTGGGGCGCACCACCAGCGCGCGGGCCAGGGCGACGCGCTGGCGCTGCCCGCCGGAGAGCTGCCCGGGCTTGCGGTCGCCGAAGCCGGTCATCCGCACCCCGGCCAGTGCCTCTTCGGCCAGCTCGCGGCGCTCGGCCCGGCCGACCCGGCGCACCGCCAGGCCGTACTCGACGTTCTGGCGCACCGACAGGTGCGGGAACAGGGCGTAGTCCTGGAACACCGTGCTGACGTCGCGCTGGAACGGCGCGGCGTCGGTGACGTCGGCGCCGCCGAGCCGGACGCGGCCCGCGGTGGGCCGCTCGAAGCCCGCGATCATCCGCAGCACCGTGGTCTTGCCCGACCCGGACGGCCCGAGCATGGAGAAGAATTCACCGTCGGCGATCTCGAGGTCGATGCCGTCGACAGCGACGGCGCTGCCGAAGGTCTTGCGCAGGCCGCTCAGCCCGATCGCCGGGGCAGTGTCCACGCAGGCCTCCCGACGCCGGCGGAAACTGGCTCTTCGGCGAAACCTATGGCTTAATAGTTCAAAGCACAAGACCGGGGGCATGATGCCGGATCAATCGCGGCGGGCGGTCTTCGCCCCGCTGACCCAGGGCGGCCGGGCCGAGGCGGTCACCCGCCGGCTGCGCGACGCCATCGTGCTCGGCGTCCTCGGCGACGGCGAGCAACTGCCCTCCGAGGTGGACCTGGCCGAGGCGCTCGGGGTCGCGCCGGTCACCGCCCGGGAGTCGCTGCAGAGCCTGCGCGAGCTGGGACTGGTCACCACCAGGCGGGGCCGCGGCGGTGGCAGCTTCGTGTGCGCGCCGGAGAAGCCCGACGCGTCGCTGATCCGCGGCCGGCTGGCCGAACTGTCCCTGGTCGACATCCGCGACTTCGGCGACTTCTACACCGCGATCGCCGGCGCCGCGGCGGCGCTGGCCGCCGAACGCGCGGCGGGCGAGGACCTGGACCGGCTCCGCGAGGTCGGGGTGCGGCGCGCGATGGACCCCGGCGGCTCGCGGCGGGCCGAGGCGCAGTTCCACCTGGAGATCGCGGCGGCCACCCAGTCGGCCCGGATGACCAGCGAGGAGATGCGGCTGCAGGCGGAGTTCGGCCCGCTGCTGTGGCTGTCGATGGGCTCACCGGAGGGCCGCGCCCGGTCCGAATCGGATCACGCGGGCATGGTGGCCGCGATCGCCGCGGGCGACCGCGACCGGGCCCGGACCTTGACAGCGGAGCACGTCGGGCGTGCGATCGACGCGGTGGTCCGCGCGCGCTTGGAGGTGGTGGATGACTGAAGTCGTCACGCGGCCGGGCGCGGCCCCGGCGGCGGAGGCGGTCGCCGCCGAGCTGGAACGGCTGTGCGCGACGGTGTTCGAGCCGCTGCTGCTGATGGCGGAGGCGGTGGCCGCGGCCCTGCCGGCCGGGCGCCGGCCCCGGCTGGCCGAGCTGGACGCGATCCGGCCGCTGGCGCTGGCGCAGCTGCGCCGCGCGGACGACCTGGTCGCCGGCTCGGGACTGATCGCCGACCCGGCGCTGCTCACCGACGCGCCCTGGCACCTTGCCTGGTGGACCCGCGGCCCGGGCGGGCGGATCACGCCGCTGCGGGTGGTGTCCGATCCGGCCCACGACGGCTTCCGCGACTACACGGTGCTGGAGTGGTGGGCGGTCCCGCACCGCACGGGCCGCCGGCACATCACCGGGCCGTACGTGGACTACCTCTGCACGGACGCCTACACGCTGACGTTCACCGTGCCGGTGCACCGCGCGGATTCCTCGCTGGCGGCCGTGGTGGGCTCGGACGTGTACGTGGCGCGGGCGGAGCGCCTCCTGCTGCCGGTGCTGCGCGCCTGCGGCCGCCCGGCGACGGTGGTCAACCGTGCGGGCCGGGTGGTCGTGTCGACGTACCCGGCGCACACGACCGGATCCCCGATCCGGATGTCGCCGGCCGGGTGGAGCCGCCACGACAGCCCGGTGGTGCCGTTCAGCGTGTTCGTCGGTGGGTAGGGGCGGGGCCCCAGTCGGGGTAGCTGTCGTAGAGCTGGGTGCGGGTGACGTAGCGGACGTGGGTGCCGTCGACCCTCATGACCAGGATGTCGGCGTTGGTGCCCCCGGTCTCCGGGCGCCGCCCGACGGTGATCTGCCGCCCGTCGGGGGAGTACGAGGAGCCGAGGTAGTTGACGGTGCCGCCGGTGGCGAAGGTGAGCTGGCGTAGGCCGGTGCCGTCGGGCCGGACCGTGTAGAGGTTCGCCGAGATCTCCGGTGGGCCGTTCTCGTTGGAGTGGAAGAGGATGCGCCGGCCGTCCGGGGACCAGTCCGGCGTGTCGCCGCCGCGCAGCGGGAACGGGGTGATCCGGCGCTCGCGCCCGGAGCGGAGATCGACGGTCCACAGCGCGATGCCGTCGGCCGGGAGCGCGTCGCGGACGTTGCCGCGCTCGAAGACGATGGTGCGGCCGTCGGGCGACCACTGCGGGTCGGTGTCCTCGCCCTGCGACGGCCGGGCCAGCTGGGTCACCGGGCGGACGCGTGAGCCGTCGGCGGCCATGACGTAGATGCCGACGTTCTCGATCAGGTCGTCGACGACCGGGCCGGATGCCCGGCTGAAGGCGATCCGGCGGCCGTCGGGAGACCAGGCGGGCGAGCCGTCGCAGAAGCCGCCGTTCGCGCAGGATCCTCCCGGCGGGTTGTGGGTGAGCAGGGCGAGGTGGGTGCCGTCGGCGTTGACGACGAACACCGCCGAATAGTCGCAGCCGGGGCCGCAGTCGACGCCCTCCCGCTGGAAGACGATCCGGCGGCCGTCGGGGGAGACGTCGGGGTTGCGGTCGACGTAGCCCTGCGGCGGGCGGGTCACCTGCCGTTCCCGGGAGCCGTCGGGCCGGATGGTGAAGACCGCGCCCCAGGTGCGTTCCTCGTTGAGGAAGCGGCGGAACGCGATGCGGCCGTTGTCGGCGGGGAACGTCGCCTGCGCCGGCACCGCGGGCACGGTGAGACCGGCGGCGACCAGGATGAGCACGGACAATGCGCTGCGGGTTCGGTTCACGGAACCTCCTCGTCCGCTTCCCGTTCTACTCCCGACCGCGCGGCGTGGGCATCCCTCGAACGGGGCTCCTGAGCCGACACCCGGCGCTCACCCGGCGTCGATCTGTACGTAGTCCAGGTCGCCCGCGTAGTAGTCGCAGCCCACGTCGATCTGGTCGCAGCTGGTCTTGCCGCCGATGCTCACCGGCCACGAGTTGGCGATCCGGCCGGTCCAGCCGGGGCTGCGTGCCACCGTCGTGCCGTCCACGGTCAGGGTGATCCCCTCCCGGTAGCGGGCGCAGCGGACGGTGTGCCAGCGGCCGTCGTTGAGCCGCCGCGGCGACGACACCAGGACCGAGCTGGCCGAGCCGCGGAACAGGCACTCCACGATGCCGCTGGGGATCTGCAGCTTGAAATTGCCGCCGGAGACCGTGGCCTGTCCCTTCTGGATGAGGTTGCCGAACTTGTGGGTGGTGCGCAGCCGGATGGTCACCGCGTAGTCGCGGGTGCCCGGGTCGAGGGCGTCCGCGTCGCGCACGGTGACCAGGTGGCCCGGGCGGGGCGGCGGCGAGTCGGGCTCCAGCCGGTCGAAGCGGTAGCCGGTGGCGCCGTTGACGTACGTGTCGGTGCCCACCTCGCTGCCGATCCGGCCGTGCAGCCCGCGGCCGCTGCTGTCCATCATGGTCCGGGCGCCGGCCCGCTCGTTCATCTCCCAGACGGCGACCGGCCGGTCGGCGGAGGCGTCGGCCGTCGCCGCCGTGGCGATCAGGACGGTTCCCACCGTCAGGACGACGGTCAATGAGCGGCGACTCTTCATGGCATCCTCACGCTTCTCAGCAGATTTATCCATGCTAAACGCCGTCAATCAGAGCTAAGGCCGTATTTACGGTTAAATCGCCCGCGCGTGGTCGCGGGCGCGCTGGCCACGATCGGAAATCCCTCGATGAACTTGAATGAATGGGGTGTTGTGTCGGCAAGTGCCGCACTACTATCCGTGTCTGACAAGTTGCTTAACGTATGGCTGATCCGATGGTCCTCGATGGCGGGAGCGTGCGATGACAGACACCCGGCAGGTCGGTGCTGCCCGGCCGTACCCCTTCCACGCGCCGGACCGGCTCAACCTCGACCCGCTCTACGCGCAACTGCGCAGGCAGGAGCCGGTGGCCCGGGTACGGCTGCCGTTCGGCGAGGAGGCCTGGCTCGCCACCCGTTACCAGGACGTCAAGGTGGTGCTCGGCGACCCGCGGTTCAGCCGGGCCCTCAGCGTCGGGCGCGACGAGCCCCGCACCTCACCCCAGCCGGCCGAGGGGGGCATCATGTCGATGGACCCGCCCGACCACAGCCGCCTGCGCCGCCTGGTCGCCAAGGCCTTCACCGCGCGCCGGGTCGAGCAGTTGCGGCCGGTCGCGGCCGAGATCGCCGGTGAGCTGGTCGACGCCATGGTGGCGGCGGGACAGCCGGCCGATCTCGTCGAGGAGTTCTCCACCCCGCTGCCGGTCCGGGTGATCTGCCGGCTGCTCGGCGTGCCCCCCGAGGACCAGCACCTGTTCCGGACCTGGTCGGAGTCGATCGTCTCGACCACCTCGCTGCCGCCCGAGCGGATCGTGGAGTATCTGAACAGCCTGCGGGCGTACATGGCCGGGCTGATCGCGCAGCGGCGCGAGACGCCGACCGACGACCTCATCGGCGCCATGGTGCGCGCCCGCGACGAGGACAACGACCGGCTCACCGAGCAGGAGATGGTGGATCTCGCGGCCGGCCTGCTCGCCGCCGGCCACGAGACCACGGTCACCCAGATCTCCAACTTCGTGTACGTGCTGCTCACCCACCCCGAGCAGCTCGCGGTGCTGCGCGCGCGCCCCGAACTGGTGCCGGGCGCCGTGGAGGAACTGATGCGGTGGGTGCCGCTGGGCGTGTCCGCCGGGTTCGCCCGGTACGCCACCGAGGACCTGGAGCTCGGCGGCGTGCGGATCCGCGCCGGCGAACCCGTGATCGCCGCGATGGCCTCGGCCAACCGCGACGCCACGGTCTTCGACGATCCGGACCGGCTCGACATCACCCGGGGCGTCGGCCCGCACCTCGGCTTCGGGCACGGCGTGCACCACTGCATCGGCGCGCAACTGGCCCGGATGGAGCTGCAGGTGGCGCTCGGCACCCTGCTGGCGCGCCTGCCACTGCTGGACCTGGCGGTCCACGAGAAGGAGCTGGAGTGGAAGTCCGGCCTGCTGGTCCGGGGCCTGCGCGCCCTGCCGGTGACCTGGTGAGTACCGCACAGGTGACAGGCGATCAATTCACCGCGCCGCGGCGGTAGATTGTCCGACATGGAGCAGCAGGGCGCGGCGGGGATCAACCAGGACGTGCCGCACTCCGCGCGGGTGTGGAACTACTGGCTCGGCGGCAAGGACAACTTCGTGGCCGACCGGGCGGTCGGCGACCAGTTCGCCGAGCTCTACCCGGACATCACCGTGGTGGCGCGCAGCTCACGCGCCTTCCTCACCCGGGCCGTCACGTTCCTGGCCGCCGAATGCGGCATCCGGCAGTTCCTCGACATCGGCACCGGCCTGCCGACGGTGGACAACACCCACCAGGTCGCCCAGGCCGCCGCGCCCGAGGCCCGGATCGTGTACGTCGACAACGACCCGATGGTGCTCGCGCACGCCCGCGCCCTGCTGACCGGCACCAGCGCGGGCGCCACCGAATACCTGGACGCCGACCTGCACGACCCCGGTGCGATCCTCGAACTGGCCGGCCGCACCACGCTGGATCTCGGCAAGCCGGTCGGGTTGATCCTGATGAACATCCTCGGCCACGTCGGCGACCTCGCCGAGGCGGCGGCGATCGTGCGCCGGCTGATGGACGCGCTCCCGTCCGGCAGCTATCTGGTCACCGCCGACGGCACCAACGTGCTCGACGGGCCGGCCTTCGAGCAGGCGATCGCGGTGTGGAACGCCAACGCCCCGCTCGCTTACCACCTGCGGGCCCCCGGGCAGATCGCCAGCTATCTGACCGGGTTGGAGATCGTCGAGCCCGGCCTGGTCCCGTGCGCGCAGTGGCGGCCCGATCCGGCGGCGAGCGCGGCCGACCTGCGCCCGGTCGACGAGTTCGGCGCCGTCGCCCGCAAGCCCTAGTGGGCGCCTGACCAGGCGTTTCACGGCTTCGCCCGGCCCGATCGGCCGATCGGACGGGCTGTTCGGCTCCTCGCGTTCGGGCTTGTCGGCTTGGTAGCATTCCGCGGATCATGGCCAGCGTTCCGGCCGGTACGCCGGGGCCGACAGCTGGGTCGACCATGTCCGCCCCCGCCCCGCCGCGGGGGCTTCGTCGACTCGAAGCCGCCGCGGTGAACCCGCACGTACGGAGGTCTCCTGTGACTGACAACCGGATGAAGGATCGCGTCAAGGTGATGCTCGGGACGACGCCCGACGGCGCGACCTCCGAGCACGCGCTGGTCTCGCCGACGCCCGTGCCCGGGCTGCCGAACCAGGCCCTCCAGGTGCTCAGCATGGCCCAGCGCACCGCCGAGGAGCACGTCGGCGCCGCGCACCAGCAGGCCGACAAGATCCGTACGGACGCGCTGGCCGCGGCGGAGAACATCGCCCGGGACGCCCAGATCCACGCGCACAACGTGCGCCGCGAGGCCGACAAGGTGCTGCACGACGCGCGCGCCGGCGCCGACCAGATCGGCCAGGAGGCCCGGGCCGCCGCCGAGGAGGCCCGCCGCAGCGCCGAGAAGATCGTGCTCGACGCGCAGGCGCGGGCCGACTCGGTCGCCGCCGAGGCCAAGGCCAACGCCGAGCAGCTCAACCTGCAGGCCCAGCAGCGCTACGACGACGTGGTCGGCAGCCTCGGCGTCAAGCGCGAGGCGCTGCAGGAGCAGATCGAGGCGCTGGAGCAGTTCGACCGCGAGTACCGCGGCCGGCTCATGAACTTCATGCAGGGTCAGTTGCGCGCCCTGTGGGTGGACCAGCCCCAGGTGATCGGCGAGCTGCCGGCCCAGGACGGCTCGGCCGGCCGGCACGGCTCCACCGCGGGCGAGGCGCTCGTGCCGCCGCAGCGCCAGCCGGTGGAGGACGCCGTCGAGGCCCAGCCGGAAGCGGCCGAGGAGGCCGCCGAAACCGAGCCCGCGCCGAGCGAGCGCTAGGCGAAGCCGTCACGCGTCCGGGGCGGCGTAGACCCGTTCGCCCCGGATGTAGGTCAGCGCCACCCGGGCGTCGGCTATCGCCTCCGGCGGGCCGGCGAACAGGTCGCGGTCCAGGACCACCAGGTCGGCCTGGTGGCCGGCCCGCAGGCTGCCGGTGTCGTCGAGGTGGTTCACGAAGGCCGAGCCCGAGGTGTACGCCCGCAGCGCGGTGGCCAGCCCGATCCGCTGCGCGGGCAGGAACGGCGCGGCGCCGCCGGGCAGCGCCCGGTTGACCGCGACGTGGATGCCCCGCACCGGGTCCGGGCTGCTGACCGGCCAGTCGCTGCCCGCGGCCAGGGTCGCGCCGGCGCGGTGCAGGTCGCCGAACGGGTACTGCCGCCCGGCCAGCACCGGGTCCAGGAACGGCAGGGTCAGCTCGTCCATCTGCGGCTCGTGGGTGGCCCACAGCGCCTGGATCGTCGCGGTCGCACCCAGCTCGCGGAAGCGCGCCACGTCGTCGGCGTGCACGACCTGCAGGTGCGCCAGGTGCGGACGGGTGTCCCGCGGCCCGTTGGCCGCCCGGGCGGCGGCGATGGCGTCCAGGCCCTCCCGGACCGCCCGGTCGCCGAGCGCGTGGAAATGCGCCTGGAAGTCCAGCGCGTCCACCGCGGTGACATAGTCGCGCAACGCGACCGGGTCGATGAACGACAGGCCGCTGTTGGCGGTGGTGCGGCCGGCGCCGTCGCGGTAGGGAGCGGTCATCGCCGCGGTGAAGTTCTCCGCGACGCCGTCGAGCATGAACTTCACCGAGCCGCAGCGCAGCCGCCCGACACTGAACGCCGCCCGCTTCGCCACCAGCTCGGGGATCTGCGCGGCGTCCCGGTCGCGGTCCCACCACAGCGCGCCGACCACGGTGGAGATCAGCGAGCCGTCGCCGGCCGCGGTGCGGTAGGCGTCGGAGATGTCGTGGTAGCCGTTGGTCGCGCACAGCATCGCGTCCTGCCAGGCGGTGACCCCCAGGGCGTGCAGCAGCCGCTGCGCGCGCAGCAGCCCGGCGAGGCGTTCCGCCGGGGTCGCCGCCGGCACCAGCGCCGCGACCAGCTCCATCGCCCCTTCCTGCAGCCCGCCGCCCGGGGCGCCGCCGGGCTCGCGTTCGATCCTGCCGTCCGCCGGGTCCGGGGTGTCGGCCGTGATGCCCGCACACGCGAGCGCCCGGCTGTTCACCCAGGCGCCGTGGTGGTCCCGGTTGGTCAGGTAGACCGGCCGGTCGCCGACCACCGCGTCGAGCAGGCCCCGGCTGGGCACGCCGCCGGGGAAGCTCTCCATCGACCAGCCCCCGCCGACGATCCAGGCGGCGCCGGGGTTGGCCCGCGCGTACGCGTCGATCCGGGCGAGATATTCGCCGAGGTCGGTCGTGCCGGTCAGGTCGCACTGGCCGAGCTCCACCCCGCCCATCACCGCGTGCACGTGGGCGTCCTGGAAGCCGGGCAGCAGCAGCCGCCCGCGCAGGTCGACGACCTCGGTCCGCGGCCCGGCGAGGTCGGCGACCTCCGCGCCGCCGACGGCGAGGATCCGGCCGCTGCCGACGGCCAGGGCGGTGGCGTGGGACGGGACGGTGTCGGCCGTGAAGACCGGACCGTCCACGAAGAGCAGGTCAGCGGCGACGTCGGGCATGGGCGGACCGGTCCGATCGGGACGGTGGGCAGGTGCCGGGACGACCGCGGGGATCGGCCGGTTCCGTCAGCATGGCACGGATGCCGCCCGTACCCGGGACCATGCCGCCGCGGGGCGCTACCGGCGATCCCCGGCGACGATCGTCGTGGCGACCTCGAGCAGCGAGCCGGTCGTCGCGGCGGCCTGCGACCGCAGCAGCGCATATGCCAGGTACGCGTTCGTACCCCGGGACGCGATGATCATGCCGATCGCCTGCTGGATCGTGTCCCGGACGGCGAAGGCGCCGAGCAGGCCGGCGATCAACTGCCGCGCGCCGGGGCAGAGATCCCGCACCAGGGGTGACAGGCGGGCCTCGGGCGCATCGTCGTAGGCGGCGAGGACGGCGGCGCTCAGCGGGGCCATGGTGTCCGGGTGGTGGCCGTAGAGGTTGAGGGAGGCCGCCGGCTCCCCGCGCCCGGCGAGCAGCGGGACGGACAACGACGAGCGCAGGCCCAGCGTGTACGCCGTGTCCCGGAAGCCGGGCCAGCTGATCGTCGCGTCGATCCGCGGCACGCTGGTGGGTGCGCCGCCGTCCAGGGTGTCGAGGCAGGGCCCCGCGTTGTCGGCGTACTGGGCCTCGTCGACGGCCAGGGCGAGCGCGCTGCTCATCGCCACCGTGCTGTACCTGCTCTCATGCTGCCTGGTCACCGAGGCGAAGGCCACCGGGTCCAGCAGATCGGCGGAGAGCTGGACGACCGTCGCCAGCAGGGCCACGACGGCGGGGTCGTCGTCGGCCGTACCCGCCAGCTCGATCAGGGTGTCGGTCAGGACGCTGTCGCCCGGGGGTCGGGACTGGGCTGGTGGTTCCGATCGGGTCACCACTGCGCCTCCTGCCTCGACAGCCCTATCGTGGCATCCTTTGTCGCGGATTACCGATCGCCGCCGTTGCCGGCCTCGGCCACCAGCGCGGCGGCGACATCGCGCAGCTTGCGGTTGGAGTCCTGGGAGATGGCGGTGAGGATCGCGAACGCCTCGTCGGCGGTGCATCGCCGGCTGCCCATGATGATGCCCTTGGCCTGTTCGATCACGGCCCGGCTGGCCATCGCCGCCTCAAGCTGGCGGGCCAGCCGCGCCGTGGTGCCGTACAGGTTGGCGTTGGACAGGGCGACCGCCGCGAAGCCGGCGAACGTCTCGGCCAGCACCACCGCGTCGTGGTCGAAGGCCGCGTCGCGGACGCCGTAGAGGTTGAGGGCGCCGTGGACCTGCTCCCCGATGATCAGGCCGACCGACAGCGAGCTGCGCACGCCGGCCGCGACGGCGCGCTCGGCCCAGCCGGGCCACCGCCGGTCGCCGGCGAGGTCGGGCGCCGAGACAGTCGTCTGCTCGGCGGCGGCCGCCAGGCACGGACCGGTGCCGCGCCGGTACTGCCACTCGTCCAGGGCCAGGGCCAACGGCCCGGTGTAGGCGGCGGTCTTGGCGGTGCCCATCCGCACCAGGGTCACCGACGCCTCCTCGGTGCCGGGAACGGTCCGCCGGGCCAGGTCCGCGACCCGGTCCAGCACCCCGTGCAGATCGTTCTCCGCGAGGCTGATGCGGCCCAGCTCCGCGAAGGCCGCGACGGGGTCCAATCGGTCCTGCGACATCTACGGCAACTCCCTGTCAACAGCCTGACCGAAGGACTACCCGATGTGCACACCGTTAATCGTCTACCCCTGCCGGGACATTGACCGGGTTACAGTGCCCGAGGGTGGGTAGGCGGCCGTAAATCCGCACGGTGGAGGAGAAGGGCATGACTGCTGTCACCCCGCGCCCGGTTGTCGCCCGGCCGTGGCCCGTCCGGCGCCCGGTGCGCGGTTCGGCGCTGGCCCGCACCCTGCGGACCACGGATGCGAAGCAGATCGGGATCATGTATATGGTCACGTCCTTCGTGTTCTTCCTGGTCGGCGGGGTGATGGCGCTGCTCATGCGGGCCGAGTTGGCGCGCCCGGGCATGCAGTTGCTGTCGCCGGAGCAGTACAACCAGCTGTTCACCATGCACGGCACGATCATGCTGTTGCTCTTCGCGACGCCGATCGTGTTCGCCTTCGCGAACTTCGTGGTGCCGATCCAGATCGGCGCGCCCGATGTGGCGTTCCCGCGGCTCAACGCCTTCGCCTACTGGCTGTACCTGTTCGGCGGCACGATCACCGTCATCGGCTTCCTCACCCCCGGCGGCGCGGCCGACTTCGGCTGGACGGCCTACGCCCCGCTCAGCGACGAGCTGAACTCGCCGGGCATCGGCGGCAACATGTGGATCGTCGGGCTCGCCCTCTCCGGGCTGGGCACCATCCTCGGCGGCGTCAACATGATCACCACCATCCTGACCCTGCGGGCGCCGGGCATGACGATGTTCCGGATGCCGATCTTCACCTGGAACATCCTGGTCACCAGCCTCCTGGTCATCGCCATCTTCCCGTTCCTGGCCGCCACGCTCTTCGCGCTGGCCGCCGACCGGATACTCGGCGCGCACGTCTTCGACGTCGAGACCGGCGGCCCGATGCTCTGGCAGCATCTGTTCTGGTTCTTCGGCCATCCCGAGGTGTACGTGGTCGCGCTGCCGTTCTTCGGCATCGTCACCGAGGTCATCCCGGTCTTCAGCCGCAAGCCGCTCTTCGGCTACAAGGGCCTGGTCGGCGCCACGCTGCTCATCGCCATGCTGTCCTTCAGCGTGTGGGCGCACCACATGTTCGCCACCGGCCAGGTGCTGCTGCCGTTCTTCAGTTTCCTCAGCTTCGCGATCGCCGTGCCGACCGGCATGAAGTTCTTCGTCTGGATCGGCACGATGTGGCGCGGCCAGGTCAGCCTGGAGACGCCGATGCTGTTCGCGATCGGCTTCATGGTCACCTTCCTGCTGGGCGGGCTGACCGGGGTGCTGCTGGCCTCCCCGCCGGTCGACTTCCACGTGCACGACAGCTATTTCGTCGTGGCGCACTTCCACTATGTGCTGTTCGGCACGATCGTGTTCGCGGTGTTCTCGGGCGTCTACTTCTGGTTCCCGAAGATGTTCGGCCGGATGCTCGACGACCGGCTCGGGAAGGTCCACTTCTGGCTGACCTTCCTGGGCTTCCACGCGACGTTCTTGGTGCAGCACTGGCTGGGTGCGGAGGGCATGCCCCGGCGGTATGCGGATTACCTGCCGAGTGACGGTTTCACCTTCCTGAACACGTTCTCGACGATCGGCTCGTTCGTGCTGGGCGCGTCCTCGCTGCCGTTCCTCTACAACGTGTGGAAGTCGTACCGGGTCGGCCAGCTGGTCACGGTCGACGACCCGTGGGGTGCGGGCAACTCGCTGGAGTGGGCGACTTCCAGCCCGCCGCCGCTGCGCAACTTCGACAAGATGCCGCGGATCCGTTCGGAGCGGCCGGCCTTCGACGCCAAGTTCCCGGAGCTCGCGGCGGGCGCCCAGTCGAAGGCGGGTCCGCCAGAGGGCGGCGCCCGGCCGCTGACCGCGGAGTCGGACAACGGCGCGACTTACCGGGAGGACCGGGACCGTCGACTCGGGTCCTGAGCGGATGAGCAACGAATGTCCGGACGAATAGTGACGGGTCCCCCGAAGACCTGACTCTTCCCGACACTTCGGGCGGCGATCGATTGCTGCCCGGCCGATCGACCACGACGATCGTCGTCGCCAGCGATGAGGCCCCGGGAGAGGACACCACGACACGTGCAGCCAGACTCGAACGGTGCGGGTCTCGACGTTCCCGCCACCATCGACCTCAGCGGCCGGTGCGTCGGCAGCTCGTACATCCTGATCTGCCCCGTCGGGCACGGTGCCACCGGCACCGTCTGGCGCGGCATCGAGCGCACCTCCGGCGAACAGGTCGCCGTCAAGCTGCTGCACGAGGGCCTGCTGCGGCAGCCCAAGCTGGTCACCCGCTTCGTGCAGGAGCGCACCATCCTGATGATGGTGCGCCACGAGCACATCGTCGGCGTGCGGGACCTGTTCAGCGCGGGCGAGTCGCTGGGGCTGGTGATGGACTTCGTGGCGGGCGGCAGCCTGCGCGAGCGGCTCCGGTCGGCCGGCACCCTCGCGCCGGCCGAGGCGGCCCGGCTGCTCGGCCAGGTGGCGGCGGCCCTGGCCGAGGCGCACTCGCTCGGAGTCGTGCACCGCGACGTCAAGCCGGACAACATCCTGCTGCAGGTGGTGGACGGCCGCGCCGACGTGCGGCTCACCGACTTCGGCATCGCCCGCGTCGTTGACGCGGCCGGCCTCACCACCCCGCACGCGATCATCGGTACGCCGCACTACATGGCCCCCGAGGTGATCGGCGGCGGCGAGGCGGGCCCGGCCGCCGACGTGTACGCGGTCGGCGTGGTCCTCTACGAACTGCTCACCGGGCGCCCGCCGTACACCGGCGAACCGATCGCGGTGCTCCGCCACCATCTGGACGACACGGTCGCCCGCCCGCCGGGCCTGTCCGACCGGGCCTGGTCGGTGATCGAATCCTGCCTCGACAAGGACCCGTTGCGGCGCCCGCCCGGCGACGAACTGGCCGCGGCGCTGCGGGACCTTGCCCGGCTCAGCGCCGGCGAACCGGCCCTGCCCGCGCCCCTGGCGGCGGCCGAGCCCGCCACCTCGGGCCCGGCCGTCGACGTCATCCCGTCGCGCCGGGCCGCCCCCCGCCGCCGGCCGATGAACCGTCCCCGCAGCTGGGTCTGGGGCCGCTCGGCGCTGATCGTCGCGCTGGTCGCGGGCGTCCTGTCGGCCTCGGGCCTCGGCGGCTACACCCTCTGGAAGTGGCGCGACACCGCCGCTGCCCGGACGAGCGCCGGTGCCGCGCCGGCACAGGGCCTGGGCGCGGGTGGTGGCGTGGGCGACAGCGCCGCCGCCCGGCCGGTGCCGTCGGCCGCCGGGGTGTCTCCGGTGCCGGCGCTGCTCCCGGCCGGTGCGGCGCCGGGCGTGCGGCCGCCCTCGCCCGCCGGTTCCGGGCCGGCCCGGGCTGCCGGCGGTCCCCGGGCCGAGGTCTCCGCCGGGCCCGCGGCGATCGGGGCGTCCGTCGGCCCGGGCGGGGGCACGGCGCAGGTCGCGTTCGGGCCGTGGCAGTGCGGCGACGAGCTGAACTGGGACATCGGCCATCCGGTGCTGGCCCAGCCGTGCCACGCCATCGGCGGCGCGATCCGGGTGGTCGGCCACATGGAGGCGGGCCCGGGCGTGCAGGCCGACGTCTCGCTGTCGGTGCGCGACGTGAAGACCGGCGAGGTGGCCGCCGGGCCGTACACGTGCGAGGCGGTGATGTTCACCGACTTCGCCCCGTCGCACACCTGCGGTCCGGTGGACCTGAAGGCCCCGCGCGGGCGCCGCTACGTCGTGGAGGAGTCCTGGCAGTACACCGGCCGTTTCCTGCTGCCGGGCGGCAAGGCCGAGGGCCGCGAGTTCACCTGGTGATCCGAAAAAATGTCGGAGGCCGGTCTTAGGGTCATCGGCATGGCTGAGCGCAGGTACGGCACCCCGGCACCCGACCCGCGCAGCGTCGTGCGCACCGAGGAGTGGGACGCGGGCGTCGCGCGGGAGACCCGGCACGAGCGGGTCGCCTTCATCGATCTGGATCTGTGCGAGGAGACGCTGCGGGCGGTCGAGTTCCAGGAGTGCTCGTTCCGCGACGTGCGGTTCAACTGCTCCGTGCAGGACAACGTCGCGTTCGTCAACTGCACCTTCACCAACTGCTCGTTCTTCGAGGCCGCCTTCACCCAGTGCAAGCTGGTCGGCAGCGTGTTCGACGGCTGCACCTTCGACATCATGACCGTCGACGGCGGCGACTGGTCCTTCACCGGGCTGCGCGGGGCCGCGCTCGGCACCGCCACGTTCACCGGTGTGCGGATGCGCGAGGCGGACCTGACCGGGGCCCGCTGCCAGGGCGCCACGTTCCGCGACGTCGATCTGTCCGGCGCCGCGCTGCACAGCGCCGACCTCACCCGCAGCGACCTGCGTGGCAGCGACCTGTCCGCGCTCGACCCGACGGTCACCGAGGTGCGGCACGCGGTCATCACCGCCGACCAGGCGGTCGTGGTCGCGATGGCGCTCGGCCTGGACGTCCGGGCCGAGTAGCCCGCCGGCCCGGGCCCCGGCGCCGGCTCAGCGGGCTGGAATGATCCGCGGCGGATAGGGTCGGGCGGTGACTGTCGACGCGGCGCCGGGGCGCAGACGGCTGGAGCCGGACGTCCGGCGCGGCCAGATCCTGGCCTGCGCGGTCCGGTTGTTCGGCGAGCGCCCGTACGCCGAGGTGTCGACCGCCGACATCGCCCGGGCGGCCGGCGTGGCCCGCGGGCTGATCAACCACTACTTCGGCACCAAGAAAGACCTCTATCTCGAGGTCATCCGGGTGATGCTGACCATTCCCGAGGTCGCGGTGCAGAGCCTGCCGGAGGGCGACCTGCGCACCCGGGTCGACGCCAGCGTGGCCTGGTTCCTCGACGCGGTCTCCCGGCACAGCAGCTCGTGGCTGGCCGCGGTGAACGCCGCCGGGACCGGCCGCGACGCCGACATGGAACGGGTGCTGGCCGAGGCGGAGGACACCGCGGCGGACTATGTGCTGATCACCGTCGGGCTGGCCGAGGTGACCGAGCACCGCGAGGAGCTGCGCGGGATGATCCGGGCCTATGTGGGCCTGGCCACCGCCACCGCCAAGGAGTGGCTCAACCGCGACGCCCTGACCCGCGCCCAGGTGCACCTGCTGCTGGCGACGACCCTGCTGACCATCGTGGAGCAGGTCTTCCCGACCATCGTCACGCCCGGCCGGTGATCCCGGCGCCACCTCTGCGGGGCGGGCCGGCTCCGGGCCAGGTGGCGGCGGCCTGGGCCGGGGCGCCGAAGCGCAGCCGGAAGTCGGTGAGCGTGATGCTCAGCAAGGGCCGCCGGCCGGCGAGATAGCCCAGCGGCCCGCCTGCGTCGACCCGCCAGGTGGCGCCGCCCAGCCGCAGCCCGGCCCGGCCGCGCACGCGGGTGCGCACGACCAGGCCGCCCAGCGCCTGGGCCACGGACAGCGGGGTGGGCCAGCGCCCGGGCAGCCGCGCCCCGCGCCGGAACGACGCCGAGCCGATCGGGGCCGGCCGGTCGCCCGGCTCCGGCCCGGTGCTCGCCGTCGCGACCAGGTCGCCGCCCGGCGAGCTCCGCAGCTCCAGCTCGGCCAGATCCTTGGGGATGCCCCACAGCGCCCGGCCGCCGTCGCGCGACTCCACGCTGTCCACCCAGATCTCGGTGATGCTGACCCGCGGCCGCCGGCCCTCGTGGACCAGCACGGCCGACAGCAGCTCCCGGTAGTGCAGGACGCCGCCGGGCTCGTATCGCACCCAGGCCGCGCCGACCAGCGCGTGGCGCCCGAACGGCACCGGCCGCACCGCCGCGGCGAGCGGCCCCGGCAGCGGGGGCAGCACGGAGCGGGGCACAGCGAAGACCGAGAGATAGAGCTGGCCGCGCAGATCCCACGGCTGCGGTGGATAGCCGATCGCCTGCCTCCCGTCGAGGAGGATCGATAAGGTCCATCCTATGGGCTCAGCACTCGGAGGCACAGATGCCCGATGACCGGGGGCCGCTGCACGGACTCAAGGTGGTCGAGCTGGCGGGGATCGGGCCGGGCCCGTTCGCCGCGATGCTGCTGGCCGACCTCGGCGCCGACGTGGTGAGGGTGGACCGGACCGGCCCCCGCTCGCCGCTGGCGGTCGACCCGCGCTTCGATCTGCTGAACCGCGGCAAGCGTTCGATCGCGGTGGACCTCAAGCGGGACCGCGGCCGGGAACTGGTGCTCGCCCTCGCCGAGCGGGCGGACGCGGTCATCGAGGGCTACCGGCCCGGGGTCGCCGAGCGGCTCGGCGTCGGCCCGGAGGCGGCGCTGGCCCGCAACCCGCGCCTGGTCTACGGCCGGATGACCGGCTGGGGCCAGGACGGCCCGCTGGCCGCCAGCGCCGGGCACGACATCACCTACCTGGCGGTGACCGGGGCGCTGCACGCCATCGGCCGGGCCGGCGGCCCGCCGCAGGTGCCCGCCAATCTGCTCGGCGACTTCGGCGGCGGTTCACTCTATCTGGTGGTCGGCCTGCTCGCCGCGCTGCGCGAGGCCGGCCGGACGGGCCGCGGCCAGGTGGTCGACGCGGCGATCGTCGACGGCGCGGCCCATCTCACGACCCTGCTGTACGGGCTGAGCGCCGCCGGCCGATGGCGCGACGAGCGCGGCGTGAACCTGCTCGACACCGGAGCCCCGTTCTACGACGTCTACCCCGCCGCCGACGGTCGTCACCTGGCCGTCGGCGCGCTGGAGCCGCGGTTCTACGCCGAGTTCATCCGCCTGCTCGCCCCCGGCGACGACCTGCCCGAGCAATACGACCAGGCCCGCTGGCCGGAGCTGCGCGAACGGATCGCCGCGGCGTTCGCGACCCGGACCCAGCAGGAGTGGGCGCGGGTGTTCGCCGGCACCGAGGCCTGTGTCGCGCCGGTGCTCTCGCTCGGCGAGGCGGCCGGTCATCCGCACCTGGCGAGCCGGGGCACCTTCGAGCGGGTCGGCGGCGTGGTGCAACCGGCGGCGGCGCCGCGGTTCTCCGCGACCCCGCCCGGCCCGGCCCGGCCGCCCGCGCTGCCCGGTGCGCACACCCGGGAGGTGCTCGCGGACTGGGGCCTCGGGGAGGCCGGCGACTGGCTCGACGGCGGCGCGGTGCCGGGCCTCCACGACTGAAATCGGCACATCTCGGCGGATTGGTCCGGCCGATCCCGGGTACGGGAAAAAGGAACGCTCCGAACCCCGGCGGCCGCTGACCGCCAGCGGCGATGGTTGACGCCCCGCGTCCCGGTCCCGGACCGCCGGAGTTTCCGCAGGCCGATCGAGGCGATGTCAACGCCGGTCAGGTCGTCGTCCCCAGGGGGCACATGATGAACGCTGACAACATTCACGACGCCGCGGTGCCGCCGTACCAGGATCATGGCGCCCGGCCGCAGCCCGCCTGCTGGCCGCTGCCCACCGACAGCGACGAGGCCCAGATCGCCCTGTTGGCCGGCGACGGCGCCATTGACGGCGCCGCCGGCGACGAGGCCGCGCTGGCCGGCGCGGTTCGCGCCCGCCGGCGCCGGCGCCGCACAGACCGGCGGCCGCGGAGGGTCCTCCCGCCGTGCACACTCGCCCCGGACGTGCCGGTGGAGGCGTTCGACGAGCTGCATGCCGCCTCGCTGGCCTGCGCGGAGCCCGGCGGAGTCGGTCGCCTCCGCCACTGAGCGGGGCGTCCCGGTCCGGACCGGTAGGCCCGTCAGCCGGCCATGACCTGCAGATCGTGCAGCTCGCCGACCATCATGTGCCGGCGTTGCGTGCCGACGTGGGTGCGCAGCAGGGGAAACTCGTCCCGCTCCTCGTGCGCGTGGTGCGCGAGCAGCGCCTCGTGCGCGGCGCCGAACCGGGCGTCGAAGCTTCCGTGCTCGACGCCGAGGGCGGTCAGGGCGGCGAAGGCCCGTTCGATGCTGCCCTCCTCGGTCATGCACGCCACGCCGACCGCGTCGCCGGCGGCGCCGGAGTTGCGGGCGGCCGGGTGCACAATCCTCCGGTCGCCCAGCTCGTGCACGTTGACCAGGTGGTTGAGCTCGGTGAAGAGCCGCCGGCGGGCGGGACCGTGCGAACGCGTGACCTCCGCGCACAGGTGCCGCATGCGGTCGTGCTGCTCGATCAGGACGTCGACGATGTCAAAGGATTGCACGGTGGCCTCGCAGTCATGGCACAACGGATGGTTCGGCCGGGGACCGGGGCGCACCTGCGAGCGTACGCGCATCGGCCGCACCCGGCGTCGGGGCGCGGCTGTCAGCCCCGGCGGAAGGGGCTGCGCCGGGTGGGCTTGTGGTGGTCCAGCAACGCGTCCAGCGTCACCGCGGGGGAGTAATCCTGCTGGGACGGGTGCGATCTGGTGCGGGGATCGTCCTGCTCCCCGGCCCGGCGGGCCGCGATGCCGGTGATCCAGCCGGCCACGTCGGTGCCCGGCGCGGTGTGCAGATCCGCCGTCTGCCACGCCTCCAGGAAGGTGGCCGCGGCGACCTCGGCGGCCCGGTCCTCGTCGCCGATCCGCTCGTGCACGATCGTGGCCACGTCGGGTGCCAGCGCGATGTAGAGCCGGCCGAACGCGGCCTGGTCGGCCGCCGCCACCCGCCGGAGCAGCATCAGCAGCCGGGACGGCTGACCTCGGTATTCGGTCAGGAACACCACCGTGGCTGGCGCTCGGGCGATCATGGGTGCCTCCTTCCGGCTGGTACGGGCGTACTGTTCGTGGTGTTCCCCTTCACCGGCCTCGGTGGACCTCGTCCCTGCCTCATTTCCGCTCTGGTCTGGACCCGTGCCCGACGACGCTCATCGACGACAGGATGTCCGATGGCACGCTCGACCGATACGGCTTCACCCGGGGCGGCTCCTCGCCTGTGGCTTGAATCCTCCCGCACCCCACGCCCGGTGGTGCACGGCTGCTGGTGGCCCCGCTCCACCGACCCGGCGGCCGAACTGCCCGGCCTGGTGCTCGCGCTGGACGACCTGTGCGGCCCGGTCGTCAGGGTACGGCTCAGCGCGGCCGGCTGGAGCCGGCGACCGCACGACATCGAGGTGGGCGACCGCTTGGTGACCGTGGGTTACTTCTGCGGGCAGTCCACGGGCCTGCTGACCGCCAGCTGCGCCGGCGGCGCCACGCTCGCGATCCGCGTCGTGCCGTGGGCCGGCTCCCGGGCACCGAGCCACGATGACCAGGAGGATTTGATCGCCACCTGCTGACGGCGGCTCACCGGCGGGCCGCGCCGGAGCCGGCCGGCCCGCGCGCGTGCTGCAGGGTGGCGATGAGCGCGAGCGTGGACTCGGCGCCCTGGTTGAGGTTCGGGCCGCGCGGGGTCAGCCCGTCGTAGCCGCCGCCGGTGGTGTGGTCCCACATGACCGCGCCGGTGTCGTTGTCGCCCAGGAACCAGCCGACCGACTGCCGGACGCCGTCGTGCCAGCCGGCGTCGCCGGTCGCCGCCGCGGCGGTGGCGCACGCGTCGGCGAGCGCCGCCACCTCGATCGGCTGCTGGTCGTACTGCTGCCGCGGCGTGCCGTGGTGCCAGCCGGCCGCCGGCAGCACCGACAACCGGTCACCGACGAGCTGGAGGTCGCGCAGCCAGCTCAGCATCCGCAGCCCGGCGGCCCGCAGCGCGACGTCGTGCTGCGCCTCGCCGGCGAGGATGACGACCTCGGCCAGCGCGGCGCTGGCGTAGGCGAGGTGCCGCCGGGGCCACGACCACAGGGGATCGGAGTCGGGCCAGCCGACGGCCACGGCCGCGTCGGCGAGCAATGCCGCGGCGCCGGCGTGGTCCGGGTGCAGGCGCAGCACCTCGGCGGCGCCGAGCCCGGCGAAGGCCATGGCGTGCGGTGCCGGCGAGCGGCGCTCGGCGCCCAGGGTGAAGGCGAGCAACGCCTCCTGCCGGATCCACGGCGCGGTGCTGCGGGCGGCCGCGGTGCCCAGGCCCCACAGCGCCCGCCCCCACCAGTCGCCGAGGCCGGCCTCGTCGGTCCAGCGCCGGTCGTAGGAGAGCCGGTTGTGGAAGGCGCCGCTGTCGTCCTGCGCGTGGGTGAGGAAGCTCAGGTACACCTCGGCCAGCCGCAGCACCGCCGGTGCCGGGTCGGGCTCCCGGCTGACCACGACCAGCCCGCGGGCGACGTCGTCGGTGCAGTAGCCGTGCGCCCGCCTGGCCACCGCGTGCCGGGCGTGCTCCAGCAGGCCGGTGTCGTCGGTCAGCCGCGCGAGGTGGACGAAGCTGGGCGGTGGCGCCTGCCGGTGCCGGGACGCCACGCCCAGGGCCGCGGTCACGCCGGTGCCGTGGCGGTGCGCGCCGCGGCGGCGACCAGGCCCTCGGCCAGCTCCTCGTACCGGGCGGCGACGGCCGGCCAGCGCAGGTTCGCGGTGTCGTCGAAGGTCCGTACCGCGGTGGGCTGGGTGAGCACCTTGCGGATCGCGGTGGCCAGGGCCCGCGGGTTGCGGTGCGGCACGAGCAGCCCAGGCCCGTCGGTGAGCAGCTCCACCGCGTGCGGGAAGGCGGTGGCGACCACCGGGACGCCGGCGGCGACCGCCTCGATCAGGACCCCGGAGGTGACCTGCTCGACGGAGTCGTACGGCAGCACCACCACGTCGGCGGAGCGGATCAGCGCGCCCAGCGCCGCGTCGTCGAGATAGTGCGACCGGTAGTCGACGGCGTGCGCCACGCCGAGCTCGGCGCCGAGCTTGTGCAGACCCGTCCGGTACGCCTCGCCGTGCCGTTCGAGCACCTTGGGGTGGGTGCGCCCGGCGACCGTGTAGACGGGGTCGAGCTTGCTCAGGTGCGGCAGCGCCCGGATGGCCCACTCGATGCCCTTGCCCGGGCCGAGCAGTCCCCAGGTGAGCAGGTGCGGCTTCGGCCCGCGGACCATCGGCGTGCCGGTGTGGTCGGCGGCGCCGTGCGGGATCGCCGACACCTTGGTGGGGTCGACGTCGTAGCCGACGATGAGCCGGTCGTGCGCGGTGCCGGTCATCGTGACCACGGCACCGGCGGCACCGACGATCTGCTGCAGCACCGACTTCTGCCGGGGGGTGGGCCGGCTCAGCACGGTGTGCAGCACGACGATGCTCGGCACCCGCAGGCGGCGCATCATCCGCAGCACGTCGGCACCGTCGGCGCCGGGGTAGATGCCGTACTCGTGCTGGATGATCGCGATGTCGTAGCCGTTGAGGGCGTCGGCGGCGTCGCGCCAGCCGTTGGGGTCCTGCGCCGGCCAGGTGTGCGCCACGCCCGGTCCCGGCGGGCCCTCGTCGCCGCCCGTGGTGACCCTGACGACGCCGCCGGTGCCGGCGCCGGCGGTAAGCGCGCCGGCCAGGGCCGCGTTGAAGGTGGCCAGGCCGCAGCGGGTCGGCGGGTGGGTGCTGAGAAATCCGTACGTGGTGGCCACGGGGCCTGCCTTCCGGTTCGTGGGAATGCGTCGAGACGCGCCCGGCAGTGCCGGCGGGATGCCGGGCTCCGGGGCCGTGAATCGGAAACGATCGTGCCGAGCTGTGCTGCCGGCGACACTCCGGCCGGGCGTCGTCGACGCCGCTGATGCCGGTCGTGGAAGCCCGCTGACGAGCCGTGCTGAGGCCACCGCGGGGGGTGGAGGTCGTCGAAGGCGGGCGATGTCAGCCTACGCGCCACCCGGCGGGTGCCGGCTGACGGCTTCGTCACGCACCCGGCGAAACACGGTACGGTCGGTGCGTCGGCAGCCCGTCGACGCTCGGCTGCCCCGGTCCCCGGCAGCGCCTCCGGTGAAAGGTGCTGCCATGTCCCGCTCGGCGGCGGACCAGTATGGTCGATTTCTCCCCCGGCCTGCTCCGCGCCCAGGTGGTGAGCAGGGTGTCGTCGGTTTCACGACCGGGTGACCTGTCACGACCGGGTGACCGGGTCGTCGACCGGTTGCGCCGCCTGTGCCACCTCGCGGTGCGGACGCTGCCGGCATCGGGCGCCGGGCTGTCGGTGGTCGCCAAGGACGGGCAGTTCAGCCTGCTCGCGGCGGCCGACCCGGTGAGCGAACGCCTCGAGGAGTTGCAGTTCGTCCTCGGCGAGGGCCCGTGTGTGGACGCCGCGGCCGACCGCCACCCGGTGCTGGTGCCGGACCTGGCGGCCGAGGGCTCCCGCCGCTGGCCGGCCTACGCCGAGGCCGTGCTGGCGGCCGGCGTGCACGCCGTCTTCGCGTTCCCCCTGCAGGTCGGCGCCGCCCAGCTCGGCGTGCTCGACCTGTTCCGCACCCGCGCCGGCTCGCTCACCGGTGCCGAGCTCACCCGAGCCGTGAGCCTGGCCGACGACGCGGTGCTGGTGCTGCTGGACGGCCAGGAGCGGCGGGCGATCGATGGCGACGGGGCACCGGCGGACGAGCCGCTGGGCGCGACGACGGAGCTGTTCCAGGCCCAGGGCATGGTGATGATCCAGCTCGGCGGCACGCTCGCGGAGGCGATGGCCCGGATCCGGGCGTACGCGTACGCGCAGGACCGCCGGCTCACCGATGTCGCCCGTGCGATCGTGGCGCGAGAGCTGCGGTTCGATCGGGATGAGTAAAGAATCAATGAAGCGTTCCACGCACCGGAGGAAGCCATGACGACCGTATCGGCCGAACGTCTCTCGCAGATCTTCGTCGAGGTCGCGGACACCCTCGTGGCCGACTTCGACCTGCTCGACTTCCTGCACATGCTCACCGTGCGGACGGCGGACCTCGTCGGCGCCTCCGCGGTCGGCCTGCTGCTCGCGGATCAGCGTGGCCACCTGCGCTTCATGGCGGCCTCCGACGAGCGGGCCCGGCTGCTCGAGGTCTTCCAGGCGCAGGTCAGCGAGGGCCCCTGCTTCGACGCCTACCGCAGCGCGGAGCCGGTCGTCAACGCGGACCTGAACCAGGCGGGCACCCGCTGGCCCGAGTTCACCCGGCAGGCCCTCGCCGCGGGCTTCCAATCCGTGCACGCGTTCCCGATGCGGGTGCGCCGGGAGGTCATCGGCGCGCTCAACGTCTTCGGCAGCGCGGTCGGCGGCAACTTCGACGCGGCGGACGTGCAGATCGTGCAGGCTCTGACCGATGTGGCCACGATCGGCCTGCTGCAGGAGCGCGCGGTGCGCCGCGGCGAGATCCTCACCGAGCAGTTGCAGGGCGCCCTGAACAGCCGGATCGTCATCGAGCAGGCCAAGGGCGCGATCGCCCAGGCGCACACCGTCTCCACCGACGCGGCCTTCGTCCTGCTGCGCGGGCACGCGCGCCGGTCCAACCGCAAACTGACCGAGGTGGCGCACGCTCTGCTGGCGGACCCGGCGCTGATCGCCACGCTCGCTCAGGAGGGACGCCCGGCGCCGAATCCGACGTGATGGCTACCGTGGCCGGATGATCGCTACTCCGGGGCTGACCTTCCGTGACCACCTGCTCGCCGTACCGTTGGATCACGGCGATCCGCAGGGAGCGACCATCGATCTCTTCGCCCGGGAGGTGGTCGCCCCGGAGCGCGCCGGGGACGACCTGCCGTGGCTGCTGTTCCTGCAGGGTGGCCCCGGCGGCAAGGCGCCGCGGCCGACGGCGGCGGACGGCTGGCTCGGCCGGGCGCTGCGCACCCACCGGGTGCTGCTGCTCGACCAGCGGGGGACAGGGCGCAGCACGCCCGTCACGGCCCGGAGCGTGGCGGGGATGGAGCCGGAGCGGCTGGCGGCCTACCTGCGGCTGTTCCGGGCTGACAGCATCGTCGCCGACGCCGAGATCGCCCGGGCCCGGATCGCCGGCGGCGCCCGGTGGGACACCCTCGGGCAGAGCTACGGCGGCTTCATCACCCTCACCTACCTCTCCCGGGCCCCGGAGGCTTTGCGCACCTGCTACGTGACCGGCGGCCTGCCCGGGATCACGGCGACGGTCGACGACTGGTACGCCCGCACCTATCCGCGCGTCGCGGCGCGGAACGCCGAGTACTACCGGCGGTTCCCGCAGGACGTGGCGGCTGTGCGCGGGCTGGCCGACCACCTGACGGAGAACGAGGTCCTGCTGCCGGACGGCGACCGGCTCACCGCGCGGCGCCTGCGGTTCCTGGGCAGTTCGTTCGGCATGAGCGACGGCCTCGCCACCGTGCACTGGCTGCTCGACGAGGCCTGGCACGGCACCGAACTGGCCGACGGCTTCCGGCACGCGGTCATGGCGGCGACCGGCTTCGTCGACGCCCCGATCTTCGCCCTGCAGGAGTTCACCTGCACCTCCGAGGGGATGGCCACCGGCTGGGCGGCCGAGCGGGCCCTCGCCGCGCACCCGGAGTTCGCCGCCGACGGCGACCCGCTGCTGTTCACCGGCGAGATGATGTATCCCTGGATGTTCCGGGAGATCAGCGCGCTGAAGCCGTTCGCCGCGGCCGCCGACCTGCTGGCGGCCTACGACGACTGGCCCGCGCTGTACGACCCGCGGCGGCTGGCGGCCAACGAGGTCCCCGTCGTCGCGGCGGTCTACCTCGACGACATGTATGTGGACGCGGAACTGCAGTTGCGGACGGCCCGCGGGTTGGGCAACACCCGGGTCTGGGTCACCAACGAGTACGAGCACAACGGCCTGCGCCTCGCCGGCGACCACATCCTCGACCGCCTGATGGGCATGGCCGCCGGCCGCTGCTGACCTTGTTCTCCAGGTTCTCCGGCATGTGCCAACCCGGAAATCTCGGGTCCGTCCGGCCATCCGCGGGCGTACCATCGGACACGCTATGGATCTGCACTGGTGGTCGATCGAGGTGCTCGACGGCGCGACGCAATCGGCGGCGCGCTGGCAGGACGCGCACGGAAACGCCCTGACCGAGGCGGCGATCACCCACGGTGCCTACGAATGGCACTGGCACGAGCACTCGTGGGGCGTGCTGTTCGAGATCGCGTTCCGCAGCGACGAGCACTTCTCGGTGTTCCGCGAGTTGCCGGGCGTCCGCGCAGCCCTGGACGCGGTGCCCGACCCGGTGAACGGCCTGATGGTCTACCCA
>Ga0307516_10000512_pt1 | contig 51798 bp, 39 predicted proteins | sample 19_EM_MG_FD_203310 | JGI IMG/M metagenome (GOLD analysis project Ga0307516, IMG submission 203310) | Populus trichocarpa ectomycorrhiza microbial communities from riparian zone in the Pacific Northwest, United States - 19_EM | ecosystem: Host-associated > Plants > Roots > Unclassified | place... | reverse complement strand
GGAGGATGAGCAACAGCAGAGTGAGGCGTTCGGCCTTGCGGCTGCTGGCCTGCGCGTTCCGGACGCCGAGAGCGACCGCCTCCACGAACTGGCGCAGCAGCGCGTCCGCCCGGTCCTTCAGCGAGCGGGCGACCGCCTCCGACCGGACGAGCATGATCGTGGTGGCCTGGTAGCGGTTGCCGGCGCGGCTGGCGGTCAGCCCGACGTCTCGCGCGGAGCGCCACAGCCTCACCGTTCCTTCGAACGCGGTCAGCGCGACGACCTGCGCCCGGGCCAGCTCGATCTTGTGCAGCTCGGCCAGGTTGGCGTCCATTGCCGCGTCGGTCTGCAAGATGACCGCTTCGTAGTGTTTGCGGACGTATCCCTCGTCCGACAGGATGTGCGACAGCACGGCCTCTTGCTGGCCACTGACCGCCGAGCGCACCGCCGTCATCCGGGAGAGGGCCATCACGTTGGTCCGGTACTCATGGTCCTGGTGCTCGGTGAGGTCGCGATTGCCCAGGAGGCCGACCACCCCGACCGCGGCGAAGACCGACGCGACGGCGAGCGCCACCGAGATGATCTTGGTGCTGATCCGGCGGTTGCCGAAGATCGCGTAGGCGGAACGCCGCCGGTGCCGGGTGCTCGGGACATCGCATACCGCGCCCGCGGGCTGTGACACGCGGTCGTCTTCGTGGTGTGGGCCGACGGCGTACCTCACTGCTCCACCCCCGGGCGCCGGTATTTCCGGCCTTTGTTATTTGGTTCGACCGGCGGGCGGGCGAGTCAAGGGATTTCGGCCCGCGGTCGCGGCGGCTTCGGCCGCTCGGACCCCTATCTACCGCAAACCAGGATATAACGGTCCGCCCGTGCTTGGATTGGCGCTGAACCAGATGGATGTCGGCGGTGTTGCGGGGGAGAGGCAGGCGATGGTGTCACGGGGGATCTACCGGCGGATGGGGCTCGTCGCTCTGGTGGTCGGGCTCGGCCTGGCAGGCGGGTGCGGCGACTCGGAGCCGGCGGGCCGCGTCGGCGACGAGTGCACCCCGTTCGCGGCATACCTGGGCCACGAGGGCGCAAAGGTGACGCTGTACACGTCGATAACCGACGTCCTGGCCGACAAGCTGCAGAGATCCTGGGAGAAGTTCTCCGAATGTACCGGGATCACCATCGACTACGAAGGATCCACGGACTTCGAGAAGCAACTGGTGGAGCGGGTGGGCGCGGGCCGGCCTCCCGACCTGACGGTCTTCCCGCAGCCCGGGTTGCTCGCCAGCATGGCCCGCAAGGGCGCGCTCAAGCCCGCGACCGAGCAGGTGGCCACGAATACCGACAAGTGGTGGTCGGCGGACTGGAAGAGGTACGGCACTGTCGACGGCAAGTTCTATGCCGCGCCCTTCACCGCGAACGTGAAGTCGTTCGTCTGGTACTCGCCCAAGCTCTTCACCTCCAAGGGGTACACCGTCCCGAGCAGCTGGGACGAGATGATCGCGCTCAGCGACAAGATCGCCGCCAGCGGCGTCAAGCCCTGGTGCGCCGGCATCATGTCGGGTGAGGCCACCGGATGGCCGGTCACCGACTGGCTGGAGGACGTGCTGCTGCGGACCGCCGGTGCGGAGGTCTACGACAAGTGGATCGCGCATGAGGTCGCCTTCGACGACCCGCGGATCAGGGCGGCGCTCGATCGCGTCGGCGAGATCCTGAAGAACCCGAAGTACGTCAACGGCGGCTTCGGTGACGTCCGGAGCATCGCGAAGACCGGATTTCAGGAGGGCGGTCAGCCGATCCTGGATCACAAGTGCGCGATGCACCGGCAGGCGTCGTTCTACGCCAGCCAGTGGCCCAACGGCGTGAAGATCGCCGAGGACGGCGACATCTACGCGTTCTACCTGCCGCCCATCGACAGCACGAAGGGCAAGCCGATCCTCGGCGCCGGCGAGTTTCTGGGGGCCTTCAGCGACGAGCCCGCCGTCGGCGCGGTCACGGCCTATCTCTCGACGCCCGAGTGGGTCAACAGCGTATTCCGGCTCGGCGGCATCGTCAGCGCGAACACCGGCAGCGACAAGACCCTGCTGCAGACGCCGATCGACCGGTTGTCCGCCGGCCTGCTCACCGACCCGGATGTCACTTTCCGCTTCGACGGCTCCGACATGATGCCCCCGGCGGTCGGTGTCGGATCGTTCTGGCGCGGGATGACCGACTGGATCAACGGGAAGCCCACCCCGGCGGTCCTCAGCAAGATCGAGTCCAGCTGGCCGGACTGATCCAGCCGGCCGGCCTCGAGGCCGGCCGGCTGTCCACGCCGGGGAACCGGGCGCTCAGGCGGCGAGCGCCTGGTCGGCGGCCCGCTCCCGGCGCGGCCGCAGGCTCGCCGCGGCGAACCGGCCCTCGGCCGCCAGCAGCAGCTCCAGCCGGTCCCGGTCGCCGGAGTCCCGGGCCGCGGCGACCCGGTCCAGGTGCGCCTGCCAGTCCGCCCGCAGCTGGGTCCGCCCGGCCGCCAGCGTGTGATGGCCGCCGGCGAGCAGCCGGTCCGCCCAGCACAGCAGCGGGTGCTCCGCGTCGTCCGGCAACTCGGCCACGTGGGCGACCGCGTCGAGCAGCCGGCGCAGCTCCCCGATGTCGTAGCGGCCCGCGCTCAGCGCGGCGAACAGGTCGTGCCGGTGCACGTCGTCCCAGGCGGTGATCGTGGCCTCGAAGGCCATCCGGTCCAGCCGGCTCAGCATCCGCGCCGCCTGGCCCAGCACCGAGGTCTCCGCCAGATCCCGCTCGGCCAGGATCGCCGGGATGTTCCCGTCCAGGAACGGGCCGTGGAAGCCGGTGTCGGCGTCCATGTACCGCAGGATCTGCGCGCCGCCGACCCCGACGCCGTCCACCCCGGTCATGACCGCCTGCGCCAGGTTGTGCAGCCGGAAACCCGCCGAGAAGTACGTCAGCAGGCCGTGCTCGTGCGCCCGGTGCACGAGCGTCACCGCCTCGGCGTACGAGAGCTGTTCCAGCACGCACCGGCTCGGGTAGGTGTTGGCGGTGCCGTCCCAGGTGACCTTGTCGAAGCCGCCGGCCCGGGCGAGCTCGATGCCGAGCAGCCCGACGTCCAGCCGCTCGGAGACCAGCCGGCCGTCGTGCAGCTGGCCGGCCCGGTCGTCCAGCAGCGGCGTGTTGATGTTGAACGCGGCGGACAGCACCTGGGTGTGGCGGTCCCGGGCGACGCCAGCGCGCACCGCCCGCATGAACCGCACGGCCTGCCGGGCGGTCATCCCCTCGATGGCGATCTTGCATTCGGCGAGGCCCTGCGCGAAGAGGGCCGAGCAGGCCGCGGCGACGGTACGGGCCGTCTTCAGCATCGACGGCTCCACCGACCCCTCGAAGACCGGCCGCCCGACGTAGGAGGAGACGGGCGCGTCGTCGCCGACGAGGAGCCGCACCTGCCGTACCGTCTGCGGGTCCGGGATCCGGTAGGGCTCGACGTGGGTGCGGTCCTGGTGGCCGCCGCGTTCCAGGTGTTCGATGTGGACGATGACGCCGTCCAGATTGGCCAGCGCCCGGACCGTACCGTCGAGGTGTCCCTCGCCCGGATCGGTCACCGACATGTAGGTCTGGTGCCCGCGGAAGCCGGAGGTGCCCCAGTGGCGGACCGACCCGGCGCCGCGGCTCAGCGCGTCGAAGGCGAAGCGCTCGGCGACCAGGTGCGCGGCCGACGGCCGGCGCCCGTCGCGGCGGGCGGCGGCGGTCAGCAGCCGCAGCCCGGCCAGGAAGGCGGCGGTGTCGAGTTCGACCGCCGGGCCCCGCCCGGCGCCGAGGCGGATCTCCAGCGCGCCGTCGGCCGGGGTGACCACGCAGTCGCCGCCGCCGGGATCACCGCTGCCCGGGTCGATGACGCCGAGTATCGCGGCGTGCGCCCGGAACACCTCGGCGATGGTCGCGCCCGGTTCCAGGACCACCGCGAGGTCCCGCACCGCGGCGGCGACCGGGCCGCACCGGTCCGGGAAGTCCTCCGCCAGCCGCTGGTATTCCGCGGTCAGCTCCGCGTAGCTCTCGTCAAGGGTCAGCGCCTCGGCGAGCACGGCGCCACGCAACTGGCGGTATTCGGCGTCGACCGGCACGGTCTGCAGCACCCAGCGGGCGCGCGCCTGGCGGAGCAGGTCCCGCGCGTGGGCCAGGACGACCCACCGGACGCTGCCGTCCGGTACGCGGATGACGCCGGCCGGGCCGGTGCCGTCGGCGGTGCGCGGGGTGCTGGCGGTGGTGGTGAACGAGTGTGCCATGGGTGCTGTCCTCCGTCAGGCGGCCGGCGGGTTGCCGGCTGGTTGCCAACTAACGCAGGACCGAGCGGGCGGATCGGCACCTTGATACAGCCCGCGTCACCGGTCAATGACCATGCCCGCCACCCATGCCCGGGATGCCGGCTGGCATCACCACGAACGGGCGCATCATCCCGGCGTCCTCGTGCTCCAACAGGTGGCAGTGGTAGACGTACCGCCCGCTGTGGTCGGCGAAGCGGGCGGCGACCACGGCCATCTCGTTCGGGTTCACCCGTACCGTGTCCTTCCAGCCGGCCTCCTCGGGCGGCACCGGGAGCGTCGCCAGGTGCTGGATCGGCGGCTCCGCCTCGCCGGTGGCGGGGTTGAAGCCGCTCGCGTCGTAGGCCTCGCGGCGCAGGATCTGGAACTGCACCAGGTGCAGGTGGATCGGGTGCATCTGGCCGCTGAGGTTGAGCACCCGCCAGATCTCCCACGAGTCCTGGACGACGTGGATGGTGGCCGCGTCCGCCCAGGTGCCCGCCGCCACCCGGAAGCCGGCGGTCGTGCCGTCGGCGGCCCTGACCCGCACGATCCCCGGCCCGTCCGGCGCGGGCTCCATCTCGCGCAGCGGCTTGCTGGACTTCACCAGCATCACCAGCCGGTGCCCGTGGTCGTGCGGCAGGTCGGCGTGGGTCAGCCGGCGGAAGGTGGGTGAGAGGGCGGTCGGCAGTTGCGGCTCGGGCGCCGGCCCCGGCGCCACCCGCAGCTGCAGCACCTGCGGGAAGGGCAGCCGGTGCGCCGGGTCGGGCACGCCCGGCGGGGCCGCGGCCGGCGTGCCCAGGTAGGGCGCGGCCGCCGTGTTGACCACGGTCAGGGTCTGCCCGGCATGCGCGTGCAGATCCAGCAGCACGTCGGCCCGCTCGGCGGGGGCCAGGACCAGACCGTCCGGGGGTACGGCCACCGGCGCGCCCAGCAGCCCGCCGTCGGTGCCGATCAGCGACATCGCGCCCGGCACCGGCGTACCGGACTCGTCGAGCAGCACCAGCCGGTAGGTGCGGGCGTTGCTAGCATTGAGCAGCCGCAGCCGGTACAGCGTCGGCCGGAGCCGCGCGTACGGCCAGATCCGGCCGTTGACCGTGGTGTACGGGCCGAAGAACTCGTTCGCGCCCACCTCCGTCTTGTGCAGCAGCCGGCCGGTGAACCGCCCCTCGGCGTCCTGGTCCAGGTTGACGTCCTTGAGCATCAGCGGCAGTTCGCGCCGCCCGGACGGCAGGTGCAGCGCGTCCTCCTCGTCGTCGCGGATCAGGTACATGCCGGCCAGCCCCGCGTACACCTGGTAGGCGGTCAGGTTCATGGCGTGGTCGTGGTACCAGAGCGCGGTGGCCCGCTGCCGGTTCGGGTAGGTGTAGACGGACCGGTCGCCGCGGGAGACGCCGTTCTCCGGCCAGCCGTCGCTGTCCGCGCCCACCGCCGCCCCGTGCACGTGCACCGCGGTCCAGGCCGGTATCCCGGTCAGGTCCTTCGGGGCCGCGCCGGAGCGGCCGGGCTCGTTCTGGCTGCCGGGCGGGCCGATCACGGAGACGATCGGCAGCGGGCCGGCCAGCTTGTTGATCCAGTGCACGCGCAGGGCGGCGTCGCGCCGGACCTCGATGGTGGGTCCGGGCAGGTGGCCCTCGTACGCCCAGACCGGGGTGCGGGGCAGCGCCCGGTGCAGGCTCACCATGCTGGTGCGGGCCCGCACCCGCAGCACGCCGGTGCCCTGGCTGTCGTGCTGCGGGCGCAGCACGGGCGGCACGGGAAGCTCGTCGGCGAACGGCGTCAGTGCGGCGCCGGCCGTGGTGGTCCTGCTGGTGGTCGCGGTCATGGTCATGTCTCGGGCCTCCGTCTGCTTTGCCCCATATTGTGAGGGCCGGCGGGACCCGAATGTCGCCGGTTGGCCGAGCTCGACAGCTCGCTTTGTAGGGTCTCCACAACAACTGGGCCGCGGCATGCGTGACGGCGGACATTGGTGTACTCGCCAGTAACCCAGCAAGGTATGTAGACAGGTGGAGGCGGCGCTCCGGGACCCGGACGTCGCCTTCTGCGCGTGGTTATCTGGGAGGCTCAGCCGGTGTTCAGTCGTGTCGCCATCGTCAACCGCGGAGAGGCCGCGATGCGGCTCATCCATGCTGTCCGGGACCTTTCCGCGGAAACCGGGACGCGGATCGAGACGGTCGCCCTCTACACCGACGCCGATCGTACGGCGACCTTCGTCCGCGCGGCGGACGTGGCGTATCCGCTGGGCCCCGCCTCGGCACGGCCGTATCTCGACCACGCGGTCCTGGAGCAGGCGCTGGTGGCGACCAGGGCCGACGCCGCGTGGGTCGGGTGGGGGTTCGTCGCCGAGGACCCGGCGTTCGCCGAACTGTGCGAGAAGATCGGTGTCACCTTCATCGGGCCGAGCCCCGAGGCGATGCGCAAGCTCGGCGACAAGATCGGCTCGAAGCTGATCGCCGAGGAGGTCGGCGTCCCGGTCGCGCCGTGGAGCCGCGGCGAGGTGGCCACCCTCGCCGACGCCCTGCGCGCCGGCGACGAGATCGGCTACCCGCTGATGCTCAAGGCGACCGCCGGCGGCGGCGGGCGGGGCATCCGGATGGTCGCCTCGGGCGCGGACCTGACCGACGCCTACGAGCGCACCAGCCAGGAGGCGCTGCGCGCCTTCGGCTCCGGCGTGGTCTTCCTGGAACGCCTGGTCACCGGCGCCCGGCACGTCGAGGTCCAGGTCATCGCCGACGGCCAGGGCACCGCGTGGGCGCTGGGCGTCCGTGACTGCTCGGTGCAGCGGCGCAACCAGAAGGTCATCGAGGAGTCCGCCTCCCCGGTCCTGAGCCCGGAGCAGACCGCGGAGCTGAAGGCGTCGGCCTCGCGGCTGGCCGTGGCCGTCGGCTACCGCGGCGCCTGCACCGTCGAGTTCCTGTACCACCCCGGCGAGAAGCTGTTCGCGTTCCTCGAGGTCAACACCCGGCTGCAGGTCGAGCACCCGATCACCGAGATCACCACCGGCGTCGACCTGGTCCGGCTGCAGCTGCACGTGGCGAACGGCGGGAAGCTGGAGGGAGCCCAGCCGGCCGAGGCCGGCCACGCCGTCGAGGCCCGGCTGAACGCCGAGGACCCGGACCGCGACTTCGCCCCGTCGCCGGGCCGCATCGCGCGGCTGGTGCTGCCCGCCGGCCCCGGCATCCGCGTCGACACCGGCGTCAGCGAGGGCGACACCATCCCGGCCGACTTCGACTCGATGATCGCGAAGATCATCGCCTACGGCCGCGACCGCGCCGAGGCGCTGGGCCGGCTGCGCCGCGCGATGGCCGAGACCATGGTGATCATCGAGGGTGGCGCGACCAACAAGAGCTTCGTGCTCGACCTGCTCGATCAGCCCGAGGTGATCGACGCGAGCGCCGACACCGGCTGGATCGACCGGGTACGCGCCGAGGGCCGCCTGGTCAACCACCGGAATTCCGCGGTCGCCCTGGCGGCGGCGGCGATCGAGGCCTACCAGGACGAGGAGGAGATCAGCCGGCAGCGGCTGCTGGCCACCGCGCACGGCGGGCGCCCCCAGGTGCAGCACGAGAGCGGCCGCCCGCTGGATCTCAAGCTGCGCGGCGTCGGCTACCGGGTGAGCGTCGCCCGCATCGGCCAGCAGCGCTACCGGGTCGGCGTCTCCGGCGGCGGCGACCCGCACCCGGCGGACGTCGAGATCGAGCGGTTCGACGCGTACAGCGGCCGGATCGTGGTCAATGGGCAGCGCTTCCGGCTGGTGTCGGCCACCCACGGCCCGATCCACCTGATCGAGGTGGACGGTGCCACCCACCGGATCAGCCTCGACGAGGGCGGCGTCGTCCGCTCGCCCGCGCCCGCGCTGGTGGTGGCGACACCGCTGGCGGCCGGCGACGAGGTTGAGGCGGGCGCGCCGATCCTGGTGCTGGAGAGCATGAAGATGGAGACGGTGCTGCGCGCGCCGTTCCGGGCCCGGGTCCGCGAGTGCCCGGTGTCGGTGGGCAGCCAGGTCGAGACCGGCGCGCCGCTGATGCGGCTGGAGCCGCTGGCCGACGAGGGCGCCGAGGAGCAGGCCGCGGGCACCGGCGAGATCGTCGAGGTCGACCTGCCCGCCGAGCCGGTGGGCGTGTCCGCCGCCGAGCGGGCCGAGCGCGGCCTGCAGGATCTGCGCAGCCTGCTACTGGGCTTCGACGTCGACCCGCAGGACCGCAAGCGGGTGCTGTCCGGCTACCTGGCAGCCCGGGCCGAGCTCGGCGGCCGGCCGCTGCCGGGCGAGCTGGACCTGCTGACCGCCTTCGCCGACCTGTCGGAGCTGAGCCGCAACAAGCCCGGCGGCGAGCTGGAGGTCGAGCCGGGCAACCCGGTGCACAGCCCGCGCGAGTTCTTCCACAGCTACCTGCAGAGCCTCGACGTCGAACGCGCCGGCCTCACCGAGGCGTTCCAGGCCAAGCTGAGGAAGATGCTCGGGCACTACGGCATCGCCGAGCTGGACCGCACGCCGGAGCTGGAGGCCGCGGTCTTCCGGATCTTCCTGGCCCAGCAGCGGATGCCGACCGACGTCGTGGTCGTGTCGGAGCTGCTGCAGCAGTGGCTGGCCGGGGCGCCGCCGCTGGAATCGTTGAGCGAACGCGCCGGGCTCACCCTGGAACACCTGGTCGAGGCCACCCAGGTGCGCTTCCCCGCGGTGTCGGACCTGGCCCGGGGCGTGGTGTTCCGCTGGTTCGTCCAGCCGCTGCTGCGCCGCAACCGCGCCAAGGTCTACGCCGCGGTCCGCGGGCAGCTGACGTACCTGGACCGCAACCCGGACGCGCCGGACCGCGCGGCGCGGATCCAGACCATGGTGGCCAGCGCCGAGCCGCTGGTCCGGCTGATCAGCCAGCGCATCGGGCGCCCAGGCCGGGACCACGCCCCGCTGCTGGAGGTGCTGTCCCGCCGCTACTACGGCAACCGCCGGCTGTCCGAGGTGACCGCGCGGGAGGCTGCCGGCTGCCGGTTCGTCACCGCCGAGCACACCGGCACCCGGGGCGTCACGCGCCTGGTCACCACCGCCGTCGACATCGCCGCCCTGCCCGCCGCCATCGGCGCGGTCGGCGCCTTCGCCGCCGGCGTCGCCGAGCGCGGGCTGGTCGCCGACCTCTACGTCACCTGGGAGGGCCAGCCGGACGCGGACGCGATGGCGGTGCGGCTCGGTGAGCTCCTGGCCGAGGCCTCGCTGCCGGTGGGCGTGCGCCGGATCACCACCACCGTCGCCGGCCCCAGCGGCGCGGTGATCCACCACCACTTCACCTTCCGGCCCGACGGCGCGGGGTTCGCCGAGGACAGGCTGATCCGCGGCCTGCACCCGCAGCTCGCGCAGCGCCTGCAGCTGCAGCGGCTGCGCGAGTTCGACCTCACCCGGCTGCCCTCGGCCGACGAGGAGATCTACCTGTTCAAGGCCGTCGCCAAGAGCAACCCGGCCGACGAGCGGCTCTTCGCGATGGGCCAGGTCCGCGACCTGACGCCGCTGCGCGAGTCGGACGGCCGGCTGGTCGCGCTGCCCGCCGTCGAGGAGGCGATCACCGCGGGCCTGGACGCGATCCGCAACATCCAGGCGCAGCGGCCGCAGAACAAGCGGTTCGACACCAACCGGATCATGATGTACGTCTGGCCGTCGACCGAGCTGACCGCCGAGGAGCTGAACGCGCTGGTCCAGCGCATCCTGCCGACCTCGGCCGGGGCGGGGCTGGAGGAGGTCCAGTTCGTGGCCCGCCAGCGCAACGCCGCGGGCGAGCTCAGCGAGGTCGCCGTGCGGATCACCCTCGATCCCGGCGGCGCGCGCCTGCACGTCGACAAGCCGTCGACCGAGCCGGTGCAGCCACTGGACGACTACCGCCAGAAGGTGCTGCGCGCGGCCCGCCGCGGAACCGTCTACCCGTACGAGCTGACCGGCCTACTCGCCGGGCCCGGCGGCGGCTTCACCGAGCACGACCTCGACGAGCACGGCGTGCTCGTGCCGGTCGACCGGCCGCGGGGCAGGAACGCCGCGGCGCTCGTGGCCGGGGTCGTCACGACAAGGACCGAGCGGCACCCCGAGGGCCTCACCCGGGTCGTGCTGCTCGGCGACCCGACGAAGGCGCTGGGCGCGCTGTCGGAGCCGGAATGCTCACGGGTGATCGCCGCGCTCGACCTGGCCGAGCGGATGCGGGTCCCGCTGGAGTGGTTCGCGCTGTCGGCCGGCGCCCGGATCTCGATGTCCTCGGGCACCGAGAACATGGACTGGGTCGCCGCCGCGCTCAAGCGGATCGTCACCTTCACCCAGGACGGCGGCGAGATCAACATCGTGGTCGCGGGCATCAACGTGGGCGCCCAGCCGTACTGGAACGCCGAGGCGACGATGCTCATGCACACCAAGGGCATCCTGGTGATGACGCCGGACTCGGCGATGGTGCTGACCGGCAAGCAGTCGCTGGACTTCTCCGGCGGCGTGTCGGCCGAGGACAACTTCGGCATCGGCGGCTACGACCGGGTGATGGGCCCGAACGGCCAGGCCCAGTACTGGGCGGCTGACCTGCCGGCCGCCCGCGAGGTGCTGATGGCGCACTACGACCACACCTATGTCGTGCCCGGCGAGGCGGCACCGCGGCGGGCGGCCACCACCGACCCGGCCGGCCGCGACGTCTCCGGCTTCCCGCACCCGACCGCGGGCAGCGACTTCGCCACCGTCGGCGAGATCTTCTCCGCCCGGCACAACCCGGACCGCAAGAAGCCGTTCGACATCCGTACGGTGATGCGCGCGCTGTCCGACCAGGACCACCCGGTGTTGGAACGCTGGGCCGGCATGGCCGACGCCGACACCTCGGTGGTGCAGGACGTGCACCTCGGGGGCTGGCCGGTCTGCCTGGTCGGGATCGAGTCGCGGTCGGTGCCGCGGCGCGGCTTCCCGCCCACCGACGGCCCGGACACCTACACCGCGGGAACGCTGTTCCCGCGGTCGTCGAAGAAGACCGCGCGGGCGATCAACTCGGCCTCCGGCAACCGGCCGCTGGTCGTGCTGGCGAACCTGTCCGGCTTCGACGGCTCGCCGGAGTCGATGCGCAAGCTCCAGCTGGAGTACGGCGCGGAGATCGGCCGGGCGATCGTCAACTTCGTCGGCCCGATCGTGTTCTGCGTGATCTCCCGATACCACGGCGGCGCGTTCGTGGTGTTCTCCAAGGCCCTGAACCCGACCATGACCGTGCTGGCGCTGGAGGGCTCCTTCGCCTCGGTGCTCGGCGGCGCCCCGGCGGCGGCCGTGGTGTTCTCCGGCGAGGTGAACAACCGCACCGCGACCGACCCGCGGGTGACCGGGCTGCAGGCGCAGCTCCGGGCGGCCAGCGGCGCCGCGCGGGCGGCGCTGAACACCCAGCTCGCCGAGGTGCAGTCGGCCGTCCGAGCGGAGAAGCTGGGCGAGGTCGCCGCGGAGTTCGACCGGGTGCACAGCATCCAGCGCGCGGTCGAGGTCGGCTCGGTGGACGCGATCATCAGCGCCGCCGAGCTGCGGCCCCGGATCATCGAGGCCATCGAGCACGGCATGAAGCGCTGACTTACGCGCTCAGCCGCCGGTCACCCCTCGCCGCACTGCTTCGGTGGCGAGGTGGTGCCGGCGGCGTTCGTCGTTGGTGTGCAGCCCGAACTTGTCGTACAGATTCGTCAGGTGCTTCTTGACGCCGCTCTCCGACAGGCCGAGGCGCGAGGCGAGCTCCCGCACCGATGGCGGCTCAGGGAAGGGGACACCACCGACGGTGTGCGGGGCGCAGAGCTCGGCGAGGACGTCGCGTTCGCGCCGGGTCAGCGGCGGTGGCGGTGGCACCGGGTCGGCGGCCACCGTCTGCGTCTGCGAATCCTCCGGCGCGTGGAACAGTAACCGGACACCGCCGATCTCGATGCGGTCGCCGTCCCGGAGGTGGCGGGTCTGCCGCAGCGGGGAGCCGTTGACCCTGGTGCCGTTGGTGCTGCCCAGATCCCGGATGGACCAGCCGGGCGGAAACCGCTCCAGCACAGCGTGCAGGCGGGAGACCCGCTTGCTGTCGATGGTCAGCGTGTTGGTGGGGGAGCGGCCGATCGCCAGCGTCGCCTCGGTCAGCGGGACCAGGCGCACCGCGCCGGCCTCGTGAACCTCGAGATAGCTCACGGGCAATACTCGTCGGTCGTCACGTCGAGCGGCGCCGGCAGGCCGGTGCCGGTCATGGTGGCGGTCGCCTTGCTGCAACCGGGCGACGACCGGACCGGGGCCGTCCACAGCTCCACGGGCTGGCCGACCGCCCGCTGCGCCCGGCCCGGCCCGGCGATCATCAGGTCGACCGCCCAGGTGCCGCGGGCGCCGGCGTTGTCGCGATACTGCTTCCAGACCCACGTGTACGCCATGACGGCACGGCACCCCGGCGACCAGTACTGCTTCACCGAGATCGCCTTCTGCCCGCTCACGTAGCCGTACGCCGTGTGCCCGACCTGGTAGGCGTCGGTGTAGCAGGGGCCGGGCGGCGGATCGTCCTCGGCCGCCTGCCGGAGCAGCCCGGTGCCGGTGACCGGAACGGCGCGCCCGGGCAGGCGCAGCGTCGCCCGGCGGACACCGGCGCCGGACGGCGCGAAGGCGAGCCTGAGCTGGCAGGACGACGCCGGCGTCAGCGCCCGCCCGCTGCAACCGTCGGTGACGATCCGGAAATCCCCTCCGTCGAGGGACGCGGTGCCGACCAGCGTCGGCCCGTCGCCGCCGTTGCGCACCGTCACGAGCTTTTCCTGCGGCTCGGCGCTGGTCTGATGACCGCCGAAGTCGACCGCCGCGACCTCCACCGGCTCGGCGGAGCCGGTCTCGGCGCCGACCGCGGCGAGCACGGCCGCCGTCACCAGCACCGCACCGGCGAGGCGGAACGGCACCCGCCGTCGCGCCGGGCGCTGCGTGATCGTCGCCGACAGGTCCCAGGAACCGGCGCTGGGCGTCACGGCCCGGGGCCCGGGAATCGGCGCGTCCTCACCGGAGTCGTCCGTCGTGCCCACGACCACCGCCGTGACGGGCTGGCCGGCCGCCCGCTGCGTGGCCTGCAACTCCTCGGCGAGCGCGGCGGCGGAGGCGGGCCGGGCGGCCGGGTCCGGCGCCATCGCGCGGTCGAGGACGGCGCTCACCGCCTCGGGCACGTCGCGACCCCGGAGCTCCGGCCCGCCCAGCCACCAGCGGATCGTGGAGGCCAGGGCGTAGACGTCCGAGGCGACGGTGGGTGCCTCGCCGCGCAGGATCTCCGGGGCCGCGTGCGGCAGGGTGGCGGTCACCGTCCGCGGTGGGGCGGTCCGGCGCACCGGACGGGCCAGGCCGAAATCCGCCAGCTTGGGCTCGCCGTACCGGGAGAACAGGATGTTGCGGGGCGTGACGTCGCGGTGCAGCAGCCCGGCGTGGTGCGCGCTCTGCAGCGCGCCGGCGATCGTGATGCCGCCCGCGACGGCCTCCGGCCAGGAGCGGGCGGGGCCGCGGTCGGCGAGCGAGCCGCCGTCCTCGTAGGCCATCAGAATGTACGGATTGCCGCCCGCGGTGAACCCGGCCTGGTGCACGGTGACGATGTGCGGGTGCCCGCTGAGCCGCCCCATCGCCTGGACCTCGCCCTCGAAGCGGCGGCGGGCCTCGCCGTCGAGCCCGTCGGCGGCGAGCACTTTGACAGCGACGGTCCGCGAGATGGCGGGCTGGCGGGCACGGTAGACCACGCCGAATCCACCGCGACCGATCTCGGAAGCGTCCTTGCATCCAGGAACGCCGATGTCCAGCACAGTCTCTTCCCCGCGAATCATCTCGTCCTCTCTTCGGCGGCGCCCGATGATACCCATCCGGTACGACAGCCGGGAGGGAATGGTGGCCGGATCGACACCTGTCCGTCGGGGGTGGACTACTGGTTGTCTCGACGGGTCCCAAAGGAACCAAGGAAGGACCGTTTCATGTCGATCTTCCGACGCACCATCGCCGGCACGGCCGCAGTCGTCGCCGCCGCGGCCGGGTCGCTGACCCTCGCATCGCCGGCGCTGGCCAGCACGCCGGCCAGCTGCTCCAACGTCCGCCAGATCGGCACCACCCGGGTGCTGACGGTGGGCGGCATGGAGGCGGCGTCGGTCAAGCAGTACTACGGCTGTGGCTACAACTACGCCTACATCTATGTCTGGGAGCAGTACCGCAACACCCACAGCAACTGGGATCTGGAGATCCACGTCATCGACCACTCCGACAGCGGGTCGGACTACGGGTACGCGACGGCGAACAACACCACCCGCTCGGAGCTGTGGGGCACCCCGGCCGACACCGCCGCGCACTGCACCCACGTCACCGGTTACCTCAACTCGACCGGCGGCTCCACCAGCACGGTCTGCTGATGAGGCTCACTCGTAAGCTGGCGGGTGCCGGAGCGGCCGTCGCGCTGACGCTCACCGGGCTCGCCGCGACCGCCGGCCCGGCCCAGGCGGCCGCGTACAACGGCGCCTGCGGCGCCGGATATCGCGTCATCGACTCGATGACCGTCGGCGGCACCGGGACGGGTACGGCGTACCTGACCTACAACAACGGCTGGAACTGCGTCGTCACCGTCTCCAACACGCCCGGTCAACGGGACTGGATGGGGGCGCAGATCGCGCTGTCGAACGGTGGGGACTGGATCGAGGACGAGGACTACTACACCAAGTTCGCCGGCCCGGTCTACGTGTACGCGCCGAGCGCCTGCATCGACTGGGGCGGCACGGTCGGCGACCGGAGCGTGGTCTGGCTCCAGTGGAACGACCACTGCGGCTGAGCTGCGCTGAGTGAGGGCGTCCCGCCGGCAACGGCGGGGCGCCCTCTCCGCCTCGGTGCCGCTGTGAGGGGCGTCCCTGTTGTTTTGTGACATCATCTCCGGGTTCCGCGCCGACCGCCCGATCCCCGCGCATTGATCCGGAGACCGATGATGCTGACCAACGACGCCATGTCCGCGGAGGCCGCGGCCGACGTCTACGACCGCTGGCGCCAGCAGGCTCCCGTCCACCGGACGGCGACCCCGGACGGCAGCCCGGTCTGGGTCGTGACCCGGTACGCCGACGTCCGCGCGCTGCTCGCCGACCCGCGGCTCTCCCTGGACAAGACCCATTCCCGCAACGGGTACACCGGGTTCGCGTTACCCGCGGCGCTCGATGCCAACCTGCTCAACCTCGACCCACCCGACCACACCCGGTTGCGGCGACTGGTCACCCAGGTCTTCACCGTCCGGCGCGTCGAACAATTCCGGCCCGCCATCCAGGGCCACGTCGAACGACTGCTCGCCGACATCAACCCGCGACAGGTGACCGACCTGGTGACCGCCCTCGCGGCGCCGCTTCCGCTCGCCATGATCGGGGACATCCTCGGCGTCGAGCAGCTCGACCACATGCGGACCTGGACCGATTCCCTCCTCGTCCCCGGTGCGCACCAGCCGTACACGCCGCGGCAGGCCATCACCGTGATGGAACGCTACCTGCGCGCCCTCATCGCGGACCGGCGAGGCGCCCCTGACCGCAGTCTCGTCAGCGCCCTCATCGCGGCCGGCGACGGCGACGACCGCCTCACCGACGACGAGCTGACCTCGCTCGTCTTCCTCCTCATCTGGGCCGGCTACGAAACCACCATCGATGCCATCGGCACCTGCGTCCTGGCTCTGCTTCAGCGGCCGGACCTGCTGGCACGCCTGCACCACCACCCCGCGGACGTGCCCGTGGCGATCGAGGAGATGCTGCGCCTCGCCGGTCCGACGCCGCTGTCCATTCGCCGCTTCGCGACCGAGGAGATGACGGTCGGCGGCACCAGGATCGCGGCCGGGGACACGATCATGCTGCTGATCGCCTCCGCGAACCGTGATCCGGCGATCTTCGATCGCCCATCCGCCGCCCGGATCGACCGCGCGCCGAATCCGCACCTGGCCTTCGGACACGGCGTCCACCACTGCCTGGGCGCGCCCCTCGCCCGCCTCGAACTGCATGCCGCCGTCGGTGCGCTCGCCGACCGGTATCCGGCCATGGCCCTGGCCATACCGGAAGAGCAGCTCAGCTGGCGGCCGTCGTTCCGTGCCCGCGGCCTGACCGAGCTCCCCGTGCTACTGGAGCCCGGCGCAGTGGGTGCCTAGGCCGCCGGCGGTGATGGCCATGCGCGCGGGCGGTGGCGACTGGGTTGCCGGCGGGGTGCGATGTCGGCGGCCCGGTCAAGCCCGCGCGATCCGTGCCGAAGGTCTCCGGCATGACGAGAGGTCTTGTCCGGCTCTACGGTGGTCTCGCGGTGCTGTTCTGCGCGGCGTACTTCCTGGTGCCCGCGGACACCTGGGCGCAGACCGGCCTTGCCGTCACCATCGGCTATCTGGCGGTCGCCGGCATCGTCGTCGGGGTTCGGCGGCATCGTCCGGTCGGCGCCGGCGCGTGGTGGTGGTTCGCCGCCGGGGTGTTCTTCAATGCCACGGGCCAACTCGTGGAGGCGGTGTACATCCGGGTGCTGCACGATGACTCCTGGCCGTCGCCCGCGGTCTACGTCTACTACGCCCTGTATCCCTGCCTGATCGCCGGCATCGTGCGGCTGTCGTGGCTGCGCACCGCCCGGCGCAACTGGGCCGCGATGGTGGACGCCACCACGATCGCCACCGGCTTCGCCCTGCTGGCCTGGGTGTTCGTCATCGCGCCCGCGATCGGCGAGCCGGACGTCACGCTCGATCTCCAGTTGTGGGGAGTGCTCTTCCCCGCCGGCGACATTCTGATGATCGCCATGGCCGTGCGGCTGCTGCTCGGCGACGGCTCCCGCAACCGCCCGTTCCGCCTGCTGATGACCTCGCTGCTGGTCTTCCTCGGCGGCGACGTCGCCTGGGCGGTCATCAACCAGACCGCCTGGACTCCCGGGCCCGGCGTGTTGCGGCTGCTCTCGGCCAACTACTTCATCGCGTACCTGTTGCTGGGTGCCGCCGCGCTGGACCCGGCGGTGCGGGAGCTGGGGCACAAGGCGATCGCGGCGGAGCGGCGCCTGAGCCGCCCGTTGCTCGCCGCGCTCACGGCGGCGTCGCTGATCGCACCCGGCCTGCTCGCGATCGAGGCGACGCAGGGGCACGTCATCAACGGGATCGCCATCGCGCTCGGCTCCGGCGCGCTGTTCCTGCTGGTGGTCACGCGGATGGCGCAATTGCTGCGCGAGGTCGACGCGCAGGCGCACCAGCTGCGCCGGCTCGCCCAGGTGGACGAGCTGACCGGCCTGCCGAACCGGCGGTCGTGGTCGAGCGAACTGCCGCACGCGATCGAGCGGGCCCGCCGCGACGGCACGCCGCTGGCCGTCGCCATGATCGACCTGGACCACTTCAAGAAGTTCAACGACGAGTACGGCCACCCCGCGGGCGACCGGCTGCTCAAGGGCGGCGCCGCGGCGTGGACCGAGCAGCTCCGCGCCGTCGACCAGCTCGCCCGTTACGGCGGCGAGGAGTTCATCGCGCTGCTGCCCGGTTCCGACGGCACCGCGGCGGTCGAGGTGCTGGCCCGGCTGCGCGCGGCGACCCCGCTGGGCCAGTCGTTCTCGGCGGGGGTGGCGGTGTGGGACGGCGCCGAGACCTCCGACGAGCTGATCGCCCGCGCGGACAAGGCGCTCTACGAGGCGAAGGCGGCGGGCCGACGGTGCACCGTGGTCGCGGGCACCGGCAGCACCGTCCCGGCCGCCGCCGAGGTGCACTGACCGGACGGCGCTTCCGGGCCGGCGTGGGCTAGGAGAACCACATCCCGCCGTCGACGACGATGGACTGCCCGGTGATGTAGCCGGCGTCTTCGGAGGCGAGGAACGCGACGACGCCGGCGACGTCGCCGGGCGTTTCGAGGCGCCCCAGGGGAATCGTCGCCGTCATGTTCCGCATGGCCGAGCCGGCGGGGGTGCCGAGCCGCCGGGTCATCTCGCCGTCGATGGAATCCCACATGGGGGTGTGGACGACGCCGGGGCTGTAGACGTTGGCAGTGATGCCGTGTGGTGCGAGCTCCTGGGCCACCGATTGGGTCAGCCCGCGCACACCGAACTTCGACGCCGAGTAGGCACCCTGCCAGATGCCGCCCCGGTGGGCGGCCACGGAGGCCGCGCCGATGAGTCGTCCCCCCGTTCCCTGCCGCACCATCTGCCGGGCGGCTGCCTGGTACGAGTGGAAGACACCGGCGAGGTTGACGGCCATGACGCGGTGCCACTGCTCCGCGGAGGTCTCCAGGAGTGGGGCCGTGACGGCTATGCCGGCGTTCGCCACCATGACGTCGAGTCTGGAGAATGACTCGACGTGCCGGGACACGGTGGCTTCGACCTGGTCGAGGTCGCTCACGTCCAGGGGCTGTGCCCGGGCCACGCCCTCGAACGCCTCGATATCGGCGACGACGGCTCGGGCGTCGTCGGACGCGGTCGGAAGATCGGCGACGGTGACCATGAAGCCGTCCTGGGCGAGCCGGATCGCGATGGCCCGACCGATTCCTCGGGCCGCGCCAGTGACGATCGCGGTGCGCTGGATCGTCGAGGTCATGGTGTGTGGCTCCGCTCGCCTCGGGCGGCCTGCTCGAAGGCTTCGGCGGCCGCGAGGGTGAGCGGGTCGGCGAAGAAGGCCACCGCGACCGCCGGCGGAAGGGCGAAGCACTCGACGCCCTCCTGAGCCAGGACGACGACGTCGTTGGGGTTGCGGACGCTGGCGACCAGCACCCTGGCCGGGCCGCCGACCGCGGTGAGCAGCCGGTGCATGCTCAGCACCTCCTGATACGCAGGTCGCCCCGCGTCCGCCATGCGTCCCAGGTAGGGCGCGACATAGGAGCACCCGGCCGCCGCGGCCAGCACCGCCTGCGGGGCGCTGTAGACGGCGGTCAGCAGCACCGGGATCCCGGCGCGGGCCAGCGTGGCGGCCGCCTGAACACCGGCTCGGGTCGCGGCCACCTTGACCACCACCGCCGGGTCGTACCCGTGCAGCTTTTCGCCCCGGGCGACCAGGTCACCCACGGTGTCGCCCCAGGCTTGGCAGAAGACCTTGTCCACGCCCCGCGCGAGCGCCCACTTCACCAGGTCGGGTAGGTCCGCGGCGGACAGCCCGGCCCGCTGGAGCAGCAACGGATTGGTGGTCAGGCCGCGAAAGACGCCCAGATCGAGCAGGGGCCCGGCGTCCTCGCGGACGGCGGTATCGACGTACAGGGACAACATCGGCGAACCTCCCGACTGCGTGCCGCTCATTTGAGCGGGCTACGCTCAATCGTGTACGGTGACTATCGGTACTGGTCCGTCGTGATGTCAAGACGGGAAAGGAGCGGTCGTGCCCCCTCGCCCGGCCCAGCGCAGTGCCTGGGAGCAGATGCAGGCAGTGCTCGCCGCCCGTCGCTATTACCTCGACCGCGCGACCAAGAGCGCCATCTCGGCGGAGCTCGGCATCTCCCGCTTCAAGGTGGCCCGGCTGCTCGACGAGGCGGTGCGGCAGGGCATCGTCACGGTCGAAATCCACGCCCCCGCGGAGGTGGACGTGGACCAGTCACTCAGGATCGTCGAGACGTTCGGGATTCGGCGGGCACTGGTGCTGCGACTGCCCGACGGCCCCGAGACCTTCCGGCGCGAGCAGCTCGGGCGCGCCTGCGCCGCGGTCCTCGCGGATCTCATCGACGAGGGAGACGTCGTCGGTGTCGCCTGGGGCCGCACGCTGCACGAGATGGTGCGGGCGCTCCCGACCCTGCCGACCAGCACGATGGTGCAGATCGTCGGCAGCGTCCCGACCTCCGACCTGCGGGTGAATTCCCTCGACCTGGCCCGGTCGATGGCGGAGCGCGCCCACGGGGAAGTGTTCGCGCTGCACGTCCCGATGGTGGTCGACAGCGCGGACACCGCGACCAGGCTGCGACAGGACAGCCACGTGAGCAAGACCGTGGCCATGTTCGACCACCTGACCAAGGCGATCGTGAGCATCGGTGCCTGGCAGCCCGACCAGTCGGCGCTGATGGCCGCGCTGCCGGGCGCCCTCCAGCAGACCCTCGCCGACGCCGGAGCGGTCGCCGACATCTGCGCGACGGTCATGGACCTCGCCGGTGACAAGATCAACGCAGGGGATCTCCAGGGGCGGTGCATGGCCATCACGAGCGAACAGCTTCGCGCCGTGCCCACCGTCATCGCGATCGTCGGCGGGCCGGTGCGAGCGACGGCGATCGGCGCCGCGCTGCGCAGCGGCCTGGTCCACTGCCTCATCACCGACGACCGGACCGCGACCGAGTTGTTGGCGCGCGGCCATGGAGCGCCCAGCGCGTCCGCGTCATGACCTCGGTCGTCGTCGTGCACCCTCGCGGTCACCAAGGGCGGCGCCGGGTGGCGGGTCTGCAAGTGAGGGCCTTCTCGATGAGAGTCGGGGGTTAGCCCGGACCCCTACCAAAGTCGTAGTGCCGCGCCCTTCTCGACGCCCGAAGGTCGAATGCCTTCGACGCCCGCACGGGACAGACTCCTCATGCCGTGTGCGGAAGGGGTCTGGTAGATGTCGACGGTTGTCGAGGAGCGGGCGTCCGCGCGGGACCATGAGGGTGATGGTTCGGCGCCGCGGGTGTGGTCGGCGCGGCCGCCGTCGCCGCGGCGGACCGTCGCCCGGACGGTGCAGCTCGTCGGCGTGGTGAACGCGGCGCTGTCGGTGCTGCCGAGCGGCCGGCAGCGGCTTGCGCTGCTGGCCGCCGACCTTGCGCCGACGGCGGGAATAGTGACCGCTCGCGCCGCCACCGGGGTCGTCGGGGTGCTGTTGATCTATCTCGGCTCGGGCCTGCGGCGCGGCAAGCACCGCGCCTGGCAGCTTGCCCTCGCGTTGTCCGGGCTCAGCGCGGTGCTGCATCTGGCGAAGGGCTGTATCGCACCGGCCACGGTCGCGGCCGGCATCGGCGTGCTGCTGGTGGCCACGCGGGTGCAGTTCACCGCGGCCGGTGACCGGCGCCACCGGTGGCGGGCGGTGCGGGCCGGGGCGCTGTTCCTCGCCGCCGGCTTCGTGCTGGGCATCGCCGAGATGGCGGTACGGGCGAACAAGCTCATCGGCGATCCGGGGATGTGGCGGTGGGCCGAGCACGCCGGGCTCGGCCTGATCGGGGTCGCCGGCCCCGTCCAGTTCCGTACCCCGGTCGGTGCGGCGACCGTCACCGTGACCACCGGCGCGTTCGGGATGCTGGCGTTCGCCGCGGTGGTTCTGCTGTTGCTGCGCCCGAGCGCCGCTCCGGCCCGCGCCGCTCCGGCCGACGAGATCCGGCTACGCGGCCTGCTAGCCCGGTACGGCGACGGCGACTCCCTCGGCTACTTCGCGCTACGCCACGACAAGCAACTCGTCTGGGCACCCTCCGGCAAAGCCGCCGTCGCGTACCGCGTCATTAACGGTGTCAGCCTCGCCGCCGGCGACCCGATCGGCGTGCCCTCCGAGTGGCCCCAGGCGATCGGCCGATGGCTCGCCGACTGCGACCGCCACGGCTGGACACCCGCCGTCCTCGCCTGCGGCACCACCGGCGGCAAGGCCTACCGCCGGGCCGGCCTCGACGTCATCGAACTCGGCGACGAAGCCATCCTCGACGTCGCCGCTTTCTCCCTGCAGGGCCGCGCCATGCGTGGCGTCCGCCAAGCCGTCAACCGCATGCGCCGCGCCGGCTACACCTGCCAGGTCGTCCGCCAACGCGATCTGCCACCCGAGGCTCTCGCCGAGGCCGTGCGGTGCGCGGCAGCCTTCCGCGACGGCAAGGTCGAACGCGGTTTCTCGATGGCTCTGTCCCGGCTCGGTGAGCATGCCGACGGCGACTGTCTCCTCGTCCTGTGCCGCGACGGCGACGGACACCTCCGCGGCCTGCTGCACTTCGTGCCCTGGGGGCTCGAAGGATTCTCCCTGGACCTGATGCGCGGCGACCGCAGCGCTCCCAACGGCATCACCGAGCTCATGGTCGTCTCCGCCGTCGAGGCCGCTGCCGCTACCGGCGTCACCCGTATCTCGCTCAACTTCGCCGTCCTGCGTTCGGTCTTCGCCCGGGCCGAGGAACTCGGTGCCGGCCCGGTCATCCGGGTCTGGGACCGGCTGCTGCGGCTGGCCTCCCGGGTCTGGCAGATCGAGGCCCTCTACCGCGCCAACGCCAAATACGACCCGGAGTGGCAGCCGCGCTTCCTCTGCTTCCCGACAGCGCGCGACCTGCCCCGCATCGCCGTCGCCGTGCTCGGCGCCGAGGCATTCCTACCAGGCTTCGAGGCCAGCCCATGAAGTGGCTCAACGATCTGCTCGGCGGTCTCCCGCCCTTGCTGGTGTACCTGGTGGTCGCCGGGCTGGTGACGGCGGAGTCGGCGGTTGTTGCCGGGCTCGTGCTGCCGTCCGCGACCGCGTTGATCGCGCTGGGTCTGCTGGCGAATGCCGGTGTGGTCAGCATCGGGCCGGCGCTTGCCTTCGCCGCAGGCGCGGCTCTGGCCGGTGGCACGGTGGCTTTCCGGTCGGGGCACCGCAACGGACCCCGGATCCGCACCACGCGGCTCGGGTTGTGGATCGGTGCGGAGCGTTGGGACCGGGCGGAGCGGCTGTTCGGCAGGCACGGGGGCCGGGCCATCTTCCTCGGGCAGTGGATTGTCGGTGCCCGCACCCTGATGCCGCGGCTGGCCGGCATGAACGGTGTGCCGTATCACCGGTTCGCGGCCTGGCACACTCCGGCGGCGGTGTTGTGGGCGGTGTGGATGACCGGGGCCAGCTATGCCGCCGGTGCCTCTTACGATCTGGTTGCCGCCCGCGCCGGGCATGCCAGCGGTGCGCTCGCGGTGCTCGTCGTTCTGATCGCCGTGCTGGTCCTGGCCGGCCGCTGGCTCGGGCGCCATCCGGGCCCGCTGGGCATGCTCGACGGTCAACTGGCCCGGGCCACGTCGCTGGGGCCGGTGCGGCTGCTCGGCGGGCTCAGCGGACGCTCACGGACGGTGGTCGACGTCGCGTTGAGCTTCGCCGGCCTGTTCGCGCTGGCCGGCCTGCTGGTGACGGTGATCCCGGCGTTGGTGCGGTTCAGTGGGCTGACCGCCACCGACGCGGCGATCACCCGCTGGGCGGAGTCGCAATGGACCGCGAACGAGTATCTCTTCGCGCTGCAGGCCGCCACCATCAACAACCCGGCGACGCTGTTCAACCTGGCCGTGGTGATGGCCCTGGGCCGGTGGTGGTGGCTGCGGCGACACGGCGCGGCGATCAGCCTGCTGACCGCGCTCGGGCCGGTCCTGCCGATCTCCGTGCTGTCCACCGCCTTCGAATGGATGTACCACCCGGTCCCGCGGGTACTGGATCCGGCGGCTTCGCTGGTGCCGGGGCTCGACGGTTACGACGCGGTCGGCACGGCAGGTCAGTGGGCACCCCTCGCGGCGGCGCATACGGCCCAGCTCGCGGCGGCGGTGGGTCTGTTGGCCTGGCTGCTCGCCGGGCGGCTGCCGTGGAGGTGGCGGGTCGCCGGGTGGACCGCGGCGGCGATCTATGTGGTCGTGTGTGCCGGGTCGTGGGTCTATCTCGGCTGGAGCCGCCCCAGCGAGACGGTCGGCGCGGTCCTCATCGGCGTGGCGTTCGCCGTCCTGAACGCGGCGATCTGGTCGCAGCGCCGCAGACCGCCCGAGCCGAGCCCGGCAGTGCCGGCACCCGCCACCGCTTAGCGAGGGACGTCAGGTGATTCCCGCGTCCCGGGCCAGCAGGGCCGCCTGGACCCGGTTGGTGACCTCCAGCGCGGCCAGGATGCGGCTGACGTGGGCCTTGACGGTGCTCTCCCGCATGCTCAGGCGGGTGGCGATGTCGGCGTTGGTCTCGCCCCGGGCGAGCAGGGCGAGCACGTCCTGTTCCCGGGGGGTGAGCCGGTCGAGCCGGGCCCGGGCCGCCGCGGAGTTGGGTTGGGTGGTGGCGTGGTATCGGTCGATGAGGCGGCGGGCCGCGGCGGGGTGGAGCATGGCCGAGCCGGCGGCGACCAGGTGCACGGCACGCAGGATCTCGGCCGGGTCGGTGTCCTTGAGCAGGAACCCGTCGGCACCGGCGGTGAGGGCGTTGTAGACGTGGTCGTCGAGGTCGAAGGTGGTCAGCGTGATCACCCTCGGCGGGTCGGGCAGGGCCCGCAGCCGGGCGGTGGCGGTGATGCCGTCCATCCGGGGCATCCGGATGTCGACCAGTGCCACGTCGATCCGGTGGGCGATGGCGCGTTCGACCGCCTGCAGGCCGTCGGCGGCCTGGGCGACGACCTCGATGCCCGGGTCGCCGTCGAGGAGGTCGGCCAGCCCGAGCCGGACCAGGGCATCGTCGTCGACGATCAGGACGCGGATCACGAGCTGCCCCCGTCCCGGCCCGTGACCGCGCGGTGCGGAATGTGGGCGGTCAGCAGCCAGGTGCCTGCGCCGGACGGGCCGGCACGAAGCTGACCGCCGAGGGCGGTCACCCGTTCGCGCAGGCCGACGAGGCCGTACCCGGAGGCGACGCCGTCGGTGATCGGCGTGCCGGCGGTGTTGGTGACCTCGATGACGGTGACGGGTGGCCGGTAGCCGACGCGGACGGTCACGTCGGCGCCGGCAGCGTGCTTGCGGGCATTGGTCAGCGCCTCCTGGACGATGCGGTAGGCGGCCAGGCGGTGGGTCGTTGGCGCCTGGTCCGGGCGGCCGTCGGTGGTCATCTCGACGTTCTGGCCGGCGGCGCGGGCCTGCTCGACCAGGTCGTCGACCTCGGTGATGACGGGGGTGAGCCGGTCACCGGCGCCGGGGCCACGCAGCGCGCCGAGCACGTCGCGCAGGTCGGCCAGGGCCTCGGTGGAGGTGGTACGCAACAGGCGGAGGCGTTCGACGACCGGGGCGGGCAGCGTGTCGGTCCTGGTGGACAGGACACCGGAGTGCAGGGCGAGCAGGCTCAACCGGTGGGCGAGCACGTCATGCATCTCCATGGCGATCCGGGACCGCTCGGCGGACCGGGCCGCGTCCTCGCGGAGTGCCCCCTCGATCCGCAGGTGCTCGACGTCCGCGGCCAGCGCCTGGAACAGCCGCCGCCGGTTGCCCAACCACAGACCACCGACCACGGCCAGCAAGGGCAGGAACACGGCGGCCGCGTACCTGTCCGGTGTCCACAGCGAGGTCGCCGGCGGGCCGAGCAGGTTGCCGCCCAGGGCGACGACAGCGCATCCCACGGCCATCCGGGCGCGGCGATGCGCGGCCAGATCGAACAGGGCGACCCCCAGCAGCGTCAGCAGGGGCCACCCCCACCACAGCGCCGCCGCGGTGACCGCGAGCTGAGCGGTCGGCTGCCACGGGCGTACGAGCAGGGCCGAGCCCGCCAGCACGGCCACGGCGACGGCCGCGACCAGGGAGCGACCGTCGAGGATCATCGTGCAGTTCAGCACGGCGACCGCGGTGAGCAGCACCACGAGCGCCACGCGTCCGTACGTCGTCCATCTCGCGCCTTCGCTCCGGGCCACGCTGGCCACCCTAAGCCGCCGGCGGTGTGCGCATGACCGACGATCTGCCACCCGGACCCCCGACTTTCGTAGGGAGAGACCGTCACACATCGACAGATTAGACGGAATGCGCGCGCCCCTAGCGTCGAATGCCATGAGCAACTGGACCGTCTCTCCCGATCGTGCGCCGGCGCCACCGAAAGCCGACAGCTGGATGTTCCTCCGCGAGGCCGCTCGCGACCCGCGCACCACCGGCGCGATCGCCCCGAGCGGCAAGGCCCTGGCCCGCGCGCTGACCGAGCCCGTGCGCGCACGGACCCCACGCCCGCTGACCATCCTGGAAGTCGGCGCCGGAACGGGCGCGGTCACCCGTACCCTGATCCCGCAGCTGTCCGGCGGTAGCCGTCTCGACATCGTCGAGGCCAACCCGCGCTTCGCCGCCCGGCTGCGCCACCTCGTCGCCGATCATCCCCACCTGGCCGGCAGGCCCGGACAGGTCGACGTGCACCAGACCTACCTCGAGAACCTCGACACCGACCAGCGCTACGACGTCATCGTCTCCGGCCTGCCACTGACCAACTTCACTCCCGGGCAGGTTGAGACGATCATGGACAGGTACCTGAACCTGCTCCACCCCGGCGGCACCCTGACCTACTTCGGGTACCTCGGCACGCGCACCGCCCGTGCCCTGTTCGCCTCCCGGGACGAAAGCCGCCGGCACGCCGGCGTGAACGCCGTCATGGCCACCTACCAGGCCACCTACGCGGCCGGCCGTCGGACGGTGTGGGCGAACCTCCCCCCGGCCGGGGTCTGGCACCTTGAACGTCCCCTGGGCAAGCCCGCACGGGGGTGCGCACCCAGGGCACGAGGGGCACAGTGAGCCCGGCGACGGCTGTCGGTACCTCAGACCGCCGCGTGCTCGGCGTTCTCCACGGATGATTCGGCGGGCACGTCGTCGAGCAGCCGGCGCAATTTCTCCCCCTCGACGTCCACGTCCGGCAGCAGCCGGTCGAGCCACCGCGGCAGCCACCACGCGGCGTTGCCGAGCAGCGTCATCACCGCCGGCACGATGATCATCCGGACGATGATGGCGTCGAAGAGCACGGCGATGCCGAGGGCGAAGCCGACCGATTTGATGATCGCGTCGGGCGCGAGGATGAAACCGGAGAAGACGCTGATCATGATGATCGCGGCCGCGGTGACGATCCGGGCGCCGTGGCCGAAGCCGGTGACCACCGCCTCGCGGGCGGGGACACCGTGCACGTAGTCCTCGCGCATCCGGGTGACCAGGAAGACCTGGTAGTCCATGGCCAGGCCGAAGACGATGCCGATCAGGACGACCGGCAGGAAGCTGATGATCGGGCCGGTCTGCTCGACGCCGAGCAGGTCGGCGGCCCAGCCCCATTGGAAGACCGCCACCACGGCGCCGAAGGTCGCGGCGACGCTGAGCAGGAACCCGAGCGTGGCCTTGACCGGCACGAGCAGGGACCGGAAGACCAGCATCAGCAGGATGAAAGCCAGACCCACCACCAGACACAGGTACGGTGCCAGCGCGGCGCCCAGCTTCGCGGAGATGTCGATGTTGACGGCGGTCAGCCCGGTGACGGCGATGGCGGCTCCGGGCACGTCGCCGTCGGTGTCGCGGATGGCGCGTACCAGGTCCTTGGTGGCGGTGTCGCTGGGTCCGCTGGCCGGCACGACGCTCAGGATCGCGGTGTCGCCGGCCTGGTTCACCGTCGGGTCGCTGACCGAGGCGACGTCCTTGATGCCGCGGAGTTGCTGGGCGACCTGACCGGCGGTCTGCTCGGCGGTGCCGGCGGTCACGTCGACCACGACGACGAGCGGGCCGTTGAATCCGGGACCGAACCCGTCGGAGAGCAGGTCGTAGGCCTTGCGTTGGGTGGTGTCCGGTGCGGCGGTGCTGTCGTCGGACATCCCGAGGCGTAGTTGCGTCGCGGGTAGGGCGATCACCCCGAGCGCGACGACCGCGATCAGCAGGGCCGCCACCGGCCGGCGGGTGATGGCTCGGACCCAGCGCAGCCCCATCGTGTCGCCGGTCCGGGTGTGCTCGGGGCGCAGGCCGCGGATGCGGCCGGCGGCGATGCGGTGGCCGGTGAAGCCGAGCAGGGCCGGCAGCAGGGTCAGCGCGATCAGGACGGCGACCGTGACGGTGAACGCGGCGGCCAGGCCCATCTGGGCGAGGAACGGGACCCCGACGACGGCCAGCCCGGCCAGCGCGATGATCACGGTGAGGCCGGCGAAGACCACCGCCGAGCCGGCGGTGCCGACCGCGCGGCCGACCGCGTCCGCGGGTTCATGGCCGGCGGCGAGTTCGGCGCGGTACCGGGAGACGATGAACAGCGCATAGTCGATGGCCACCGCCAGCCCGAGCATCAGAGCGAGCACCGGCGTCTGGGCTGACAGGTCGACGAACCCGGAGAGGGTGGTGATGGCCCCGATGCCGATGCCGATGCCCAGCAACGCGGTCAGCAGGGGCAGTCCGGCGGCGATCAGCGACCCGAACGTGATGACCAGCACCACCGCCGCGACGCCGACGCCGACGATCTCGCCGAAGCCCTGCTCGGTCGGTGTGTCGATGGCGTCCCCGCCGACCTCGACGGTCAGGCCGGCGGCGCGGGCCTGGTCGACGGCCGTCGTCAGGCCGGTGCGGGCCGCGTCGGTGAGGCTGTCGGCGGCGACGGTGAAGTTCGCCTGCGCGAAGCCGATCGTGCCGGCCTCGCTGACCGTGCCGGCGGTGAACGGGTCCCGGACCGAGGCGACCTGCGGGGTCTTCTTCAGGCCGGAGACCGCGGCGGTGATCGCCTGCTTGTTGGCCGGATCGCTGAGCTTTTCACCGGTCGGTGCGGCGAACACCACGCGTGCGGTGGCACCGTCGGCCGAGGCCTGCGGGAAGCGCTCGGCGAGCAGATCGATGGCCTTCTGCGCCGGGGTGCCGGGAATGCTGAACGAGTTCTGGGTGGGTCCGGACAGGGTGAAGGCGCCGATCAGCGCGGCCGCCAGGATCGACAGCCAGGCCACGGCCACCAGCCACCGGCGGCGGAAGGCGAACCGGCCGAGCCGATAGAGAAAGGACGCCATGCTGTTCTCCATTCAAGGTTTTCGGGACCCGTCCATCGTTGGCCGCCGGGCGCCGCGCGTCTTCGGCCTGCCGCCGCGACCTGACCCGCTGTGATCGTGGTAGCGCCGGCCGTTCCCTACCGCGTTCGCAGGTGCGGGCGTGACCTGCGGAGGGTCGGGCTACTGCGCCGGCAGTAGTTTGTTTGCGGGGTGGTAGCGGGTTGCTTACTGTCACCGTGTGGGAGCCGAAGACCTGCCCAGGAGCATCGAGCGGGCGTATGGGGGAATCCAGCGGGCTTTCGCCGCCCGACCCGCCGCCGTGCGTGTCGCCGCGGCGGTGGTCCTGTTCGTGGGCGCCTCGGTCTTCGCCCACGTCCGGACGGGTTCCACCTCGCCGCTGACGCTGGTCACGGCCGTGGTGGTCTGCGCCGCCTTCGCTGTGGTCCCCGCGCTGCGCTGGCCGCTCTGGCTCGTGCCCGGCACAGCCGCCGCGGGTGTGATCGTCCTGATGCCCGGGGGAGCGCCGGAATCCCCGGCCCGGCCCGCACTCGTCCTGGCGATGCTGGCGTTCTCGCTCTGCAGTGAGCTGGCCGCGGCCGTCATCGCCGCCGCCGCCGTCAGCAGTGCCGTGGTCCTGGCCGGCGGCGTGGTCTCCGCGATGCAGGACCGGTTCCAGCTGGAGAACCTCGCGGTGGTGCCGTGGGTCCTGGCGGCGGCGGCCACCGGGCAGGCCGTCCGGGCCAACCGCGCGCAGCGGGCCATGCTCGAGGAACGGGCCCTGCGCGCCGAGCAGGGACGCGAGGAGGAAGCCCGCCGGCGGGTCCAGGCCGAGCGCATCCGCATCGCGCGGGACCTGCATGATGCGGTCGGCCACCACGTCGCCCTGATCAGCGTGCAGTCGGGCGCGCTGACCTACCTGCTGGACCGGGACCCTGCCCGGGCACGCGAGTCCGTGGAGCACATCCAGAACGCCAGCGGGGCGGCCCTGGAGGAGCTCCGGCTGACCGTCGGCCTGCTGCGCCAGCCCGACGAGCACGAGCCGGTGGAACCGGCCGGGCGGCTCGGCCGGCTGGACGAGCTGATCGCCTCCTTCACGGCCGCCGGGCTGCGGGTGACCTGCGAGGTGAGCGGCCTGGCCCGGCCGCTGCCCGAGGCGGTCGACCTCACCGCCTTCCGGCTGATCCAGGAGTCGCTGACCAACACGGCCAAGCACGCGGCGGCGACCTCGGCCGCGATCCGGCTCACCTTCCGCCCCGGCACGCTGGCCCTGGCGGTGGACGACGACGGTCCGAAGAGGACGCCGGCGGGGCGCGGCGTCATCGACATGCGCGAGCGGTCCGCCGCGCTCGGCGGTCAGGGGAAAGCGACGCCGGCGGGGCACGGCATCATCGGCATGCGCGAGCGGGCCGTCGCGCTCGGCGGTCAGCTGACCGCCGGCCCGCGCCCGGAGGGCGGTTTCCGGGTCAGCGCGGAGCTGCCAGCTCCGGCCGGCGCGCCATGACCCCGGTACGCGTGTTGCTCGCCGACGACCAGGACATCGTCCGCGCCGGGCTGCGCCTGATGGTCGACAGCGCCCCCGACCTGACCGTGGTCGGCGAGGCGGCGACGGGCGGCCAAGCCGTCCGGATGGCCCGCCAGCACCGGGCCGACGTCGTCCTGATGGACATCCGCATGCCCGAGCTGGACGGCCTCGCCGCGACCCGCCGGATCACCACCGACGAGAATCTGGCCGGGGTGAAGGTGCTGATCCTGACCACGTTCGAGGTCGACGAGTACGTCTTCGAGGCACTGCGCGCCGGGGCGAGCGGCTTTCTCGGCAAGAGCGCCCGGCCGGAGGCGCTGATCGACGCGATCCGCACGGTGGCCCGGGGCGACTCCCTGCTCTCCCCGGTCGCCACCCGGGGGTTGATCGCCCGCTACCTCGCGCTGGCCGACCACGGCCGGGAGGTGTGCTCCGGCCTGCTCGACGGGCTGACCGACCGGGAACGCGAGATGGTCGGGCTGGTGGCCACCGGGAGGTCCAACACCGAGATCGCCGAGCACCTCACGCTCAGCCCGCTCACCGTCAAGACCCACATCAACCACGCCATGACGAAGCTGGGCGCGCGCGACCGCGCCCAGCTCGTGGTCCTCGCCTACCAGGCCGGCTTGCGGCCTTGAGAGGGCTCGACGTCGACCGGGTGGGTCACCGGCGATGGTCGTGGAGGTCTGGTTCGGGCCGGTCCTGGGTGGCGGACCAGGCGGACAGGAGGCGGAGGCCGTCGGCGCTGGGGCTGTCGGGGACGGCGGTGTAGATGACGAGGGAGAGGCCGGGATCGGCGGTCAGGGGCATGGCCTGGAAATGGAGTTCGAGGTCTCCGACGACCGGGTGGTGGAGTTTCTTGCTGCCGGTGCGGTGGTGGCGGACGTTGTGGTCGGCCCAGCGTTCCCGGAAGGTCTCGCTTCGGGTGGACAATTCCCCGATGAGGTCGGTGAGGTCTTTGTCGTAGGGGTTGCGGCCGGCCTCGGCGCGGAGCGTGGCGGCGATGTCGTCGGCGGCGTGGTCCCAGTCGGGGAAGAAGTCGCGGGCGGCGGGGTCGAGGTAGATGAACCGGGCGGCGTTGGCCGGGCGGCGGGGGTCGGCCAGCATCGGCGCGTAGAGGGCGCGGGCCAGGTGGTTGGTAGCGAGCAGGTCGTGGCGGTCGTTGTGGATGAAGGCGGGGGCGTCGCTGATGGCGTCCAGCATGTGCTGCAGGGTGGGCCGTAGGCCGCGGGCAGGGGTGCGTCGGCGGCGGGCCGCGGCGGGTGCGGGAGCGTGCCGGGCGAGCCGGAACAGGTGGTCGCGTTCGGCGTCGTCCAGGCGCAGGGCGCGGGCGACGCCGTCCAGGACGCTGTCGGAGGCCCCCGCCAGGATGCCGCGCTCCATGCGGATGTAGTAGTCGACGGAGACGCCGGCCAGCAGCGCGACCTCCTCGCGGCGCAGCCCTTTGACCCGCCGGTGGCCGCCGTAGGTGGGCAGGCCGGCCTGCTCGGGGGTGATGCGGGCGCGGCGGGAGGCGAGGAACTGCCTGATCTCGGCGCGGTCGTCCATGTCCTCACGGTAGGTGAGGGCCCCGGGGTGAGGCAGGTACTGGCGGTACCTGGAACGAGAGGCACTGCCACAGCCGTCCGAAGCACCGTTTGCTGGGGGACAGGCCGCATCCCCGCACAAGGAGACACCCGATGGAACACACCCGCCTGGGAACCTCAGGTCTGAAGGTCAGCCGGATCGCTCTCGGCTGCATGAGCTTCGGCAACCCGTGGGGGCCGATGCCGTGGACCCTCGACGACGAGCGGGCCGAGCCGATCTTCCGGCAGGCCGTCGAGCTCGGCGTCACCTTCTGGGACACCGCCAACATCTACGGCGCGGGCACCTCCGAAGAGGTCGTCGGGCGCGCGCTGCGCAAATACACCAGCCGCCAGGACATCGTGCTGGCGACCAAGCTGTTCTACCCGATGCACCAGGGCCCCGGCGGTGCGGGGCTGTCCCGCAAGGCGATCCTGGAGCAGGTCGACGCCTCGCTGCGCCGCCTCGACACCGACTACATCGACCTCTACCAGATCCACCGCTTCGACCCCGAGACGCCGGTGGCGGAGACCATGCAGGCGCTGCACGACGTCGTCCAGGCGGGCAAGGTCCGCTATCTCGGCGCGTCGTCGATGTGGGCCTGGCAGTTCGCCACCATGCAGCACACCGCCGACACCAACGGATGGACCCGGTTCGTCTCGATGCAGGACCAGTACAACCTGGTGCAGCGCGAGGAGGAACGCGAGATGTTCGGCCTCCTGGCCGACCAGGGCGTGAGCAGCATCCCGTGGAGCCCGCTCGCCGCGGGCCTGGTCACCCGCCCATGGGGAGAGCAGAGCACCAACCGGGCCCGCAGCAACCCCGCTGTCGACCAGCAAGGCCGGCCGCTGTTCCTCGACAGCGACAAGGCGACCGTCGACGCCGTCCAGAACATCGCCGAAACCCGCGGCGTCGCGATGGCACAGATCGCCATGGCCTGGGTGCTGAAGAACCCGGTCGTCGCCGCCCCCATCGTCGGCGCCACCAAGGCCCACCACCTGGCCGACGCCGTCGCCGCCCTCGACATCCGGCTCACCGACGAAGAGACCACCGCACTCGAACAGCCCTACACCCCGCGCGAGCCCACCTACTTCTGACCATTCGGTACGCGGGCCTGTCAGCGCGCCGCCCGGCGCAGCCGGTCGACCACGGTGAGCACAACGGTGGGCTCGTGCAGGTCGTCCAGCGGGACCCGGATCGCGGGTTTCAACGCGCCCCGCAGGTAGACCTCCGCCGTCGGGCCGAGGACGTCGATCTTCTGGATCTCCGCCCAGGGAATGAGCCCGTTCGCGTGTGCCAGCCCGTCCATGCTGACCTGCCAGGCGCCGAACGCCTTCGTCTCGCCGTCTTGCACGGCGACCAGGGCGAGGTAGACCCTGGTCTTGTAGTAGTCATCCTGGAGCAGGTCGATGAGCTGCTTGGCGGCCGGGAAGTGCTTGGTCAGCTCTACCCGGCCAGCCGGCACGTCGATGGTGACCGACGAGTTGTAGCCCATGGTCATGCCGTTGCGGACGATCCTGATGTCGAAACGGTTGAACAGGGTGATCTCGTCCCAACGGCCGGCGACGGGCGGCCGCGCGCCCCGCTGGTAGACGAACCCGTCCTCGTGCACCTGGCACCACTCGACCGGCGCCAGCACCCTGGCCAGCGGAATGGCCAAAGCGCCCAGGAAGGACAACGCGCCGAGGCCGATGAACAGCGAGGCGTAGGCCAGCCCGGACTCGTTCTTGATGATGACGGTCATCATCACGCAGAATGCGCCGACCAGCAGCAGCATGAAGACGCCCCACCACGCGATCGTGTCGACGCCGGTGCGGAACACGTAGCGCGGCATGCCCAGGCCATGGGAGATCGCCGCCTGCGCCAAGGTCCCCGGGGCTTCCTTCCTGTTGGCCACCTGTCGCTCCCTGATCGCGGCGCCATCCGCCTGGTCGGCAGGATGTTGATCACCGTCCGCCATGGTCGCACCCGGCGCGCGAACGGACCGCCTCAATTGGACAGCATTGGACACCGCCGCCGACCTCGGCCCGGAATGCGGCCGCCTTTGCTGCCGATGTTCGTCATGCGCGGTCCGTTCCTGTCGTGGCTGAGGTCGATGGGGTGGATCGCAGAGCCGCGTCGAGGCCGTTCAGCCGCAGCACGCTACCGCCGCGCAGGTGTGCCAGCTCCACACTGCCGTCTCCCGCGTACTTCAGAAACGTCACCTGCTCGGTCCATTCCAGGCGGGTTCGGTCGGTCTCGGCGTCGAACCGGACGGTGACCAGCGAGGTCCATCGCAGTTCGTCGTCGACGACGGCCTCGTAGCCGTAGACGATCCGATGGGCGCCGGCGATGTCGATGTACCGTGACCGGTACTCCAGTCGCTCGGGCGCCGCGTCCAGCGCGGTGAAGGTGCTGCGCGCCGTCTCACCACCGCCCACGCGGAAGTCTTGCTCGTAGGAGGCTCCGCTGCCGGGCAGCCGGAACCACCGCCTCCTGATCGCGGTGTCCGCGAACGCGGTGAAGACCTCGCCCGGCGGCACCTCGAAGTGCCGCGAGATCGTGAACGTGTCGTGCCGGACCATGGTGTCCTCCCGCTGTCACGGCCACAAAGCTGGTGGCCGCACGTCAGTTACGATCAGTAAGAAACGTGCGCCCACCGGATTTAGTCCGGCTCTCCGATACGCACTTTGAAGTCAGCTACTGACGCATGAGGAACAAATGCCATGACAGGCTTCCCCGGTACCGAACTCGTTCAGCGCGGGGTGGCCCCGGAATGCGTCCAGACGATCGAGCTCGTCCGTGACGTGTTGGCGCGGGTGGGCGACAAATGGACGCTGCTGACCATCGCGGTCCTGGTGCCCGGCCCGCTGCGCTTCACCGCGCTGCACGAGCAGGTCGCCGGCATCTCCCAGCGGATGCTCAGCCAGACGCTGCGCGCCCTCACCCGCGACGGGCTGGTAACCAGGACCGCGTACCCCGAGGTGCCCCCGCGGGTGGAATATGCCCTGACGCCGCTCGGCCGCTCGTTGAGCGAGGCTGTGGACGGGCTGGTGCACTGGGTGCGTGGCCACCAGAGCGACATCGTCCGCAACCGCGCCGCGTTCGAGGAGACGCCCGGTCATCCAGTGCAACCTGTTTCAACTTCGCGGCCGTAGGGCCTACTTCTTGGGTTACCAGACGGTATAGAGTCGCAAGAACGCGTTCTAGTTCTGGCTCAAGGAGCGACGATGCTCGAGTACAAAGAGCTCTACGTCGGCGGCAACTGGGCGGCACCGGCGACGGACCGGCGGATCCACATCGTCTCGCCGCATTCCACCCAGACCATCGGCAGCACGCCCGAGGCCACCGAGCAGGATGTGGACCGGGCCGTCGCGGCCGCCCGCCGCGCGTTCGACACCGGGCCCTGGCCGCGCACCGAGCCGGCCGAGCGGATCGCCGCGGTGCGCCGGTTCGCCGCCGCCTACCTGGCCCGGCAGGAGGAGATCGCCGAGCTGATCAGCACCGAGATGGGGGCGCCGCTCTGGTTCTCGCACGTCGGGCAGGTCGGCGCGACCCTGATGGCGCTGGACGCCTTCCTCGCCGTCGCCGAGGGCTACGGGTGGGAGGAGCGGCGGCTCGGCTCGCTGGGCAACCCGATGGTCGTGTGCCGCGAGCCGGTCGGCGTCGTGGGCGTGATCACGCCGTGGAACGTGCCGCATTTCGTCACGGTGGCCAAGCTCGTGCCGGCCCTGCTAGCGGGGTGTGCGGTCGTGCTGAAACCGGCCCCGGAGGCGGCGGCGTCGGGCCTGGTGCTCGGTGAGATCCTGCACGAGGCGGGCCTGCCCGAGGGCGTCGTCAGCGTGCTGCCCGCGGGCCGTGAGGTCGGCGAGCACCTGGTGCGCCACCCGGGCGTCGACAAGATCGCGTTCACCGGCTCGACCGCCGCCGGCCGGCGGATCGCCGCGCTGTGCGGGCAGGATCTGCGGCGGGTCACCCTGGAGCTGGGTGGCAAGTCGGCCGCGATCGTCCTGGAGGACGCCGACCCCGGGCAGGTCGCGCAGGGCCTGCAGATGGCGTCGCTGATGAACAGCGGCCAGGCCTGCATCGCGCAGAGCCGGATCCTCGCCCCGCGTCACCGGTACGACGAGGTGGTCGACGCGCTCGCCGAGATGGTGGGCGGGCTCACCGTGGGCGACCCGATGGACATGAACAACTACATCGGGCCGATGGTGGCGCGCCGCCAGCAGGAGCGCGTCGAGTCGTACATCCGCATCGGGCCGGAAGAGGGCGCCCGGCTCGTCGTGGGTGGCCCGGGCATGCCGGACGGCCTGGAGACCGGGTGGTACGTGCGTCCCACGCTGTTCGCCTCGGTCGACAACGGCATGCGCATCGCCCGCGAGGAGATCTTCGGCCCGGTGCTGTGCGTCATCCCGTACGACGACGAGGACGACGCGGTCCGGATCGCGAACGACTCCGACTACGGGCTCGCCGGCACGGTCTGGACGGCCGACGTCGAGCACGGGCTGGAGGTCGCCCGGCGGGTCCGCACCGGCACGCTCGGCATCAACCAGTACATGCTGGACTTCAACTCGCCCTTCGGCGGGTTCAAGGCCAGCGGCATGGGGCGCGAGTTCGGTCCCGAGGGCCTCGACGCGTACGTCGAGCTGAAGTCCGTCGCGCTCCCGTACGGGTGACCACGATGCTCCCGCTGACCGGCCGGACGGCCGTGGTGACCGGCGCCGGCCGCGGCATCGGCGCCGCCACCGCCGCGGCGCTCGCCCGCGCGGGTGCGCGGGTCGTGGTCGGGGACCTCGACCTCGCGGTGGCCGAGACGACCGCCCGCGACATCGGCGAGGCGGCCACGGCACTGCCGGTGGACGTCGCCGACCGGGTTGGGTTCACCGCCTTCCTCGACGAGGCCGAGAGCCGTCTCGGCCCGCTCGACGTGCTGGTCAACAACGCCGGGATCATGCCACTGTCCCGGATCGAGGACGAGCCCGACGCGACCACCGCGCGCATCCTGGCGGTGAACCTGCACGCCGTGATCCACGGCAGCCGGGAGGCGGTGGTCCGGATGCGCCCGCGCGGGCGCGGCCACATCGTGAACATGGCATCGGTGGCGGCCAAGGCGCCCGGCCCCGGCGCGGCCACCTACGCCGCCAGCAAGTCGGGGGTAGTGGCCTTCTCCGGGGCGCTGCGGGCAGAGCTGCGCGGCAGCGGCGTCCAGGTGTCCTGTGTGCTGCCCGGCCTGGTCGCCACCGAGCTGTCGGCCGGCGTCGCGGTGCCCGGCTACCGGCCGGTCACGCCCGCGACGGTGGCCGACGCGGTGGTCCGGGTGGTGCGCCGGCCACGCTTCGAGGTGTACGTGCCGGGCAGCGTCGGCGTGACATTGCGACTGGGTTCGCTGGCCGGCCGCCGGTTCGGTGACTGGCTTCAGCGCGTGTCGGGCGCCGACGCGGCGGTGCTGGGCGCCATCGGGTCGGCGGATCGACTCGCCTACGAGCGGCGCGCCGCCGGTGAGGGGTGAGCCGGTGAGCCTGGCCGCGCCGTACACGATCGAGTTTCCCTTCCAGCGTACCGTCGGGCCCAAGATCGGCACGTTCCTCGCCGGCCTGCGCGACGCGCGCCTGTTCGGCGTGCGGACCCCGCGCGGCGTGCTCTGCCCGCCGCTGGAGTTCGACCCGGTCACCGGCGCGGCGACGGGCGAGCTGGTCGAGCTGACGCCGGCCGGCGTGGTCACCGCGTGGACCTGGGTGCCGGCCCGGCCGGGCGACCCGGTGCCGCACGACTTCGCCTGGGCCCTGGTCGCCGTCGACGGCACGGTCGGCGCGCTCTTCCACGCCGTCGACGTGGGCGGCGAACGGGCCCGCATGCGCACCGGCCTGCGGGTGCGCGCCCGCTGGCGGCCCGAGCGGGTGGGCGACCTGCGCGACCTGCAGTGCTTCGAGGCGGCGCCGTGACACTGCCCGAGCCGGTCACGATGATGGCCGGCCCGCTGCGGGAGGCGGCGCCGTGACGCTGCCCGAGCCGGTCACCACGATGGCCGGCCCGCTGCGGATGGACTACACCTACGTGGCCGGCGCCGGGCGCTCGGTGTTCCTGCGCGGGCTGGCCGGGCGCCGGGTGCTGGCCCGCCGCTGCCCCGGTTGCAGCCGGGTCTACGTCCCGGCGCCAGAGCTGTGCTCCCGCTGCCTGCTCCCGGTGGGCCCGCCGTTCGAGCTGGACGGCCGCGGCGTGGTGTCGACGTTCTGCGTGGTCAACTTCCCGTTCCCGGGACAGGCGCACGAGCCGCCCTACGTGGTGGCGCACATTCAGCTGGACGGTGCCGACACCCGGCTGATGCATCTGGTCCGGGAGGTGGCTCCGGAGCGGGTGCGCATCGGCATGCGCGTCGAGCCGGTATGGGTGCCCGACGCGGAGCTGACCGCGTCGGCGGCCAGCATCCGGCACTACCGTCCGGTGGTGCCGGCCGATGCGTGAGGTCGCCGTGGTGTCGTTCGCCCAGTCGCCGTGCGTGCCGGCCGACCGGGAGCACGACATGGCCGAGCTCGTGCAGCCGGTGATCCGGGAAGCGCTGGACGCCGCCGGCCTGGACCGCGACGACGTCGACTTCTTCGCCTCCGGCAGCCACGACTTCTTCGAGGGCCGCACGTTCTCCTACATCGAGTCGCTGGACGCGGTGGGCGCCTGGCCGCCGATCTCCGAGTCGCATGTGGAGATGGACGCGGCGTGGGCGCTCGCCGAGGCGTGGACGTGGCTGCAGCTCGGCGAGGGCGACGTCGCGCTCGTCTACGGCATCGGGCGTGGGTCGCTGGCCGCCGACCTGGACCAGGTGATGCCCGCCCAGCTCGACCCGTACCTGCTCGCCCCGCTGCGGCCACACCGGGACGCGCTCGCCGGCCTGCAGGCGAACGCCATGGTGGAGGCCGGGCTCACCAGCGAGCGGCACCTCGCCGAGGTGGTGGTCCGCTGCCTGGGCGCGGCCACCGCCAACCCGGCGGCCCAGCGGTCCGGTCGGGTGCGGGTCGACGACCTGCTGGCGAAGCCGTACGTCGCCTCGCCGTTGCGCGAGCACGACGTCGCCCCGCAGGGCGACGCCGCCGCGGTGGTGGTGCTCGCCGCAGGCCCGGCGGCAAGGCGGCCGGCCGGGCGCCCGGCCTGGGTGCGCGGGCTCGACCACCGGATGGAGACCCACTACCCGGGGGTACGCGACCTGACGCGTGCCGGATCCGCGCGGATGGCGGCCGCGCGCGCCGCGGACCAGGCCGGCTTCTCCGCGGCCGAGGCGGAGGTGGCCGAGCTGCACACCGAGTACAGCCACCAGGAGCCGCTGCTGGTGACGGCGCTCGGGCTGGGCGGCGCGGAGGTGAACCCGTCCGGCGGGCCGCTGGCCGGCCGGCCGGCGACCGCAACCGGTCTGGTGCGCATCGGGGAAGCGGCCCGGCGAATCATGGACGGCGGCGCCGAACGTGCCGTCGCCCACGCTACCAACGGGCCGGCCCTGCAGCACAACCTGGTGTGCCTCCTCGCCGCGGACCCGGCATGAGCCCGCGCGCCGAGTGGCGCTTGGCCGTGCCGGACGGTGGCCTTGCGGGCGAGGGTTTTTCGAAGGTGGGGCGCGGCATGAGCTCGCGTGCCGGGTGGCGCTTGGCCGTGCCGGACGGTGGCCTTGCGGGCGAGGGTTTTTCGAAGGTGGGGCGCGGCATGAGCACCGCGCTCGCCGTCGTCGGGGTCGGCCAGAGCAGGCAGGCGAAGCGCCGCGAGGTCACCATCGGCGCGCTGGTGCGGGAGGCGGTGGACGCTGCCCTCGCCGACGCCGAGCTGGGCTTCGCCGACATCGACGCGGTCGTGCTGAGCAAGACCCCCGATCTGTTCGACGGGGTGATGAACCCCGAGCTCTACCTGGCCGACGCGATGGGCGCGGTCGGGCTGCCGGTGACCCGGGTGTTCACCGGCGGCAGCGTGGGCGGGCACGCCGCGATCTTCGGCGCCCACCTGGTGGCGGCCGGGCTCGCCCGCCGGGTGCTGGTGGTCGCGTACTCCAAGGAGTCGGAGGGCAACTTCACCTGGGCGCTGTCGCGGGGCCTACCGTTCAGCGCACACCTCGGGGCGGGTGCCGGCGGGCATTTCGCGCCGGTGATCCGCGAGTACATCCGCCGGTCCCGGGCGCCGGAGCATATCGGCTGGCAGGTCGCGGTCAACCACCGCCGCAACGCCACCCGCAACCCGTACGCGCACATCCGGCGGGCCGGGATCACACTGGAGGAGGTCCGCGATTCCCCCATGCTCTGGGATCCGATCCGATACCTGGAGTCGTGCCCGTCCTCGGACGGCTCCTGCGCCGTGGTGATCACTGGCGCGGAACTGGCGGAGCGGGCGCCCCGGCCGCCGGCCTGGATCCACGGCATGGCCTGGCGGACCGAGACGGGGCACTTCGCCGGCCGGGACGAGGTGAACCCGCGGGCCGGCCGGGACTGCGCGGCCGAGGCCTACCGGCAGGCCGGGATCGCCGACCCGGCGCGCGAGATCGACGTGGCGGAGCTCTACATCCCGTACAGCTGGTATGAGCCGATGTGGCTGGAGAACGTCGGCCTGGCCGAGGAACACCGGGGTTGGCGGCTCGTCGACGACGGCCGCACCGCGTTCGGCGGCGATCTGCCGGTCAACCCGTCCGGCGGCGTCCTGGCCGGCAATCCTACGGGCGCCACCGGGCTGCTGCGATTCGCCGAGGCGGCGCTGCAGGTGCGCGGGCTGGCCGGCGAGCACCAGGTCGACGGCGCACGGCGCGCGGTGGGGCATGCGATGGGCGGCGCGTCCCAGTTCCACGCGCTCTGGGTCGTGGGCAGCGAGGCGCCGGCATGACCGCCTGCACCGAGCGGCGCTCGGCCGCACCGATAGACGGTCTCGCGGGTGAGGGCCGGACGGGCATGTCAGAGGAGGGCGGAGCATGAGCGTGGTGGTCGCGGGCGTCGGAATGACCCCGTTCGTCAGGATCGGCGGCGACGTCAGGTACCCGCAGTTGGTTGCCGCGGCGGTCGGTGCGGCGCTGGCCGACGCCGGTCTTGGGTATGGGCAGGTTGAGCGTGCCGCCGTCGGGTATGTTTTCCAGCCTTCCGCCGCCGGCCAGCGCGCCCTCTATGAGGTCGGCCGGACCGGCATCCCGGTGGTCAACGTGAACAACAACTGCGCCACCGGCTCCACCGCGCTGCTGCTCGCCCGGGAGTGGGTGCAGAGTGGCCTCGCGGACGTGGCGCTCGCCGTCGGCTTCGAGCAGATGTCCCGGGAGGCCATGTCCGGCCGTCCGACCGGGGTGTCCACAATCGACCACCATCTGGCCGCGCTGCCACCCGAGCCCGGCGACGGCGCGCCGCTGACCGCGCGGCTCTTCGCCCGGGCCGCCGAGGAGCACATGCGTCGCTTCGGCACCACGGCCGAGGACCTGGCCCGGGTGGCCGTGAAGAACCACGAGCACTCCACCCGCAACCCCCTGGCCCAGTTCCAGCGGCCGTTCACGCTCGGCGAGGTGCTCGCGGACAAGCCGGTGGCCGGTCCGCTGACCCGTACCCAATGCTCGCCCATGTCGGACGGCGCCGCCGCGGCCGTGCTGGTGAGCGAGCGGTTCGCTCGCCGGCATGTGCCGGCGAACAAGCGGGTGGAGATCCTGGCCCAGCGGTTGGTCACCGACGGCCCGGACGCGTTCTCCACCGGCTCGGCGATCGATGTCGTGGGCACCCCGATGACCCGCCGGGCCGTGCGCGCGGTGCTGGCCGACGCGGGCGTGGGCATCGCCGACGTGGACGTGGTCGAGCTGCACGACTGCTTCTCGATCAACGAGATCCTCAGTTGCGAGGCGATGGGCATGTGCGCCGAGGGCGAAGGGGCCGGGCTGGTGCGCTCCGGCGCCACCACCTACGGCGGTGAGTGGGTGGTCAACCCGTCCGGCGGGCTGATCTCGAAGGGGCACCCGCTGGGTGCGACCGGGCTGGCCCAGTGCGCGGAGCTGACCTGGCAGCTGCGCGGCGAGGCCGGCAACCGTCAGGTGCCCTCAGCCCGGCTGGGACTGGCACACAACCTGGGACTGGGCGGCGCCTGCGTGGTCACCCTCTACGGCGCCCCGGCGGATCGAGGGAAAGGAACATCGTGACCGAACAGGCGATGCGGCACCCGAACCACCTGGGACATCTCGTCGTGTCGGCGCTGCGGCGGCACCGGGACAAGCCGGTGCTGCGGCTCGGCGACACGACCTTGACCGGCGGCGAGACCGGCGAGGCGGTCAGCCGGTACGCGCAGGCCTTCGAGGCGCTCGGGGTAGGCACCGGCTCCCCGTCGGCGCTGCTGTCGCTGAACCGCCCGGAGGTCCTACTGATCATCGCGGCGGGCCAGATGCGGGGCTCGCGACGCACCGCGCTGCACCCGCTGGGCTCCCTGGAGGACCACGCGTACGCCATCGACGACGCCAGCATCACCACGCTGATCATCGACCCGGTGCCGGCGTTCGTGGAGCGGGCCCGGGGTCTGCTGGAGCGGGTGCCCGGCCTCAAGCAGGTGCTCACCATCGGCCCGGTGCCCGAGGCACTGGCCGGCACCGGCGCCCAGGATCTGGTCGCCGCCGCGGCCGGCTACGACGCGCAGCCGCTGCGCCCCGCCACGCTGCCGCCCGACCACATCGTCTCGATCACCTACACCGGCGGCACCACCGGCAAGCCGAAGGGCGTGATCGGCACCGCGCAGTCGATGCTCACCATGACCCAGATCCAGCTGGCCGAGTGGGAATGGCCGGACGAGCCCAGGTTCCTGGTGTGCACGCCGTTGTCGCACGCGGGCGCCGCGTTCTTCGCCCCCACCCTGATCAAGGGCGGATCGCTCGTGGTGCTGCCCAGGTTCGAGCCGGGCGAGGTGCTGCGGGCGATCGAGGAGCACCGGATCACCGCCACCATGCTGGTGCCGACCATGCTGTACGCGCTGCTCGACCATCCGGACTCGCGCTCCCGCGACCTGTCCTCGCTGCAGACGGTCTACTACGGCGCCGCCGCGATCAACCCGGTGCGGCTGCGCGAGGCGATCGACCGCTTCGGGCCGATCTTCGCACAGTTCTTCGGCCAGACCGAGGCGCCCATGGTGATCAGCTACCTGGCCCGGGCGCAGCATGACGACGCCCGGCTGGCCTCCTGCGGCCGGCCCTCGGTGTTCCTGCGCGTCGCGCTGCTCGACGAGCACGGCAACGAGGTCCCCCCGGGTGAGCCGGGTGAGGTGTGCGTGGCCGGCCCGCTGCTCGCGGGCGGCTACTGGAACAAGCCCGAGGCGACGGGGGAGGCGTTCCGCGACGGCTGGCTGCACACCGGCGACGTGGCCCGCGAGGACGAGGACGGCTTCCTGTTCATCGTCGACCGGCTCAAGGACATGATCGTCACCGGCGGCTTCAACGTCTTCCCCCGCGAGGTGGAGGACGTGGTGGCGGCGCATCCCGCGGTCGCCCAGGTCGGCGTCATCGGCGTGCCCGACGCGACCTGGGGCGAAGCCGTCACGGCAATCGTGGTGCCACGCGAGAAACCCCGCGACGACGCGGCGGCCGCCACGCTCGCGGAGGAGATCAAGGCAGCCGTACGCGATCGCAAGGGTCCCGTGCACACGCCCAAGCACGTGATCATGACCGACCGGTTGCCGCTGACTGCCCTCGGCAAGCCCGACAAGAAGGCCCTACGCGCGACGTACTCGCCCATCTCGTGACTGCCCGCCCTGCCTGGATCCCGCCGCGCTGTGGCCTTGCCCGTGGGCAAGATGTCGATCTCGGCCGGGCGGAGAGCCGGGTGCCGCGCCCTGGTAACCATGTGGAGGGCGCTGGGGTCTCGGTCTCCACCTCGGTCCTCACGCCAGCCGACGGCGCCGGCGACGACGTAGCCCGGCCCGTCCGCGGTCTCGAGTATGAGGACGCGGTGGGTTCCTCCGGCCAGCCCGGTCGACGAGAGAGGATGCGGTTGAGTTCGTCTGCGTTGCCGCATCGGATGATCAGGCCCGGGTAATCGGTGCGGATCTTGGGCCCGCCCTTGGCGACCGCGGCCTGGACGTGCCGATCGGGGTGGCCTTTCGCCCGTTGGCGCGATCGGGATTCTGGCGCTGACCGTGGCCGAGGTATGGACCGTCGTCGGCGGCTTGCTCCTGGTTGTGCTGCTGCTCACCGCCCCGGCGTGGCGCTGGTAGGCGGCCTGGCGTTCGCTCTGCTGCGGAGCTACGAGGCCAGCGTAGGGTGCGCACAGAGGTGGGTGAGCCTTGGTCAACTTTGATCAGACCACTGGCCTGGTCACCTGGCGGCGCACCACGCCGGGCCGCCGACCATCGATTAAGCAGCCGGATCGCCGCTGGGCCAGATCGCGGCGCACTCCGACACCTGGTCGGCAGCACGCGATCCCCGCCTACGAGCATGTCGCGGCATGGCAATGCGTTTGTTGGATCACCTTTGCCGTCAATTTTCGTGGGTGTGACGCTGGTCATGGAATTGGTGTGGCCTGTCATTGATAGCGGGCTGTGATCTTGGGTGGTGTCCGGAATAATTGGTGGCATGGGGCAGCTCGATTTGTTTTCCCGGGCCGAGCTCGCGGGCATGCGTGACAGGACGCGGGCACGCAATTACTCGGCGATTGGTGACGAGTTTCGGCGCGATCATGAACGGCGCCGCGCGTGGGGTTTGCAGCGTCGTCACGCCGAGCGGCTGCGCCACGTGCGGGAGCGGCAGGCGGGCTGCTGGCCGGATGATCTCCAGATCGTGGCTGCCAGCGTCGAAGCCGGCCGGGCAGATCCATCGCCGGTGACTGCAGCACTGCCTTCCCGTGGGGTGCGCCCACCGGCACCGAGCCGCGACCCGCAGACCAACCGGGGAACACAGGCCGGAGCGGCCGAGCCGGTCGGATCGGCCGAGCTGGTCAAGCAAGCCGAGCCGGTCGGACCTGCCAAGCAGGTCGAGCAGGCCGAACCCGCCGAGCAGGCCAGACCAGTCAAGCAGGCCGAGGAGGTCGAGCAGGCCAGACCGGCCGAGCTGGTCGAGCAGGCCGGGCCGGCAGTGGAGTCCCTCCACGGATCGGACAGCTTGCCATCGCCCGAGCCGTGCCCGCCACGATCAAGTCACGGTTGCCACCCGGCACCCACCCCCGCCCTTCCAACGAGCAGGTATCCCGCAACGTCTTCACGTCGGCCGCGAAGCGGGCCGCAATCACCAAACCAGACCACCCCACCCCGGCGCGGGCAGGCGACCACCAGACCGGGCCCGACCCGACCGGCAGCAACCCGATTACACAGCAAAGCCTCACCACCAAATCCCACCATCAGAAACACCACACGGAAAAGCGTTCCCGCGAAAGCATTGAATTCGCGACGACATTGTCAGCGGATCCCACCCTGAACATTCTCAGCGGCAAGCGTGCATATCCAGCAAACCCGCTGATCCACCCTGTCACCCCTCGCTCAGGAGCGGTGACATGGCGTGAGGCGTGGATGTGCTCCCTGGCGTCCTTGGGCTCACCCGGGGTGGGGATTGACATCTGCTCGCCGCAGCATTGATCCGGAGACCGCAGAGCCGCCGTACTGTCCGGTGGAAACCAGGTGGTTGCGGAAGGATGGTCACGTTCGTGGCAGCGGCGTTCTCGGATCATCCGGGAGTACACGATCGAGCAGCTGACGCAGAGTATTCGACTGAACCTGCACAGTATCGACGGTCGGGCGGGGTCCCGCCGGCTCGACCTCGGGTTCCGCGTCAACGCGTCGCGTACGTCCAGCCTGGTGGCGGCGAAGCGCAGTTGGAAGCCGGGGTGCCAGGGGATGACCCGGACCGCTACCCCGTAGCGCACCGATGGCTCGGATCTCGGCCGAACATGTACGAAACGGACTGGTCGCCACGCCGTCGCCGGAAGGGTCGGCGCCGAGCCCGACAGCCACGCCGCACGATGTCCGTTCTGATAGTGATGGTTGCTGCCTCGGCCGCTGTAGGCGGGATTGTCGCCATCGGTGGCGCCAACCAGCCGACCACGGTGCCGGTCGCGATCGACGCCGCGACTCAGCAAAGATCGAGCGCCCCGCAGGCCGCCACGCGAGGTGGGGCACGGGTCCTCTCGGCGCCGGTCGCACCGTCCGGGTCGGCCGCGGTTCCCACCCCGTCGAAGGCGGCCAGGCCGTCAGGTTCGACGCCGGCTCCCCGGCCGCCGCAACCGGTGACGGGCCTCAGTCAGGCGCAGATGAACCATGCCGCGGTGATCGTGCGGGTCGCTCAGGAGCGTGGTCTTCCCCGCCGGGCGATGCTGGTGGCCATGATGACCGGGATGCAGGAGTCCAGTCTGCGTAACCTGGCCAACCCGTCCGTCCCGGCCTCACTCAACCGGCCGAATGAGGGAAGCGGTGAGAACTTCGACTCGATCGGTGTCTTCCAGCAGCGTCCGAGTCAGGGCTGGGGCACTGTGGCGCAGCTGATGAATCCGCGTTATGCCGCGGACGCCTTCTACGAGCGGCTGCTCAAGGTGTCCGACTGGGAGTCCAAGAGTCTTGGTGCCGCGGCGCAGGCGGTGCAACGGTCGGCAGTGCCGGACGCCTACGCCGAGCACGAGAAACGAGCGACCCGGGTCGTCGACGCCTTGTTGTGAGCCGGCGTCCGGGTGCCGCTCCTGCGGCGCATTCCGCGAGGACCCGGGCCGCGCCGGCGGAGCAAATTCCGGCCGGACGGTCGCAAGGTGGGCCGCCCGGAGGGTCGCTGAGAGAGCGAGTTGACCATCCAGCGGTCGGGTGTGGCAACGGCAAGGGCGACCGCATTCCTCAACGTTATCGATCCGGTGTGGAACTGTTGAGTGAGGACAGCGGTGGCGAACGGAGTTCACGATGCCCAGCTCGCGGGTTCCCCGTCGGCCTTCCGTGCGCGTCGTCGAGGAAGCCGAGCTGGCAGTCCGGGCGACGATCGCCGCCGGGTCCGCCGGTCCGCTCATCGACCGCCTGCTTGCCGCGGATCCGTTGTGGTTCCAGCGTCGCGGGTGGTTGCCTCGTCACGTGCTGCTCGCCGTACGATGCCTCTCGGCGGTCTCCCTCGCCGAGGCGCTCACGCTGCGCAGTCGTGCGCTCGCCGACGCGGTTGTCGGTCTGCTTGAGGTCGCCAGTGTCAGGCCGGCCGAGGCCCACGGCGGCCTCGCCGGGGCCTTTGCCGAGGAGATCCTCCCGGTCTTCGCGTGGCTCGGCCCGCAATGGGCCGGTCGGGCCCGGTATCAGGACTGGTATCTGACCGTCGGTCAGCACATGCCCGGGTACGAACGCACGCGGTCCGATGACGCGGTTGTGGTCGCCGCCCGCCTGTTCCTGGCGTTGCAGCCCCGTGACGAGCAGAGCATCGACCGGCTCCGGCAGCAGGCCGTCAACGGGCACCGGACCGAAATCCGCCAAGCCGCGATCCACACGCTCGTCGCCGCCCGGCAGGACGTCCCGGACACACTGCCCTGGCTGCGCAGGTACGTCGTTGCCGCCGGCAGCGACGCGGGACAGTGGAACGACATCATCGGCCGGCCCGACGTCGCCGCGCAGCCCCCGCCCGAGCTCCAGTGGCACAGCCGGATCGGCGCCGACGCGCACGGCCGTGCGCGACGGGTCGCGGTCGAGTTGATCGACATGTGCTGGCCACACGCCGACGAGCCGGAGATCGCCGGATGGTTGCTCGACCACGTCAGGACAGAACCGGAGGCGGAGGTGAGAGCGGCCGCGATCAAGGTGGTCGCGGCGCGCCGAGCCGGCGACCCACGGGTCCGGCGGCGGCTGCTGAAGATCGCCGGTGCCGGTTGGCGGGATTTCGGGGTCACCCGGGCCGCGGCGATCGAAGGGATCGCCGCCGGCTGGCCGGATCACGACGATCTCCTCCGGTCGCTGTACGACTGGGGCGCCAAGGCCGGCGACGATCACGCGAGGCCGGCGGCCATTCACGCGATAGGCGTCGGCTGGGCCGGGCGACCCGAACCCGTCGCCTGGCTGCACGATCAAGCCACAGTCCCGCGACGGTGGCACGAGGAGGCGCAGTTGGCCGCGATCAAAGTGCTCGCCGCCAACTGGCCGGAGCACCCCGGCACGGTGCCGCTGCTGCGCCGGCTCTCCGCCCCGATGCCGCCGCCGGCCCAGGCCAGGACCTGGGACGACAGGGAGGCCCAGACCGTCGCCATCCAGGCGCTGGCCGTGGTCGCGCCGCGTGAACCCGAGACGCACGACCTGCTGCATCAGGCCGTCACCGATCCGTCCTACCAGCGCGAGGCCAGGCCGGCCGCTCTGCGTGCCATCGCCACCGAGTGGGCCGACCACCCCGGCACCCTGGCGTTGCTTCATCGCCTCACGACCGATGGGGACCTCGCTTCGGAGGCGGTCGACCTGCTCGTGGCCGGCTGGGCCGACCATCCCGGCACCCTGCCGCTGCTGCTGCAGGGCGCGAACAAGACCGGTCACAAAGGGTTCGCGGAGACGCTGGCGCTGGCCACCGACTGGCCGGAGCAGCCTGACGCGCTGTCCGGGCTGCACCGAATCGTCGCGGCCGGACAGGTGTCCGGCTACCGTACCGTCGCTGCTGAGGCGCTGCGCGCGATCGCCGTCGGCTACGCCGACCATCCCGACACGTTGCCCTTCCTGCGGGAGCACACCAGATATCCGCGCCGCGGCCCAGCGCAGCCCGCACCGCTGCGCAAGCTGTGGCCGTGGCAGGAGAACCCGCCGCAGCCGGTTCCGGAATACGAGCTTGCGCACCTCACGGAGCACGGGTCGTGGGCCGCCACCAGCGACCTGATCGCCATCCACGCGATAGCCACCATGTGGGCCGACCATCCCGAGACCCTGCCCCTGCTGCGAGACCTGGCCACGACCGTTCAGGCGCACGACGTACGGCTCGCCGCCGTCCAAGCGGTCGCCGCCGGATGGGCCGACGACCCGGCGACCGCGCCGCTGCTGCGCGACCGGGCCGCCAACGACCGGTACTGGCTGATCCAGGCCGCCGCCGCCAGGGCTCTCGCGGCCCGGTGGACGGACGACCCCGCGACCCTGCCCTTGCTGATCAACCTCACCGCGGACGAACGAGTGCGAGTGGACATGTGCCGCATCATGGCCGAGCAGTGGACCGACGACCCCCGCATCCGGCAGGTTCTCCGCGATGTCGCCCGCTCTGACATCGGCGGCTACTGGCGTGGCAGGCACAATCTTCCGGGTTCCTGACGCCGGACGCGGTCCTGCGTCACCATGGCGCCGTGGAAGCCCTCGACCCGGCTGGAGCCTGCGATGGGCGTACACCGGAATCGAGGGCGGATCCACGGCCGCGCATCCGACCGGACACGGGCGACCGCCCGCCTTCGACCCCCGAGGTATACCGCTTGCGTCACGCCGTGGAGTGCGGCATCACGAGGGCACGACCGGGCCCCAGCCGTCCTGGCTGGTGCAACTGCCGATCGTGGCCTTCCCGACCATCCGCTCGAGATCCGCGAAGCTGATCGGGCCGGTGGTCTGGATGTTGATCCCGCAGTCGCCGGCCGTGACCACCAGGATGGCTTGTGGGGCCCCGCCACGGCCGGGCGGAAGCTCCCGGTACCACGCCTGGTGACCAGCGATGGTGTGAGTCGGCGGCGTCCCCTCGGTCCAGCGAGTGAGCCAGCCGGGCGACGGGGACTCCGCGCGCATCCAGATGCCGGTGTCCTCCGAAGGTTTCTGGACGGGCGGAGACAGCCGGATGCTCTCGGTCTTTTTATCGTTGAAGACCTCGGCGGACGTCGGGACCAGCCCCTCCGGCACCCAGCCCAGCTGCAGCGGACCATTCGGCGGGGCGGGCCGGACGAACCGGATCGCCCGCGTGGTGGCGAGCAGGTCCGCCTTGCCGGACACGCTGCTGAAGCTCACCCCGAAGCCGTCCGGCGTCTCCCACCTCAGGAGGTGCTCCGTGGTGGGCTTCTTGTACATCCAGCGTGGCGCCGGCCGGGCCAGGTACCACCCGTCCCGGTCACCCACGCGAACCCGCACCGACCCCTTGATCGGGTCGCGCCCGAAAGTCCCGGGGTCGGCGACGTCCAGGTTGAACTTCATCCCGTCGTCCCGGACGGCCGCCAGATACTGACCGCTGGTGCCGAGGAGGTACGCCGAGACCGTCAGTCCCTTGCCCGGAGCGAAACCCACGGTCAGGTCCGATCCCCGGCGCGGGCCGGCCGGGGCGGGTGATGCCGACGGTGCCGACGGTGCGATCGGTGGCGCGGCCTCGTGACGTACGGCGAACGGCACGACCAGGGCCGACACCAGGACCGCGGCGGCGGCACCGGCCGCGGCGGTCACCCGGCGCCGCCTGCGGATCCGGGCCGCTCCGGCACGGGCGTCCTCGATCAGTCCGCGCTCGTCCGGCGCCCGGCCGGCCTGCTCCTCCAGGGTCCGGCGCAGATCATCAACGGTGTTCACAGCTGTGCCTCCTGGTGGTTCCGGATCGTCTCGGTGGTGATCTCCACGCGCAAAGTGGCCAGGGCGCGGCTGGCGTACGAGCGGACCGTCGACGCCCGGCAGCGCATCACGTCGGCGATCTCGTTGTCGGTCAGCCCCTCGTAGTAGCGGAGCACCAGCACCACTCGCTGCTGGCGAGGAAGCTCGGCCAGCAGGTTCCACAGGTCGTCCCCGGGGTTGGCCCGTTGCTCGACGGCCCGTTCGTGGGCGCCGGTGAGCGGCACGGTCGCCACCCGCCGCCGGCGACGCCAGGACAGGTACTCGTTGGTGAGCATGCGGCGCACGTACGCGTACGGCTCGTCCACCCGCTCGATGCGGTTCCACTTGATCAGGGCCCGGGTCAGTACCTCCTGAACGAGGTCCCGAGCCTGTTCCGGATCGTGGCTGAGCAGCGTGGCGTACCGCAGCAGGGCGGGTGACCGCGCCGCCGCGAACTCCTCGAATTGCATCCGGCCTCCTGTGCGAAAATTGTCTCTGTCCCCTTGACGCGGGCACGACCGGATCCGCTGTGCCGTTCGACGCGCCCGCTCATCGAGTCGCTTTCCATGGTGGGTACGGATGGTGCAAGTCGTAGCGCTACGTATATCGCGACGTGGACACACAGCAACGCCGCTGGTACTAGTTAGGCGTGCTGAGGGCCATCGAATGGATTGTGCTGGGAATCGGTAGCTGTGCCGCCATCGTCTACGGCGTCCGCCGGCACCGACCCGCCCGGACCGGACCCTGGCTGCTGCTCGCCGGCGCCATCGTGGCCAGCGCCGCCGGTGACGTGTTGACCGCGTTGAACCGGCCCGGCGTAGCCGATGTCTGCTTCTATGCCATGTTCGTGCTGGTCGCCTGCAGTCTGCTGCAGCTGACCCGGGTCGGTGCGATTCTCGTCGACCGGGCCCGGCTCATCGACCTGCTCGCCCTTGCGTGCTCGACGCTGCTGGTGGTCTGGGTGTTCGTCCTCGGCGACGCGGGCCAGATCGGGAACGTGTCCGGGGCGTACGTCATCGGAGCCCTGCTGCTCCTCGCGGTTGTCGTCCGCCTGCTGGTCGCCGTGGGCCGGAACCTGTCGGCCGTGTTGCTGGTCATCGGTGCGGTGGGTGTCCTGGCCAGTGACATCGCGCAGCCGCTGTGGCCAGGCCGGCTGGGCGAGTCCGGGTTCGTGCTGCTCTACCTGGCCTGGGGCGCCGCCGCGCTGCACCCGTCGATGGTCAGGCTCACCGAGCCCGCGACGCCGCGTCCGCGCCCGTGGCTCGGGCGCTGGGCGGCGCTGCTGGGCCTCTCCGTCGCCACCCCGCCGGTCGTTCTGCTGATCGAGGCGCTCCACGGCACGGTCGGCGACGGCGTAGTGATCGCCGTGGCCGGTGCGATCACCATCCTGCTGACCATCACGCGGCTGACCGACTCGGTGACCCTGAACGCCCGGGCCTTGACGCGCGAGCGCGGCTTGCGGCAGGCGAGCGCCGCGCTGGTTGCCGCCGCCGACACACCGGCCGTCGACGAGGCCGTTCGATCCGCGATCGCCCAGCTCATGCCACCGGATACTGTCCGCAGCACCGTTTTCGCCATCGACGACCGCCA